>JAABUU010003972.1_pt1 | contig 18046 bp, 21 predicted proteins | sample 5559301 | NCBI WGS metagenome assembly JAABUU01 (sample SAMN10711884, study PRJNA513360) | rock metagenome | isolation source: Antarctica rocks | place: Antarctica: Victoria Land, Richard Nunatak white | reverse complement strand
CCTCGCACAATCCACCCAAGCCGCGCAACAACACCACGCCAGACAACACCACGCCTCGACGCCCCCGCTATCCAAAATCGACCCGCGCCTCATCTCCCCGCTCGCACAAGACCCCACCATCAACGGCCCTCCCATCACCAGCAGCGCCACTCACACCCACACCCACACCCACACCCACACCCACACCCGCACCCCGCCTTCCACTGACCCCAAGCCCGACCCCACCGCCGACGCTAAGCCCGCCGCCAAACCCATCCCCAGCATCGGCACCCTCATGTACGAGGCCACCGTCGAGTCCGCCGACGCCCGCAGCGATCAGAGCGGCAGCCGCTCCGGCAGCAAGAGTCCGGGTGGGACTGTGCGGAAAGCGGATGGCCCGCAGGATATTCCGAGCGAGAAGTTGGGGTTTGGTGAGGATATGAGGGCGTTGAGGGTGCTTGATAGGGCTTTTTCTGCCTGAGCGTGCGCACGAGAGGGAGGGAGGGGGGAGAGGGGGGCTTGTATAATCTGTTCTCAAAATTCGGATTCGGAGGGGAGTGGTATCTCTGGGCTGTTGGTGGTATGGTCGGAACGGAACGGCGCGTCGAGGTGGGGTTGCTGGGATTTTGTTCGCGTTGCTGCTTTGTTTGTCTGTCTGTCTGGCTGGCTCTCTGTCGCGCGCGACGGGACGCTGGCTTTGATGTACGAGTTTGTGGGAGGTCGACTGGGCCGGTTTTGCGGTGTAGCAGCTCACGATGGCGAGATCGGCGAGATCTGTGCACCCGCATGGGAGGGACGAGATCGTTCGCTGGTTGTTGCCCCGTTTGTGTGCACTATCGACGATAGAGGGATCGCTGCTCTGTGGCTTGCTTGTCTGTAGCTCTCGCTAGCTACCTACCTACTTCATGATTGTATGTATTTATGTATGTATCTATATTCGTATGGCACGGTTTCACAGCAAAAGGCGGTGCACTGCACGTGGCTATATGGATTTACCGGAACGGATGGATGGTTTGTAGTATTTCACATCCCCGTCTATCCAAGCATCCGTGCCTAGAGTACATACATATTCTACGTCATATCTAATCGTCCCTCGCTCGCGCTCAACAGAAGGCCTGCAGGCCGGTGATGGCTCGGCCTAGGATCAATGCTGCACGTGGAACACGGCGCTGTCGTCAGTCGCGTTCTGTTCGTTCTTGAGGGTTTTGAGAGGGGCGTGGGGGTGATTTGGGGGGGGTGGTGTATGCAGGGAAGGGATGGGAAGGGAAGGGAAGGAAGGAAAGAAGAGGAAAGAACGGACCGTGAATGTCGCTCTGGCCCTCATACGTCTGCGTGACGAAGAGGTTGGCGACGTGTCGGCCGATATGGTACTCGTCGCTGACGGCGTTGCCGCCAAAGATCTCCTGGAGTCTGCGTCGGTGCGGACCGTGTCAGTCTACGGGGGCCGACAAGCGGTCGAGAAACAATGGGGGAAGGGGGTGGGAAGGGAGGGAAACGTACATGCGGGCATTGACCAAAGCGCGATCGCAATTCATCCTCTTAATCATGGAGATCATCTCCGGCGCCGCCTTACCCTCGTCCTTCAACCGCCCAACCTGCACGGCAGCCAGCACGCCATACGCGGCGTCGGTGACAGCGTCGGCCAGCTTCTTCTGCACCAGCTGGTACTTGGCGATCGGGTTGTTTTTGAACTGCTTCCGATCGAGCGCGTAGGTGCGCGCGCGGTCGATGCAGTCCTCCAGCGCGCCCATCGTCCCCCACGCGATGCCGTAGCGGGCCGAGTTCAAACAGCTGAAAGGCCCGCGAAGGCCCTCGATGTCCGGAAACATGTTAGCCTCGGGCACGGGACACTCATCGAGCTGAATCATGCCGGTGACGGAAGCGCGCAGGCCGTTTTTGTTCTTGAGCGGAGGCGTCTCGAGGGTGCCAGGCGGGCATGCGCCGCGCTCGACGAGGAAGCCGCGGATCTTGCCTGTAGAGTGCAGCTTGGCCCAGACGAGGAAGAGGTCGGCGATGGGGGAGTTGGTGATCCAGGTCTTGGCGCCGGAGAGGGAGTAGTAGCCCTTTTTGGAAGGGTGGGGTTTGGCGAAGGTCTCGAGCGAGCCCGGGTCGGAGCCGTGGTTGGGTTCGGTGAGGCCGAAGCAGCCGAGCAGGCTGCCGGTGGCGAGGGATGGGAGGTATTTTTCTTTCTGCTCCGCTGTGCCGAATTCGTCGATGCCGCCCATCACCAGCGAGCTCTGCACCGACATGCCCGAGCGGTAGCCCGAGTCGACGCGCTCGACTTCGCGCGTGATGAGGCCCGACGCTACGCTGCTGACGCCCGCGCAGCCGTAGCCTTGGATTGTTGCGCCGAGGAGGCCGAGTTCGCCCATTTCGGAGAGGATCTTGCGGTCGTACTCTTCGTTGCGGTAGGCATCTTTGTGGGGTGTTTTTCTTCAGTACTTGCATTCGTATGGCTGTCGTGTCGCAGACCACGAAAGAGGGGAGGGGAGAGAAAGGAACAGAGAAACCGACCAAGCACCCGCGGCAGCATGCGTTCTTGACAATACGATCGGGCCGTCTCCTGGATCGCCAGCTCCTCCTCGGTGAAGAGGCTCACTGCGTTCAGCGGGTCTTCCCAATTGAACGCTGCCGGTGTGGAGGCATAGCGCCGGCCGATGCTCGCCGTGCCTGCGGCGGCACATAATCGTTTGGGTGCGTGCTGGAGTATGGACCGGTACATGATGTTGAACAGATGACAGGAAAAAAATCATGAGCCATCGGTGGTACGAGTACAAGGAAGGTAGGTAAGAGTTAAGGTAGTTCCCTTTAGTCTGTTTGCATCGTGCGCTGGAGCCCCACAACGTCAAGCATTTCCGGGCCGCGGTCGATCGATAAGGGGGTTTAGTGGGCCGAGGTTCAATGTTATCTTAGCTCCATTTCATCTAGCCTTGTATCAGGAGTACTTCAAGGTCAACCAAGTCAACAGCGTAGGGATTGCCACGTTTCATTCTCTGAACCGTGTCGCACTCCGGCTATTGACTGGGTAGTAGCAGGTAAGGGTTCTTTGCGACAGCTAGCCGTTGGATCGTGCACGTTCGATCTTATGATCTCTACGACACGATGACGGCGAACTCAGCGTTCGTTCTTCGATTGTTCACCTTGTGCGCGACTAAACCACATAGTCGACCAGGTAGGCCTGAGGGCCAGCGAGGAGGATCACAGCAGGTCCTAGGTAGGATACTGGGTGCAGGCAGCGGTTTGAGTAGTAGTTACACCAAGACCGTTGGATGCGCATCTGAGGGTGCCATCCGCTATAGATCCAACCACTCACTGTAGTAATAACGCTGATGCATGCTGCCCAGCAGCAGACGGTGGTTGACCAGAGTATGTAGCGCTCTAAAGATTGGATTGAATGTGGTCAAGCCCTTTCCCCATGAGCTCGGTTGTCATTGCTTGAAAACCACGACGCATCCGAGCCCATAAACTCCCATCGGGAGCGTACTTCTGCAATGCGTTGAAACGTCGCCGGTGCACGTTACCGAGCATCAGCGTATAGTTGAACAGACCATGTAGCACCTCGCTTTCATATGTGTGTCTCGTGCCCAGTACTGAATGTAGTATGAGGATGTAACAGTCCACAAATTCGAACTCGAGCCCAACGAGCTCATCTGCTGAAGTGTGAAATCGATGGAGACTCCCTATAAGACCGAGTCTTGTCCTCGTGTGTTTGATCAGGATTCTCAACAGCTTCATTGCGGGCCGTTCTTTCAGACTAAGCCATCCTAGTCTCTTTGCCAACACCGTGGACTACTCTCACTACTCGATTGAAGACATCTCAACATCGATCTCGACATTGCTTCGTGGGCAACGCCGCCATTATCGAAGGATCGCCGAGCGCTAATGCAACTGATCAGCTCTACCCTCGCCGCCTTCCTCGTGCTACTCACCGGCACTAGTGCCCTTGGGATCAATTGTCGGGGAAGCGGCGAATGCTTGGCAGTACCTGACGAAGACAACGCCATGCAGATCACAAACCATCTCAACAACATCGATCCAAACAGGTGGTATAAAGACGGCGAGCAAATCGTGTGCCTAGCGAACATGTGCGCATACTTGCAAAACACGAACGGCGGCGCCTCGGGCGCCACCGTCCAAAGCGTCGCCCATTTCATCCCAGAGCATGGCTGTAAGATGTGTGGTAGCGTTCCCTTGGGCTTCGCATCCGGCCATAACAATGTCGCTGATGGCCAGTTGACATTCAACTTCGCGCGAAATCCCTGTGATTGGTCGGTGATCGATGGGTTCTGTTAGGTTGTTGGACCATACATGCCTGTCGGGAAGCTTGAGGATGAGACTCTGAGATGGGGAGGATGAGAGACATAAGACAGGAAAGTTTTGATGTTAGCGGAAACCTCTGGCGAATGAGTACGAAGTACATCATGAACATGGAGGACGACACGATATGTTCTGGTCTGGGAGAGAGATTCTAAGCTGAACACTCAGCCCAAACTCATTTTGTTCTGCTAGTATCTATCAACCAGCTTTGTTATCTTCCTGTTGTTGCCATTAGAGTGTGATGACTTTACAACTAAGTTATAAACGTCGTACCTAGAGTTGAGGACGTCCTGTGTTCGCGACGAACCTTCGAGCGCGCTAAACCTAATGTGACGCAAAGTGCGACGCGTGAACTACCTAGGTACCTGGTAAGTTACGTTATTGCTGCTTCTGGCGGACCAAGCAAGACCATGATGTGATCCGCAACAAATACACGTACTGATCAAGTGCGATAGAGCAGAAACCATGGGTATCAAACGTGAGCGCCTCATCCACAAAATGCATCTTAGATTTCTACAAAATTCCCCGAGTGTTTCAGCAGTTGTTAACGGTCATCCCAGAGCTCTACTCGGTCATCAGCGAGAATGCTCCGGATGCGATCAAGACCGGCGAGATCAAGAACCACTTTGGTAGGAAGGTCGCGATAGTACGTTCACTACTTCAGAGACAGGCCAATGGTTTCAACTCAGGCTCTTACTGATAAGGTGAACAGGATGCGTACGTCTCTAAGTGAAGACGACTTCAGGAGCTCACCTTCTAATCACCCATTACAGTTCAATGAGCATTTACAGCTTCCTGATCGCCGTACGCTCCGATGGACAGCAATTGATGAACGAGACGGGCGAGACAACCTCACATTTAATGGGCATGTTCTATCGTACACTCCGTATTGTCGACAACGGAATCAAACCTCTCTATGTCTTTGACGGCGCACCTCCAAAACTCAAGTCGGGCGAATTGGCGAAACGTTTCCAACGGAAGTCTGAGGCTAGCGAAGCACACGAAGAGGCCAAAGAGACCGGTACGGCCGAGGAGGTGGAGAAGTTCTCGAGACGAACGGTGAGGGTCACAAAGGAACATAACGCGGATTGCAAGAAGCTGCTGAAGCTCATGGGAGTACCCTACATCGATGCGCCAACAGAGGCAGAGGCACAATGCGCGGTGTTGGCCAGAGCTGGGAAAGTCTATGCGGCGGCTTCGGAAGATATGGATACACTATGCTTCGATGCGCCAATCTTACTGCGACACCTCACATTCAGCGAGCAGCGAAAAGAACCTATCCAGGAAATTCATCTCGATCGGGTCCTTGCCGGATTGGCTATGGACAAGAAGCAGGTAGAAATTTCTTCGTTGAGAGGCTGCGTTGTCGCTGACATATCTGCCCTCAGTTCATTGACCTTTGTATCTTGCTTGGATGTGACTACGTTGACCCAATCCCGAAGATTGGTCCTAACACGGCGTTGAAGCTTATCCGCGAGCACGGAAGCCTGGAAGGTGTGGTGGAAGCCATTGAAAAAGATTCCAAGAAGAAATACACCATCCCTGACGACTGGCCCTACAAGGATGCACGCGAACTCTTCTTCAACCCTGACGTACGAGCGGCGGATCACCCCGATTGTGACTTCAAATGGGAACAACCGGACGTCGAAGGTCTTATCAAATTTCTGGTTGAGGAGAAGGGCTTCAGCGAGGATAGAGTACGCAGCGCGTCCGCGAAGCTGCAGAAGAACCTCAAGACCGCGCAGCAAGCGAGACTGGAAGGATTCTTCAAGCCGGTCCAGAAGACCGATGAGGAAAAGGCAAGTTTGAAGAGAAAGAACGAGGAGAAAATCGAAGAGAAAAAGAAGAAACAGAAACAGGAGCAGAAGGCGAAGAAAGAAGCCAAGGCTAAGCCGAGGGGCACTGCTTGATACATAGTAGCCGGAAAGGAAGTGCTGTCTTTTGCTGTGTTATAGCGTGGATAGGGTATGTTCCATACGGCTGGACTGGCGCACGTAGGTGTTGGCTGGCGTAGGAGGTGCTCGGTCCCTCGACCACGAGAGTCGCATCGTGCTTCTTGCTGTGTAGCGATTCATACTAGATCTTGAGGTAGTGAGCGCTCCTCTACACTGCATAATGATCTAGTCCCAAGAGGACACAACAGCTAACGCCTCTGTCCGTCGCACCGGTATTAAATATTGTTTGATATGGTTTGATCCATGCGATACCCCAGACATTCCTCGGTTGAAGAGAGTTGATGGGTAAGCATTTTGCTATACACCACGAACCGCCGGAAGCGGATCTCAGAAAAGCACGCGGTCACGAATAACAGGCGCAACATAAGCCGCTCCCACACTACAGCCTCAACATCTCTTGAGGCTAGGTAGGTGACCAAGGATGATCTGGAACGAACTCTCTCCACATTATATAGGTAAGATCATATAGGTAAAATCAAATGCGTTGTTACGTCGAATTCTCTGTGGCTATTTCATCGCGCAGCGATGATGAGAGGAGACGAGGAAGCGCATAACACTACCTTATCAATATTAAAACCGAGCAGCACTGGCGTCGCCTCAAACCGGTGACCACACGCTTCATTCTGCTTTTTCTTGCAAAAGGTACATATAAGGTCTGTATGGTGGGTGGCAGGTGAGTTTCGTTGATATCGAGATAGCTAAGGGTTAGGTGCGTGATCTTGTTCGAATTACTCCCCTTGCTTTTACTGCTTTGACTGCCTGGACTTGCAGAGTACTAAGTGACTTTACTGTGACTAAGAATTGTCGGCTCTAGCAACCTAATAGGCAGTACAAAGTACCAAGTACTTATCAAGTACCTAGGTACATATCAACATCAACGCCTGTCGCAGCCAAACGTTAAATAGCTCTGCCCTTGCCCATCCTCGCGGGGCTCTCTTATCCCACTCTTTCGCTTCTCCCAATACAACCACGACATACATCGCCAACTCTCGACACTTAGTATCTCGTTCGAAAGCTTACCTACTCGACGTCAAGAGCATATCCCGAATTCAACAATGGCTCCCAAGAAAGCTACCTCTGCTGCGACGCAGAAGAAGGCTGCTGCCGCCCCGTCCCATGCCTCCTACAAAGGTGTGTATTGCTGCCTATGTCAACCACAACACTTTCGCACAGATTTGGCAGACATTTTATCTTGATCGCGACCCTTGACTGACGCGTTCGTGCAGATATGATCAAGGAAGCGATTCTCAATGTGAGTATACCACACTGGGCGCAAAACAGATGATGATGGTCGATCTTGCGACTCTCATCGCGACCGGCCACATTGCATCCACCACAACACCAGTCTTGTGATTTAGGAAGTATCAGCTGACGCGATCTCTCCATTTGCAGCTCAAGGAACGAAACGGTAGCAGGTTAGTTCCACAAGCATTCTAATCGAGTCAAGCCCGCTTTGTTTACGTTGGGGCGCGTTTGTTTTGCTTGAGTCGCTCGCTGATTTGGAGCCCTCCTACAGTCGTCAGGCCATCAAGAAATACATCCAAGCCAACAATACCACCAACGCGGCCTCGTCTAATGTCTTTGATTCGCAATTCAACCGTGCGCTCAAGAACGGTGTTGACAAGGGCGAATTCTCTCAGCCAAAAGGTACGTGTTCAGTGACATCGATCACATCTCTTTCTCCCCATATGTCAAGAGCTCCTACACAGTGTTCATCTTCGAGTTGAGCATCTCATTCATCTCGAATTCCTCACTTTTACTCTCGTGGTGTTTTGGACGACGCGCAGTGTCTTCGATTTGATCTCGAAATCTATTGGACGTCGAGTCATCAGTACTGAGTTCTTCCATAGGCACTTCCGGTCCAGTAAAGCTCGCAAAGAAAGAGCCTGCGACAAAGCCTGCTGCTGCCACCAAGCCCGCTGCCACCAAACCCGCCGCCGCGAAACCTGCCGCCGCGAAGCCCGCTGTCCCCAAGGTGTGTATCCACATGGTTTCATGCATAGATCTTTTACCGGTACACTCACTGACATGTTTACCGAAGAACACAACTACTTCCAAGTCTCCTGCCTCCGCGAAGAAGACCGCGGCACCGAAAAAGACTGCAGCCAAGGCTACTACTGCTCCCAAGAAAGCTACCACCACCAAAAAGACCACCACACCAAAGGCCAAAGCCAACACTGCTACGAAGCGCAAGACACCCGCATCTGTAAGCCATCATTCTGCCCTTCAGCATCGCTTTGACTAACAAAACCCACCAGGCCCCTGCCGTTGTTGAGGTTGAGAAAGTCCTCGGCAAGACCAAGTCAGGACGCGTCACCAAAGGTCCACCCAAACCCGCAGCACCCGCCAAGAAAGCGGCGACCAAGCAAACCGCCACACCTAAGAAGGCAGCAACACCCAAGAAGAAGGCTGAATCTTCCACATAGGCGATTTCTCTTCTTGAGACTTGTTCTTCATGGTGACCGTTTGGATCAGGCTGGAAGGATCATAGACGGAGTTACGTGATCACGTCGTATTCCGTTTCGTCTTGTCTGATATCACGGGATTGTTCACGTATGGGATGGGTTTGCGGGCTTGGGTCCTCAAGTCACCGGCGTCGCTGGGGAAGTGGGTTCTATCTCGTTGCTGTAATTATTACCAATGCTTGGAAAATGTTTAAACGATATGGTCATGGAGCCGTCTTGATGACTGTGTCCGTAACTCCGCCCCTCCGTCCCAAAGGTGGACTGAAGCTACCCTTCCCTTTGCTGTCCTAACCTTGCCACGAAGCCTCTTCTACGAGTCATGCCTTTGCGGAGTGGATGGAAATTTCCCCAGCCAAGGCAATCTTGGTCTACAGGTGAGTTGGGGGAAGGGTCGCCGATTCATAAAAGCCGCTATCAATGGGGGTGGAATATCAAGGATTTTCGTATAACCCCTCTCTAGATCTGCAATTGGTCTGGATACTCGGTTGTCGCTCCATCATTGATCCAGACTTGGGCACTCTAACCCTAAGAGCTCGTTGTTCACGACATTCAGTTTTGAGCAAACCTGGCGAAGCTTGGCAAGTAATGGCAGTCAGTATGGCGTGGCACAAAGCCTGGGTTGGTATATTGAAAGGTGCATGATAATGTTTCCTCTTGACTTCCTATCATTTCCCATCCCGTGTCGGCTTAGCTAAGCTGCCGTCGACATCGCTGAGCTGGTGAGAAGCTCAAACCTAAATGACCATCCGGGCGCCGAAGCACCGAACACTCTCGCGCTGGCAAAAACAACATCGGTATTTACTTGCAACAGGGTGCAGTATTAGGTATCCATTCATCTTAACCGGTTCACTATATTGATATGGCTGGGGATTGTTGAAGGGAAAGACCAAGTGCTGTGTGGGATGATCGTGGAGAACAGGATCCGTATAAGACTTACTCTTGAACGCACTCTCCCCCCTGTCGTCCATGCCTGCGAGATCGTCGTCATCCCTCAAGGCGCAAATCCCACCACCGGCACATGAAGCACATCATTGAGATGCCCTTCTTCCTGGAGCATCACCGTACCCAGGCCGTCCTACTCGATGCTAGTGCCTCCTCCCCGTACGACCCACCGCACCGTTTATCGCACGAGAAATCCTCGCTCAACTCGATGGATGCAACCGGCACTTTCATGAACGGCAACATAGTGGATGGAACCGCTAGCAGCAAGCATATTGATAACTTGTTGGCCCAAGGGAAGAACTCGAGTCTGCACTCTTTGCCGAACGGGAGATCAAGTGGTAGTACGTACAGCCGAGACAGAGCTCATTCCAGGACTGGTAGCTCTTTTTCGATATCGAGCGGGTTGGGAGGTGCAGGAGAGAGTGGGAGAAAAAGCCCTGGCCCAGTCACTGGCTTGTCGAAGCACGGTGCGGTGGACACCGCCTATGCCGTGGTGCAGCCCTCAAGACCAAAGTCGCGGGAATCGTCGGTGATGGTGAATGGGGAGCGAACCGCGCAAGCCAGACCACACGCTTTTTCGGATCCGCAAACCAACCACAGTATCTACGCTATCCCGCCCAGCGCTGCAGGCAGCTCCAGTGTGGCATCAACAAGTGCGTTCGAGTTCCCAAACGGTGCTTACACATCGCAACCGCACAGCCGGTTTTCCACGCCGCCAGGTACAAATGCTCCTGCGACTGCTGCTGCCTCGCCGCATCCGCCTCACCCGGGGATCGGGCGGCTCCAGCACCGACACACACTTCAAGTACCTAAAATCTCCACGAGTCGCGGTTCTCGAGACTTCTCTTCCAATCCCAGTACGTCGGAGGATGGCGGGGCAGCGAGTGGTCGTTTCTCACCCACGACTACGGGCGCTCGAAGAGCATCCCTGAATATAGGCAGGCGGACCACGAGGTCCATACACTCTGACATGCACTTGGATGAGGTGCCACAAGATGAAGACGCGGCACGGTGGACCGAAGCGATTCGACAGAAAAGGGCGAGTAGACGGAAAAGGAAGGAAGAGGAGGATGACGACAGGGTGGTAGTGGGGACGAAAGTCGACGTGAACCATGTGAACTGGGTGACGGCCTACAACATGCTGACGGGGATACGGTTCACCGTGTCGCGCACTAACGCGAAGATGGATCGGGACCTAACTAATGCCGACTTCGATGCGAAGCACAAATTCTCATTTGATATGTAAGGGCCTAACGGAACGGTCGGATTACTGGCTTTGCTAACAGTGTTAGCACCGGGAATGAACTGACACCATCAGCGAAGTACGACTTCAAATTCAAGGATTATGCGCCTTGGGTATTTCGACATTTACGCGCCAAATTCCAACTGGATCCTGCAGACTATCTCATTTCTCTCACAAGCAAGTACATTCTTTCCGAGTTGGGCTCTCCTGGTAAGAGCGGCAGCTTCTTCTACTTCTCTCGCGACTACAAATACATAATCAAGACCATACACCATGCCGAACACAAGCTTCTCCGTAAGATCTTACGCGACTACTATGCCCACGTCGAACGAAACCCCAACACCTTGATATCTCAATTCTACGGACTGCACCGAGTGAAAATACCTTATGGCCGGAAGATTCACTTCGTGGTGATGAACAACCTCTTTCCTCCTCATAGAGACATCCATCAGACGTTTGATCTGAAAGGGTCAACCATTGGCCGTGATTTTAAAGAGGAAGAGTTGGAGAAGAACCCAAGGGCGACAATGAAAGACCTCAACTGGTTACGAAGAGATATGCACTTGGAGTTTGGCCCCAGAAAGAAGCATATTTTCATCGAACAGATCCAGCGAGATGTCGCCCTTCTCCAAAGACTCAAGATCATGGATTACTCGCTACTCGTTGGGATCCATGATTTGGGTAAAGGCAACGAAGAGAAATTGCGGGATAAGACTCTACAGATCTTCGAGCCTGGCGGCGAACGGAAGGACGAGCCGCAGGCTGATGTGCTGCTGCGGACACCGTCCAAAATGGAGAACCAGAGGAAAGCTCGGGAACTGCGACAGATCATCAAAAAGGAAAAGCCTGTGCCTATGGAGAAAAGCACGAGCAAGATGCCCGAAGAGATGTTGGAAGAACGCAAAAACTTCATCTTTTTCAGTGACGACGGCGGTTTCGGAGCTACACACGAAGATGGATCGCCGGGGGAGGAGATATATTATCTTGGAATCATCGACTGTTTGACGCATGTGAGTGCATTGACTTGATACGTAGTCATACAAAATAAACCTAAGAGATCTATAGTACGGCATCGTAAAGAAAGCCGAGCACCTGTGGAAAGGCATGTCGAACAACAAATCGCAAATATCCCCCATTCCCCCTCAAGGCTACGGCGACCGCTTCATCAAATTCATCAGGGGCATCACCATATCATGCGAAGAAGCCGAGAGCGAAAAGCAAAGTCGCGAACGAACCACCTCCTCTCTCGACCGGCAACTGCGTTCCGGGCGTGGCATCGCACGTTCCTCAACCGACAAGGTCATGGACAAAGCCGAGAACCAAGCCCACAAGACGGAAATAGATGGCGCGTCAGAGAAAGATGTCCCGGACCGCACCCTCAGAAGCACGTCGGCGGACCGAAGCAACGGCCTCGCCGGCGCGACCTTACCGGTCGTCGACGAAGCGGGCGAGGCGGGCAGCACAGGCGGTCGAAGCGGTCGCAGCCGTGATGAAAGTGCGTTGAACGAAAAGCAGGGCGGTCATCGGTACGCTGATGCGGATGTGATGGGTCAGACGAGGGAGGATTACCGGCCTCCAACGCCACCGAAAAACGCCCAGTTCAACTATGTACCAGATTACCAGTATCGCCCTCCAACACCGCCTAAAGACGCCCACTTTAAACAGCTGCCTGCCGTGCCACCCACCATTGCACGTCTGACGGATTCGCCTGAGCCGTTGAGGCCTATCGATCCCTGAGTGCAGAGCGAACCAAGACAGCCACTGTCTCCTTTTCCCGTTTCTCTGTTGTTCAACTCGATTGTGTGTTCGCTTGCTGTGTACTACGGACTAGGAAGGAAGGAAGAGCGGGGAGGGAGTGGAGAGGTCTCCTTCGGACCGTTATTCCTGGCGTAAAATCGGGGAGCGTAGCACTGCGTTGCTTAACACGATACCAGATTTCCTTTGTCGCAGTAGGTACAGACTCGGTACCTTACGGTCGAGTGCAGGTGTCACGACAGACGGGGCTTTTGAGTCCCGTTGTCTCTTTCTCATTCAATGTTCTTGATTAGTGTCGGGTGTAAGGTATGGAAGCTCTGTGGAGCGAAACAGGGGAGACAGTCGCCGACCTCTCCGACTGGGTTCCCGCTGTACTGCCGTTGTTTTCTAGCCCATACGACTTCCAACCCGCTCGCTATTGCATCCTTCCATCACTGACTCCCCAACTCCCGAACTCCGGTCCAATCCAATGCAACCACACCACACCACGTTACATCAAGCCCAACCCCTCGCCCCACCAGCCCTACTTTCGACCGAACTTCCCGCACCCTTTCCGATCCCCATCCCCATTCCCATCCCTGCCAACCCCAAACTAACCGAACTCCTCTCTTTATCCCCACCACCACCGAACCTCGACGCCGTCCTCCCCAACCCAGGCGGCACACTCGCCACGCTCCCTTTCTTTTCCCCACCACCACCAACATCGCCCGGCCGCACAGTCCGCTGCGACGACGCCCGACTGCGCTTATCGTCATTCCCAGACGAAGGCGACGACAGTTCCTCGACCTCGCCTTTCACCACGCTCCCGCCACCCTTCTTCGACCGCGTAGCCGTGCTGGCAGAGCTTCCATGCCGACTACCGACAGGCCTACTTCTCGACGTCGACGAATGGCGTGCGTCCGCTTTCGACCCCGCTTCTGATCTCGACTTTGATTGGGAGTGATGTGAATGCGAACGGTGTTTCTTCGACCCGGCCTGACTGACTGAATCACTCGGCGCCACCGACGCCGCATCCCCACCCCCACCCCCACCACTGTCGTTCTTTACACCAAGACCTAGAACGCTACCGACCAACGACCGCGGCGCCGTTGCCAGCGGGACGTCCTGCGTCGACATCGCACGCACCACGGTTGCGGGCCGGGAGGCGGAATGCTGGGAGGCGGAGGCTTTCGGCCCCGTGCGGACGCTGAGCTGCGTTTCGGACTTGACGCGCGCGGGCAGAGCGGCAGGACGGAGGCGCGCGATCTCGGAGGGCGGGACGAAGGTGTCTATCAGCGTGCTGCGGGCCACGACGGACTGGGCTTGCCCCTGTGCCCGCGCCTGCGGCGGAGGGGCTTCGATGGCCCGCATCGCCGTCCGCGGACGCTGCGAGGAGGAAGCCGTGCTGCGGACTTGGGAGGCGTGCGACGAGCGGGCGGGGTAGATGGCCGGGCCGGTGTGGGCGGACTCGCACTCGAGATCTTGCAGGACGATGGTCGTCGGCGCTCGCGACTGCACGGTGGGTTGGTACGGTCTCTGCACCGGCGCGGCCTCGATGGCGCGGTATATGCTCTGCGCGGCCGCGGCCAAGGCGGGCATGGCTCCGGACTGGGACGACGGCGGCGCGGACGAGTTCTCGCTCTTCGTTATGGCGTACGCCACCGCCGCCCCCGCCGCGGCGCCGAGCAGCGTGCCGATGATGGCCTTGGCGCCCGCGTCGCCCGGCGTGCCCGTCGCGACCACCGGCGGCGGCGCGGGACTCGAGACCACGACCGTCGGGGCCGGAACCCGGCTCGCTAGCGTCCCCGCGGCCCGCACCACGCTCCGCCCGTCCGCGCAACTCCGCGCCACGTCCCGCTGCCACGTCAGCACGCGACTGCCCTCCGTCGGTCGAGCCGCGGCCTCGACCGGGTCCGTGTCGTTGCCGTTGCCGTCCCGGTGCACGACCTCTATGCTGTTCCCGTCGAGGTCGAGGACGGCGGCGTTGTAGTATCCGCTCTCGGCGTCGCGGACGGCAGGTTCGCCGTGGATCGTGCCGCCGGCTCGGAGGGCGGCGGTGAAGAAGGCGTCGACGGCGTGGCGGGCCGGGGCGAGGAAGGCGATGTGCGCGGCTGTGGCTTTGATTCTGGGTGGGGTTTTAGTTCGGTGCTTGGTTTGGGGACGGGGTGTGTTGGAGCGTGGAGGTGTAGGGGAAGTAGGGATGGAAAGGGACGAGAAGGAAATGGGCCCGCGAAGGGACGGGAGGGAGGGGAAAAGGGGCAAGGGGAGGGAAAGGAAGGGAAGGGAAGGGAGAGGAAGGGTTGAAAGGAAGGACATCTCCCTACCCGGGCGTCTCCTGGCAGATGAAGAAGTCGGCCTCGCCCCCCACGCCGAAGCCGATCTGGTTGCCTTGCTGGCCGATGTATCTGTACCCCAGCGGCTGCAGGGCGGCGAGGAAGAAGGAGCACGAGTTCGGGAGGTGGGTGACTGTCAGGCCGATGTGGGAGACTGGCATTTTGGGGTCGGTGTTGAGGTTGAGTGTTTGAATGTGTGAGTGAGAGTGGGTGGAGAGGTTTTCAATAGATTAGATACAGGCCGAGAAATCGAAGCCGAACTCCTTCCTTTCTGGCTTGCAGAAGAGCGAAAGTGAGATGAGCGTGTGAGATTGAGACTGAAAGTGAGTGAGAGGTAGAGTGAGGGAAAGGAGAAGTGAGAGCAGAGCAGCGAAGTCAGACAGAATCCGTCAGTAGTGAATCAATCACTCAATCCAACCAACCCGCTCCGATCCGATACAACAGACAGACAGAAAGACAGATGCTTTATTTGCCATCCATCTCTTCCATCCATCCACCAAAGACCGCAGAATATCTCCTGATTCATTGAACCCTAGATCCCCCAATCCAATCCAATCCACCCCAACACGCCCCAGCACCCCATCAAACAAACAACCACACGCCTACGCAACACAAGGCGAGCGAAGAAGCCCCATCCACCCACCCATCCATGCCCATATCAGGTACCGAGATCCACTCATCGCGCACCTGCACGCGGACCTGAAATGCGCCCCTGATGCCCGCCTGCCCGTGGCCGTCAGGCTCCTCGAGGGATGCCACGTTGAAGTGTAAAGTAAGGTACCCAACATAATTAATCAATCAAACTTAGCAGAGGACAGGAGGGAGGGGACCATTGGTCGAGGGGTCCTCCGTACTGTACTGTAGGTTGAGCGCATGCGTTGGAGTTGCATACGCATGATCGCCCTGTCGGCTATGCCTATTTCGTGAGTACGGACTGGTAGATGCCGGATATAGGTCTTTGCTCTCCGGGCTGATCAAGAGGAAGGTAACTTATATGGCGTCTTCAGGCGCTCATTGCTTAGGTCAAGGGGATTCCAGGCTTATATTGACGGGAGATATAGTTATGGATTGATCAGCTATGTGTGAAGACGACAGGCTGCTGTACTGTCGCCAGTTCGCAAGCCATTTTCGCCGCCGTCGAATGATTTTGACTTTTTACATACATGGAGAGATCGGATCTGTGCAAACTCGAAGAGAAAGGTTGCCCGCCAACCTTGCTTTTCCCGATCATACGCCAGAAATACGCAGGAGAGAAAGACAATGCTAGATATACCTTGACTGCGATCGGTTCGCTACTTTCCCACCATCGGACCAGGAAGAGAATGAAATATTGTAGAGCAGGTTGAAGTGCTCCACCGAAGACGAAAAGCGCCTTGAGCTTGTTGAACCTCGATGTTCTTGTTGCAAAAACAAATCCAGATCCAAAAGACTCAACGCATGCCCTGGAGAGACCGCATGAGGGAGCCTTGATGTTAGGATCTCAGCTATCATGGACTCTCCATCTCCGCCTTCCACACTGAAATATCCGATCCTAGATCCATGGGAGCGACGCAAGGTGGAGCAGCTTTGTCGTTTAACGCTGACTACCGGTAGTAATGTCGTAGCACGTCGCCATAGGATCGTAGCTAGACGATATTCCATACATCCTCGGCTGCGTGACAGAATTTACTGCATGCCACGCTAGCGCTCAAGCTGTAGTTGCTGATGCTGATTGTGTCGTCCTTGAAGCTGTCCGCGAAGTCGTCCCTGCCTTTAGCCATCGCTCCCACAAACACGCAAACACTCTCTTTACGTCCCAAATCTGCAATGTAATCCCTGACACGTACGACTTCGGCGTCGAAGCTCAGTGTCACCTTTCGGCAATTCGGTGGGAGGTGATTGGTGATGGGGTTCTTGATCACCTTGAGTAATTTCTCTTGTGAATTCGTCGAGCGGATGGAAAGCCGATGGAGGAGCTGAACCATCAGGCCGGCGAATCGCTTGAACGTACGTGGTATGCGAACCGTAGGACTAACTTCGATCAGGACGCCCTTGGCAGTATGGATGTAAATCTGCAGCTTCCCGGCCTTGTTGATGGGCGAGTCGAGCAGAGTGAGCAGACACTGACAGATGGTTCATAATTAACAAGTAATCGAGGCATTGGCAGTCTGAAAGGTCTTTCTTGTGACAAACCTGGTGAGTAATGTCCGGTCGGGCATCACTGATGTCTCGATTCATTTTGCGCATCACACCGATGTGCTCGTCGCTATTCAGCAGTGAATACTTCTCATCTCGGACAACCCCACCTCTCGAACTGCCATGAGAGGCTTTGTATGTCTCTAAGCTGGCGTGGGAAAGAACGACAATCAGTCGCTGGGTATCTTTATCGGTGGATGCGATTGGGACGTGCTGCTCTGCGACGAGTTGAGGTAGTTGTGGAGGCGGACATGACTGAGTCCCTAGAATTTGAATAGCCAGGCTGTCAGACATCTTTCGCGAGCAGTTATTAGGATGGTGATTGTATCAATAGGGCATTTTATCTCTGTCGGTGAAGGCTATGAAGTATTTATGCAACGGGCAAAAGCGCAAATGGCGGGGTAGGGAGCATTCGACATTGCGAGGAGATCACAGAGAAAAGATGAGATATGACAGAGCATGTGGTGAATGGGAGGAACGATAAAGATACTTGGTCTCTTCTTATCTCTGCCCTCTGGGGAAGACATTCTGCTGAGAAATTAAGTAGGTTTAGTGGTTGAGGCCCGACTCCGAAAACCCATACTTTTCGGATCTTCGTCGCTGTGATGTTTGGGCGCCGGTGCAGATAGACGACAGTCGTAAGTCTGAAGGTGGAATGAACCTCTTCTGCCTGGTTGGAGAGATGGCATGAAAGTCTCTCAAGGTGGGGGAGGGGGTGAGATCTGCGTGTTGTGTACTCCCCGCTTACTGTAATGTCTCCGTATGACAGCATCAGCGACGTTATTACACGCAACTTACTAAAGGGTATTTAATAATATTTATTGCTGCTCAGCGGACAAGCGAATATGTCCGAGAAATCATCATCTCTAGCACAGGTGTTTGTTGTACCAGTAGTAGTAGTTA
>JAABUU010003971.1_pt1 | contig 18056 bp, 17 predicted proteins | sample 5559301 | NCBI WGS metagenome assembly JAABUU01 (sample SAMN10711884, study PRJNA513360) | rock metagenome | isolation source: Antarctica rocks | place: Antarctica: Victoria Land, Richard Nunatak white | reverse complement strand
CGAGGTCGCCCTCGCGGCCGAGGTTCTCAGGGTCATCACTCATGAGAATCACGTTGGCATGATGGAGGAGCGCCTCGGCGAGGCGCACGTCCGAGGTGGTCATGCCCTAAATGCTGACAGCAGCGGGCCGTACGGTGCTCGTGGGGTGAGGAGCCGGGCCGGTCGAAGGCCTTGGCCAGCACCGAAACACCTCGCCGTGGAAGCAATCAGCGATGGCTCACTGGGCGGAGTCCGCGATAGAGCGACGGCTTTCGGCCATAGTGTGCAGGTGCCCACCTGGCAGGATTTCGTCGATGCCGTCCCCGAGTTTGCCTCGCAAGTCATGGGACTATTCACCGCGCACAAGCATCACGTCATGGCCACGGTCCGTCAGGACGGTTCTCCCCGCATCAGTGGCACCGAGATCCAGTTCGAAGACGGTCAGCTGTGCTTCGGCATGATGACGGGAGCTCGTCGCGGCCACGACCTGCGCCGGGATCCTCGCCTCGCCATCCACAGTCACAGCATCGATCCTCCCGAGGATGACCCTGGTGCTTGGCCGGGAGAGGCAAAGGTCTCGGGACGAGCGACCGAAGTCGACCCCGGAAGCGTCGAACCCGGTGGACAGTTCCGGGTCGAGGTCAGCGAGGTCGTGCTGACTCGCCTGGATGGGCACCTCGTCGTCGAGCGGTGGGCTGCCGACCAAGGCGTGCGTCGCTACGAGCGTCATTGACCGGGCGCTGGCCCGCAGCGGGATCCGTTTGCGGTGACGGAGAGTCAACCGCCGAGCTTCGGCCGCTGGTGGCCATCAGCCCACTGCGGCGATGGCGCGATCGAGGTCGCCGAGGTGGTGCTCTCCCTCGTGCAAGGTGTGGGCCCCCAGCCAGGCGACACTCCGCCTTGCCGGCGCAGGGAAGTTGTAGATGCACTCACGGCGCCAGCCGGCGTCGTCGATGCCCCCAAGAGTCTCGCCCACCAGTGTCGCGGCCATGTGAAGTTGGTCTGTCACCCGCGTCGGATCCTCCGCCGCGTAGCGGGCGAGGGTGACTCGCCGACCACACCTGAGGCTCAGGGCGCCGGCGCAGGACACCCTCCTCCACGTCGCCGACCGGGGCCCGGAGCCGCGCGCCGTAGCGGGCACCCAACCCGGCCAGATCCTCGGCGAGCTGGTCGCGGCCATGATCCTCGTAGTCGAAACCGCACTCCTCACATCGGTCCACCTCGTCATCCTTTCACCGCACCGGCGGCACGTGGGGCGTCGGAGTTGGAGGTAGCGTCCCGGGAGGGGATCCTCCTCTCCAGGGACTACCGCGGGAGCAGGATGGCTGGTGGTGTCGGCGCCGGTCGATAGCGCGTCCTAAGCCGGCGGTCGGTGTCACTCTGCCGCGCTGAGCTGCGTGGCGATAATCGGGACACCCGCAGAGAACGGTCAGGCCGCTCAGCGTCGCCCACCTCACTCACAATCCCAAGGCCAGGGGGCGCCGGTAGCGGATCAGATCCACTTTGACGCCCCAGACGTCCTCCGTCCTGCCAGAGCCGTCGCAGAGCCACCCGTCGGCGCGGTAGAAGCTCTACGCTCGCTCATTGCCGACCAGGGACCCACAGGGTGGCCTGGGCAATGCCGCGGCGGCTGAGGGCGGCTCGGGCCTCGGCCACCAGTAGGCGTCCCGCTCCGAGTCCCCAACACTTGGGCTCGACATAGAGGGCGTAGATTTCGCCCGTCGCCCGTCGCCCGTCGCCCGTCGCCCGTCGCCCGTCGCCCGTCGCCGGTCGCTGTCTCGAGACGGGCCGGTACTGGCGAAGCCGCAGGTCCTTCCCCCATCCACCGCCAGGATGGTCGCTGGCGCGCTGGGATCGGTGGAACCGAGGGAGTAGCGGGCCATGCGGTCCTCAGCTCCAATCCGTCGAGGTCGGCGTCAGGGAGCAGCCCTTGGGAGGCCACCCCAGCAGCGCACATGGATGTCCGCCACCTCGCTGACATCCTGCGCCGCGGCAGCACGGACACTCAGCACCGGTGCAGCCTTACTCGCGCCTCCGAATCCACCTGCGAGCCTGCCAGGTCTGCGCTTCCCTACACGCTTCTCTCGGCCGGTTGCGCGGTCTCACGTCGCGGCAGCAGATCTTCTTCGACCCGCCGGCTGACCCGGCGCTCTATGAAGAAGGCGAGAAGGGGAAGGAACCCGGCGCCCACCATGGCGGCCATCTGGAGCAGGGTGAAGCGGCCTCGGCGGGCCAGGTCCAGGGCGGCCACCAGGTAGATGATGTACAAGAAGCCGTGGAGGGGCCCGACCACGCGGACCACCCCCAGCTGTCCCGCTGCGTATTGCAGCGGCATCCCCACCAGCACCAGGACCAGCAGGCCCACTCCGACGATGTAGGCCATCACCCGGTACCGGGCCAGGGCGCCGGTCATCGCTGGCGGGCTCCTGTTGGGTTGCGCCAGGTCTTGGACGTACCCTTCTCGTCCAGGGCGGCCAGGTAGGCGTTGTACGCAGCCAGCTCCTCGTCCCACTGCTCCCCGTGGCCAACCCCCGAGCGTTGAGCCCGCACCCCCGAAGCCGCCGCGCCACAAGCAGCCTCGCCCGACGCCGGTACTCCCGACACCGAGGCGCCCGCCTGAGCCTCGGCCACCTGGCGGGCCCGTTCCAGGCCCTTGGCCCCCACCGTCTCGGGGTCGTCGTGCAGGAGCTGCCACCAGGCCACCACGCCCAGGATCGAGAAGATCGGCCATTCCACGGCGTAGGCCCAGCCGAGGGTGTTCCCGGACATGGCCACGTTGACCTGCCACCAGGCGGCGACCAGACAGCCCGGCACCCAGACGACCACCGCCAGGTGGAGCAGCACTGCCCGTTGGGAAAACCAGCGATCATGCACCGAGCAAACCCTACCGCCGCGGGCGCGCCCGGCACCTCCGCCCACGACGTCTACCGATGAGAGGACCACCACCGGGTTATCGTGGTCCCGTCACGGCTCCCGAACCAGCTCAGGTCCACCGCTACCAGGCCCGGTGCCACTGGCAGGGCTCGACAGCCGTGGGGTACCACGCCTATTCCCGGTCCCATCAGGGCGACGCTCCCCCATCGTCGTGCTCGGTCGACCTGAGCGCCGATCCCGCCTTCGGGGGCGACCCGGAGCGACTCAGCCCCGAGCGCCAACAGCCTGGCCTGTGAGGTCACGGTGGAAGCCCGCTTCGAGGTCGACAGACAACGGGCCTGACCCACTCCTGGAGCGTGGCCGGCGGACCAGCAAGGGCCTGCGTGGGCGATTGGCGTTCCCCGCGGTACGGCTATTTTTCGCAAAAGAAGGCCTGCCGGAGCTGGACGTGAGTAGTCGCCAGGGCCCGGCGGGCGTCGGCCAGGACGGTGGCTGCCCGCTCCCGCGCCTCGGATGACAGGCAGTAGGCCAGCATGTCGGCCAGGCGGCTCGGGTCGAGCGACTCGGCGTCCATCACCGCTGGCCAGCCGACGGCCCGAGCCTGGGCCGCCACCTTGGCGCCGCCGGGTATGGGATCGACGGCAACCACCGGCACGCCGCAGCGCAGCCCGAGCACCAACCCGTGGAGCCGGGTGGTGACCACCGCGTCCAGGCCTGCGAACTGCGACTCCACCTCGGCCGCCGAGCGCTGGCCGACGATCCGAGGATCGACCCGCGTGTCGATTGGCCGCAAGCGTGCCGAACGCGAGTCCAGCACCTCGTCGATGACCATGTGGACCCGGTCGTGGGCCGACGCCTGTTACTCGGGCTGCTGATTGGCCCGGACGACGCCGACGACCGGCCCGGCGGCTGGCCTGGCTGCGAACGCCAGATCGGGATGGGCGCCGTCGGGGCCGTCCCGGGGGATCACCACGTCGAAGGACTCGGCCAACCCGGCATCCACCACCGACACGCCGACGGCGATCGTCACCGCGCCGCCAAAGCGGTCGGCGAGGTCCTGCACCTGGTGGCCGGCCAATGGGCCGCACACGAACACCAGGTGGCTGTGAGCGCCGGGATCCATGTCGTCAAACGTCTGCGCAGGCCGCAGGATCGGTGACAGGACGGTGTCGTGCTCGATGCCGGCGCCCTCCAGCCAGTCGGCGGCCACCGTGGCCGACATCAGGTCGCCAGCGGTCGCCTCCCCGTCGACGAAGCTGAACCATCCGGTGACGAGCGCTCGTCGGATCCCGCCCGCTGGGGCCGCTTGCGTTTGCCCCGGGGCGTTGGCCCTGAGGGACATGGCATGAGGCTATACCTGGGTGGGGGCGGTGGCTCGGCCGAACCGCTGGCCCCACTCACGGACGTGTTCCACCAGCTCGGGCGGGGACACCACCTCGAAGTCCGCCCCCGTCGCCCCCAGGACCAGGGCCGGCCAGTCCAGCGAGTCCGACGTCACGCGCAGCCGGCAGCGGCCGCCGTCGACGTCCTCGACCGTCCCCCACCGGCCGATGCGCTGGCGGATGGCGGCTGCCGGGGCATGGACGAGCGCTTCCACGGTGTAAGACGCTGGCAGGTGGTCGATCCCGGCCCGGACGAAGGCGGCGGCGTCGTGGCTCGGCAGTTGACGCGAAAAATAGCCTGATCCAGTGGCACGTGCCTCGCCCACTCGATCGAGGCGAAAGCTGCGCCAGTCCTGGCGGGTGAGGTCGTAGGCCACCAGGTACCAGCGGCGACCGAGCAGGACCAGCCGGTGGGGCTCGACGTGGCGAGCGGTCTGTTGGCCGTCCTGCGCCGTGTAGGTGAACTTGAGGCGCTCGCTGTCCCGACAGGCCTGGGCCATGGAGGTGAGGGTGACGGGGTCGACCAGCGGCCCGGCGCCGCCCCACGTGGCCGGCACTGTCATCGCACCCAGCGCGTCGACTCTGCGCCGCAACCGCGGCGGCATGACCTGGGTGACCTTGGTGAGGGCGCGGAGGGAGGATTCTGCGATCCCAGCGACGGTGCCCCCTTGGACGGCAGTGTGCAGGCCCACGGCCAGGGCCACCGCCTCTTCGTCGTCGAGCACCAGCGGGGGAAGCACGGCACCCGCCGCCAGCTGGTACCCGCCGTCAACCCCACGCTCCGCCTCCACCGGGTAGCCCAGCTCTCGCAGCCGGTCGATGTCTCGGCGCAGGGTTCGCACCGACACCTCGAGTCGCTCCGCCAGCACGGCCCCCGGCCAGTACCGGTGGGTCTGGAGCAGGGACAGCAGCTGCAGGGCCCGGGAGCTGGTGTTGGCCATGGCCCAGAGTTTCGCGCCATTCAGGTCAATAAGTGACCGCTAGGGCCCTTACCGTTTCTCTCGACAGCCACAACGAAAGGTGAGAGCCATGACCACCATCGACCCGACCACCACCGTTGACGAGCGGACCGACCTGCTGGCGACGCTGGCCCAGCACCGCTGGTTCCTGCGGTTCACGGTCCGTGATCTGACCGACGAGCAGGCCGCCCAGCGCACCACCGCCAGCCAGCTCTGCCTGGGCGGGCTGATCAAGCACGTCACCCAGGGCGAGTCGATCTGGGTCGACTTCATCGTTGGCGGCCCCGACGCCATGCCTCACGGTCAGGAGGGCTGGAAGGTGGAGGATTGGCCGGCAACGTTCCGGATGCTGCCCGGGGAGAGCCTGGCCAGCGTGCTCGAGCGGTACGAGCAGGTGGCGCGCCGCACCGACGAGGTAGTGGCCAACCTCGAGAACCTCGGCGCCTCTCAGCCGTTGCCGGAGGCACCCTGGTTCGAGAGCGGCGCTCGCTGGTCGGCCCGCCGGGCTGTCTTGCACATCATCGCCGAGACCGCCCAGCACGCCGGTCACGCCGACATCATCCGCGAGTCCCTGGACGGCGCCAAGACCATGGGATAGCGCCGAGGCGTCGCCGGTGCCAGGGCCGTGCCGGCGGTGGTCGGCTGTGACATTGACGGGCTGCCCTCGGCGTTCGTCGGTGACCAACCAGTAGTCGCGTAGCGGCCCTTGCGCTCTGGGGCAGAGCCAGGAACGCCTCGTCGAGAAGGTCGGCGAAAGCAATTGTGTCGTGGCTGGCCAGGCGGTGGCTGGTGGCGAGGGCAACGTAGCGGGGCTCGGTGGCGAGGACCTTCCAGCGAAGGCGTCGGGCTCGGGCAGCGGCAGCCACAGGAGGGCGACATTCGAGCTGGCATCGGCGAGTCCGGCGGTGGCGTGTCGTGGGAAGCTCGGTGGGTCCGCTGGCCGGACTTCTGGCCCGCCATGCACACTTGTCAGTGGGGGGATGTGGTGAATTGTCGGCGCGTAAGGTAGTATGAACGTCGATCAAGTCGACCTCCAGTTCAGAGGAGGACCAGCGACCGCAAGGCTTTCCAGGGCGCAGTCGGTCGAAGGTCCGAATGGATTGGAAGTTGGGAGGCTCGGCATTATGGCCGGGCCTCCTGCCTTAGTTAGGACCCGGCCGGTAGACCGGGGTGGATCACCTCCTTTCGTGTGTCGTGGGCGAGTACCAAGCGAGCTTTAGGCCGGCTTGGACATTGAGGCCAGTTGGGTGCGGTAATGCTGCCAGCCCGCATCGGTCAAGCGACAGCGATGGGGTGCGCGGGATTGTTCTGACCTACGGGTAATCAGACCGCGTCGGTCGAGGCGCTGGAGTCTGCCCAGGACGGTGCGTCGATACTCTCCGGTGATCTCGGTTAGATCGACCACAGTGATACCGGGACGTTCGGCAATGAGGCCTAGGACGCGAGCATCGGCTTGTACGGAAGCCGCGTTAGGGCAACCAGCCCTTGAGTTGGGGGGCAGGTCAAGATTGAAGGCCTCCAGGTCACTCTGCCAGATGTTCCAGCGCTGACTCGAGCGATAGGCCGGAAGCCGGCCGTCACGGATGAGTGCGCGTACCGCGCTTTCAGTGATGCCAAGGTGATGGGCCACTTGAGTGGTACTCAGCAGTGGGCTGGCGTCGGTGTCTATGCCTTGGAGTTTCACAGGTGTTGTTATAGCCGAGAACCGCGCGCCAGTGTGGGATGTCCAGAACAGCAGTCCTGGACCTGAACTAGTGGGAGTTGGTAGACGAGGTCAACGGGAGATGTCCCCCCACCCAGCGATAGGGCTTGGTGCTCTGGTGAATGCTGGGAGGGGCCACCACGTAGCCACCATCGCCGCGCACATCAAGTCCCGGGCCCAGGCGCCGCCCGGCATCGTTGGGCAGAGAGCCGCCGGGATGGGCGAAGTAGAGGTGCCATCCGTCTCCGCCGGTCCGTACCCGCAGGGGAACCTGGCGAAGGCCTCCGTGGTCTTGGAGCAAGGCATTGAAGCTGGCCTGGCCACCATGCGCCGGGTCCACGTCGATGACCACCAGGCCACTGGCCGACCCGGTGCGGATGCCCACACCGGCGTCAGGCCATCGGGCCCACCATGCCTTGATGACCTGGGGGTCGATGGTGGCGTCGTGGAAGCCATGGCGGCTGCGGGGATGCTTGCCACCACAGCTGGCCTGGCCACACGAGCACCCCGGACCGATGGGGGAAGAACCGATGGGGGAGTGAAGGGGCAGCACGGGCCATCCCTTGGCCGCGTAGGCCAGGGCCGAGCGAAGAGCAGGTGGCGAGGACACGGCGATCAATGCTCCAGGTCGGGTCCGGCGCGACGGGCCGAGCGACTGGTTGGGCGTCGAGCGGGCAGCGTCCTGGCCGGGGTAGTGGGTGAGGCCAGCCGGGCCTGGCCGGCCTGGAGCAGCTCGGCGCTGAGCTTCGTGGACCGCGACTACGGACGCTGGACCGGCCGATCCGCAGAGGAGCTGGTCCGCAGCTTTGGCGACGTGAACAACGCTCCCGGGGTGGAGCCGGCCAGCGCAGTAACGGCCCGGGCTGTCGATGGCCTACGGGAAATGGCGGCCCGGGCGGACGGCCGCCTGGTGGCCGTGGTGGCTCACGACGCCGACAACCGGCTCTTGCTGGCTCATCTGGTCCCAGGCCTGGACGGCGCAGGGCTTGGCTCAGCCGACCGGATGCTGGAATCGCCTGGTCTTCACCCCCCCCACGGGTGGGAGGACCCAGTCATCGGGGCCGTGCCGGGCGACGGAGCCTCGCAGTGAGCCTGGCTCACCCAACTGGTGCCCAAGCCGTTGGTGCCCGAGACGTCATGGCGGCGATTAGGGCCAGTGACACCAGGCAGCCGGGAGAACAGTTCGCCTGAGTGTCCCCCGGCGTTCACTCTGAGGCCGCATGTCGGTCAACCGCCCGTGCGAGCCTGTATTTGCCCCGGTGATCCGGCGGCGGATTGGTTGCCCGAAGCGATCTCGTCGCTGGTGCCAAACGGGGCCCAGGTGGATCAGACACTCAATAAGGGAGGCCATGACCCATGACCGCACCACGCCGGAAAGCAAGGGGACTGTCGCTACTCGGTGTCGCCAGTCTCGGTGCTGCCACGCTGACGGCGGCCGGGCCGGGTGTGGCTGGCGCCAGCCCGAGCGCCCAGCACGGCCAGGGCGGCCGGCACGGGCGTGGCCTCGGCAACTGGGCCAACACGACCACCCCTATACAGCACCTGGTGGTGATCTACGGGGAGAACATCTCCTTCGACCACTACTTCGCCACCTACCCCCAGGCCCTCAACCCGCCCGGTGAGCCGGCCTTCCACGCCGCCTCGGGGACACCTGCGGTGAACGGACTCAACGGGGCCCTCCTCAGCCACAATCCCAACCTCTCCAATCCCCAGCGGCTGGGGCCCACCCAAGCCCTGACCTGTGATCAGGACCATGGCTACACCGCCGAGCAGAAGGCCTTCGACCAGGGGCTCATGGACCAATTTGTCCAGAACACTGGTCGCGGTCTTACTCTCCAGCAGTGCCTCACCAAAGTGGGCAACGCCGCGCCGGCCACCGGAACCAGTCCCAACTACGCCGTCATGGACTACTTCGACGGCAACACGGTCACGGGACTGTGGAACTACGCCCAGCACTTCGCCATGAGCGACTATGCCTATAACACCGGGTTCGGGCCCTCGACGCCGGGGGCCTTGGAGGTAGCGGCCGGAACTACCTACGGCGCCACCTGCGGAGACCCCGCCGACACCTACGGGCCGGTGCCTGAGTGCGCCGCCACCACCGCCGCGGCGACGCCCGGCGTGATCCATCCGGCCGGCCCGGGCACCGTCTACAGCGACGACGATCCCACCTACGACGCCTGCTCGAGCACCAAGGACCCGAGGATCGGGATGGCCGGGCGGAACATCGGGGATCTGCTCAACGCCACCGGTACCACCTGGGGCTGGTTCCAGGGAGGCTTCAGGCCAAGCACTCGGAACTCGACCGTGGATCCGGTGTGTGCCAGCGCCCATGACAACATCGGGGGAAAGTCGGTAAGGGACTACGTCCCCCACCGGGAGCCGTTCCAGTACTACCCCCAGACGGCCAACCCGCGGCACCTCCAGCCCACGTCGGCGGCCGCCGTCGGCCTCACCGACCAGGCCAACCACCAGTATGACCTGTCCGACTTCTGGGCCGCGGCCCAAACCGGCCACATGCCGGCGGTCTCCTACCTCAAGGCTGGCGACTACCAGTCTGGTCATGCCGGCTCCTCGGACCCCCTGGACGAACAGCACTTCCTGGTCAACACCATCAATCAGTTGCAGAGAATGCCGACATGGTCCTCGACTGCTGTCGTCATCACTTATGATGACTCCGACGGCTGGTACGACCATCAGCTGGGACCGATCCTCAACCAGTCTCAGACGCCGCTGGACGCCCTGAGCGGGCCTGGCCAGTGCGGGACCAACCCGGCCAAGGTGCCCAGCACCGACAGCGGCGCACCCGAGCAGGCCCGCTGCGGCTTCGGGCCCAGGGTGCCCTTCCTGGTCATCTCTCCCTACGCCCGGGCCAACTTTGTCAGTAGCCACCTGATCGACCAGTCCTCGGTGGTGCGCTTCATCGAGGACAACTGGTCCCTCGGCCGTCTTGGCAACGGCTCGGCCGATGCTCTGGCTGGGTCCATCACCTCGATGTTCGACTTCACCCGCTGTCAAGGGCCAGCGGTTTGTCCCCGGAGACGGACAGGAAATCTCCCCACTGGTGGCCACGAGTTCTCCCCAGTGGCGGCCAGTAGATCTCCCGGAGGGGACTCAGGTGAGGGGCTTCACCCCCTTGCCGGAGGTGGCTTGAGCAAGACGCACGCTGTCGCCCTGGGTGACGCAGAGATGGGCGTGGTGCAAGAGGCGATCAACAGTGGCGGCGGCAATGGTCTTGGGCATGATCTCGTCGAAGCCCGACGGGTGAAGGTTGGAAGAAACGGCCAGAGCCCGCTTCTCATAGGCGGCATCAACCAGGCGGTAGAGCCCCTCGGCGGCATCGGTGGTCACCGGCAGCAGCCCGATGTCGTCGACCACGATGAGCTCGGCGCGAAGGATGCGCCCGATGGCCTTGGTCACCGAGTCATCCGCCCGGTGTCGTCGCACCAAGACGCCCAGGGACTCGAGGCTGAACCAGGCCACCCGCCGGCCGGCGTCGACGGCGGCCTGGCCCAGGGCCTCCAAGAACATCGACTTGCCCGTGCCCGAGGGGCCACAGACCACCAGGTTCTCCTTCCGTCCGATCCACTCCATGGTCCGAAGCGCATCCTGGGTGGGCGTGGGGATGGACGACAGGGCCGGATCCCAAACCTCGAAGGTCTTGCCGGTGGGAAAGGCGGCCGCTGGTCGGCGGGAGGCGGTGGAGGAGCGGTCGCGGCCGGCCACCTCCTCGGTCATGAGGACCCGGAGCACCTCGGCCGGCGCCCAGCGCTGAGATTTGGCCGTGGCCAGCACCTCGGGGGCAGCCCGGCGGATATGGGGCAGGCGCATGCGCCGCAGCAGGGCCTCGAGTTCGGCGTCCAGGGGCGGAGCGGAGGGGGTTCGTGTCGTCATCGCCCGAAGCCCTCCCAGCGGGCCGTGCCGGCCTGGAGGCTGTGGTCCTCGCTGGCCGAGCGGATCTCATGGCCGTCGACAACCCGCCCGTCCAACCACCGGCTGTTCTTGGCTCCCACTGTCGGTGAGTTGATCCCAGGCAGGTCGGCCCGATGACAGAATTGTTCGACCAGGATCGAGCGGCATCATCCAGCGCCGTCTCTCGTCGTAAGTTCCTCCGCGACCTCGGTGCTGGAGGCCTGGCCGTGGTGGCCGCTCCTCACCTGTCCAGGGCCTCGCTTGGCGGACCCACCCTGTTGCGACAGCCATCGGTGGCCGGGGCGCCCCCTGCTCAGCAGCTTCACTTGCAGTTCGGGGCCGACGCGTCCCGCTCGGTCGTCGCCTCCTGGGCCACGTCCACATCCGTGCGTCGCCCGCGCCTGCGCCTGGGAACCCCCGACCACGGGTACGGCACGACCATCGGGGCCCTGACCCGGACCTACATCGACGCCAAGAGCGGCACCGAGGTGTTCACTCATCACGCCGCCATGGATGGGCTGCGCCCGGCGAGCGCCTATGTGTACGAGGTGCTCCACGATGGGGCCGCACCCCTGGCCGGAAGCTTCACCACCGGGCCGCGGGGGCGGGCACCGTTCCGCTTTACCTCCTTTGGCGACCAGGCCACTCCGGTGGCCGGGGACGGCCTGGCGTCACCCTACGCCGGTTACGTGGTTGACCAGGTGGAGAGCGTCGAGCCGCTGTTCCACCTGCTAAACGGCGACCTTTGCTACGCCAACATCAGCCCTGACCGTCCCCGGGCGTGGGCAGACTTCTTCACCAACAACATGCGGTCAGCCCGCTACCGACCCTGGATGCCGGCAGCCGGCAACCATGAGAACGAGCTGGGCAATGGTCCCTACGGCTTCGGGGCCTACCAGACCCGCTTCTTTCTTCCCGACAACCATGAGCAGGTGACCTTTCGGGGGCTGTGGTACGCCTTCACGGTTGGCTCGGTGCGGGTGATCTCGATCAACAACGACGACGTGTGCTACCAGGACGGTGGGGACTCCTACATCAGGGGCTACAGCGACGGTGCTCAGCGGCGCTGGCTGGAGCAGGCCCTGGCGGCGGCCCGGAGCGATCCTCACGTCGACTGGGTGGTGGTGTGTTCCCACCAGGTAGTCATCTCCTCGGCCCACAACTTCAACGGTTGCGATCGTGGCATCCGGGAGGAGTTCGTCCCGCTCTTCGACCGCTACGGCGTGGACCTCGTGGTAGCCGGCCATGAGCATCACTACGAGCGGACCTACCCGCTGCGGGGAGTCGTTCCGGGCAGCGCCACCCTGCAGCCTCGGGTGGTCACTGAGCAGGCAACGGTGATCGATACCTCCAAGGGGACGGTACATATGATCATCGGCGGCGGTGGCACGTCGGCCCCGTCCGATATGGTGTTGGGTGACACCGCCTACGTCACCATTGGCGTAGGGCCCCGGCCGGCCGGAGGTGGTCACCGACCCTCGATTCAGCTGACCGAGCCGACCGCCTGGTCGGCATTCCGCGATCCTCACCACGCTTATGGCTTCGTGGCGTTCGACGTGGATCCTGGGGTGCCCGGTGGCCTGACCCAGCTGCATGCCACTTACTACCTGACCACTGACCCATCGACGTCGGGCCCTGTCCCCTTCGAGCGCTTCACCCTGCAGCGGCCTCGATCCGACCGCCCGCAGGCGGCGGCCGCCAATCGCCACGCCGCCGCCGTGGTCGGCTGAGGGCACAATGCACAGGCCCATGATGAGCCGCCGCTATGTCGCCATTGCGGCTGCCGCCGTGCTGCTGGGCTCCCTCGTCACCGCCCAAGGGGCGATCGCAGCACGCGGCAGCCCATCGACGGCCACCCCGATCAAGCACCTGGTGGTGATCTACGACGAGAACATCTCGTTCGACCACTACTTCGGGACCTACCCCTACGCCGCTAACCCTCCCGGTGAGCCAGCCTTCCGTCCCGCTCCGGACACCCCGACAGTCAATGGGCTCACGCCGACCCTCCTGACCCACAACCCCAACCGCGCCAATCCGCAACGGTTGGACCGCAGCCAGGCGCTTACCTGCGACCAGGACCACGACTACACCGCCGAGCAGAAGGCGTTTGACCACGGCCTGATAGACAAGTTTATCGAGAGCACGCAGAACCTCAGCTGCTCATCGGCTTATGTATCCAAGCCTGGCCTGGTGATGGACTACTACGACGGCAACACCGTCACCGCTCTGTGGAATTATGCGCAGCGCTTCGCCATGAGCGACAACTCCTATTCGACCGTGTTCGGGCCTACCACCCCTGGCCACCTCGACCTGATCTCCGGTCAGACCCACGGCGCAACCGTGTCCGAGCCCACCGCCGCGGTCGCCAACGGTACGGTGATCTCCACCGGAGGTGAATCGGCGAGGTTCGAGGACTGTGCTCCACCGACCGGCGCCAAGGTCGAGATGTCTGGTCGCAACGTGGGCAACCTCATGAATGCCAGGGACGTCAGCTGGGGCTGGTTCTCCGGGGGCTTCCGACCGAGCTCCCGAAGCGCCGATGGCACCGCTGTCTGCGCGTCAAGGCACGCCAACATCGCAGGAGTGCCCCAGACCGACTACTACAGCGGCGGCTGGGTGGACCCATTCCAGTATTATCAGTCCACCGCCAACCGACATCACCTGCTGCCCGCCTCGGTGGATGAGATCGGCCACGACGGTCAGGCCAACCACCAGTACGACCTGGCCGACTTCTGGGCTGCGGTAGACGCCCGGAAGATGCCGGCCGTGAGCTACCTCAAGCCTGCGCTCTACCAGAATGGGCACGCGGCCAGCTCTGACCCTCTCGATGAGCAGCGTTTCCTGGTCGAGACCATCAACCGGCTGCAGCAGACGCCGGACTGGAAGGACACTGCGGTCGTCATCGCCTACGACGACAGCGACGGCTGGTACGACCATCAGATGAGCCCGATCGTCAACGACAGCCAGAGCCCCCAAGACGCCTTGACGGGCGACGGCCGGTGTGGAGGACGCAACCCGATGGCTGGCGCCCAGGACCGGTGTGGCTACGGACCGCGCCTGCCCCTACTGCTGCTGAGCCCGTACAGCAAGGTCAACGCGGTGGGCCACCAAATCACCGATCAGACGTCCGTCCTGCGCTTCATCGAGGACAACTGGCTGGGGGGCCAGCGGATCGGCGACGGTTCCCTGGATACTCTGGCCGGCAGTCTCGACGGACTGTTCGACTTCGCCCACCGGCACCAGCGGCCGCTGTACCTCGATCCCACCACCGGTCGACCCGGCAACTGATTGACGGCTTGGGGCGTCAGTCCGCCTTATCATCGCGCCCGGGCCAAGCCGGGCCGCGTCAGTTCGACTTACCCAGGCCCCATGCAACTACCGCACAACCAGCGTGTCCCCCACGTCGACAGCAGGAGTAGATGGCCGTGCGAGCACTGAAGGGCAAAGTGGTCCTTATCACCGGCCGCCACCGACGGTCTGGGTCGCGGCCTGGCAGCAACCTTGGCCCGCGAGGGAGCCATACTGCTCCTCCACGGCCGGGATGACGAACGGGGCCAGGCGACCCTTGAGGCGTTGACGCCAGGCTGTCGTGCAGGAGTTGAGGTCGCGGCGCGGCCAAGCACCATCTCGGTGTCGTCCGAGCCAGGTGGCCAGGCCGGGCGTGATGATTGCAAGCCAGTCGGTGGTTAGATGGCCCCGGAGTCGGTCAGTGATGGCGAACACCGACCACTCGATCAACGGTTCATACCAGTATCACGGGCCGGCTTGAAGGTGCGCCATGTTGAACCGGCCCAGCCGCTCCATGAAACTCTCCCCGGCCGGGTCCGGACCCCGCAGGGCCATCTCCACGCTCTCCACCTGCTCGGCTATCTGGTCCCCCAAGGTCGAATAGAAGCTGTCCCGTTCGCTCTCGGGGATCAGGCTCAGCTGGTCGCCCAGCCACATCTCGTAGTGACGGCGAGCCATCGTCGCGTAACGATTGGGGCTCACCGACTCGTTCCGACTCGCCGGCTTGTTCGGATTCATGGCCATCCTCCTGCGCAGGGCCCCACAGGAACGGGAGCAGGGGTTGGTCGTCGGCTGGGCGGCGTCGTCGAGCCACTGGGCTCCTTTCGTGTTGGGGAAAGTCCTGTCCATCCTTGCGCGTCCCCTACACCCACGTTCTCGGCGGTCGGTCACAATCTCGGCCCTCCTCGTCGGTACTGATGGTCCGGCTGGGGCGGGGACGCTGCCACGCCGGCCGCCGGCCGTGTTCGCTGGTCCGGCGCCTTCCCCCGGCCCGCCAGCTCCTGGGCGGCGGCGACGGCTCGGCCGGCCTGGGCCCGGGCGATGCTGGCAGGTGAACCGAGGGCGACGTCAGGACCCAACAGATGTTCCTCGTCATCGATCGTATGGCTGGCCCGGTACAACCCGACCTGAGCCACCTGAGTCGCCCACTCGGCCCGCAGCTCGGCCTGGGCCGGTGGCTGGCCCAACGGCGCTGCCCATTGGGGGGTTGCTCACCGGCCGTTAGGCGACCGGCCAGGTCGTCCCGCCAAGTCTTCAGGCGTCCGGCCAGGGTGGTCTGCCAGGCGGCCACGTCCGGTGCCACCTGATCTCCTGGGCCAGGCAAAACCCCAGCCGCCAACGGTACCGACCGGGCGCGCCCGGTCGGGTCCCAACCGGAGAACTGGGCACGCTGGAGGGCGGCGGTGACCAAGCCCTGGACGTTGAGTGCCCCGGAATCACTCACTCCGACCTCGACCACGATGGCCCCAGCGTCCAGCCCACCCGCCTCGACCGCCTCGGCGGCCGCCATCACCCGCCAACCCTCGGCGCCGCCCAGCAAATCTCCCCCCCCATGGGCAGCCAGTGCCCGGCCCAGCCGGGCCCGCAGTTCCTCGACACCTCCCGTTCGGTACTGCTCGGCAATCACCGCCGGGTCAGTTCTGGCAGCCTCAGTGGCCTGGACCCAGTCCATGGCTGACACTGGCTCGTCGCGGGCCAGGACCGCTTCAAGCACGTCGCGTGGGCTCGGGGTGGGGTGGTATCCGGCTGGTTCCTCCTCTAGCTGGTCGGTGACCACATGGGCGGTGTTGTGTTCCTTGGCCCGGCTCATAGCCACGTAGAGGTACCAGCGGGTGTCGGACGGACGCACCAGCACCTCGGCCCGCTCCACGGTGCGTCCCTGCACGGCGTGGCCGGTATCGGCGTAGGCCAGCTCTACGTGTTGGGCCACGTAAGGAGCCGCCAGACGCACCCGTTCGCCTCTTTTCAGGTGCTCCACCAACAACGAGCCGTCCTCGCCGGCTTCCACCACCAGCCAGCGATCGTGGTTGCGCACGTAGGCCCCCTTGCCGGCGTTGGGCCTGGTGGGGGTAGCCATGTCGTTCTTGCGGGTGGTGACCAGGTCACCGGCGCCAACGGTGGTGGCGTCGTGTAGCTCGAGGCTTGACGAGGGGTTGATCTCGCCGGCATCGAGGCGGGCCTGGCGGGCAAGGAGGTTGAGCTGGCGCACCGTGGCGTTGTCCGACGCCACCATTATGGTGGCCGCTCGCCCCGCCGGGATGTCCCACCAGGCCCGGAACACGTCGTCGATGGCCACCGAGTCGAGGGCCCCGACCACCCGGTTATGGGAGAGGTAGGCGTCGAGGGCTGATGGGTCGCCGCGCCTTAGACCCAGCGTGGCCTGGGCCTCCCATTGATGATTGAACCGGCGCAGCTCTCCCAGCTCGGGGGCACCAACCGCGTTGGCCACCAGGGACAGCCCACCTCCTGCACCCACGGCCTTGAGTTGGCGCGGGTCACCGATCAGGCGCACCAGGGCACCGCGGCTGGTGGCGATACGGGCGGCGTCTAGAAGCAAGGTGGTGGTAGCCATGGATGCCTCGTCGATGAGCACCAGGTCCCCCTCCCCCGGCAGGCGCCGGCCCTTGCGCCAGGCCCCGACGGCCGAGTGCAAGGTGGAGTGCGGGCTATCGACCGCCTGCCCCAGCTCCTGCGCGCCAACCGCAGTAGGAGCTAGGATCTGCACAGCGTGGCCCTGCGCGGAGAAGGCCTCCACCAGCCGAGCCAGGGCAGTGGTCTTGCCCGATCCGGCCGGCCCGATCAGGGCGTCCAGCGGCCGAGAGGGATCAGCCAGGTGACATGCCGCAAGACCAGCCTCCTGGTGGGGTGACGTTCGGTAAGGCGGCTGGTGATGGCCGGGAGGAGCCCGCGGCCGATACTGGGGCCCCACACGCAGGCTGGCCCGTTCCTCGACCGCTGCCGCGGCCACGGCGTGCTAAGCGGCGTCCCAGCGCACGATGATGTCCCGGGCCAACCGGAGGAGTGCTTGGCCCGGTGGCGTGAGGGTGACCCGGCGACGTCCCGGCCGAACAGGGCCGCCCGGAGCGTGGTCTCCCAGCCGCAGATGCTCCTCCGGTCAGCCCAGTTTGTCCGCAAGCCGTTCCAAGCCGCCCTTGATCATCTGGGCGTAACTGTCGTTGCCGAGGATGTTGACCGAAGCACGGCCGTGGTCAAGGTGTTCACGCGCCCTGTCAAGCTCGCCGAGCTTGCGATAGCAATCGGCGAGGTTGAGGTGCAACGACGGATAGAACCCCGCCACCGGGCCAGCCACTCCGCCCTGTTCCGCACGCTCGTCGGTGAGCAGGTCAGCAGCCGCCAGCGCTCTGAGGTCCCACAGCAGTTCATCGTGCACATCGTCCTGCACGTCAGCCATCGAATGAGCGAGTGCACAGCGGTGGAACGGATCGCCGCTCTCGCCACCAATCTCACTCCACACCTGGGCGAACAGATCGCGTGCCGCGGGCCATTCGCCGCGTTCTCTCAGTGAGATCCCCTCGCCGATACGGACCATCACTGCGTCTGGTTCAGTCACGGAGTTGCTCCTCCTTACGGTCGTCAGAACCGTATTCGTGATGACTGACAAGGGCGCGTCGCAAACGTGCCGGTAGCGGATCCCCCGGCGTCGGAGGGCCGCGCCTTTCGCCCCGCCGACACCATGCGGGTCTTCTTGGCCGGGGACACGGGAGCGATCGGTGGCCACGCCGTCCCGACCCTCGTGGCCGGACACAAGGCGTCGGCCCTGTCCCGGGCGCCGGCCAAGGCGACCGCTCTCCGAGATGGGCTTGCGGACAGCGTCATTCGTCGAGGTGGTGATAGATGCCGCCACGGGAGCCGACACGGAGAACGAGCACCACGAGACTTTCGTCCCGAACTTCGTACACCACCCGGTAGCTGCCGATACGGATCCGACGCCAACCGGGC
>JAABUU010003970.1_pt1 | contig 18061 bp, 31 predicted proteins | sample 5559301 | NCBI WGS metagenome assembly JAABUU01 (sample SAMN10711884, study PRJNA513360) | rock metagenome | isolation source: Antarctica rocks | place: Antarctica: Victoria Land, Richard Nunatak white | reverse complement strand
GGTGGGGGGCGGGGGGCGGGGGGGTGGCGCGGCGGCGGTGCTGATCGTCGCCGCGCCGCTGCTGGGGCGGTGGACACTCGTGGGGGCGGCGCTCGTCCTCGCGCTGGCGGTGTGGGGGGCACGGCGGTCGGGTCGCTGGGCGGCGCTCGTGCCGCTGCTGGGCCTGAGTGGCGGGGCGATCGGCGCGGTCAGTGCGAGCGGTGCGTTGCTGCGCCACGGGGCGGCGCCAGAATATGCCGCACGGGCGGGCATCGGCTGGCTGGCGCTGCTCCTGGGGCTGGTCGCCGTGGCGGGCGGGGCGCTGCTGGTGGCGCGACCTCGTCTCGGCGCGCTGCTGCTCTGTCTGGGCAGCGTTCTCGGCTTCGTCGCGATCAATCTGTACGACATCAATACGTTCTATGTGCTCGCCCCGCTCGTCTGCGTGGCGGCGGCGATCCTCGCGCGGTCGTCGCCCACGACCGCGCGCGCTGGCGCGACGCAGCCCTGAACGGGGGATTGAGCCAAAGCTACCGCGTGTACGTTCGGGCTGTCAATCTCGCCCCACGCCGGACACCGAAAGTGGACAACGATTGGCGGGCGGTCCTGGCGGCGAACGATCGGGTGATCGCGGCCCAGGCGGCAACGATCCGCGCGCAGGCGCAGACGATAGCGGCACTACTCGCCACGCGGGCGGGGGCGGCGGAGCAGGAGCGCGCGCAGGATGGGTCAGGAACGCCGGAACCGGCCCCGGTGGCACAGCACTCCGTCCTCGGTGCATGGGGGCGTGTGCGGCGATGGTGGGAGAGGCGATGAGGAGCGGCGGTTTCGGCAGGGTTGTCGCGCTGCTGGGACGGGTCCTGGTAGTCCTTACCCTCCAGCTCGACCCGGCGTCGCTCGTGTTGCAGGTCGTGCAACGGCGGATGACACCACCCGATCCTCTCGCGGTCGTCCTGTTGCTCGGGCTTGTTGGGGGCGCGATCTATCTCTGGACGCGCCGCGAGCCGCCCGAATGATGCGGCAGGCAGGGGTCAGATGATCAGGGTGAAGCCGTCGAGGAGCGCGAGGAGCGCGAGGGCCCCGGCGGCGAGGCTGACGAGCCAGACGAGCCGCCGCCGCAGCAGCGCCGCGATCGCCGACAGGCCGATGGCCACCTGGAAGAGGGTCACCGCCACGGCGAAGCGGTGGTGGTGCGCCAGGTTCGTCCGCGATTCCGCGTTCAGCGCCGCCGTCTCGTCCCCCAGGCGCGCGGCCTCCGGTTGCAGGGTGTCCTGCTGCGCCTGCCGCCGGGTGGCTTCGTCGCGCGCGGCCTGGATCTCCTGCGGCGTGCCGCCCGTGTGCGCCAGGAGCGCGGCCAGGTTCTGCGCCTCGTACTTCTTGATGCTGTCGGCCTGGTACTCGCTCCAGGTGTCGACCGCCTGCGTCTGCCGCAGGACCCCCGCGTTCGCCGCGAACAGCGCCTCGTTGGCGTAGTTCCCCGCCTCCAGCGCGGCGATGGCGGCGAGGACCGCGAAGAGGGCGGTGCTGACGGCCAGCGCGTCGAGCCAGTGGGGCCGCCGCCGTTCTGCGCGCGCCTCCTCGGCCGCCTCACGCCGCCGCTCCGCGATGTCGTCCTGCAGCCGGTCGGTCCCCACGTCCAGGTCGTCGGCCATCTTCGGTGTACCCCTCGCGCACGATCGGCGGCATGTGGCGCTCCAGCTGCGCCCGCGTGGGGGAGTATACCGAATGGTGCGACCAGGCCACGAGTTGCCGATCACGCGATTGTGCCGACGGCGTGATCAGGCCGGGGAGTCTCGAGCGCCGCGGTAGCGCCTACGGAGGACTCAGGCGGGCATGGCGGGGCCTGTGGGGGCGTGTGCGCCGCCGGGGACCGCCGACCCTCGTCCGCGTTCCGCCCGCGTCGGCATTGTCGGATCAGTGCGGCAGCCCGTACCACGCCAGATCGGTCGCCCGCTCGCGTTGGTCGGCGGTCAGGCCCTCCTCCTCGGCCAGTTGGGTGATCGCCTCCCCCAATAACGCGTGGTGCCCCGCGAAGGCCGTTTGCAAGGTGGCGAGGTCGAGATACGGCGCGACCCCGGCGAGGGCGGCGCGGATCGTGGCGGGGTCGCGCGGCGTTGGCACCAGGCTGAACACCGCATCGTCGTAGGCCTTGCTCTGCTCCTGCTCGGCCTGCGGGCACGTTTTCTCCCACGCCTCGATCGCGGCGAGCGTGTCCCACTTGAACCCGGCCGCGGCCATCGCCGCCGCATCCCGTGCGCGCTGGGCGGGGTCGGCGATCATGGCGAACCACGCGGTGCGGAAGCCTTCGACGGCGGCCCGGAACCGCTGCTCGTCGGCCTGTTCGAGCTGGTCGATCCGTCGCGCGATGCTCATGCTGCGCTCCCTTCCTGGGCCACCTGCGCGGCCTCCAATGCCCGCAAACGCTCTTCGAGTGTCCCGACTTGGTACACCGCCACGATCGCGCGGGCCACGCTGCCGATCGCCGTTGCCTGCCTCGGCTCGATGGTCCCGGCCTTGGCGCCCTGTAAGGTTTGCAACAGCGTGAAGAGCACGGGGCGCAGCACGGCGGGGACAAGCTTCTCGGCCCTGGCGGCGGTGGCCCGACCCGCGCCACCCTTGCGCCGCGCCGCGTCCCGCTCGGCGGCTCTGGCGCTGTCGTGCGCGTAGCAGAACGACCCCACGCCCATCACGCGCGCCGTGCAGCGTGCGCCGTCCTTGCGCGTTCCCGCGCATGGCGCTTGCTTCGACTTGCTTCGGGCTTTGTCGCCATCAGCAGCCCCCCAGGTAGCCGGGCGCAGGCGTGCCCGACTGCTCAGTACCGGTCATCGCACAGTCCTTTCGCCTGGGCCGCGCGCACGGCGGCGAGGTCGACCCGGAGGGCGAAGTACGCCTCCAGCACGTCGCGGGGCTGGACGGGCGGGGCCACGCCGCGCCACACGCCCCGCGCCTTATCGCGCAGGGTGCCGACGCGGTCGGCGAAGGCGAAGCCCCAGCGCCCGCCCGCCTCGACGACGCCCAGATAGTCCTCACCGTCGACCGCCAGCGCGGCGGCGACGGTGATCGCGCGGGCGACGAAATAGGGGCAGGTGGGGCGCACGGTCGCGCCGGGGGTCGGGCTCGTCAGCGTCGTGGTCATCGCTCTTCCCCTCTGCATCGCGGCTTCGCCGGGCGCGTCGTTGCGCCCGGCATCGTCGGCGGGTGCTAGGCGGCGGGCACAAGTTCGTCCGCCGTGGCCAGCCGCCCCAGGCGGTCACGGAGCACGCGACGCTGGCGGGCGACGTCCTCGCGTCGGATGGTGTAGGCCTGGAACTCAACAATGGTTACGCCGTACCGCTGCTCGGCGGCGCGCAGGGCGTCGAACGCCGCCGCCCGGTCGCGGTCGGCCTGCTCGGTCACGGCCCGGTGGGCGCACTCCTCGTCGGCGATGGTGGCCGCCTCGGCGTTCAGCGCGGGGAGCATCGTCTGCCGCGCAGTAAGCACCGATACGCGCGTGCCGTCTTCCGCCAGGATCGCGACGCGAATGTGCCCGCCGATCTCCGCCTCTTCGCGCTGCAATTGCGCCAGGCGATCGCGGCCGGCGCGGAGCTGCGCGGCGGGGTCGACGGCGGTCGGTGTGGGCGTCTTCACGGTGTGCGGGGCGGTCTGCTTGGTGGCGCTCATCGGTCTTCCTCCTCGTGTTGCGGCCCGTATACACAAAGCCTCCCGATCCGGCGAGGGGCGCACACGCGGCGCTCGCGGTTCGGGGGGCGGGATCCCTGGTGGGATACGGCCTCTTCAACTAATGATCGTAGTCTACTCCCTCACGCCGCCGGGGCGCGGGGTTCCGGGCCGAGGGCCTGCTCGATGGCGGTCAGCTGCATCAGGAGCGCGCGCCGCTCGGTCTTCAGGTACGCACGCAGCACCGGATCTTGCACGATCGGGGTCGGCTCGGTCTCCTCCGACTCTTGCCGCCAAGTGCGGGTCTCGCGTCGTGGCTTCATAGTTGCTCTCCTCCATCGTTGACGACTGCTAGCTCCCGCACGATCGCTGTTGCATTCCCTAACGTATGGTCGAGCAAAAGCCCGAATTGCTCGCGCAGCACTCGCCTGACAACATCGAGGCGGTCAGGATCGGCGGCCGCAGGTAACAGGAAGGCCACGATTACGGCGGTGAGTGGCAAGGATAGGTCCGCAATCGCCTGGGCGCTGGGGGTCGGGATGGGCACGAAAGCGTTGTCGTCAGGGCGCTCGCCCTCAGGTGACGCTCTGACCTGATGTGTGGCCCCGGAGCCATCGTCAGGCGATCCGCGTAGCCAGAAATTGCGGGCCGCCATCGTCGCGGACCAATTCTGCTCGAAAGAGGCTAACAATTCGCGCACTTCCTCGAAGGATCGATCGGCAGCCGACTCCCCCATGTTATGTCTCCTTCACGACCGCGATAGCGGAAAAACATGCCTGATTCCGCCCTACTTTCGCCCAACCGTCGCCTAACCCCGTGCGCGCCCAGCACTGACGCCATTCTCAGGGCACGCCAATCCCCATTGTCGTGGGTTGAGTAGGGCATGGGGGCGAGGGGCCGGATGGGGCTTCCCTCAAACCCTTCTTCCTCGCCCCCAGAGCGTGTGACAGCCCCCGCGTATTATGTCATCCGCCGTCTGGCGGAGATGGCAGTCGCTCGCCGCCCACGAAGCGGAGGAACCACACCGCCGCCGCCGTGCGCCTAGTGGGTCACGCCGCAATTGAGTGGCGATCAGCTACTGCCTATGCTGGTCGAATGACCAGTGCTGCTGCGGAAAAACGAGGGTCGAGCGATCACCACTTATATGTCGCGTGACCCACTAGTTCCCGCACGCTCGATCGGCAAGCGGCGGTATATGGCTGTCAGCTGGTTCTTAACCGTTTACGTGGCAATGCTCAACTCCTGCGCGATCGCCTTGTCGCTCTTCCCAGCCGCCAGCAATGCGAGGACTTGCCGCTGGCGCTCCGGCAATTGGTCGGGATTCGTCACATACTGGACCGAGCGCGGCACATGCCCCATCGCCCCTACTCCCGCCCGAAGCGCCGCGTCCACCATAAGCGCGGCGGCGGCGCTATTCGGCGTGCTCTCGCCGCACGAAGACTATCCCATCCGGCAAGATGATCGCCTCGACACGCGGCAAGAAGTCCGTCAGCACTTCCGGCCAAAGCAGGGCAACCGCCACCCCCGCCCCCTCCTCTTCGGGGGCCAGGACATACGCCGGCTGATGGTGTTCCGCCGCCAGCGCCGTGGCTTCGACGAATTGCCGCGTCAGGTCATGCCGCTCGCGCTCGCTCATCGCCAACCCTCCGTCAACTTTCCCACCAACGCCGCAGCCGCCCCCACACGCCGGGGACGACTACGTGGTGCCAATGTGGGCGTTTCCTGCGGCCCTGGGCCAGCCGAGGCGGCTGGCGCGGCTTCCCCCGTCACCCGACACGTCGCCCCCCCGCGCTCCCCGCCCCCTGTCGGGGGACGCGAGAAAGGGGCGTGGCCGATGCCACGCCCCCTGGGTGCGCTCGTTGTGCTCGCGCCGCTGCTGCTAGACCCGGGCGCGGTTCCCGGAGACGGCGCGCAGGATGGCGATCAGGATCATCGCCCCGACGATCGCTACGATGATCGAGCCGAGGTCCAGGCTGTTGTACCCGCTCGAGTTGCCCGTGATGAGCCCGTAGAGGAAGCCGCCGAGGAGCGCCCCGATGATGCCGACGATGATGTCGCCCACGATGCCGTAGCCGCCGCCGCCCATCAGCTTGCTCGCGACGAAACCGGCGATCAGCCCCAGGATCAGCCATGCCAGAATGCCCATGTGGTCCCCCTCTGCTCTTGCCTCCCGGACCCCGATCGGCCCGGTGCACCCGCCACCCACAGATGCAGAGCGCGTGCCACGGCTCCGTGGGCACAGCGCGCCGTTGGCGCGGGACGGCGGAGACAAAGGGGGACCGGGCACGCGACCGAACGACACGCCCAGAGGGGGCACGGCGGGCCACACCCGCAGGTGTTCGGCCCTCGTCGCCCGGTGCTCGGCGGGTGAACCGGCGCGCCCGGTCTCACTTCTCATAACGCATAGACTATGCCCACGTACCGGGACCTTCTGTGCCACGCCGGACGTTCTCAGGACGCGTAGGGCCGCTGTGGTCACTGGTCACTCGCACGCCTATCCCCCTTGGCACTTGTCGAGCGGCGATACGGTGTATTCCTGACGCTGATCCCCTCTGATAGTTGTCTATTGCGGCACGGACCGCGAGCCTCCCGGTATGCCGGGAGGCCAGGCCCCGCGCCGCAATCGTCGGATCCACGCCGCAGCGCGCGGTGCGGTTCGGAGCGCGGGATCGAAACCGCACGCGTCAGCGGCCCAACAGGCGATTGCGGCGCTGCCGCGCGGCCTCGGCGGTGTGGTCGACCACCGTCAACTGCGCCCACGGCAGCGCGCCGGGCGGGCTAGCGAGGAGGGTCGCCAGGTCGATGAACGCCAGCCGGTAACGCTGCTCGTAGTTCCTCCCGTACGCCGCGATGTGGCGCCGGATGACCGTCTGGCGGGTGCGCGCGGAAGCGAACGACAGGATCACCACCAGCAGCGGATTCAGCGTCGTCTCCTCGTTCGGCCCATGCGTGGCCTCGCCATACCGATAGTAGTTCGCGTGTTTCCCGGCGATATGCGCCATCTCCTCGGTCCCCTCCAGCTCCAGCAGGGCCGCCGTCCGCTGGACTGCCCGCCCGGTTGGCCCGCGCCGCGGCTCCCAGACGGTGTGGCGGTATTCGAGGCGAAAGTCCGGTATCAAGCGGCGGTCGGTGCCGCCGGCCGCCGCAGGGAACGCGATGGTCGGTCGGATCTGCCACGGCGTCCCCTTGTCGTACATCCCGAGGTGCAGCGCGACCCGGACGCAATCGAGGTCGTGGTCATTCTGCGCCCGCGCATTGAGCGACGCGCGCGGATACTTCCAGAGCCCAGCGGCGGTGCGCACCGGGCGGCCACGGACGATCTGCGGGGCGCGCAAGGCCCCCCACGCGGGGACGAGCGCGGCCAGGGCATGGGCGCCGAGCGGGGTGAGAAACCAGACGTCGGGGGTGCGTCCGCCGTGGTGCGCGCCGGTGGTGGTCCGCGCCACCCCGGCCAGGCAGGCGACGAGGCCGAGGTCGTACAACCCCCGGCAATCGCGCGCGGCGGTGTCCTCGCTCACGCCCCACCGCTGCGCCCACAGCGGGACGGACCATTTCTTGAGGCGACCGAACGTCGCGAGGATCGCGTCCAACCCGCGGTCCGCGATCAGCGGGAGCACCTGCGAGACGCGGCGATAGCGGTCGGTGGGTGCGTAGCGCAGCGTATCGTAGTCCGGCGTGGGCATGGCCCGACCTCCCCGCTCCGCACGACGTGCGGCAGGGACGCGCGGTGCCCGTGCGGCGGCACCGCGGGGGTCACCACCCCTACCTCGCCGAGCGTACCAGCGGGGCGCGGGCGCGCGCTATCCCCCATATTCCGCCAGCGCGCGAGCCGAATGGCGGGCGGTTCGGCGGGCGGTTCGGGGGATTACTCGCCCCATAATCGGGCGCGCACACGCTCCCAGAAGGTCGGTGCGAGCGGGGCGGGCGGCGCAGCTCCCCACGCCTCCCGCGCCTCCTGCTCATCGGAGACCTGGTTCAGATGCTTCCGCAGCATCGATCCGAAACGCCGGATCCCGCTCGCGGCCTCGCGCTCACGCACGAGCGCCCTGACGCGTTCCCATCGCTCGGCCTCTTCTCTGCGGCGGCGAGCGACTTCCTCCTCGGCCACCGCGGCCCGCCGCCGCAGCTCATCGATCGTCTCTTGCTGCTCTTTCACCAGCGCGACAAGCGGGGTAACCGTGGCAGCCTCGGCTTCCGCCCTTTCCGCGAGCATGAGTCCAACCTGACGCGCCACGGCTTCGGCGAATGCGGCGGCGTCCATCGCCGGGGTTACTGCGGTTGCCGGGGCTTCCGGGGCTTCCTCGGCAGCCTGAGCAGCCTTGACACGCAGGACCTCGGTCGGATCGAAGAGGGGAATGCGGGCGGTGCCACGCTTGAAGCGGCCGACCTCGGCAATCCGCCCCTCTTTACGCCAGTCGCGCAGTCGACGTGTGCTGATACCGAGTATCTGCGCCGCCTGCTCGGCGGTGAGCAGCGCCGAGGAAACCTCGGCTGCCCCGGTTTCCTCGGCTTCCTCGGTTGTGTCGTGGCGCATAGCGTCCTCATTCATGCAACGCAGCATAGCATAGGGCCCGGTTTTTCCCGACGTCGGGATACCGGACCCTATGCTTAGAACGTTCTTAGGATCACTCCCGCGGCGGAAAGCCGCCCCACCCCCGCCGCGTGTCGGCCAGCGCCTCCGGCCCCGGCACCTTGGTGTCCTCCAGCGTGTCCAGCGCGGCCACGATGGCGCAGGCGGTGAAGGCCGCACCGAGCGCCGCCGTGTGGTTGAAGGCAAGGCCGCTGCTGTCCATGCGGTTGGCGTAGGCGATGGCGTCGGCGATGACGAGGCAGTCGGTCGGGTCGAGTTCGAGCAGGACGCCGCCGCGCGTGCCGGTGATGAACTTCATCCCACCACCTCGTCGCCGGTGGCCTTGTGCGGCTGCGCCCAGGCGTGCGGGTTGGTCACGGCTTCCAAATGGGCGATCGCCGCATCCAACTCCTCGCCCAGCTGCGCGCGGCTCGTCGTGTCCTTCGGCACGCAATGGTCGCGGACCCATTGCAGGCGATACAGGGTTTTGCCGAGCGGGTTTTCCCAGCGGATCTTCGTATCGGCGGGCGCTTCGCCCGCGCGGCGTTAGAGGTCGCCCAACACGAGCGCGGCCGACACGGACGAGCCGATCGCCATCCTGACGAACTGCTCCAGTCCGTCCACCTGGCGCAGCATGTCCCGCGCCGCGTACTCCATCATGTAGTCGCCCTAGGTGCGCGCGTCCTCGCGGTACAGCACGTCGAGCCGGTCGAGCGTCCGACGGTAGTCCTCGATCGTCGCGGGGAGCTGGCGGCGGGCCTGCCTGAACGCCTCGGCGCGCGCCCTGCTGGCGGCGAGATGCTGGCGGTAGGCGCGCGTCCGCTGGCCCGGCTGCTCTTCGGCCTCCTCGGCGCGTGTGGTCGTCGCGGTGGTGTCCATCGGTGCGACCCTCCTGTTGTCGTCGCGACTCGCGCGACGGGTCTCGATCCTCCAGGGGCGGGCACGGCGTTGTGGCGGGGGTGCCTACGGCGTTGTAGGCGGCGGCACGGTGCGTCGGGTGCGGGCAGCGCGCCAGGATCTCCGTGATCGTCAGGTCGCCGCGCGGCAGGGTATACAGCTCCGGGAATTGCAACCGGTGGTCGGCGTAGGAGCCGCGCCGGACCGGCACCGGCGCGTCGAGCACGGCGGCCACGTCGCGGGGCACCGGCTCCCCGGCCACCCTGGCGAGGTCGGCCCAAAGAGCGGCGAACGTGAACGGCGTGGACAGCACGTCGGGGATCTCCTCGGCCAGCTCGGCGTAGAGCGCCAGCATGAGCGAATTGACAGACATGACAAATTCTCCTCGGTATAGGGCCGCTCGTGGGGCCACCTGTGGATAATTGGTGGACGGTGTGTTGACAACCTGGCAGCGGCTGGGGATAACCGGGCCGCCGGAGCGGTCCGGGCGCTCGCCGGGCGGCGCGCCCCGCGTTGTGGCTTACTCGTCGAACCCGTAGTCGTAGAGCATATCGGCGAGCCTGAGCATACCGACGCCATCCCAGTTGCGGACGGCGTAGGAGAGGTAGCGGCGTCTGATGGACTCGTCGCACACCGCGCGGACGATCGTGCGAATCACGAGCGGGAAAGGCTGGCCGGTCTGCACGCTCAGGGCGATAAGTCGCTCGCGGCCCAGGATGGCGAGCACGTCGGCGGCGGTGAGCGGCGATGCGGTGGTGCTGATCATGGGGGTCGCTCCTGCTGGGTGTCCATCTTGGATACCCGGGGAGGGGTATGGGTATCCAAGATGGTAACCTTAAGTTAACGTCTATCCACATGCGGGGAGGTACTAGCGATCGCATCGTCACTGCTCGGATGGGGGTCCAAGATGAACACCCATCCCCGCCAGTGGTAGGCGGCGCGGGTCTGATCGAGCGCCACGGCCCGCACGGCGGCGGTGTAGGCCGCCTGTGCGGTCGCGCGACGCGCGGCCCGGTCGCTGGTGGCAGTGACGGTCGATCCCAGCGCCGCGACGGCCCGCTGCGCGAGCAGTGTGTCGGTGGCGGTCGCGACTCGCACCCGGGCGGCGGTGGCGCGGGCCACCCGCCCGCGCCACTCACTGCGCGCCGCCACGATGCTCAGCGCGTCGGCGGGGAGCGCCCGCCCGGCTCGCGTCAGGTAGCTGGCGATCATCGTGCGGGCCTTGTTGCCGAAGCGGATCAGCTGCTCGTCGCCGAGCCAGCGCACCTGCTGCATCGGCGGGGACATCGCCCAGGCGGCGGCGACGTGGTCCCCGTGCCAGCAGTCCTGGTTGCACTCGGCAGCCTTACAATCGCAGTGGATGGCCCCGTTCGTGGTGTCGAGCGCGACATGGTTGGTGCGGCCGACGGCGTGCTTGCTCGGCGCGGCGTAGGTGACGATCCCGGTGACGTGGTCGCAGGAGACGAAGGCCAGCTCGGCGGCGGTGTGGAGCGGGGCGGTCCGGGCGCTCATGGTTTAGAATCTCCTCGGGCTTCTGCCCGCTTCCGGCCTCGTGGGGGAATGCTGTCCAGGCGTCCCACGGGGCCTTTTTCTTCGATAAGCACTTCACTTATCTTCACTTATATTACGCTATATGCAGCGGTATGTCAAGTGTTTTGATGCTATATTCACCTATATTGCGTTATTCAGATCATCATGGTAATATGCGTAGAGGCTTGATCGTATATGCAGCAATTGGAGGCGTGAGCAGATGAGCAAACGGGCGCTGATCACAGTCGGTGAGGCGCGCGATCGTCTTGGGGTGAGTAACCACACTGTTGCGCGCCTCGTGCGGGAAGGGAAGCTAACCGCCTACCCGAATCCGCTCGATAAGCGCCAAAAGTTGGTAGACGCCGCTGAGGTTACCGCGCTTATGCCCCCATTGGAAGAGGAGCAGGAACTAAAAAGAGCGGCCTGAGTTAGCAGGCCGCTCGTAGGCTCGCTGGTCTCTGACCACCAGCGAGCAGGGCGAAGTTTATCATGTGGGCCAATCAGCTAACGGGCATCTACGCCATCTATAATCATGCAACTGGCGAAGCATACATCGGGCGATCATTGCATATTGCTGCTCGTTGGCAGTCACATCTTGTCGCTCTACAGTCGAACCGGCATAACAATAAGGCGCGGCAAGCAGCCCATGTTGTTTATGGTTCGAGTGCCTTCGGGTTGGTGATTCTGGAGCGCGTAAATATCCCAAAAGAGCTACGTGGTGTATCAGGCTTACGGCAATCCTCATTTGGCCTCGATAGGATCGAGCAAGCGTGGTGTGCCCGCGCCCGCGCCGCTGGCATCGTGCTCTACAACGACCAGGTGGGTAAGGGCCGCCGGAAGGCGGCGTAAGGGGGAGTCAATGTTTCCGCAATGGCTGAAGCTGGCCGATGGTACCTGGCTAAACATGGGTCTCGTCGTGAAGGTCCGCAAGGATCCCGGTGGCGATTTGCGTATTGAGTATCTTGGCGAGCAACGTCCTGTCTCTTCTCATCCGCTTATAACTGATATTGCCGACGTGGCGCTCATTGAGGGTTTCCTTGCTCGTACTCAGCGACCCATGCCAGAGATTGGCCCTGAGGGCATCTACTTCGGCCAGTAAAGGTCACCTGTACAACAACCAAGTCCAGCAGGGTTGCAAGCGGGCGGCGTAGGGGGTGACGGATGCGCGCGTGGTTCGAGTTGATCGTCCACATCGCCGCGATAGAATCGCCGCTCGTAGTGCTGGAGATCTGTGGCGCGCTAGTCTTGGCAGTGGTCGGCATGATTCTGGGTATCGTCGTCTGTTGGGTGCCGCGTGGCGGGCGCAGGAAAGCGGCGTAGGAGAGGAGGAGGAGGAATGACTGTATCTAGGCTAGGATGGTCTACTCCGAAAGAGGTGTTGTTGCAGCGTCTAGGGCGGGTGCGAACGTTTGTCGACGCCAGCACGGTGGCGGCAGGATCGACAAACAGGGTTGATATCGAGGCCGAGCGGATCGAGGCATTGGAGCACCTGAACGAGGTAGAGCAGGCAATTCAGGGACTGCCCGACGCACCGCCGCAGGAAGCTACCCCGGCCACTGCGGAGATCGAGGATCGCGGCTGATGCCGCCTAAAATACGTAACCTCATCCGGAAAATGCGTGACGCGGGCTTTGAGCATTTCCCCAAACGTGGCAAAGGTGACCACGAGATGTGGCGTCATCCTCTGGCCCCGCAATACCAGATTACCCTGGACGGTCGGCCAGGAAGCGATGCGAAACGCTATCAAGAAGATCAGGTGCGTGCGGCGCTGGCGGCGGTAAAGGCCGCGAAGCAAGCTGCAGGGGGGGACTAAGGCGATGGCACAGGCAAGAACGAAACGACCGCCTGAGCGGGATGAGACGACAGTGCCACCTTACTCGATGCGGCTCGACTGGGATCCAGACGATGAAATCTTCGTGGTAACTGTGCCTGAGTTACCGGGTTGCCAAACACACGGGAAGACCTATGACAAGGCGGTGAAGAAGGGGCAAGCCGCGATCCGTTCGTGGTTGCATGCAGCGGACCACTGGGAGACGCCGATTCCGCCCCCGCAGGTAGTGCGTCATTTGCTTGAGGATTCTGCACCAGTTGTGGCGCAGCCCGCACCAGCGTCGCTTTCTCCGGAAGCGCTGCAGGATTTTGCTCGCCATCTCAGTGAAGCGATGCGCTTCCGGCCCGATATCGAGAATATGCCGGCAACGGTCACAATAGAAATGCTCTCTATCGTTGATGCGCTGCGTGGATTGTCGTATGAGCAGAGCATGGCTTATGTGGCGAATCTACTCGTTACCGCAGAGCTCCCGCCGACGACGCTACGATGGATATATGAGCAATCCTTGCGTGTGTTGGTGGTCTATTTCAAGATGCGTAGTCCCGATATCTCATCTTCCCTTGAAGCCCTTGTTAAGGCGACGCAAGTGGTGGGCAAGGAGTAGCATCGTGGACGAGCTACACGCCGCGATCGCGGCCTACCTGCGCCACCACCGACGCGCCGCCGAGGTACAACGCCCGCAGGCCGACGCGGCGCGGCACGGCACCGACGCCGCGCGTGTCCGGCAACTCTTCCGCCACGCGCCGGGGCGCTATCCCGCGCCGCGTTGCCTGATCTGCGGGCGGGCGGTGGACGATGCGGGCGGGCTCTTCAGCCTGGGCGAGCTGCAAGTCCGGCGGCTGTGTGTTGAACATTACACGCCGTTCTAGCATGGCAGAGAAGCAATCGCGCCTAGAGACCTGGGAAGCATGGCAGGATCGACAGGCTCCTGCGCCACGCCTGGTTACTCGAGAGGAGGCCCTCGCGCTCCTCGCCGAATTGGGTGTACGAGTCACCGAGCGCGATCTGCGTTTCTGGGAGGCACGTGGTGTTTTGCCCCGCCCAGTTCGGCGCTGGTATGAGGGCGCGACGCGTGCGGTTTATCCGCGCTGGATCGTCGGGCTCGTCCTCCAGTTGCGCTACTGGCAACAAGAAGGCTTGCAGTTAGCCGAGCTGCCCGGACCATTACGTCTCAAAGCCGAAGAGTTGTCGCTCGATTTGAACGGTCGGCCCCTGCCGCCGCACCCTGTTGGGGTGCCATACATCGCTCAGCAATCGCGCGAGGCCCTGCACGCGCAGGTCTGGTCACTGATGGATCAGTATCGGCACCAAGTCGGCGTCGAGGTTATCAAGGCGACATTGGTCTTCACCGATAAGCATGGACGGAAGCACGAGTATCCCCTCGACGTCCCCACGGATGGGCGCCATACGGTGTCCGCGCGGGGAGCAGAGCAACAGGCGACCGAATGACACCGGAGCGACCCGTCACGGTGTCACATGCTCACCGTTTGACAGTATAGATGCGGCAAATACTGTCACTTAGCTTTTCCACATGGAGGACCGGTTGACACCAGACAAGGGAGACATTATAGTTTTGTACATAAGCAACACGTGGGGTTCGTGAAAGGCAGCGCTATCGTGGAAGTACTCGCCCCAACCGACCGGCACTTGGTATCGATCGGACGCGCCGCCGAACTGGTGGGCTGCTCGCCGCAGACATTGCGGCATATGGAGCAGCGCGGCGAGATCCCGCCCGCGACGCGCATCGAGGGGATAGGTCGTCGTTTCTATGATCGAGCGGAAGTGGAAGTGATCCGCGAGGCACGCGCGGCCCGCAAAATGGGGATCGCGCACCAGGTTGGCGCGCGGGCATGAAAATGTCCCCACCCGTTGAGTGCCGCGCTTCCCGGCAGAAGCACTCAGGGGCAGGGACACTCGTCGAAAGCTGAGGAGAATGTATCAGACAACACCCATTCGGCACAAGTCCCGCCCCGCGTTCCGTGAGCCGATCGCCCCGCTGACCCCCGAGCAACTCGACGCCCTCTTCTTGCCGCTCAGGCGCGATTACAGCGCCACGGTGGCCGCCACCGCGACCCTGCCGATCGAGGAGCGCGCCCCGCTGATCCAGGCGCGCATCATGGCCTACTCGGACGCCCTGAGCGAGGCGCTCGGCGCGGCGCTGGACGACGCGACGGCGCAAACCCTCGGCGCGTGGGCGCGAGGAGGGCGCTGATGGTCGTCACGACTCGCCCCGCATTCACCCCGCTCGCCGCCGCCTCGGCCTTCCCGCCCGAGTTGTTGCCGCTGCGCCACTGGGTCGCCTACGACCTGGAAGAGCGCGCCGGTGGCTGGACGAAGGTGCCGATCAACCCGCATACCGGGCGCTATGCCAAGAGCAACGACCCACTGACGTGGGGTACCTTTGCCGAGGCCCATGCCTACGCGGCGCGGCGCGGACTGGGCCTCGGTTTCATGCTCGCCCCGCCGCTCTTCGGCTTCGATCTCGACGGTTGCATCGTGGATGGCGCGACCTCGCCGCTCGCGACCTCGGTCCTCGGCGAGCTGCACACCTACGCCGAGACCTCGGTCAGCGGCACCGGCGTGAAGGGGATCGGGTTCGGTACCAAGCCGAGTGCCCGCTGCCGTCGCAAGGGCCTCGACCTCGAAATCTACGACCACGCGCGCCTCTTCGCCCTGACCGGCCAGCGCGTACCCGATGCGCCCCTCGCGATCAACGATTGCCAGGAGGGGCTCGACTTCATCCATGGCGCGGCGTTCGGCGAGGAGCAGGACTCCCCGGCTGTGGCCTGGGATCCTGCCGCCGTCTCCAGTGACGATGATCAGGCGATTATCGATTGGCTCCATAACTACAAGCACGGCGCGCGTTTCGCCGCCTACTGGGGCGGCCAGGATGGCGGCGACCCGAGCGGCGGCGACCAGGGTATGGCGAATATGATCGCCTGGCGCACCGGACCCGACCTCGCTCGCATCGAGGCCATCTTCAACGCCTCGGCCCGCGCCGGTCGCGCCAAGTGGCAGCAGCGCCCCGCCTACCGCGAGAGTACGATCAGGAGGGCGGTCGATAGCTGCAACGGACGTTTCTACGAGGCCCGGCAACTCCCACGACCTACCGCCCCCCGCGTGGAATCGGTGTCACGTAGTACCGATGAGGAGGAGACACCGACCGAGGCGCAGCTGCGTCGGCGGGTGGAGGATCTGGAGCACGAGAACGCGGAATGGCGGCGGAAATACGCCGGCGCCCAGAAGATGCTCGCTAACGTCATCCAGATCCGCCGTAACGTCGCCATCAAGGCTGAGCGGGACACCCTCACCGCCTGCATCCTCCACATTGCCGGCGAGCAGGCGAATGGTCGTGCCGACGCCGAGGGCTGGGTGCGCCAGCCCGCTCGGACAGTGGCCGACTCGGTTGGTAAGGGCGTAGCGGCGGTGCGGACCCATCGTCAGCGTGGCGATGAGTGGGGCGTGGTCGAGTTGAAGCTCGTCACCGAATACGACGAACAGACCGGCCAGCGCCGCACCGTCACCTATGCGCGTACCAATCCCGATGAGGCGCTCGACAAGCTGATCAGTATCAACCCGACACGCGAGGAAAAGGCCGGTTGGGGCGGCAAGCGCTTGCCGTGCCCGCGCTGTGGCTCCCAGCGTCGCCGCACCGTCGTCACCTGCGCCGACTGCGGGATCGCGTTCGCCGACAAGGTGGACGAGCCCGCCCCAGAAGAGGAGACGGTCGCCGATGTGTCTGTGCGCACAGACGAACCGGTGAGCATCCCGCCCACGCCGGTGGAGGAGATCGCGGCGACCCCGACATATTCCGAGGGACCGATCAGCTACCACGCCACCGCATCCGGGCCGGTGCGGGTCGCCGATCAGGCCGACCCGGAAGACGAGGCCGACTGCTGGGATCCCTATCAGTGCAACTATCTTGACCATCGCGGCCAGCAATGCACCGCCCGGATCGACCCGGCGCTCGGGCGGCGGTTTTGCTGGCAGCACCGCCAGACCACCCCAGCTACCACGCCACATGCTCCTGCCGAGGGTAAAGGCGACGGGAGACGCGTCGGCCCTGCCGCTCAGACGGACGCGCCGTCCCCCCCCGTGGCCGAACCGCCCCCCCTCGACCCGGCGATGGTGCAGCGCCTGGCCGGGAGCTACAACCCGGCGACCATCCAGGAACGGCTAGCGCGCTTCCAAGCGCGCTGGGATGCTGGCGACCAGACCGACGACCTACGCCTCCTGATGCGCGAATGGCGGCAAATCGCCGCAGCGCGCGCCTGTCTCAACGATGAAGCGCTGGGGGCGGACTGATGGGCGAGCGGGAGCGCACGACGTTGTACCCCCACGCCGCGCGGGCGTACGCGTCGCACGTGCTTGCCGCGTTGTGGGTTGAAGAGTTGGACGCCCTAGAACGCTTCGCCGCCCGCGCGCTCGATGACCCGCGGGCCCGCCCGCGCGGTGCACAGGAGACGGCGGTTTTGCGTCGGGTCGACGCCCTGATCGGCTCGGCACATCTCCCCGCGCGGCACGTGCCGCGCGGGGTCAGGGCACGCTAACGCTAACTGGCGTTGCTTTGAGAATGTCGTGGTTCCTGGGCAAATCGCGCGGACCAGCCTAAACCGGACACAATGGGGCCGTCAGGGGCCGATATTCCGCTATCGCGTACGGCGCGGAGGGGGTTGCGGGCATGGCGAAGGCGACGAAACCGGACACAACCCGCCACGAACTCACCGTCGTGCAGTTGAACGCGGTCGATCTGCTGGTGGTGGGTAAGACCGACCAAGAGGCGGCGGCGGCGGTCGGGGTCAGCCGGCAGACGGTCTGCGGGTGGCGGAACACCAACCCCTACTTCCGAGCGGCACTGAACCGGCGACGGCAAGACCTCTGGGGGGTGGCTGTCGACCAGCTGCGGGCGCTGTTGCCGCGTGCGGTGGCGGTCCTGGCGCAGGAACTCGAGTGTGGCCCTGGTAGCGCGCGGGTGGCCGTCGATATCCTGCGGCTCGCCGGCCTCGACCGCACCAGAGCGGACGAGAAGCTCGATACCTTGTTGATTGGCCCGACCGACCCCGCCGCGATTATTGACGCCGAGGTGCGGTGGCGGCGGCCCGATCGTGGGGCATATCTCGACGACCTCCTGAACGGTGGCGGCGCGATCACCGACGATGAGCGCGAAGAAGTGTTAGCGGATTGGGCGCAAGGGTGGCGGTAGGCGGGGGGGGGGATCCTTGCCAGTTGCGGCGCTCGCGCGACCCGCAGGGCGTGATCCGCGATGTGCTGTGCGGGAGTTGCCGCCGCCGGGTGACGATCCACCTCGGCGGGCGGCGCTCGCCGTCGGAACTGGCGCAGGACGAGGATTGGTCGGGCTAGGGACGTGTGGCGTTGGGGGTAGCACATTCGCCAGCCGTAGTGGGCCTTATACAAACGTTGGTGACACCAGATGCAGTAGCGGGCGCTAGGCGTAGGCGTTGAGCGGCAGGCGTTCGAGGCGCTCGGCCAAGGCATCGACCGAGAGTTGCGTGTACAGACTCGTGGTATTGAGATCGGTATGCCCGAGCAGCCGCGCCAAGCCGACCAAGTCGCCGGGGTGTGCATCGAGATAGCGATGCG
>JAABUU010003967.1_pt1 | contig 18070 bp, 22 predicted proteins | sample 5559301 | NCBI WGS metagenome assembly JAABUU01 (sample SAMN10711884, study PRJNA513360) | rock metagenome | isolation source: Antarctica rocks | place: Antarctica: Victoria Land, Richard Nunatak white | reverse complement strand
CGGCGTCGTTGATCGTGTGCAACGCGCCGGCCACTTTGCCGCGCAGCTTCTGCTCTAGCCAGGTCTTGTTGAAGGCGGCGGGGACCGCCACGCGCAGCACCTCCCCCTCCTGGTCGAGGGCGCGCGTTGAGGCCAGCCAGGCGTTGAAGTTCTCGCTGGTCAGGACCTGGGCCAGCTCGTCGAGGACCGCGCGCCACACCGGATGCTCCTCGACGATGGGCAGGAGCGCGGGGCTGTCGGACCACGCGGCGTAGGAGCCGGTGGGCTCGCCGCGGCCGTCAGCGCGCCGGCGGCGGCGACGACCAGGCGAGCCAGTTCGTCGGCTCGCCGGGTCCGAGCCAGCGTCGGCCATGCGGGGCGGCACGGGGTGCAGCAGGTCGGCCAGGACAGCGAACAGGTAGGGCATGCCGTTGACGGCGCGGACGTCGGCGCGCTGGCGCTTGACGATGCTGGCCTGGCGATCGCGTGTCCGAGCGGCCGCTTCGTCAAGCAGGCGCAGGAAGCGAGCAGGCGACACGCCAGCGTCGCGGCGCAGGTTGCGCGCGCGGCCGAGACTTGAGCGCGGCGCGTCGTCCCCCATCTCGGCGCTCAGGTCAGCGATCTCGGCCGCGAGTGCCTGGTCGTCGGGGTCCGCGCTGGCCGGTAGCCAGGTCTTGCCGCTCGTCGTCGTCTGTATCTCCTGAGTGGGGGTAGGGGGTATCGAGTCGTAATCGAAAGTGTCTATTTCGATTGGGTTTACTTGGGGTGAAGAATCCTTCACCCCTCCCGCGCGCGATCCTTCACCCCTCTGCGGGTCGCCCGCGCCGTCGTCCGTAGACGGGTTTTCTGTTCTCAAAATCTTGGCGTCTGCACATAGCGACTCCCGTTCCGCGTCCCTCTGTGCCCTGTTGGTATGGTCACATGGCCCACAAGTGCACGCATTGTTGTCGGGGGTCGCCGGGGTCGCCAGGGTCGGCGGCGTCGGGGGGGCCGCGGCGTCGGCGGGGAGCAGGCCGTCCAGGCGCGCGAGCCCTGCGACGGCCGCGAAGAACGGGCGCAGGTCGTAGGCGTTGGTGGACTGCCGCCCGTTAGTGGATAGCCGAGTATGTATGTGCAGTAGCCCCTTCGCCTCTAACGAACGAAGGTAGCCCTGGATCGTGCGCACCGTCTTGCCCATGCGCATCGCCAAGGCCGCCTCGCCGGGGTATGGGTCGCGCTCCGTCCACCAGTAGGTGCAGAGTTGCGCGAGGCAGACCATCTCGGCCTCGGTGACGCCCAGCCGCGCGTAGTACACCCACGCGTAGGTCGGCAGCGCCGTATAGCCACCGGTAAGCAGCCACGCGCCGTAGCGCTGGACCAGGCGCCGGTCGATACCATCGAGCGCAGGTGGTGTAGTTTCGCTAGCGTCGGTGCCGGAGGGATATTGACATGCACGCACCGATCCCGTATGATTGCTCATAGGTACTCCTCAGAAGCGTAAAGCTCCCCTGCGAGTCCCGAAAGCTCTTTTGGGGGTGGTAGCCCGGTCGAGTTTTCGGACCCAATCTAGCGGCCCTGGTAGCTCACTTGAACGCTTGCACCAGAACCGCACACATATAGGTGATGGACGTGGCCCACTTGGGGAAACCCGGTGGGCTTCGTGCATGTAGCACGACGTTTTTGCTACGACATAGCAGAGTTCTCCATGATGCGCATCATAACGCACTCCAACGCGTCTGCGCAACAAACGGCTCTAAAGTAGCACGTTCGTTCTACGATTGAGCGGCGCGCTGCGTGCGCGGATGCATCGTGGGTCGAGGCAGGCTCGAACTGCACGGCGTCCTGCACGTCCTCCGGGTCGGCACAGGCCGGGCAAAAGAGGATAGCATAGCTCTCTAAGTTGCCTGTCCGCTTGCCCCTGATCGTCACGCTGCGCGCGTAAGCCCGCGGCACCTGCACCGCGGGATTGGCGCGCAGTGGGAGGGGAAAGACCGCCGCGCCGCACTCGTAGCAGACACAGTAGCGGGCGGGATCGTGGTCCCAGCGGCGCTTACGTACGAGTCGACGGGATATGATTTGCTGCATATCGACCAACTGTCCTTCTAATTCTCCGCTCATACTTTACTTGCCGTTTGGCAGCAACACCAGGTCGTGCTATGTTGTCGAGTAAGGGCGCATAGCGTCGGCACCGTTACATCATCTTGCACCGTTACATAATGATGTATCGGTGTTTGGACTTTAGGATAGCTGCAATAACTTCTAATGTCAAATGAACAAGTGATGGCGCGACGCGCCGACCCCACGGCCCTGTTCGCTGCCCGGCTCAATGACCTCTTCGCCGCCCGTCTGAATCCCTCGACGGGTCAGCGGTACACGTTACGAGAGGTGAGTGAGGCGACGGGGGGTGTGCTCGGGGTCTCCTACATCAGCGCGTTGCGCCGCGGCCAGATAGCCATGCCGCCCGCGGACCGAGTGCAGATCCTGGCCGATGTCTTCCACGTCGATATCGGGTACTTCTTCGGGAAGGAAACGCCGGTCCGCGTGGACGATGGGGATAGCGCGCGGGAAGCGGAGCTGCGGCGAGCCATGGACGACCCTACAGTGAGTTCGATTGCCCTCCGAGCGGGCAGGCTTGGCCCGGCCGAGCGTGAGTTGGTCATGCAAACGCTCGAATGGGCCGAGCGGCGATCGCGGGGCGACCGGGATACCGAGGCGGGGATAGGTAATCGTGAAGAGTGATCTACACAAGCTTAGGGGGGACTTCGCGCCCTATCTCGATGTCGCGCCGTCTTTCACGACGCAACGGCTGACGGCAACCGCGGCCGATCGGCTCGTAGACGTGTGGTGCTCCTGCCTGGATATCGACCGTCTGACGAGCATGGAAGTGCTGCGCGCCGGGCTGGCGCGCGGGATAGAGTGTCCTATCGACGTAGACTTGGCGGATTGGTTCGGGTGCGACTACTACGGCGAGTGCGCGTCCGATGGCGAGATGATCCGGGTGCGCGTGCGCCTGGACGGGGACTGGCATTATCGTGAGCACAATGAGGCCCACGAGCTGGGCCATGTCCTGCTGTTCCATGTGACGCGCGACCGGCCGGCGGTGGAGCGGCGCGGCCCCAAGGCAACGACGATCCGCGAGCAGAATACGGAGATACTGGCGGCCGCGCTCCTCCGCCGTGCGCAGCGCGACCGCTCCCGCACGGCCTCGGGTCGCGGACAGGGTTTCGTCGCGTACCTGGCCGAGATGTTCTGGGAGAAGTGGCTGCCATGACGCCCCATTTCATCGTCGCGGGGGGGCTGATCGGGGTGCTGACGGGCTTCTTGCCCATCTGCGTCCTCTTGCTGTTACGTCGGCGCGTGACGCTCGTGGCCTACATCCAGTCCCTCACGGCCGTCATCCTCGGCGTGTTCCTCACCCTGTCGGCGTGGCCGAACGGCCCGCGTTTCGATCACCTCGTCGGCACGACGGGCACCGCCTGGCTCATCTATCAGACGGCGCTCGTGGCCACGCCATTCGGCCAGTATACGATCCTCACCCTGTCGACGACCAAGGACTGGGCACGCTGGCGACGTGGCCTGGCGGTTGTCCTCACGCTCGTCGCGGCCTTCTGGATCGCCGGCATCATCCTGGCGCGCACGCCGAAGCTCGATCACACCTACCTGTTCTACGAGGTCGCGGCGGGGCGTCCGTTCGCGTCCCTGGTGATGAACGTCGCCGTGGGCGCGGCCCTGTTGTGGGGCTGCTTCCTCTGCGCGCGGGTCTGCTACCGCCTGCGTCAGGGCGCCCAACTCATCAAGGAGCGCCGCTGGGCCATCCATGTCCTCACCCTGTCGAGCCTCGGTATGGTGCTCGGCGCGCTCTACGCCGCCCAGGCCCTCCTCAGCCTGGTCACGGGGGACGACGCCAGCCTGTTCCGCGTCATAGACCCCGTCGGCGCGCTCGTCGTCGTCATCTGGCTCGGACGCCTGCTCTACCGCGTCGCCATGGCGCTACCTGTCGTCCGTTTGTGGTTCCTGGCCGAGTTGGAGCCGGATCGCGTGCAGCTTGGGGAACGCCTCGCCGCGCAGCTCGACGCCATGGGCGACCTCAATAGGACGGTCTACGACCAGGCCGTGCATTTGTTCGAGTACGCCAACCGCGCCGTCGTCACGGACATGCAGGCGTGGTGCGACGCCCGCAAGGTGTCGCGCTACGAGCGCAACTATCTCCACCTCGCGGCCAGCATGTTCACGCTGAATCGCGCCAATATCGAGGGGTCGGCGTACCGCGCGCCTGACCCGGAGGAGGTCAGGGCGGCAGACGAAGAGCTGACCCGCGAGGCACAGTTCCGCGCCGAGTCCGGGACATACGTGGTAGCCGAGGCGGGGCGCGTGCTACAACTCGTACTCGCCCCCCGGAGGGAATGGCTCACGGAGCCGCCCGGCGTCCGGCGCGACGGGGCCGAGGCCCTGGTCAACATCCTGCGCACGCGCAAGCTGCTTGACGGCGGCCGTTTCACGGCGCCGCCGCCCCTGGTGGTGGCCGCGCCTGGGCGATCGGAACGACGACGCGAGCGCGACCGCCTGTTTCCGACACATCGCGATAAATCCGACGCCCACACCGCCTAACGGATCAACGAGGAGACTACCATGGCGCACGGCCCCTATCCGCCCGGTCCGACGAGCCGCCTGCCCCTGGGCCTCGATCAGTCCGTCTATTTCGCGCGTCGCCCAGTCGCGTGGCTGACGCGCGCGGCCAGCTACGGCGACGTGGCGCGCGTCCACGCCCTGGGGTATGACATCTACCTGCTGAACCATCCCGACGACGTGCGCGAAGTCCTCGTGACCAATAGGCGCAACTTCGACAAGGGGCAGACCTTGCGCCTGCTCAAGGGCCTGATCGGGGAGGGCCTGCTGACAAGCGAGGGTGACGTCCACCTGCGGCAACGTCGTCTCACCCAGCCGGCGTTCCACCGGCAGCGAGTCGCGGAGTACGCAACCACCATCACCGCCTACGCGCAGCGGCTAGAGGCGCGCTGGACGGACGGCGCGCGGCGCGACATAGCCCAGGATATGCGGACCCTCAGCCTGGGCATCGTGGCGAAGACGGTGCTGGACGCCGACATCGACGGCGAGAACGCGCGGCTCGGCGACGCCCTCAATGCGCTGCAGCGCTGGGGGGAGCGCGTCATCCTCCCTCCCGCCATCGCGGAGGCCATGAACCGGCTCCCGTTGCCGAGCACACAAGCCTTCAACACGGCGCGGGCCTACCTCAACGGTCTCATCGAGGGCCTTATCAGCGAACGCCGCGCGACCGGTGCGGATCGGGGTGATTTGCTCTCCATGCTCATCCAGGCGCGCGACGAGGACGGCGATGCCCTGAGCGACGAGGAGGTGCGCGACGAGGCGCTGACGTTCTTCCTGGCCGGCCAGGAAACGACGGCGCTGGCCCTCACCTGGACGTGGTACGCCATCGCGCGCAACCCCCAAGTCGAGGCCGCCCTGCACGACGAGTTGGGCCGTGTGCTCGGCGGCCGCGTGCCCACGGCCGCCGACATGCCGGCGCTGGACTACACCAACCGGGTCTTCTCCGAGGCGCTGCGGCTCTACCCCCCAGCCTATCTCCTCACGCGGCGCGTCGTCGAGGCGTGCGAGATCGGGGGGTATCCCATCGCGGCCGACTCCGGCGTGGTGGTCAGCCCCTACACGATGCAGCGCCGGCCGGACTACTTCCCCGACCCCGAGCGGTTCGATCCCGAGCGGTGGACGCCCGCGGCCGTCGAGGTGCGGCCCAAGTTCAGCTACTTCCCCTTTGGGGGCGGCCCCCGCGTGTGCATCGGGGAGCCGCTGGCGCGCTTGGAGGCGCCGTTGGTCATCGCCACGCTGGCCCAAGAGTGGTGCTTGCGGCTATCCCCCACCCAAGACGTCCGCTTCGCCGCGATCGGGACCTTACGCCCGGCCGGTGGCTTGCCTATGATGCTGCGCCGGCGAGCGCCCGCGCGGGCCGGCGCACACCTGGAGAGGGCCGCCGTATGAGAATACGTTTGCCGCGCCTGTGCCTCCAGCGCGCCGATCGTGCGCGAGGCGGCGCACGATCGGCTGGTAGAGCAGCACGACCCTCAGTTCGCCCGGCCAGCCCGGTCTTCCGGCCCGTCGTCGCTCATGCGCCCTCGTCCGATTCGCCCTGTACGAGCACGGAGAGGTCCGCTCGGTCGATGAGGCGGCGCACGATGTCGTTGCGGTTGACGCCCTTGCGCTTGCCTGTGTGGCGCTTATAGGACGTCACTAGCTCGTCGAGCTTGTCGATTTGGTCGGGGGCAGGTAGAACGTCATCTTCTCGTCGGTGTTCCCTGTCGCACGCGATATAGCGGACAGGTTATATGCGTGCATAACCCATTGAGATAGTAGAACGCGTGTACTATAATAAACCCGTTGCCGCCCCGTGTCTAGCGAGAAAGGAGGTGCCGCCATGGCTCTCGTCCCCTGTCGCCAGTGTAGCCAACCATTCTATGCGTCGTGCCATAACGCATCCTGTCTCGACGCTCTATGCCCCTCCTGTGAGTACGCCGAGCCCGCGACAAGCGCGCCTTCCGCGACAACGGGGCCACCGGTCCGTGACATGATGGGAGCCAACGCTGTGCCCTCCTTGTCGATCGCATCGAGGGATAGCGATCGCGCCCAGCACCATCCATCACGGTCGTAGGGGAGGCGGAGATGACCGTTACGCTGATGGACGAGCGTGCGCTGCGCCTGCGCGTGGAGTATCTGGATGTGGCACGCTTCCTCACCACATACTGGCCGACGGACGCGACCGACGACGCCACGGCGTTACACGCGATGCTGTCCACAGCGCGTGCCGCCGACGTATCGTGGTGGAGGCAAAGGCTTCTCTTGTTCCTGCTCTCATCCGCAGACGACGCGGACAAGGCGACGTTCGTCCGGACGTCGGCGCGCCGACGTTTTCAGACGGAGCGACCGGAGGAGGTCCTGACGTGGCTTGGGTCGATGGCCCTGGCGTTGTTGGATATCGAAGACTACCTCGCCCAGTAGCCCCCCCTTGTAAAGAAAAGAATGGCGCGCCGCGACAGCGCGTCGAAGGAGAGTAGTATATGATTCGTCAGCCCTCACTGCCGGCGCGCCGCCGTCCCATGGCCATCAAAGTCTCTACAGCGCGTGCCGTTCCGGCGCGCCGCGCCCTCCGGCTTCGCTGGTCGTGGTTACTGTTAGCCGCCCTTCTCCTCGCGCTCGCCACCCTGTTCGCGTTTGCCCTCGTGCGCTGACAGCGCCGGTACGCACCCTTACCCCCGCAGCCGAGCCGCTGGCGGCTGGCCGCATAGCCGCGCTCATGAAAAGGCCAGACGCGTGGTATAGCCCATATCCCACGTCCGGCCCCGCGAGGCTACCGTCGGCGCACAGCCCAGACGCCGACGGTCGTCTTACTATCTCTATCGACAGTGAGTACCGCGTCCTGTTGCGCCGTCACGCTCTCACCCGGCATTGCGCGCGACAGGGGTGTACATTTTGTGGCGATGACGCTACACCATTAGTATGAGTGTTGCGATAAACGCCGTCTATCTCATCGTGCTGTGCGTGTGTGGATGGCGTGTCATCTATCGGGCCGTGACGCACACAAGGAAGGAGTGCTCGCCGTTCGATGTGCTCCTCTGGCTGTCAGCGGCCGTGCTCGTGCTCATCCCTGTGGTCGCTGACGTGAGCAACGTCTCTGGCTGGGGCGATCCCGATACACTCTATCCGACGATACTCAGTGTCGGGGGTATCAGCGGACTCCTCGTCTGGGATGTGCGGTCCGTGTGGTCTATGGCGCATCGCCGCGCCGTCTCGGATGGAGGCTGACGGCAGAGAGGGACGGGGCAACACCGTTGATATTAGGAAGCCTTAACGAGGGAGGCCACGCGCGGACGTGATCGTAGACAGTGACTACCTGACCCTTGCTCAAGCCAGCAGATTGGCCGGCCTACAGACCTCAGGTGCCCTGTATCGGGCCGCGCAGACCGGCCGCCTCACAACGGTGACGACGATGGTGGGGCCGCGTAGCGTGCGCCTGACGACGCAGGCATGGCTGCACGCGTACCTGGACGGCCAGCGCCGCGCGACATAGAGAGGAGGGACAGGCCACGGGGTCACGCCATGGCGCTGAGTGTGTAGACGGCGCCATGTCCAATCCCGATGCGGTCGAGTACCCCCTGCTCCACCAACTCCTCCAACGTGTCCTGCACCACCGTACCGTCGAAGCCGAGCCCGATGGCGAGAGCGACCTGATCGGCGGTGGCGCCGCGGGGTTCTTCCACCGCGATAACGGCGAGGATCTCATCCGTCGTCGTATCGTCCGCCCTCGATCCACCGGTGCTGCGCGTGGGGTCGGGATGTTCGGCCATGGGGCGCCTGCCTTTCGCTATCTGTCGTCTCGGGCGTGGTTGTGATCGCCGTGTACTGGGTTAGTCGCTATAGTGTGCGCTCGTCGTTGATCAGCGATGGAGCGACGAGACGCCGTGAGCGTCTGCCGAAGGGTTGGTGCGATCAACACTCACCGGTCTTTTCCCATAGCCCAGGATGCGGGTCAGAAGGGGATATCGTCCATGCTGCCCATGTCGCCGACGACCGCTGACGCGGGCGTACTCTGACGGTTATAAGCAGGCGCCGCATCGCCGCCATCACTCTCCGCGCCCCGATCGCCGGCCTTATCAAGCATGCGCATCTCGCGGGCGCGCACCTCCAGGCTTTGCCGCACCTGGCCCTCGCGGTTGGTGTATTCGTTCTGCGCGAGCCCGCCCTCGATGTAGACGTACGAGCCCTTGTGCAAGTACTGCTGACAGGTGTCGGCGAGCTTGCCAAACGCGCTCACGCGGAACCAGGTCGTCACGTCGCCGTTCTTACTGCGCTCGGTCGTGGCCACGCTGAACGTCGCCACGTTGTCGCCGCTCGGGAGCAGCCGTGTTTCGGGATCGCGGCCCAGGTTCCCAATGATGCTGATGCGGTTGTAACTACCGGCCATGGTGGTATCTCCTTCGTACTGGTTGACGTCTTACCGTGTTGTATGGGGTGGTCCCGCTGTCGTTAGTATAGGACGGACGTTCGCGTAAAGGGGTGCGGTTGCCCCTGCGCTCCTGCGAACGGGGTTCGTCCTGACGAAGAAGACCACGCTCAAGGCCCGGACGAACCGCCATTGCGTGCGCGGCGTGCGCGCCGGGCACGGACACGCGTTAGCTGAGGTCTCGTCGTAGACGCTGGAATTCGTGCCGGACTGGACGCGCTACCAGCCGCGCTTACCTGTGAGCGCCACGCAGGGCTTGAAAGCGCTGGCAGCCGTTGCGATCTTCGCCGTAGACGTGGTGCGGGGTGCGGTCCTCATTTCTTCTGGGTCCTCCGTACCTACCGACCAGCGGGTGGTAGCGCACTCGCCGGCCTCTTTTTGTGGCTCTTGGGCGCTTTTGATGCTGCTGTCTGAGGGGAATTTTGAACCACAGGGGCGAGAACCAGAACGCTTGTCGCCACGAATGGCGGTAGCCACCTGTTAAACAGCCGAAACGGTCCACCGGCCTTGCACTATCCCAACCATGGCATCCAGCGATGGAGCCCGGCAACAAAACGAGGGGGCGCGAGCTGCGAGACCTACACCGCTGCTATGCCTGTTGTTCATATGCCATGTCAATATGATGTCAGTCAACCACCAACCCCATGACTTCTCATCATTGCCGCTGCACATCGACACGACATCGACAGCATCAAAAGCGCCCAAGAACCCTTTTTGTGGGGTAATCTCCCCTATCCTTGCATTGTAACTCACTGTGAATCATAGTGAAATATTATGAATGGTTGTGATACACTATAGGCGGGGTCGGCTTAGCCTTTGATACACTTTTGGGAGGTGACGTATGGTTGCAGAGATGATGACGGTGGGATGGGAGCGTATGGCAGACGACAAGAAGGGCCGGAATGTCCGTGCGGGTGAGGCGTGGGTCTCCGCGCGTATTCCCGAGTCGGCGAGCGCGCGCATCGTCGCGCTCGCGGCGCGTGAGGAGCGTAGCGTGTCCTTCATCGTGCGGCGGCTCATCCTCGAAGCCCTTGAGTCCGAGCGCTACCAGGGGGTGTAACGATGGCCCTTCCTGTGACGCCAGATCTGCCAACCGTGCCCTCGCGTTCATTAAAGGAGCGCTGCGACCTACCCGACACGGACGGTATCCGCCTCTACACCGATGGCGCGTGCATCGGTAACCCCGGCCCTGGCGGCTGGGCCTACGTGTTCCCCGATGGCGACGGAGGCGACGGAGGCGACGGTGAGCCCGTCGAGGCCTCCGGTCGTGATGCGCACACGTACACGACGAACAACAAAATGGAGTTGACGGCCGCCATCAGGGGCCTTGAGGCGACGCCAGTGGGAAGGACGGTCAGCCTTACGACCGATGCCCAGTATGTCGTCAACGGTATGACGGAGTGGTTGCCGGGCTGGCAGCGCAATGGGTGGCGGAACAGTAAGAAGGAGCCCGTAGCCAATCGCGACCTCTGGGAGCAGCTTGTTGGCCTAGCGGCCGCGCGGATCGTGACGTGGCACTGGGTGAAGGGGCACACTGACGAGAACGCCGGCGGCGACCGGTGGAACCACCGTTGCGATGAGCTTGCCAGTGCCCAGGCCGTCGAGGCGACCGCGGCAGCGATCGCGCGCGGTGACCGGGTGGTGGCAGCTTGCATCGCGACAGCGCGCAATGGGCGGGTCTGCCGGCGGCCGGCCACGATCATGGACCGTGCGCGTGGGGGCCTTGTCTGCGCGACGCACGCGCCGGTGACGACGGGGGCCGCGGTGGCGACGCCCTGCGAAGATGCCTACCATCAATGGAGATGATAGCAGCATGAGCGGTGAGTGGGAGCGCAAGAGCGACACGGTGTGGACGTATCGCCTGGCGGGCGCCGCGCGGCCGTATGGGTCTGTCGTGCAGTACAGGGATACGTCGCGCTCTTATGGCGACTGGGACGCGATGGTGACGGCCGGGCGCCTCGCTGACGACACGACCATCGCCGAGGGGGTGTCATTCGATGAAGCGAAGGCGGCGCTAGAGCGCCACGCCCAGCGGCAGGCCGACCGGGTGGACAGGGCCAACGATAGAGGCGCGCGGCTATGAGCGCGGCACCCGTGATTCATTGGATCGAACGCTCGCCCTACCTGCACGAGGCGCGCGTCACGACCGCCGCCGGCGCGGATCTCTACGCGGGCTACGTCGCGGTGAGCCCCGGCTACGACGACTGGCGTGGCTATGTCGGCCGTGGATTCATCCCTGTCGGCCTGGGGCCGCGCACGGAGATGCATGCGACCGTCGAGCGGCGCGTCGCGGAGATCATGCAGCGCGGCGGGGAGGACCTGCACCATGCCTCGTGAGCCGAAGGATCGCTCGGTGATGCCCGACGACTACAGCGCGTTGCTGGGCGAGATCCGGGGCCTGCTGCAGACGGCGCGGGCGCGGGCGTACCAGGCCGTCGATAACATCAAGGTGCAGGCGTACTGGCAGGTCGGCGAGCGCATCGTCCGCGCCGAGCTGGACCATAAAGAGCGCGCCGACTATGGAGCCCGTGTCGTTGAGCAGCTTGCGCGCGACATCGGCATGACGCGCAGCACGTTGTTTCGGATCGTGCGCTTCTATCGGGCCTATCCTATCATGACCGCGCTCTCGTCGCAGATCTCCTGGAGCCACTACGAGATTCTGGCGACGCTCGACGACCGAGTCGAGCGAGAGTTCTACGAGGCCGAGGCCATACGCAATGCCTGGGGCGTGCGGCATCTCGACGAGCAGATCAAAGGTGGACTCTATCACCGTGTGCTGCCGGGGTCGCGGCCGTCCATCGTCGCCCCCCAGCTCCTGCCGGCGGTGCGCCCGGAGGACGTGTTCCGCAGCCTCTACAGCTTCACCGTACCCGGGCTGCCGGCCAGCTTCGACGAAGCGCAGTTGGAGGGCGCGCTATTGGTTAACTTCCAACGCTTTTTAGAGGAGTTGGGCCCTGGTTTCTACGTCCGGCGCAGCCAGCAGCCCATTCTCATCGACGGCCAGTACCACAGCGTCGACCTGGAGCTCTACAACAAAGACATTCCGGCGACCGTGCTCTGCGACCTGAAGCTCGGCCCGTTCAAGGATGCGTATGTCGGGCAGATGAACAAGTACGTGTCGTACTATCGCGAGCGCGTCCCCCGGCGTGAGTGGGAGAAACCAACGATCGGCCTCATCGTGTGCGAGAGCGCCGGCCGCGACGAAGTGCGTTACGCCCTGGCCGGCCTGCAGGAGAGGATATTCGTCGCGGAATACCAGGTGCGCCTCCCGACCGTGGAGAGGATCAAAGAACGCCTGGAGGAGCTCGCGGACGGCGACGATGGGGTGAGCGATGGAGCGTAGAGATTGTCGCCGCACCGTGGCGACAATTCGCGTGAAACACGATTGTCGCCACGGTGTGGCGACAATTCAGACCGGATGTGAGGAGTTCGTCGCTGAGGCGCTGGCGCGATGAGGGAGGGGGCGTGGAGGTACCATTGCTGACCGTGGAGCAAGTGACGCGCGTGCTACATGCGGGCTTCCACGTTTACTGCATGACGCCCACGGGGATCGTCGCGCGCGTCCTGGCGGCGCGTGAGCGGTACACGCAGCAGCCATCGGCGCTCCCGCCAGGCGTGACGGTGGGACCGGACGTTCCGCACGGCACGGTGCTCACGGTCAAGGTGGACTACGGCATGGGCCGCGAGGGGCGGCACGTCGGCTGGTGCGTCCCGCGCTCTATGTGGGCGGAAGAACGATAGCGGATACGTGAGGCAGTGTATGCACAGGGCCTATCCGGCCACCCCGATTCCCGACGGGCAAGACATGGCCGGGAACTATCACGACACCGCGATTGAGGCGGCGCACACAGCAGACGAGCTCGTCGACTTCAATGCATGGATGCGTGGCCAGACAGTGTGTCTTGACGCCGCTGGGCAAACCGTCGTCTTCGCGCGTGATTACGAGCGATGGGTGGATCGCCGCCGCTCGTCGCGGTCAGTTCTCAGGGTGGAGCAGGGGGAGCAATAATCTCAGCACTGTTGAGACTGTTTCAGCGGACGGTCGGTACAGGGCATCGCGGTGCCCTATGTGAAGAGGAGTGGAGGAGATATGACGCTCACCATTGCCGTCGTCGGCCGAAAGGGCGGCGCCGGGAAGAGCACAACGTGCTTTAACCTGGCCGGCGCGTTGGCCCAGGGTGGCGGCCGCGTGCTGCTCGTCGATCTGGACCCGCAAGCATCGCTCACGGGCATCCTGCTCGGCGAGCGCGGCGCCCTGGGCGTTGGGTCGGCCCTGGGCGATCCTCGCGCGTCCTTAGAGGCTCTCGTCACGCCCTGCGGCGGCGGCCTGTTTCCCACCCTCTTCCTGATCCCCGGCGATCGCGCGATTGAGCGCGCCGCCCAGGACCTCTCGGAGACCCCGGCCGGCTTCTACCGCCTCAAGAAGCTACTGGCCCCGCTGCGCGGCGGGTACGATGCCCTCATCATCGACACGCCGCCGGCGCTGGGCTTCGCGATCTCGTCGGCGCTCCTCGCGACGGATCTGGCCGTCTTGCCGACGCGGACCGGCCAGCATGATCTCGACGCGCTTGGCGACACGATCGGACTGATCCAGGACCAGGAGGAGCTCGGCGGCGCGCGCCTCGCGGCTGTGGTGCCCTGCGCCGTGCGACCGCGCGAGTTGCACGACCGGGGCTCGCTGGAGGCGCTGGCCACGACGTTCGGCGATCTGCTGGCTCTACCCGTGCCCTACAGCCCGCGCGTGCTCGAGTCGCTCACGGCGCGTGAGCCTTTAGTGAGCTACGACCCACATGGCGGCGCGGCCGAGGCCTACGTCGCGTTGGCCACGCGCCTCACGCGGGATGGAGCGTCGCATGGCTAGGAAGCCTCCCGCGCGCCCCTCACTCGACCTCGCGCGGCGCCAGGCCGCGCCCGCCGCTCCCGGTGAGAACCGGTTGGCCGGCGCGCGCGAGGTCCTCGTGACGCAACTCGTGCCCGATCCCGACCAGCCGCGTCGCACGTTCCCGGCCGATACGCTGGCCGAGCTCGCCGCGAGCATCACACAGCGCGGCGTCCTGCAAGCGCTCCTCGTGCGCGTGGACGGCGTGGGTGACGATGGGCTGACACGCTATGCCATCATCGACGGCGAGCGGCGGTGGCGTGCGGCCCGCCTCGCCGGCCGCGACCGGCTGCCGGTCCTGGTGCGCGACGAGGACGACAGTGAGACCGTGCGGGTGCTCCAGATCATCGCTAACGTGCAGCGCGAAGACCTGGACCCGATCGAGGAGGCGGTCAGCTTCCGGGACATCATGCAGGGTCAGGGTCTCTCGACACGGGCTTTAGGGGCGCTGATCGGACGCAACCATATGCATGTGCAGCGACGCCTTGACCTGCTCTATGATGAGCGCCTGACCGACGCGGTCCGGACCGGTCGGCTCAATGCCTCGACGGCACATGAGGTGAAGTCACTGCCGGATGATGCCCGCGAGGAGGCCTTGACCAGGATCGCGGCAGGCGCGGCCTTCGACGTCGCCGCGGTGCGCACGCTCAAGCGCGGGCCGACGCGCCCCGCGCGGAGTCGCATGGCGCCGCCCGATGATGCGCCCTCCGCGCCGCATCCCATGCCATCTCACCCTGTCCACGGTCCTGAGGAGAGGGCTGTTGTCCCGGTCCCGACTGTAACGAATCGTTACAGCGGAGAAGCGGCCGTCGAGGATCCTGGCGAGCCGCGCGGCGCATCGACGCGTGTCACGCATCGTGACAAAGCGGACGTCACGGCGCCTCCATCCGCGCCCGTTAGCGCGCTCTACAGCGGCTTCCAGGACTGGCGGGTACGGACGTACGACGCGTTGCCGCGTTTGACGGCTGTCGAGGTGGAGACGCTCGCGCGCCTGCTGCGCGGCGACATCGAGCAACTCTGGGAGCGCCTCAACGACGCGGCCCGGCGCGCGACGGACTAACGAGACAGGGTGACCCGTTCGCGGTCCGCTTACGACATCATGCACTATGCCTAACCGCGATGTAGATGACACGATCCTACGGCACCTGGCGACACATCCGTTCCTGAGCGCCGCGGACCTGGAAGTACGCTGGGGCGTGGCGACGGCGACGATGGCCCGCGCGCTCGCGCGGCTGCGCGACGCCGGCTTGGTCGAGCGTGTCCCGCAAGGCGATGATAAGACGTTCCTGTATGTGCCGACCGGCGACGGCGCGATCGCGGCCGCAGCCAGCACTGGCATCGCCCTCGGGAGCCTCTGCCGCATCTATGGTCTCGACCGCCGTCAGCTCCTGGCGCGGCTACCGCTGCTCAAGCGCCTTGTCTACGCGCAGCGCTTCGTGATGGAACTGGCCGCCGCGCTCGACGAGGGGGGGCAGGGGCGGCTGACGTTCTACAAGAGCGGGCCGCTGCACTGGCACGCTGCCCGCGGTGGCCCGCGGGGCGAGATCCTCCTCGACGGCATGGGGCGGATCACGGTCGGCCGTGCCACCAGCGGCGCGACCTATTGGTTCGGGCTGTTGTGGGATGGCGACGGGACGCTCCCCGCCGTTGGTCTCTGGCACCAGCTCGACCGCCTCCGCGCATTGAGGAGCGACGACGCGACGGCGCTCCCGCCGGTCCTCGTGGTGACGGCCGCGGCGGATCGCCTGGCCGCGCCGGGGACACCGCCGCCGTCGGGCGTCATCTACACGACCGTCACCGACTACGTTGAGCGGGGGGCGCTTGACGCCCGTTGGGTGGTGCGGCGGAGGGGCGGCGGGACCATCGAGGATACGCTGCTCGCCCTCCTCGCGGCGGTGCCGGCGGCGCGCTCCAACCCCTGGGACCTGACGCGCTGGCCGCCGGGGACGGTGCACGCCGGCGACGCGCTTGGGCTGGAGCGGCGGGTAGCGCGCCTGCGCCGGGGGCTCATCGAGGGCAGGCCGACGCCGACCGGCTTGCTGGCCCTGGCCCTGCCGCGCGGTGTTGTTGGCCTGCTCGACACCATCGGGTCGTTCCCGCTGCTTGACGCCAGGGGGCTTGCGGTCCTCACGCGCCGCAATGCGTCCGTGTTGCGCGACGAGTTGGGCTGGCTGCGCGGGCTCGACCTCATCCGTGTCTATCGCCGTGGGCTCAACGCCGATGGCGCGCCGCGCTTCTGGGCCGAGGAGGGCGATGGTGACGGCGAGGGGCCACCGCGACCGTCACGCGGCGTCGGCGCGGAGCGCCCGGTCATGGTCTATGCGCTGACGTACCGGGGGACGCGCCTGCTGGCCGCGCGGGTCGGCGTGTCGCCGGCGACCTACCGCGTTCTCTACAAGAAGCTCGACGCCAGCCCGACAGGTGGGCGCGCGGGGCTCGTCTTCGCGTTGGGCAACGCGGCGCACACGCTGGCGATCCAGGAGGTCTTCTTCGCGGGGCTCGCCGCGGTCGATCGCCGGGAGGCCACGCTACGGTGGTTGTGGGAGTGGGGTTGTGTCGAGCGCCTAGACGATAGCCGGGACGACGGTGACGAGGACGAGTGGGGTGAGGAGGATGATTGGGGAGAGGCGTGGGACGAGGAGGGCCGCGACGCCGCCAGGCTCCGGCGCGACGTGCTGCGCCCGGACGCCCGGATCATCGCCGACATCGGGGACGTGGCGGTTGACGTGTTCCTGGAGGGCGACCGCAGCACCGAGACCCACGCCGAGATCGCGGCCAAGCTCGATCTCTACCACCGCTATGCGCGCCTCCGGCACCGCCGCGCTGTCGAGGCGACCGGCGGCGACAACGTCACGCTGCCGCCGATTACAGTGGCGTTCGTGACGACGCGCAGCGAGGAGAGGGCGGTGAACCTGCTGCAGACGGCCAAGGACGTCGCGCGAGAGTTGGAGAGCCGGGCGGTGCGCGTCGTGGCGGCCCACCTCGCCACGGTGGAGCGGTGGGATATGCTCGGGGAGATCTGGATCAGGGACGCGTACCCCGACCGGCCGGGACCGCTGTCGCCGCGGCGCTGCTTCCTCGTCCCCGACCTGGTGCGCCTCACGAGTTGACCCACTGCCGGCTGCCGGCGACCTACCTGCGGCACATAAAACTTACCAGGAACGGCAGGAACGTGTCGCCGGACTGTCGCGGAATGGGGTCGCACGGTCGCGGCACGCTGAGAAATGCCGACAACATGAGAAATGATGCCAACATGCCACTCCGCGCCCCATTTTGAGCGTGACAACGGGCTGCGGCGACACCGTGCGGGGTCCCACCGTTTCCTCTCTTCTTCTCGCTCCCCCTAACCGGAGAGATAACCAATAGAGAAAGAAGAAGAGAGGAAACCATCATGCCGTCGTCTTCACTCTTCACTCCGGCCATTGCCCCTCTCTGTCCCTGTGAGGGGTTGGTGTACTCTGGCGCTATCCACGTCGCGCGTGGTCCTCATCAACCGATCGACCGTCCGACGAGCAACATCCTCGGCCTGGCGTACAGCGTCCGTGTCGACGTGCGGGATGTTGCCGTCCTCACACGTCGACGTACCGAGCGTCGGACCATGGAACGCGTGCCACCAGGCGACGAGCCGGACTCGCTCGAGCAGCACCCACCCAATCATCCCACGTAGGCTGCGCCGCCGCGTCCGGAGTGGGTCGTACCCCTCGTGCTCCTCAGATCGTTCGGCCATCTCTCTCGCCCTCCTGACCGTCTCTCGCCGTGTCGTTAGAAGACCCAGCCGGCCATAGGCCGGGGCGCTAGCTTCTTCAGGCGCCGCGTGACGTTGATCTCCAGCTTGGCCGCCGGCCCCCTGGCCAGCGACGCGACACCACCCCCACCGTGCAGGACGATCAGCGTTGCCCACCGGCTGACGTCCTGCACGAAACAGAGCGAGCCCAGGTGTCACTTTGATCGATCAAAGTGACATATCTCTGACGCCTCGGGCCGGGGATGGGCGGCGATCCAGGGGCCGGACCACTCCTCGTCGAACTCGATCATGCGCACCAGCATCTCGCGTTTCTCACTGAAGATGTAGTCAATGGGAGATACCCCCTTGCGAATGCGGCCGGCCGCTCGCGCCAGGTCCACATGGTCCAGTTCGCCCGCTTCCCATCGCCTGACCGCCGCGGCGAGCGGGTCGAGGACCTCGTGCCAGCGATGGTCGT
>JAABUU010003966.1_pt1 | contig 18071 bp, 20 predicted proteins | sample 5559301 | NCBI WGS metagenome assembly JAABUU01 (sample SAMN10711884, study PRJNA513360) | rock metagenome | isolation source: Antarctica rocks | place: Antarctica: Victoria Land, Richard Nunatak white | reverse complement strand
TGACTCATGGCTCGTGCCTGCAACGTCAGATCCAGGCCCTCCTTGCGCATCCGCTGGTCGACGTACAGCAGCCCGCGCAGGCCGGCCGTGAAGGGGGCCACGAGCACCTGTGCCAGCCCGGCGCCAATCTGCGTGGCGATGAGCAGCGCTAGCGCCGAGCGACCGCCCGTGAAGGTGATCGCCGCACCGACTGCGAGGAAGGGCAGTTGCACCACGGCGGCGACCGTTGCGGTGATGACGCCGGCGAGCAGCAGGATCCCGAACAACCGCCACCAGGAGCGGCGTACGAGCAGGCGGGAGCGGCGCAGACTCTCGCGGATCCCGGCCCGCTCGAGGATCAGGACGGTGGGGGCCAGCGCGAACCCGACGTAGAGGTAGACGGCGAAGCCGACCGCGGCCAGCGCGACGGGCACCCCCAGCACTGCGCCGGCCCCGCCCGCTACGGCAATCGCTACCGCGGCGACCCCGACACCGACACCGACGACGCCGGCGACGAGCAGCGCCGTCAGCAGCACCAGTCCGAGCAGACTGACCAGTCGCCCGCGTACCTGGGCCCATACCTCACGCAGGCCCACCGGCAGGCCGAGCACGGCCTTGCCGACGACCGCGGCGATGATCCCCGCGAGTACCAGCCCGGCCAGTCCGGTGACCAGCTTGGTCAGCACCGGCCCCACCCCGGTGAACGCCGAGCCAAAGGACGAGCGGCTGGAGAAGTCCCGCGCACCCGCGCCGAACGAGGAGAACGACGGCACGCGACTGGTCAGCAGCACCAGCACGCTCAGGACGGTGCCGACCGCCGACACGCCGGCCGCAAGACCCAGGGTCGGGCGGGGGTAGCGCCGGATCAACGTGATCCCGCCGTCGAGCAGCTCACCCAGGCCCAGCGGCCGAAGCGGGATCACGCCCGGCTGCGGTGCTCCATACCCTGGAGCCCTGTACCCGGGAGCGCCGTACGCCCACTGCTGCCCGGGCTCGGTCGGCCCGTTCCAGGAGGTGGGAGTGCTCCAACCTGCCGGTGGCTGCCCGGTCCCGGGCTGATCCTGGCCGGGCTCGGACCAGCCACCCGGATGCTGCGTCACGCGGGCTCCTGACGGTTCGGACCCAGCCCAGATGGCCGGCCACCTCGCTGCCGCATGGTCGCACGATCGCCCGGCTCAGTCAGAGCTCCCGCGGCCCGACCTCGACGCCCCCGCTTGGCACCCGCGCCCATCGCCGTCGAGGCCACGGTCGGCGGTGCGAGCTGGCCCGGCTAACACGCTCGGCTGGCGCGGCTCGCGGGTCTACCTGCAGTGGAGCACCGGCGTTGGTGAGCTGCACCTGGGCTGGTTGCCGGCGACGCAGGGCAGGCGGACGTGACCTGGTCACGTTGTGCGCTGGCAAGGCTGTAGCGCTGCGACGGACTGCGACACTGGTTCGATGGCGCAGCAGTTCCCATCGATGCGCGGCAAGCAACTACTTCGGAAGCTGGCGGCGGCTCCGTTGAGCTATCGGCCACCCGCCACGGGAACGTCGGGAAGCCACACGAAGTTGGTGTCACAGAACGGCTACCCGAACTTGCTCCTGGCCTTCCATGACAGCCAGGAACTCGCTCCGGGTCTCGTCCGCAAGATCCTGGTCAAGGATGTTGGACTGACGGTCGAGGAAGCGTTAGACATACTGGGAGGGTGACCATGAACGCGGTGACGGTGTTCTTCCACTTCGAGCAAGCGACCTGGTGGGTGGAGTCCCCGGACGTGCCTGGGTTCAGCGCAGCTGCAGACACCATCGAGGGTGTGCGTGCACTCACCGCGGAGGCACTGGACAGCGAGCTAGGCGAGGGAACCTACTTCGTTCACGAGGTGGGTGGCGTGGTGAGCCGCCCCGCCACGGCGTCAGTGGCGGCGGCACCGCAGCACCCCTCGCTGCCACTGAACGCCGGCAGCAGCCTGGTCGGGGCGTGAGGGTCAGCACGGCTCTGCTCTGCGACGCTGCGACCGTCCGCGAGGGCTTACTGCATATCCTGGGCGGTGGCATCTCTACCATGTCGCGCCCGACATTTCCCGCAGCACTTGGCGCGCAGCTCGCCATAATGATCCATCAACACCCAACCGAACTGGCCAGAGGCCACACCCTAGACGTCATTGTGCAGACCGAAGACGGTGAACGGGTTGCGAACGCATCCGTGTCCTGGCAGACACCACCCGAACTTCAGCGTCAGCTACGTGAGGTCGCTCAACCAGTCGTCTTGCCGCTCGCGATGGTCGGAGTTCCCCGGGTCGGCGCCTACAGCGTCGAGATCTTGATCGACGGGATTCACCAGACATCCGTCCCATTCGAGATGGACGAGATACAGATGCCGGGCACCACGCCGCAGTTTCAGAACTGAACAAGGAATCCTCACAACAGCATCCCGAGGATCAGCGTTGGCTAGGCAGCGGCGAGCCGGGCCAGCGCCGGACTACGCGGTGTGCGCCACTACCCGGCCCACAAGCCGTGCGTAGCCTCGATCTGCACGGTGTCGCCGGCGCACTACCGGGCCACCGAGCAGGAACGGCAGACAGCCCGTGCGGCCTCGAGGGCGGCGTCTTTCAGCTCGTCGGCGCAGAACTCCCAGATCGGCCTGACCCTGGGGACGTACTCGCACGTCGTCCCCGAGCTGGCCGACTAGGCCGCGCAGCGGATGGGGAACGCCCTCTGGGGCTAGTGGCACACGGGCTCGTGCAGCAGGCACACACGTCGCAAACGTCCAGGTCAGAGGGCTCCCGCGGCTGGACTTGAACCAGCAACCCTGCGATTAACAGTCGCATGCTCTGCCAATTGAGCTACGCGGGACCGTGCCGGTCTCCCAGCGCGACGACGATAGCGCAGCGGGTCCGGTAGTCCGCCGGAGTTCGGGGTAGGGGACCGCCGACCGCGCGAACAACCTGGAGGATCGCATGATCAAGAAGTTGACCCTGCTTGTCGGTGTCGGAGCGGGCTACGTCCTCGGCGCCAAGGCCGGCACCCAGCGCTATGACCAGATCATGGGCAAGGTGAACGAGTTGATGGGCAAGCCGGCCGTGAAGGACGCAACCAGCAGCCTCAGCTCCTCGGCCACCCAGTTGGCCGACAAGGCCAAGAGCACTCTGAACGACAAGGTCGACTCGGTGAGGGGCAGTACCGCCTCTCCGGCGCCGGACAGTCCGTCACCGATCGTCGACCTGCCCACAGGCGCACCTTCGCTGACCGAGCCGCCCGTGACGACGGCTCCCGACGAACCTACACTCCAGCCGAGGCACGGTTCGACGCCCTGATAGTCCTCCCGAGGAGCACCAGATGAGCCAAAGCACGCCCGACCCCTCGGCCATGGAGGCCGAGGGCATCCCGGACATCGCCAACCCCGACGCCCACGGCTCGGGGTCGCTGGTCGAGCCTCCGCACGAGTTCCCCATGGCGGTCGAGGAGTTCGGCACCACGGCCCAGCAGCAGCACGACGGGGAGCCGCTGGACGGCCGCCTCGCCCGGGAGGAGCCCGATGTCCTCGCTCAGGTCGACCTTCCCGCCGATGAGTCCCTTGGCCACGGGGGCTCAGGACAGGGCCTCGGACGACTGGTCGAGAGTGACGAGGGCGCCCGGACCGGCACCGAGTCCGAGATGACGGCGACGGATGTGGGTACCGACCTCGGTGGTTACACCGCCGAGGAGAGCGCCATGCACGCCGAGCCCGAGGTCTAGGAACGCCGCGTGCCCCGGCTGCGCAGAGTCAGCCCCTCCTCGCCGGGCATCTCCCGGATCCGACGTGGCAAGGGCTTCGCCTATCTCGATCCGTCCGGCGGGCCGGTGTCCGATGAGGCCACCCTGACCCGCATCGAGGCCCTGGTGCTGCCGCCCGCGTGGCAGGACGTCTGGATCTGCCGGGTGGCTAGCGGGCACATCCAGGCGACCGGGCTGGATGCTGCGGGGCGCCGCCAGTACCGCTATCACGACCAATGGCGGGTCGTGCGCGACCTGGCCAAGCACGAGCGGGTGCTCGACTTCGGGACCGTTCTGCCGCAGGTCCGTCAGCAGGTCAGCGCGGACCTGCAGCGTCGGGGGCTGGACCGGGAGCGGGTGCTGTCCTGCGCCGTGCGGTTGCTGGACCTCGGCTTCTTCCGGGTCGGGAGCGAGCAGTACGCCGCCCAGAACCAAACGTTCGGCCTGGCCACAATGCTCAAGGAGCACGTCACGGTGTCGCGCGGCGGTGTGGTCACCTTCGACTACATCGCCAAGAGCGGCAAACACCGGGTGCAGTCTCTGGTCGAGCCCGAGGTCGGCGCCGTGGTGCAGGCGCTCAAACGTCGGCGCGGGGGCGGCGAGGAGCTGCTGGCCTACCGGGACGGCTCGCGTTGGGTCGACATCCGCAGTGGCGACATCAACGGGCACCTGCACGTCCTTACCGCCGGCGAGTTCACGGCCAAGGACTTTCGCACCTGGTCCGCGACCGTGCTGGCGAGCGTCGGGCTGGCTGTGTCCACTGATGTCGAGTCCCCCACGGCCCGCAAGCGGGCGGTGACCCGCGTCGTGCAGGAGGTCGCGCACTACCTCGGCAACACCCCGGCGGTCTGCCGGGCAAGCTACATCGATCCCCGGATCATCGATCTGTACGACAGCGGCGTGACCATCGAACGCGACCTCCGGTTGCTCGGCGCCGACGCCGCATACGGGCAGCCGGCCACGCAGGGCGCGATCGAGTCCGCTGTCCTGCAGATGCTGCGCGCCCCGGCCCCGGCCACTGCCGTGGCCAGCTGAGGCGCGCCGGCACGTGCCGGGGCGACTGCTCGAGCAGTAGTTTCGGCGCGCGGGCGCACGGGCACTCGCCGATCATGATTGGTGTACGCGACGTGTGCCCGCCCAGGTGAGCCGGCCGGGTCCTCGCGCGGTGCTGTTCGACCGGGACGGCACCTTGGTCGTTGACGTCCCCCACAACGGCGACCCGTCCCGCGTACAGCCGGTCGCTCAGGCCGCCGTCGCGCTTGCCAGGGTGCGGGCTGCCGGCATACCTACCGCCGTGATCACCAACCAGCCCGGTGTCGCTGCCGGACTGCTGCACCGGGAACAGGTCGACGCCGTGCACGTCCGCCTCGTCGAGCTGCTGGGCGGTCTCGGTCCGGCCTTTGTCTGCGAGCACGGAGCACAGGACGGCTGCACCTGCCGCAAACCGAAACCCGGCCTGGTCCTTCAGGCGGCCGCGGCCCTGGGGGTCGCGCCCGGGGACTGCGCGGTGGTGGGCGACATCGGAGCGGACGTCGAGGCGGCCCTGGCAGCCGGCGCCCGGCCCGTCCTGGTCCCGACACCGGTCACGCTGCCCGAACAGGTCGCGGCCGCCCCCGAGGTCGCGGCCGACTTGCACGGGGCCCTGGACCTGCTCGGCTTCCCGCGCCTTGAGAGGGCGCCCGCCGGGTCGAGGCCTTGACCACGGTCCTGCTCGCCCGGCTCGACAGCGACGGCGACGTGTTGCTAAGTGGACCTGCGGTACGGGCCGTGGCCGAGGCCGGGCACCGGGTGCTGCTGCTCTGCGGTCCGCGTGGCGCGGCCGCCGGTCGGTTGCTGCCCGGCGTCGATGAGGTGGTCGTCTGGCACTGCCCGTGGATCGACGCCGACCCGGCCCCGGTCGACGCGGGCGACATCGCCCGGCTGGTAGCGGACTTGCGCGACCACGAGATCGACCGGGCGCTGGTGCTGACCTCCTACCATCAGAGTCCGCTACCTCTCGCCCTGGTCCTGCGCCTGGCCGGGGTCCCGTGGATCGGCGCGACGAGCGAGGACTTCCCCGGCAGCCTGCTCGACCTGCGGCACCGCCTGCCCGACCACGGCCTGCACGAGGTCGAGCGGGCTTTGTCCCTGGCCGCCGCCGCCGGGTACCGCACCGACGACACCGCCCTGGCCGTACGCCGGCCGCTGCCCGACACCACGGCGATGACGGGCGACGGGCCCTACGTCGTGGTGCATCCGGGCGCGAGCGTGCCCTCGCGCGCCGCGGGTCCGGCCAGGGTGGCCGAGCACGTCGGCGCGCTCGTCAGCGCCGGGCACCGCGTCGTCGTGACCGGCGGCCCCGGTGAGACCGGGTTGACGGCAGCCGTTGCCGGCGAGCTCGCCCTGGACCTGGGCGGGGCCACCAGCCTCGCCGAGCTGGCTGATGTGCTGGACCGCGCATCGTGCGTCGTGGTCGGCAACACCGGCCCTGCGCACCTCGCGGCCGCAGTCGGAACGCCCGTGGTGTCCCTGTTCGCCCCAGTCGTGCCGGCCGAGCGCTGGCGTCCCTGGGGTGTGGCGTACATCCTGCTCGGGGACCAGAAACAGCAGTGCGCCTTGACCCGTGCACGTACGTGCCCCGTACCTGGTCACCCGTGCCTCGACGGCACCTCCTCTTGCGAGGTGGTCGCCGCCGTGACCACGCTGTCCCCCTTCCCTGCGGTATGTGCATGAGGCCTGGAGGTGCTGGCATGAGGGTCGCGATGGTGTCCGAGCACGCAAGTCCGCTCGCTGTCCTCGGCGGCGTGGACGCCGGAGGGCAGAACGTCCACGTCGCGGCGCTCGCCCAGGCCATGGCCCGCCGCGGGGCGGACGTCACGGTGCACACCAGGCGCGACGCCGCCCGGCAGCCGCGCCGCGTACGCCTGGCCCCCGGCGTCACGGTCGACCACGTGCCAGCCGGACCGCCGTCGCAGGTCAGCAAGGACGCGCTGCTGCCGTACATGGACGACTTCGCCGCCGAACTGCAGCGGCAGTGGACCCTGCGGCGGCCGGACGTCGTACACGCCCACTTCTGGATGAGCGGGTACGCCGCGGTCCGCGCCGCCCGGCCGCTGGGGATCCCGGTGGCGTTGACGTTCCATGCCCTCGGCGTGGTCAAGAAGCGCCACCAGCGCGAGCGGGACACCAGCCCGGTCGAGCGCCTGTACGTCGAGCGGGATCTGCTGCGTACCGTGGACCGGGTCGTCGCGACTTGCAGCGATGAGGTGTTTGAGCTGCTGCGCCTGGGTGGGGACCGGCGCTCGATCAGCGTCGTCCCGTGCGGCGTGGACCCGGAGGTGTTCTCGACCTCCGTTCCGGCGGAGCCGCGGCCGACCGGCCGGCTCCGCCTGGTGTGCGTCGGGCGCCTGGTCGAGCGCAAGGGGGTCGGAAATGTGATCACGGCCCTCGGCCTGCTGCGCGCCACCGGTGGCCCGGACGTCGAGCTCGTCATCGCCGGTGGTCCGGACGCCTCGGGGCTCGACGACGACCTCGAGGTCCAGCGGTTGCGGCAGGTCGCTGCGCAGGCCGGGGTGTTGCACCGGGTCGAGTTCCGGGGCCGCGTGGGCCGGACCGAGCTGCCTTCGCTGCTGCGCTCGGCCGACATCGTGGTCTGCGTCCCCTGGTACGAGCCGTTCGGGATCGTCCCACTGGAAGCCATGGCCTGCGGTGTCGCGGTCGTGGCCACGGCGGTCGGCGGGATCGTGGACACCGTCGTGGACGGCCAGTCCGGCCTGCACGTCCCGCCCCGCGAGCCCGCGGTCCTGGCCGACGTCCTGGCTTCCCTGCTCGCCGACCGGCCCCGACGGGCTGCCCTGGGGGCGGCGGCCGCCCGCAGGGTCCGCTCCCGCTACGCCTGGGACCGGATCGCCGCCCAGACCCTGGCCGAGTACGACGAGCTGCTGCCGCTGGTCTCGCAGGAGGTGTCCTCATGACCCCGCTGTTGCTGTCCGGGCGCAGCCACGTACGGGCCCTGCTGGCCGCGCTGCCGCGGCTGGACACCGACACGCTGGACGGCTGGGGCAGGCACCTGGCCGCGGTACTCGTCGGTGGCGGTCGGTTGCTCGTCGCAGGCAACGGAGGCAGTGCGGCTCAGGCGCAGCACCTCACCGCTGAGCTGGTCGGGCGCTACCGGGACGATCGGCCGGCGCTGTCGGCAATCGCGCTGCACGCCGAGACCTCGTCGCTGACCGCCATCGCGAACGACTACGGCTGGGATCACGGCTTCGCCAGACAGGTGCAGGCCCACGGCCGCCCGGGCGACGTGCTGCTCGCGCTGTCCACCAGCGGTCGCAGCGGCAACATCCTGGGGGCGATGGCCGCGGCGCGGGAGGGCGGCCTCACTGTCTGGGGGCTCACCGGACCGGCGGGCAACCCGGTCGAGCAGCTCGCGGACGCCTGCGTCTGCGTGGAGGCTCCGGCCACCGCGACGGTCCAGGAGGTGCACCAGGTCGCCGTACACCTGCTGTGCGCCGCGGTCGACCTGCAGGTGGGGGCCGACAGCCCGACCAGCGCGTACGCGGCGTCGCCCACGTGACCGCGCCCCTGCTCGTCGTCGGTGACGCCCTGCTCGACCGCGACCTCGTCGGCACCGTGGACCGGCTCTGCCCCGACGCGCCGGTGCCCGTTGTGGACGAGCCGGTCGAGACGTCCCGACCGGGCGGCGCCGGGCTCGCAGCACTGCTGGCGGCCGCCGACGGCCGCGAGGTCGTGCTGGTGACGGCGCTGGCCCAGGACGCCCCCGGGCAGGAGCTGCGCGCGCTGCTCGAGGCCGCCGGCGTCCAGGTCGTGGACCTGGGCCTGGACGGCACCACGCCGGAGAAGGTGCGCGTACGCAGCAACGGCCGCTCGCTGCTGCGGCTGGACCGCGGCGGGTCGGCCGGCCCACCCGGGGACCTCGTCGGGGAACTGCCGGCGTCACCGGTCGTACTCGTGGCGGACTACGGCCGTGGCGTCGCCGCCTCGCCGGCGCTGCGCAGCGCGCTGCGAGGACGCCGGGTGGTCTGGGACCCGCACCCGCGCGGTCCCCAGCCGGTGCCGGGCTGCCTGCTGATAACCCCCAACGGGGCGGAGGCAGCGCACTTCGCACCGGGGCACACCGGCGGGGAGCTGGCCGCGACGACCGCCCGGGCCCGCGAGCTTGCGGCCCGCTGGTCGGCGACCGCACTGGCAGTCACCCTGGGGGCACGCGGCGCGCTGATCGTCACCGGTGACGGACCCCCCTCCGTCGTACCCGCCGCAGCCGTGCCGTGCTTCGACCCGTGCGGTGCCGGCGACCGGTTCGCCTCGGCGGCCGCCGGGTTGCTCGCCGATGGCGCCCTGCCCAGCGAAGCGGTGGCCGGTGCCGTCACCGCCTCGACCGCCTTCGTGGCCGCCGGCGGCGCCGCTGCCGTCCGCGTCGGCTCACCGAGCCCGTCCGGCGGCCGTACCGCAACCGACGCCTTCGACGTGGCCGCCCAGGTGCGCGCCGGTGGCGGAACCGTGGTCGCCACCGGGGGCTGCTTCGACCTGCTGCACGCCGGGCACGTCGCGGTGCTGCAGCAGGCCCGCGCCCTCGGCGACTGTCTGGTCGTGTGCCTGAACTCCGACGACTCGGTGCGCCGGCTCAAGGGACCGACCCGGCCGTTGCAGACCCACGACGACCGGGCAGCCGTGTTGCTCGCGTTGGGGTGCGTGGACGCCGTCCTGGTGTTCGAGCAGGACACCCCCACGCAGGTGCTGTCCCAGCTGCGACCCCATGTCTGGGCCAAGGGCGGCGACTACGCGCTGACGTCCATCCCCGAAGCCGCGGCTGTCGCGGGGTGGGGCGGCCAGGCGGTCGTCCTGCCCTACCTGGACGGCCGTTCCACCAGTTCCCTGATCCGAGAGGCCCGCGTCCGTGGTTGAGATCCGTGGTTGAGATCGGCACCGTCCTTGTCACCGGAGCCGCGAGCGGTCTCGGCGCCGCCGTCGTCGAGGCCGTTCGCGCTGCCGGAGGCCGTCCACTCGCCCTGGACCGCGTCCCCGTCCCAGGGGTGCCGCACCAGCTCGTCGACCTGTCCGACTCCCGCGCCGCCGAACAGGCCGTACGACGGGTGGTCGACGGCGCAGGAGGGACGCTCGACGCGGTCGTCACCGCCGCCGGGACCGACAAGTGCGGCGCCCTCGGCGATGTCGACGGGCCGGACTGGGACCGCGTCGTGCTGGTCAACCTGCTCGGCACCGCGGCCGTCGTGCGCGCCGCGCTGCCCTACCTGCGGGCATCGGACAACCCGCGCGTCGTCACCGTCGCCAGCACCCTCGGGCACCGGGTCTTCCCAGATGCCACGGCGTACTGCGCCTCGAAGTTCGGCGTGGTCGGCTTCACCCGCGCCCTGCAGAGCGAAGTCAAGGGCGAGATCGGGGTCACGCTGCTCACGCCCGGCGGGATGCACACGGCGTTCTTCGACGACCGCGACGAGCAGTACAAGCCGCCGGCGGACGCCAAGCTCAACCGGCCGGAGGACACCGCGATGAATGTGCTGCACGTGCTCTCCCAGCCGCGCGGCTGCGAGGTCAAGGAGCTCGTCGTCGCCTCTGCCTGGGAGGGCAGCTGGCCCTAGCAAGGTCGGGCGGGCAAGCTCCCGCTGCTGCTGTTCAGCAAACTGCTCGCCGACGCGGCGGGCTGTGCCTCAGCGCCTAGCTGACCAAGCACGCATGCTCTGCTCCTGGTGCACTGTCACCGCCTTCGCCCGCCGATCAGGCCTCGACGCCTGGGCGCGGTGAGGTGATCGAGAAGGTGTTGTTCTCCGGATCGCACAACTCCACCCACGCCACACCGGTCTCGCCGTCGGCCACCCGCGTGGCGCCGAGCGCCACGACTCGCGCCACCTCCTGTGCCTGGTTCGAGGACCAGAAATCGAGTCGGAAGCGGTTCTTGCCGTCGGTGAGCTCGTCTGACCGAGTGAACATCCAGGTCGGGCCGTCGTCATTGAAGCCGATCGTCGCGAACGCGGCACTGGCGCCAGGGTCGACGGGCCGCTCCACGACGCCGGACCAGAATTCGGCCAGGGCGAGGGCATCCCGGCACTGGAAGGAGTACATGCCCAGGCGCAGCGCGCTTGAGCGGGGCGATAAGGCGGTTGATTGTTCGATCATCGATAGAACGTTCCCGGCAGGGTCGGTGAACCAGGCGATGTTGGGACCTTCCCGCGGAAGATGCCCTTCTCGTCGACATCGATGCCGTCGAACCTGCAAGGGTTCACGCCGCGAGTGGCCAGCTCGTCGACGGCCTGCTCGATGTCGTCAACCGGGAAGTTGAGGATCGTGAACGTCGCCGGGACGTGGTCGGACTTCGGGTAAACAAGGGTGTCTCGGCCGTCGGCGAGGTGCAGCGTGAGCATGCCGGACTCCTCGGAGACGTCGAGCCCGAGCGTCTGGCCGTAGAACTGCTTGGCCCTCGGCACGTCGTCCACGGAGAAGCCGCTGAACGCCTTGCTGAACATGATGTCCTCCTGCCTTGTCGGTGCACGCCGTCGAGACCATGGGCTAGTGTATACAGCGTTCACATGTCTTGTTTACAACGTACACATGGCGTAGGAAGGAGGGCAAGGGGATGACCCACCAGGGTTCCGGCATCGGCGGCGGCGAGGTACGCCGCTATCACCACGGAGACCTGGCGGCGGCCCTGGTCGCCGCCGGCCTTGAGCTCGCCCGTGCTGGTGGGCCGGACGCCATCGGGCTGCGCGAGGTTACCCGTGCTGTCGGCGTCACCCCGAACGCCGCCTACCGGCACTTCACCGACCGAGCCGCCTTGGTCCTCGCTGTCGCCAGGCGCGCCCAACAGCAGGTAGCGCTGGCCATGGAGACCCGCATCGCGGCCGCTGACCCCGAGACCGACCCCCGCCGCCGGGCGCGACTGCGGCTGCGCGCGGTCGGCCTGGCCTACATCGACTTTGCTCTGCACGAACCGGGCCTGTTCCAACTCGCTTTCCAGACCCACGAACAGTTCGCCGAGCGCACAGACCCCAGCGCCACCGGAGCCGCGCCCTTCCATTTGCTCGTCGCCGCCTTGGACGACCTGGTCGCCGCCGGCGTCCTGCCCCCCGATCGTCGACCCCATGCTGAGTGGGCCTGCTGGGCCGCCGTCCACGGCCTGTCCGATCTGGCCACCCGAGGTCCCCTCCACGACCAGGACCGCGCCACCGTCGAGCAGCTCGCCCACTACGTCGTCGACCGCGCCATCACCGGCATCATCTGCGAGGACGCCGGCAGCACCCACCCCCGGGCCGCACCAACGAAGCGAACCACCCGATAGGGAACGACGTTCCCCCTTGACATGAAGTGCGCTTCATGTCGTGGACTGCAGTCATGAGCGACACCACGAGCCCCTCTACCCGTTACGCCGACGTGCTCGACGAGACCTACGCGCGGATGCATGCCACCGGACCCGAGTTCGGCGGATGGCTGTCCAACCACGGGCCGATGGCCGCTGACGCCCTGATCCGGCTCGGCTGCGGCGAGGAAGTCCAGATGTGGGTCGACAGCTACACCCGTCGCTTGGACGAAGCGCCAGCGCCCCGGTGGGACATCGAGGAGGCAGAGTGGCGGGAGGTGCTCGGCGACCCTTCGCGCCTCGGGGACTGGTGCGCGCTCTTCGACCGCCAGCTCCGAGAGGAGCCATGGCAGGACGTGCTCGTCCGCTGGTGGCCCCGCCTGCTGGACGGAGCGGTCGCCTCCGCCGCCCATGGCCTGATCAGAACCGGCCACGTCGTGCGAGCCCTGCTCGAGCTGCCCACCCCGCCGCGCCGGGCCGAGCTCGCCCAGGCGCTGGGTTACTGGGCCGCCCGCCACCAACCGCTGCCCGCCCACCCGAGGCCCCACGGCGCCGCTGACACCGCGAGCGCGCTGGACGCCGTCCCCGTCATCAGCACCAGCGGTGGCATCCGCACCCGCCTCGGTGACCTCGCGCGCACGCCGTCCTGGCCCGACACGGTGGCGCGCCTACGAGGTGCACCGCGGCCCGAACAGGTGCCAGCCGCGCTGGACATCCTCGTCGACGAGGCCGTCACCCGCTACCAGCGCTGGGCTCATGGCAGCCCCATCATGCTCGTGCACGCCGCAACCGCACCGCGCGCCGCGAGCTTGGTGCTCCCTGCGCTACCCCAGCACTTGTGGGCGCCGACCTACGACACGGCCTGGGCCGTCACCGCCGCCATCAGCAGCATCTACCGACCGTCCGCCCCGCCGCCCCCGGCTGGCAGGAGCGAACGGCAGACGATCACGCCCGAGCAGGTCACCGCCCGCGCCATCGCCACCGGCGACGAGCACGCCATCAAGTTCGTCGAAGTAGCACATGAGTCCCACCACCGCGGCAACAGCCATGCCCTGGGCGCCGGCGCTCGGGCCAGCCACGTCATCGCCCCCGTCGACTACGACGACTGACAGGCCTCGGCGAGTCCGCGTGCACGAGCGGCGACAGGAGCACGATCCGCTCGCAGGCGTCCCTCAAGAAGGGCTACCTGGACCGGCGCGGTCGGCGACCTGGTCGATCGACAGATCGCTTGCCTCGAGGAGGTGACGGGCTTGCAGCAGCCGTTGCGCGGCGAGCCAACGTTGAGGGGTCGTCCCGTTTCGGCGAGGAAGCGCCGGGCGAGGGTACGAGGAGCCCAGCCCGGCATGCCGGGCTAGCTCAGCGACCGTCAGCGGCTGGCCCAGCCGGGTCAGTGCGCATGCGCAGGTCGGAGCCAGTCCGGTGCCAGCGGCGGAGACGGGGCGATGCAGGCACTGCGCTTGGCCAGCGCGGTGCGGCGCGACGCCCATCCGACGAGCCACCGCTCACGCCGTTGCCGCTGAGCCAACTGCCGGGTCAGCCCAGCGTGCGGCGCACCTCGTTCAGCAGCTGCCCGGCCTGGGCCCGGACGGCCGGGTCGTCGGGGTCGCTGTCCCGGTCGAACACGAGCTGCCACAGCAGCGCGTCCTGCCCGGCGACGCGTCGCCCGACCAGCCGGACCGAGCCGCGCGGATGCAGGCGTCGCCGATCCGACCAGCCCACGCTCGAGGTGACCCGGGCGCGTACGACGCCGGCCAGGTCGTGGTCCTGCGCCAGCCGCAGGACGTGCTGGACGCCACTTCCCTCGATCTCGGCCACCTCGGAGACCGTCAGCACGGGCGGCGCGTACACCGCCTTCTCGACCTGCACCCACGGCAGGGACGTGCCGTCCGGCAGGACCAGGACGGAGGGGCTCGCGACCACCGCCGCTCCGGTCTGGGTCACGCCCCAGGCCAGCCGCCGCTCGCCCTCGGGCAGGTCCACGGCGCGGACCACCTCAGGCACGGCGGCCCGACGCAGCAGCTTCATGCCGCGAGCGTAGGCGTCCGGCCGTCGCCGGCGGATCACAGTTCGCTGATGCCGCGCTCCCGGAAGGCCCGGGCAGTCGCCTCGAGCTGGAACAGCTCGGCCATCGTGCGGGCGTACACGGCTTCCTGCTCGACCGGATTGAGCCGCTGCAGCTTGCCCTTGAGCTCGACGACCCGGCGGGTGACCGCGAACAACTGCAGCCGGGTGAGCGTCGCCTCGCCGTACCGCTCGAGCTCCCACTCGGTGAGCGGCGCCTCGACGGCCAGCGACATGACCAGTGAGCGCACCCCGTCGTCCGGACAGTGTTCGAGCAGCCGGGCGACCCAGAACTCCCCCGCGACGGCTCCGACTACCCCGCCTGCCCGGCGCACCGTTTCCTGCACCCGGCGCAGCCCGGCGTCGGTGAAGACCTCGTCGTGCAGCTCGTCGAAGATCGGCGCGACCGTGGTGGGCGACTGGACGGCGAGCTTGAGCGCTTCCCGCTCGAGCCGCAGCTGGGACGCGTCCGCGCTGGGCGCCGGCCCCGGTCGCCGGGTCGGCCCACGCCCGGCCCCGGTAAGCCCACCGACCCGCTCGCGGACCGACGCCTCGTCCATGCCCAACCAGCCGGACAACCGCCTCGCGTACTCCATCGACAGGGCACGGTCGCGGATCTGCGCGACGAGCGGGGCCGTCGTGCCGAGGGCCTGCACCCGGCCCTCGGCGCTGTCCAGGTCGTAGCGGGCCAGCGAGGCCTTGACCGCGAACTCCACCAGCGGCACGCGCGAGCTGACCAGGTCGCGTACCGCCACGTCGCCCCGGGCCAGCCGGAGCTCGCACGGGTCCATGCCGCCGGGCGACACCGCGATGTAGGTCTGCCCGACGAAGCGCTGGTCTTCCCCGAACGCCTTCAGCGCCGCCTTCTGACCGGCAGCATCGCCGTCGAAGGTGAACACCACCTCGCCGCGGAACTCGTCCTGGTCCATGAGCAGCCGCCGGATCACCCCGATGTGGTCCGATCCGAACGCCGTCCCGCAGGTGGCCACGGCGGTCGGTACCCCGGCCAGGTGGCAGGCCATCACATCGGTGTAGCCCTCGACGACCACGGCCTGCCGGCGCCGGGCGATCTGCTTCTTGGCCAGGTCCAGGCCGTAGAGCACGGTCGACTTCTTGTAGATCGGGGTCTCGGGGCTGTTGAGGTACTTCGGGCTGTCATCGGCCGGATCCGTCGACAGCTTGCGCGCCCCGAAGCCGATCACGTCACCGGAGATGTCCCGGATCGGCCACACCAGCCGGTACCGGAACCGGTCGATCGGCCCCTGCCGGCCCTGCGAGGCGAGGCCGCCGGCCAGCACCTCCTCGGTGGAGAAGCCGCGCCCCCGCAGGTGCTTCACCAAGTTGTCCCAGCCCTGTGGTGCGAACCCCACGCCGTACGCCGACGCAGCGCCCTGGTCGAACCCGCGCTCGGCCAGAAATGCGCGGCCGGGCCCCGCACCCGGGGCGGCGAGTTGTTCGGCGAAGTACTCCGCGGCGACCTTGTGCGCCTCGACCAGACGGCTGCGCTGACTGCTGCTGCGCCCCGCCGCAGCGCCGCCCTGCTCGTAGTGCAACTCGACCATGAACCTGCGGGCCAGGTGCTCGACCGCCTCGGGGAAGCTGAGCTGGTCGTGCTTGCGCACGAAGCTGATGACATCGCCGGACTCGCCGCAGCCGAAGCACATGTAGTAGCCCACAGCGGGGTTGACATTGAACGACGGTGACTTCTCGTCGTGGAACGGGCACAGCCCCTTCAGCCGCCCGCTACCGGCGCTGCGCAACTGCACCCCGGCCTCGGCGACCACATCGCCAATCGCGGCGCGCTCGCGGACTGCCACGACGTCCTCGTCCCGGATACGGCCTGGCACCAGGCTCCTTCCGGACGGCATGACGCCGGCCCCCGTGCGGGGCAGGCCTGGGAAGGAACACCACTGTATCGGCCGCGCCGCTGTGGGCCGACAGCCTGTGGACCCAGGAACTGCCCCGCATGACATCCCTGCTCGCAACTGCAATGTTCAGCCCAGCGCCACCACCGGGTCTTGACAGCGATTGTCGCCGACCGGTCTGCTGTGATCTCCAGGCGACGCGGTTCGCACCGAGAGCCACGTCGCCGACCATCAAGCCCGCTCCTGGACTGTGGTCTGGCTCGAATCGGGGAGAACCAACAATGACTGATGCGCGGGCACATGCGCCAGAAGGGACCTTCCGGCTGACCTACCGGAGCCGGGACCTGATCTCGGCGACCGATCGCCGGGTCGGGCTGGGGGAAATCTTCAGCACCGCGCGGTCGAACAACAGGGAGCAGGACATCACCGGGGCCCTGCTGATCACCGAAGGCTACTTCGTGCAGACGCTCGAGGGCGAGCAGGCCGCCGTGCGGGCGCTGTTCGACCGCATCAGCAAAGACCCGCGGCATGACTCGGTCTCGCTGCTGGACTCCCGGCTGGTTGAGGAACGGGTGTTCTCGCGATGGGCCATGGCCAAGGTCGCCGAGGACGGCGAGCCGGACATCCCCCTGATCAACAGCAAACGGGGAGCCACGCCGGCTGCCAGCCGCGGCGCCACGCCGGAGCAGGAGCGGGTCCTGCAGCTGATGCGCGATGCCGCGCGCGAGGTGGAGACACCGGCCCCGACCAGCTAGCGGCAGTCGGTGGTGATCTGTCAGCGCCCACTGTCGGGGTAGGGCTCAGCGACGGCGGGGGCTGTCCACCCCCCGCGGTAGCTCGCGGGGGTCCCAGTCGAGTTCGGCGACCGCTGTCCGGAAGGCGAACCGGTCGGTCATCCCACTGACCCAAGTGACGGCTGCGGCGACCGCCTCGTCACTGCCCGGGCTCGGCCGCACGCCGTCCGGGATGGCGTAGGGCCGGTCTGCGTAGTGCTCGACCAGTGCCCGCAGCACCGAGATGACCGCGGCGCCCTGCGCGACGGACTCTGGCCGGGTGTAGATCCGCTGGTAGTTGAACGCCCGCAGCCCCGCGAGCGCTGCCGCCGGCTGGGGGCGCATCCCGACAACACCGGTCTGCTCGATGCACTCCACGAGTGCTCCGATGAACCTCGCCAGCTGCTCCCGGCTGCTGTGGCCACAGACCGCGGCGACCGGTTCGGGCAGATCGACCGGGTCCACGATGCCCGTGCGCGCGGCGTCCTCGAGGTCGTGCGCGCTGTAGGCGCAGCGGTCGGCCCAGCTGACCACCGCCGCCTCGGGCGTCGCCGGGACCGGACGCGACCAGGAGTGGTTCCGAATTCCGTCCAGGGTCTGCGCCGTCAGGTTGAGCCGGGCGAGGACGACGTCGGCGCCCCAGACGGCGTGGTCATACCCGCCGGGCACGAAACTGCTGAACGCGTCCTCGCTCGCGTGGCCGCCCGGGCCGTGACCGCAGTCGTGACCGAGGGCGATGGCTTCGGTAAGCGCAACGTTCAGCCCGGTCGCCCTGGACACGCTCGTGGCGACCTGAGCCACCTCCAGGGCGTGCGTCAGCCGGGTGCGCTGGTGATCTGCCGGGAACACGAACACCTGGGTCTTGCCGGCCAGCCGTCGAAAGGCAGGACTGTGCAGGATGCGGTCCCGATCTCGCTCGAAGCAGGTGCGCTCGGCATCGGGCTCCTCCGGCCGGTCCCGCTGACCCGCGCCGCGCGCCCTCGTGGCACCCGCGGCCAGCCGGAGCTCCTCGAGGTCCTCACGCGCCGCACGACCCCGTCGCACCACGGGGATGATGGCCGGCGGACGGGCGCCGTGGGCCGTCACGAGCTCGCCGTCGCGGCCGTTGCTGGTCGCGGTGCCGCCCATTGTGGCCGCCCAGGCCCGGGACCGGTCGGTCTGCGTCATGTCCGCAGTCTGCGCGATGGGTCCGACAGAAACCCCCCCGCCCACCTCCTCCTCCCCCTCCCTCCCCTCCTCCGCCCCTCCTCCGCCTCCCCTCCTCCGCCCAGCCCAGCCCCTTTCCGCCTCCCATCCATCGCCGATCAAGGCGAAAGGCCCATGATCATCGTGGTGATCATGGATTTTTCC
>JAABUU010003965.1_pt1 | contig 18073 bp, 19 predicted proteins | sample 5559301 | NCBI WGS metagenome assembly JAABUU01 (sample SAMN10711884, study PRJNA513360) | rock metagenome | isolation source: Antarctica rocks | place: Antarctica: Victoria Land, Richard Nunatak white | reverse complement strand
GTCCGGGCGGAAGTAGAAGCTGGCGGCCTTGGCGCGGCGCATGCGGCCGCCGCTGCGGCCGCCGCTGTCGACGGGGCTGGCGGCGGGGTCGCGCGCGGGCCCGCGCGCGGCGCCCGCCTGGCTGCGCGCCGCGGCCGCCTCGCCCGCCGGCCCGCGCGCGGCCGCGGGCGCCTCGGCGGCGCCGCCGGGCGGCGCGGCGGGCGGCGCGGCGGGCGCGGCGGGGGCGCTCTTCGCGGAGGGCGTCCGCGGCCGCCGGCCCTCCTGCTGGTCGACCAGGTCCTGCGCCGAGCGGGGCGGGCCGTGATGGCGGCTCTGTGGGGACGGGGTGGGGCAGGACTTGCAGGCTCACGGCAGCGGCAGTTGCCGCGCCGGCCGGCATGCGTCGCGATGCCCGAGGCTTCATATGCGGCGCCAGGCTCCCCCCAGCATGTCAAGAAAGGCCCTGCGGAGGCCGTGCAGACAAGCCCGCTGAAGGGGCCAACAGCACAGGCTGGTCCAAGTATGATCGAACGGGGCCAGTGGTGCGCCGCATGCCGCGGCTCCATGTCGCGGAACGCTCCGCGCATCAGCCTCGTCACGCCCCGTCCTCCACCCAGGTCTGAGCCTCTCGCAACATGCCACGCCTGCAAGCGGTCACAGGACAGCGGGCGCGCGCCGCGCCTGCAGCGAGACGCCGGCGGCGGTGAAGATGTGGTGCGTGGCGCGCAGCGGCGCGCCGCCGGCGCAGCGCGCAAACTCGATGACGGGCACCAGCCGGCCGCAGCGCAGGCACTGGATGCCCTCGCTGCCGGCGCGCCGCCCGCTCCGCGCGTCGTCCTCGTCGCCGGCGTCCTTGACCACCTGCGCCGCGGCGCCCCAGGCGCCTGCATGTCAGACCTGGGGCGCCTGCTGCTCCGAAAACACACTGCATACGTCAGGAGGCAAACGCGCGCGCAGCCATGTTGTGTGGGCGGCGGGCGCGGCGCGAGTCCTGAGAAACCCCGGCGCTGACCCGAGGGCACGGGACGGCGGCGGCGCGCGACCCGCCCGTAGATGCAGGCGCGGGGCGGGGCCCGGGCCGCGCGCGCACCACGCTGCCGAGCGCGCCGGCGGGCGCGCCGCGCGCGGCCGCATAGTGCAGCGCCTGGCCGCGCGCCAGCAGCCCCGCGCGCACCAGCCCGCCCAGCACCGGGCGCGCGTTGTGCACGGTGCGGCCGTCCACGCGCATCCATGGCTCGCACTTGCCCGGCAGCTCGCGCCAGCCGCTGCGCGCGGCGTCCGCCGGGTCCGGGGGCAGCCCCCACGCGCCGGGCGCCCCCCTGCCCGGGGGCCCAGCCGTGCCGCCCCTCGCCGCGTCCAGCCCCTGTCGGGCGCGCGCGGCGGCCGCGGCGGCGCCTGCGAACGGCGCGCGCTGGCCCGGCCCAGCGGCGGGCGCCTGCAAGCGGGCGGCGTCCGCCGGGCGCGCGACCGCCGGGCGCTCGGCCGAGGCAGAGTGCCACTGCGGCGAGCCAGGGCTGAGCTGCGGCAACCCTATGCGCGGCGCGGACGCCGGCGCGGCAGGGGCGCCGGCGGGCGAAGGCGCGGCGCCCATGCTGAGCACCAGGCGCGCGGGCGGCGGCGGCCGCCGCGCCCCCGGGGGCGAACCCGCCTGCGCGCCCCACCGGAGCAGCGGCGGGTCATGGCGCGGCCTGCAGGCAAGCGGCGGCCTGCCCGGAGCAGCGAGGGGTGTGCGTGCAGGCAGAGGCGCAATGGGCGAGAGCAGGCTGCAGGAAGAGCCACGCGCTTCACCGGAGTCCGGAAGCGGCAGAGCCGCCCGGCAGCATCGGGCGCACGCACACACCGGGGCCGCGCCTGCATGTGCAGCGGGTGCGCCTGAACGGGCGGCCGCCGCGGCGCGACCGCGCTCGCGGCGCTGCCGCCGCCGCCGGCAGGGCTGCCTCCTGGCTCGCGGCCTACGCCGCCGCCGTTGCTGGACGGGTCCCCGTTGCACACGCCGCCCGCGTCGCCGCCGCGGGGCCCCGCGGCGCCGGCGCCGCCGCGGCCGCGGCCGCCGCCACCGCCGCCGCCGCGGCCGCGCACGAGCGCGCGCAGCCGCGCGGCCGCCGCCTGCTTCATGGCCGGCGACATCGCCGCGTCCAGCTTGGCCACCTGGGCGCCGCCGCGGCATCCAGCGCTTCAGGCCCCCTTGCGCCCGGCAGTCTGACAACTAAGCAGAGGCAGCCCCCTGCAATACGCCCCAAGCTGACACTCAGGACATTAGACCTCTGCTTCAGTGATGGCGGTCCCTACCACAAGTCAGCACAGCTGGACACGGAGATCAGGGTCGTGCCCCTGCTGCAAGAGCACATTCTTTTCACTCGCGAGTGCAAACTCAATTGCAGCAGGGCGCGATCCTGAGCTCAATGTCCAGCTGTGCTGACTTGTGGTAGGGATCGCCAACACAGAAGCAGAGCGCGCCGGGCAACGCAGACCGGGCCCCGAACCTGCTGGCGCCCGGCCGGCGAGCCGGGCGGCTGGACGGGCGGCGGCGCATGCGTCGGCATGCCCGCGCGCTCCGGGAACGCGCCCAGCGGGCTGAGCAGGCGCGCGAGCTCCGGCGCGACTTCAACCCAACGCCCCCTGCCGCGCCCACCGCCGCTGCCGCCGTGACGCCCGCGGCCGCCGCGGCCGCCGCGCCCGCCGGCGACCGCCAGGCCGGGCGCACGCTCGACCTCCTGGGCGGGCCCCAAGACGCCGCCGCCGCCACGGCCCGCCGCGGCGCCGGAGGCGGCCGCGCCGTCGCCCAGGCTCGGGCCCGCGGCGGGGCCGTCGCTGATGCGCGAGCTGGAGCGCGTGGCGGGCGCGCGGCCGCCGCGGCCGCCACGCCGGCCGCGGCCGCGCCCGCGGGCCGCAAGCGCGGGCGCCCCAGCCCCGCCGCTGCCGACGGGCAGCTCCAGGTCGCCGACGCGCAGCTCGGGCGGCGGCGGCCGGCGCGGCGCGACGGCGGCGGCGCCGCCGCCGCGCGTGCGCGGGCCGGCGCGCGCCGGCCCCGCCGTGAAGCCGCCGCGCGTGCGCGGCCCGCTGCGCGCGGGCCCATCCCCGCCAAGGCCGAGGCCGAGCAGCGGGCTCAGCGGCGCAGTGTCCAGCGGCGGCGCCGCCGGCGCTGCAGCGCCGCTCCCCGCTGCGGCGTCCCCGGGCGCCGCGGCGCAGGGCGTCCCGGCAAAGGCGGCCCGGCCGGGGGCTGGCAAGGGGGCGGCCGCGGCCGGGGCGCCCCCGGCGGACGCCACGCCCTGTAGGATCTCGCCCACGCCGGAGAGCAGCAGGCGCAGGTGCGCCGCGTCCACGGTGACCATGCCGCCCGCGGCCGCGGCGGCCGACAGCGCCGCCACCACCTCCTGCGTCGTCGGCCGCTTGGCGCCGCCCGGGCGGCCGTCCTCGCCGCCGCCCTCGCGCGCGCGCTTCCTGCAAGGCCGACGCATGCGCGTCGTATGGCTGGGAAGCCCGACATACATGCACGCGCACCCTCGCACAGGCGCCCTGCTGCACACGCCGGCTCATGCTCAGCCCACAGCCGTGAGCGCACGCCACCGCCGAGCACAGCCTGGCGAGTCGGGGCTCATCGCCCCGCAATGTGCGCGGGCGCGCGCCGGCTCTCGCCGCGCAGCGCGCAGCCGCCGCACAGGCCGCCGGCGGCGGCGGGCGACCGCGGCGCGCAGGGCTGCCCGCACTCCAGGCAGCGCGCATGGCCGGGCACGCCCTCCACGCCCGGCCAGCGCTCATACGCCAGGCTCGCCGCCCCCGCGCCCGCATCCGCTGCCGCACCCGCTCCGGCCGCCCGCCCTGCGCCGTCCTCGTGCTGCACGGCCGCATACGCCGGCCTGCCGGGGGCCAGGTAGGCAGCCCGGGGGTCGAGCTCTGGCGGGCGGCCGCCGGTGCGGCAGCGACGCGGCACCGGGCCAAAGCCGCGCGGCGCGTCCGAGTCCGAGCCAGCGTGCTCACCCGCGACCCAGCCTGCGCACGCGGCGCGCTCGCCATGTCGCGGAAGCAGCGCTGTAACAGTCACCGGCTTGGCACTGCATGCTCCCATGGTTTGAACACCCCATGGACATGTACAGCCAGGCAACATATGAGGCGCAATTGCCCAAACCCCTGGAGACATACGAATGCCAAGCGCAGCGGTGCCTGTATGGTGGCGTACCATCCCTATGCTGGTGAGGCACAGCCATTAGGCGGATGGTGCAGGCTAGGAGCACCCTGGCAGGGACGGCGGGCGCACCGTCGGGCAGCCCAGAGCGCCGGCGCAGGGCGCCGCTCTCGGCGCGCGCGTGCGGCGGGGAGCCGTCCCAGGCGGGCGGGCCCCCGCTGGGGCTGCCGGGGCGCTCGCCCACGCTCACGCCGCTGCTGTGCGAGGGCGCCTCCGATGCGGCCTGCGCGCCGCCGGCGCCCCTCCGTCCCGGCGCCAAGGCGCCCTGCCAGCGCGCGCCAGCTCCCTGTCCCACAGAGCGCTGCGCATGCACCACAGAAACAAAATCGCGAGCGGAGCCGGGATGACCACCCCCTTCCAGGCCGGCCGGGCTGGCACCTGCGGCGAGGGGGACGCCTCGAGGCCGCCACGCGCGGCGCGGCGCGGCTGCTTGTCCGGCAGCCGCACGTACTCCACGAAGCGCGAGTTCGCCGCGCGGTTGCGCTTGCCCTGAGCGCCGCCCGCTCCCACCGCTTACCAGCCTGGCTGGCAGGTGGCAGCCAGCTGGCATGCGCCCGACGCCTTGCTCTGTGTGTGCAGCAGGGCAAGGGCCGCACACGCAACAGCACTGCCTTGTGGCCTGTGCAAGGTTGCCACTGGGTTGTCATCCAGACACCTGACGCAAGTTGCCGCACAGGCTCGCCAAGGACGCAGCCAGCGCCTCAACCAGACTGCGTGACTGACCCCTTCAGGCGCATTCGCGAATGCGACCCACTGCGAGCTGGAGGCCCATGGCTACCACGCCCCTGCTGCGCCCGCGCCCGCACTCCGGGCTGCCTGCGCACCCAGGCGCCCCGCAAGGCGCGCGCGCACCGCCAGCACGGTGCCGCCGTCGTGCACGCGGCGCCGCTTGACGGCGGGCAGCTCGGCGCTGTTGGCGCGGTCCGCCTCGCGCAGCCGCAGCACGGCCTCCACCTCCGCCGCGCCGTCGCCGCGCGACGCGCTGCGCGCGCAACGCGGATAGCTGGGACGGGACAGTGACCTGGGTGAGTGTGTGCCAGCGTGGTGGACGCGTGACTGCGCCACACCACAGCAGGCTGCAGTCGTTACCCAGTCCCTGCTATGCTGTCTGCATGCCTTCTCACTCCTTTGAAAATGTCCCAAGCACAGCGGCATGTAACGTGAGACTTCTGAGCAGTCACGCATGGGAGGCACAGCAACGCACGGAATATTACCATTGTGCTGAACTTGTCAAGCAGCACGCATCAGACTTGTGCGTTGCCTGGCGGCTACTTCTATCAGACTCTGATACGCTGACTGCCTGCGAGGCACACAATAGCAAAAGTGAGCCCAAAGAGCAGACGCGCACTGCTGCGGCGCAGGCGCCTTGCGGCGGGAGCGGTGCACGGCGGCCAGCCTGGCAGCTTCTGCGCCGCCGCCCGCGCCGGAGCCCGGACGCGCCCCGGCCGCTGGCGCCGACTGCTGCCGCAGCGCGTCGCCGCCGCCGCCGCTGGGGGCGCGCGCCAGCGGCGGCGCCGGCTGACTGCCCAGCCGCGCCAGCTCCCCCGCCGGCGCCGACGCCAGCGCCCGCAGCGCACCGCCGCCGTCACTTGCCGGCCGGCCGTCCGCTGCGGCATCATTGGCTTGGCGCCGCAGCGCGACCGGCGGTCTTTGACGGCCGGGAACACGGCTGTCGCCGCGCACTGGTGATGTCGAAGCGCGCCGGGCGGATGTCGCCGCAGGTCTGGCAGCATACTGCGAGTGTGCAGGCGCGGCCGCCGTCTCTGGCAAGGGTGAGAGGCGGCCGGCATCAGGTTCGGCTGGGCCGGGCGACCCCCTCGCCGCTACTGCCGTGCGCAGCGCCTGCAGCACGCTCTGCCCCGACCCCGGCCGCCCTGCTGCAGCCGGCTTGCTCAAATACGGGCCGCTCCTGGCTCCCGGCGGGGCCCCCGCGGAGCCGGAGCCGCTGCGCGCTAGAGGCTGCAGTCCCAGTGGCGCAAATGCCAGCGTCGCAGCCGGTGCAGACGTCAGCGGCACGGGACCAGGGGCCACAGGCGGCACGGCCAAGCTGCGCGGCAGCGAGGCCAGCAGGGGAAGCACTGCGCGCGCCGCAAACCTTGGCTCACACCAGCACATCTGGGGAGCCAACTGACCGCTTGCACACCGCGCCGCGGCCCGCAGCGGCAGAGCCATATGGCTTGTTGGCAGTGCCAAACGGTGGCCTCAACGGTACGCAAGGCCGGGCATCGGGCCGTGATCGCAGGCTAGACTCTCAAAAAGAGGTCGCACCTCCGGCGAGGCAAGGTTGTGACGAGGCGCCCTTCTCGCGGCTGGGCAAGCCCGAGGCTCCCAGGCCGGCGGGCATAGCAACAAGACGGTCAGTGCCCGCCAAGCTCAAGAGACCAAGAAAAAAGTTTCCAGCTGACCCGCAGCGGATCGAGGCTGGTCGCCGCTGGCCGGCAGGGGTGGCAGCAGCTTGTGCAGTGCCGTGATACGGCACAAGGTACTCACACCTCAAGCTACAAGCCGCTGCAGTCGTCAAATTGCCAAGTCACATGCCAGCCAAAGCCACAGGCCCGGCAGCAGCTGGTCCGCTCACTCATTTGTTGGTGCGTGCATCTGCTGCACAGGCCTGGTGAGACCGCAGAGTGGCCATCAAGTAGAGCAAAGTAGGGTTGCAGGCATTCATTGCTGGCCCAGTGGGGCTCCAAGTTTTGCAGCAACCGGCTGATGAGGGCGACGACGCATGTCCGGCTGATGAGCCTGGCTACTGCTTAGAGTCACGTGTAAGGTTGAGGAGACAGCTCAGCTGTTGCAGCGCATAGGGCTAGCATGCAGGGATTCAAAAGCGTGGCTGGCTGTGTGCTGTGGGATTCATAAGCGTGGCTGGCTGTGTGCTGTGGGAAAGCATGCGCAGCAGCACGCTGGACTATTAAACACCCACCTCTCTGTGCGGCCTGTCCTCAATGGTTTCCTTGCAACGTGCCTTATGTTGCGCCGGCCACTCTCTTTGACTAGCTGCAGCAAGTGGGGGCGTGGTAAGTACGCGGAGGGGTGGTGAGCTGTGATGGGTTGTTGGCCCTTGCAACTGCTTCCGCCTATACCCAGCATCTGCCTTGCAGGCACGTACCAGCAAGACCTCTCCAAGCTTAAGCCCAGAGAGCAATCAACATAGCCAGGCCTCTATCAGCTACTGCAGACTCTACCAGCTCATACCAGGTTACAGACTCTCGTCGGGACTGAGCTCTCCTGAGCCACAGTTACAAGATGTAGGGTCCCAGCCCTGTCACTGTGTGCTCAAGCGGACGAGCAGAGCTGCCATCCCGGCGGGCTCCAACAGGCTGTCACAGCTGTGAACCTGGTATCTGTGCAGCGCCAAGCGCCGTGGGTTCTGCGCACCGCACGGCGGATTGGTGACGGGATGCACTGGTGTGGTATGGCGCCGTCCTGAGTTCGGGGCAATGCTGGACGCCTGGAGGCGGTGCGCGGTCGCGCGTCCTGGTTCTTGAGACTGTCAGATATTAATCCGCGCCGCGCTCGCGTCATGCGGAGCTGTTCTGCGCTGGGCAGAGAGGCATGTGTGCGCGCGTGGTGCACCTGGGCAGCAGCTCAGCTGCGGGCTTGGGGCGTGCAGGTACCGCCGGTATGCACTCGCGGCCGCATCAGTGGGCGCTGCAGGCGGCGCTGCGGTCTACCTCTACTACACCTGGTGCGCACTGCCCGCCTTGCTTGGGCGCTGCGCAATGGCGGTGGCATACGCGTGAGCGCCGACTGGCCCGGCCAGCGCGCGCGCGTCGGCCAGCGCTCACGCTCCCGCCGCGTGACGCCGCGGGCACTGCCAGCCGTCCAGGCCTGCTGTCCTTGCTCCCCGTGGCGCACGCTGCGCGCCCTCGCAGGTGGCGCCCCACGGAGGCGGTCGAGCGCGGCGTGCAGCGGGGGCGCGGCGGCGCAGCGGGGCCGGGGCAGGAGGCCGGGGCGGACGCGGCGCCCAGCGCGGCGCTCGTGCTGGAGCGCGAGGCTGACGCCAACCTGGCCAACCACTTCTCCTCCGTGCAGGCGCGCGCCGGCGTGGCTACAACAGCGTCACAGACGCGGGCGCTCCCTCTGCCGGAGCTGCTGGGCGCCAGCCCGCGGCAGGCGGCGCCGCCCCGACCTCATGCTTTTTCCCTTGCTCGTTGAGCGCAGCAGCGCTGTCTGTGGCGTGCGCGGCCTAAGAACGACAAGCAGAGCGGCAGCGGCGCCTGGCAGCCTGCTGAGGGCGGCAGGCAGGCTGGCGACAAGCGCCAACGACTCACATGAGGTGCCCCGCCGCATGCCTCAACGTTCCCCAGAGCGCACGGCGTGCAGCAGCCTGAGCAGGGCGTCGCGGCGGCAGGCGATCTCGGACAGCACGACGCTGCCGCAGATGGTGGAGGAGCTGGCGCAGCACTTGAACAGCGCGTCCAACGTCGACGCGCTGGTGCTGCAGCTGCGGTGCCTGCCCCAACCCTACCCTATACTAGTACAGGGCGGGGCAGTGCGACCGGCGGGTCGCTATTGCTAGGGCCAGGCGCTGCTGGCAGACGTCCCGGTTCGGCGCGCGCTGATGGGGCGCGCACCCGTGCGTCCAGGGGCGCGCGGGCGGCAGGCGCCGCGCGGCGGTGCCCGTGTGCCGGGCTGACCTGCTCCAGGGCGGGCGTCCTGTGGTTTTCCCAACATTACATCAGCTGTTTTGCACGCAGGCTGCACCGCCCCACCACCAGCTACCCTGCAGCATGCGCCCGCGCCCGAGCAGGGGCTCGCTGGCGGCCGACGCCGCAGCCGCGCGCGCGCGCCAGGCAGCTGAAGGGCCGCGGCGGCGACGCGGGCGCGGACAAGCGCGCGCTGTGGCGCGAGTTGGCGGCGGCCGGCTTCGCGCGCGCGGCCGCGGCGGCGTGGCTGCTGCCGCTGCTGGACCTGCTGCTGCGCGTGCAGCTCAACATCCTGGGCCGCCACCTATTCCTGGAGTCCAACCTGCTGGATCCTAGGCGCGCCCCGCCCGGGAGCTTCTTATCCTAATCTTATAACCCAACACGCCTGGGTGCCCCGAAAGGCGCGCGCACTCAGAGCCTTCCTGCCTTCCTCACCCGGAAGCTTGTACCGAGGATGGCATGCGCTGCCGGCCGCCTGTATGGTCGCAGCTTATAGCACGCGCCACGCCCCAGCTCCTGGTTGCGCAAGCGCGTCAGTGCACGGGCCGCGTCTGCTGCATGATCCGCTGCATGTCTCCGCGTCCAGCACGAGCGCTGCCGCCGCCGCGCGTCCCGCTGCCTCAGCCATGGCCCGGGCTATGGGCTTTCCCGATCCCTTGCGCGCCCTGACGCGCGTGGCGCTGTGCGTCCGCAGCGCGCGCGCGGGCGCGTGGGGCGTGGGCAGCGGCGCAGGCGGAGCTGCCGGCGCCGGCCGCGGCGCGCCCGTGGCGCTGCGCATAGGCAAGGCGGCGCAGGAGCAGGTGCGGCGCGGGGCGGGCCGGCGCCCAGGACATTGTGATCGGAAATGTGGGGCTGCGCCGTGCACGGGTAGCTCGCAGCACTGGCATGCTTTGCAGTGCTCCCAGCGGCTTGACGTTACAGCGGCACATGCGGCCAGCGCGGTTGGGAGTGTGACCCGCGGATGCATGCCGGCCGAGACGCTGAGAGCGCTCGGCGCGGTCCTGGCCGTCCCCGCAACACGGCACGCCCCACGCCTGCCGCGCCGCGCCCCTCAGCATGTGCGCGCGGCGCGTAGTTCCTGGAGTATGCGCACTACCTGCCGGAGCGCGGCGCGGGCGCGGCCGTGGCGGAGCTCAAGGCGGCGGCCGCGGCCGAGCTGGGCGGCCTGGCCGTCACTGACCTGGTCGACCAGGGCAAGGCGCGCGCCTGCATGCGCTGGGTTGCCCGCGCCCCGCGCTCCTTGCATAATCGGGGCACATGCGTTTTGTGCTATGCCTGCTGAAGGCTCGGACAGGTTCGGTCTGGCCCTTGCCGTGCTGTGCACATGGGCGCGGCGGCGTGTCGACCGATGCGGAGTGCATATTCAAAGAAAGGCACATAATCCTCGAGCGATGCAACAATACATTCACATGGCAGTGATTTGCACGAGGCGCGGCCGGCATGGCAGCCCGGGCTGCGGCGGCCGCCGGCGGCGCCGCCGGCGATGCGCACGGGCGGCCGGTGTTGGCACCCTGACCCACGCCGCGCCGCAGGTGCTGGCGGTGCTGTCGGCCATGCACTCGCACTTTGAGGCCGCGGTGGCGGCCGGCGGCGGCTGGGCCGCGCTCGCGCTGCCGAGCGCCGAGGAGGTGCGCCGCCGGACCCCGCCTTGAGCATCTCTGCCTCCGTGCGGGCCTTTGTAAACGGGCAGAGGGACAGGCAGACGGACTCTGCGCGGGACGGGCGCCGGCAGCGGCTCCGGCTCGAGCGGGCGCGCGCATATGCGGCGCCCCCGTGCCGTGCAGCGCTGCTGTTGCCGCAAGCGCTGCGGCGCATGCGCCCGGCTGCGAGCAGGCTTTGAGTTGCGCCACAAGCAGCCACCGTGCGTGAATAGCATCCTGAATGCAGAGGCGCCGCGCGGCTCTACCCGGTCTGATGACGGCGGCGGCCGCGCGCGCGCGTGCGGCAGGCCGCGCTGTACTTTGCGAAATTCCAGCAGCGGCGCGCGCCGGCGGACTCGGGCGCGCTGGCGGCCGGCGGCGCGCACCCGGCCGCCGACGCGGACGTCGTGCGCGCGCTGGTCGCCGAGGTGGCCACCATCCTGGGCAGCGCGCGCTTCGGCGAGGCGCTCGCCGTGCGCGCCCGCGGCGCCGCCATGCCCTGCTCGGTGGCCGACCCCGACGCGCATGGCGCGCGAACAAATTTTATAATTTTCTGCTAACAAGCGCTCTCAAGCTCGGGCATGGCGGCCGCCGGCGGGGCCGGCTGAGGCGTCGCGGGCTAGCTGGCGCGGCGCTTGCCATGTGTGGTGAGCTTTGGGTATGTGCCACCCTACCCTGTCACCCGGTCCACTAATGCGGCGCGCTCACGGGCGGGCAGGTGGCGGTGCGCGAGGCCGCGCGCGCGCTGGCGTCGGCGGTCAGCGGCCAGATGTGCGGCCCGGGCGGCGGCCTGCCCGTGGCCAAGGCCGTGCCGTTGGTCAGCAATGCGGCCGATGCGCTGCTGGCACCGGGGCCGCGCCGCGCGGCGCTGTTGGCAGCCATTGCCGGCCTGCCCGCCACTGAGCGCCTGTGCGCCACGGTGTACTCATGCGGGCCGCCGTTGTGACTACGCGCTGCAAGGCGGCGTTCCCCTGAGCGCCTGCTCTGCGCCGAGGCCGTATTGCTGGTCAGCAGCCCGGGTGACACGGCCGATGTTGCAGTGCTTGTGGGCGCATGCCACCGCTCATCAGCCCGCCGCCTAAGTGCTTGTGCACCATGGCGTACAGGCCCGGCCTGCTGCTGTGTCTGCGCGCTCGCAGCATGAGCCCATGTCTGCAGGGCAGCGCTGCGCAGAGCTGGCCAGAGGCCGGCAGTGCCGCCAATGCTGTGCTGGTGGTCGGACACTGCACGTGCAGCGGCTGTTGAGGAGACCTTGCCGGATAAGTGTGCGTAGATTTGCAGCATGGGCGCTCGCTGGCAGGGGCGTGATGCCTGTTATAAAAAGACCATAAGCTGTGGCAGGGGGTTGCTGCATGGATGGCTGTGGCAGGCTGTTGTGAAGACACCACAGATGTGAAAGTGGGTGATGTGAGGCAGCACTACGTTGGGGTATTGGTGTGGCAAGCACTAGAGCAGCGTGCAGCTAAGCATTGGCCAGCATACCTACATTATTGACACCAGCATACCTACATAACTGACATCCGGTGCAATTGTCATGCCGCCATGCATTATTTGTGCGGCTTGCACAATGCCTTGAAGCGCAGTGCAGAGCGAGCGCAGGCGCGGGCAGATCCGGACGCCTGCCGCTCTGCCAGCCCGCCTCCGCTGTTCACACACAAACTTGCCTAGCTAAGCAACGCTTGCAACATGGCAAAGCCAACATGGCGCATACAGACAACTGCGCCTGTGGTCGCTTGCCCTGCACAGGGTTAGGGTAAGCCCTGCACAGGATTAGGGTACGGCTGGCACCGAGAGGCCCAGCTGGTCACGCGTCCAGCTTGGCCTGGATCTGGCGATGGACAGCGCACAGGTACTCCACATAGCTCTGTCCCGCCGCCGAGCGGTCCTCCAACAGGCCCGCATGGAAGGCCGCCTCGTTGGCGTCGCCCCTGCGCAGCGGCGGACGAGCCGCTGGGCGTGCCTGGCTGCATGCCTTGCTCCGCTCGACGCTCGGCTCGCTGCAGCAGGGTGCATGAATGACATCCCAGACATGATACAAGCAACACAGAGCCATCGGAAGACAGCATGTCTGGCACAAGGGTTGTTGGAGTTGGTCAACAGGGCAGCTACGCACTGTTGGGGTGGGACACACCAGAAAGGTGGGCGCCACGCTGTGTCAGTGGCTGCGTGAGTGTCGCACTCGGGTGCGAAATGCACACGGGAAGGCCCAGTGCACATGCCGGCGCTGCGAGGATGCAGGCAGGTTCGAAGAGAGACCGCGCCTGAGGGCGACGCGCAGGCGCATCCAGGCCGAGCGCTGGCGGCGCACTTCGTCCAGCGCGGCGTGCAGCGCGGCGCTCTGCGGCGTGGGCAGCTGCGGCAGCGCCTGCACCGCGCGCTCCGCGCCAGGGCCGAGCGACGGCACGCCTGCGGCCGTGGCAGGCCGGGCTCGCCGGGCTTCGCCCCCCACTGTGGACTGAGTGGCAGGAAAGGAGGGTGTCACAGCTCACATACAGCAGCGCAAAGCAGCCAGGCGCAAGGGAACGCAGCGCGCCGGCCCTGAGCAGCTCACCCGCCGAGCCGCCCAGCGCCCGCGACCAAACCTGCTTCTGCGCACCGGACGCACACCCCAGGAATGCACACCGAACAGCGCCTGCAGGAGCGCCGGCGGCACGCCCGGCTCGCAGCGCAGCAGCTTGGGCGCGCAAGGGCGCGCACCAAACAGCGCCTGCAGGAGCGCCGGCGGCACGCCCGGCTCGCAGCGCAGCAGCGCCTCGCAGCCGTTCTCCAGCAGGTATATGCCGTCTTCCTCTAGCCGCTCGGCAGTCAGGCCGCCCAGCGGTCGCGGCAGCGGGCCGCCCGGCGCCGTCTCGGCCAGCGCGCGGTGCAGCGGCAGCAGGCGCGGGTACAGCAGCGGCAGCATGCGCGCGACCGGCAGCGTGCCCAGGCGCGCCAGCCACGCCGCGCGCTCGTCCGGGCGCGACGACGCACTGCGGCGCGGGCGTCAAGGAGAAGCCTCGACGCTTGTACAGGCAGCAGCTTACATAAGCCCACATGTAGCGGGGGTGTGGCTTGTACATAACGCAGCGGCGGCGGGGACGGGCAGCCACGGCGCGCGTGCGACCGGCACCGGCGCCCGCCGAGTGCGCCGGGCGCCGCGCGGCCGCTGGGGGGGCAAACCCTACCATACCTAATCTAACCCTATCTGCGGGAGCCGCGCACGCGAGCGCCGGGCACTTGAGCAGCGCCAGCGCGTACAGCGGCAGCAGCTTGAGCGCCTCCGGCAGGATGAGCTGCGCGGTCGACGACTGCGACGCGCAGTGCTGCCGGTAGCCGGACAGCGTGCCCACCGCCGCGGCGCTTACCGCCTCGCGCGCGGCCGCCAGGCTGCCGCCGGGCAGCTGCGCGGCGCGCCGGCAGGGCCATCGTCAGCACGCGCTATGCTAGCGTGCTTGCTGAGAGCATTCGTAGAAAATGGCCACCGTGTCAGACCCCTCGCGAGCGCCAAGCTGAGCGCCTGAAAGCGGAAAACAGGTTCACGTGCCACTCCGTACACCCGTGGCTGCAGTTATACGAAGCTGCGCACCCTTTGGGCCGCCCTGCCTGAGCTGCGACTTAGCGCACGGTCCATCACTTATGCGCCCAGGAGACTGGAGGCTGGGGCACGCCCATGTGGCAGAGTGTCAGAGACACGCGCTGCGCAATAACATGGTGCGATGTGGGGCAAGGCGCGCGCGCTGCCGGGCTCGCCGGGTGCAGCGCGCGGCGCGGTCGCTGACAGACGCACCTTGGCGGCGACGGAGCGCGCGAGCGTGGTGATCTGCGTGTCCAGGTCGGCGCCCTTGAACACATACATCAGCTTGGCCGCCACCGGCAGGCCCAGCGTGTGCACCCTGCGGCCATAGAGTAGGGTTAAGCCCGCGCCCGCCGGCCGTCGCACGGGCGCATGCCCTGGCCAGGCCTGCTCACATGCGCATGTTCATGGCTGGAGCGCAAGGCCGAGCAGAGACGCGCGGGCGCCGAGATCCCCGTCCCCTGGCAGACGCGCGCAGAGCTCTTCCGGCGCGCCACCAGGCAGCGCCGCCGCGCCGCGCAGCGCATTAGCGCCGCCCCCGCTGCATGTGCTAGGATGCAGCCCCAAGGCCGGCCGCGGGCGGCGCGGGCGCGCGCCGGATGCGCCGCGCGCCCTCCGGCGTCGTGTACAGCAGCGCGAACTGCGCGTACGCGTCCTTGCCCTGCGGCAGGCGCTCGGCGATGCGCAGGCGCGCGGTCAGCGCCGCGTCGCAGCTGAGCGCCGGGAAGTCGAGGTCGGTCGGCGTGCGCCGGCGGAAGCCGCCCAGCGGCGTGTCCGCCTCCAGGCCCGCGCTCAGCCGCAGGCGGCCCACCGCCTCCCAGCCCTGCCGCGCCGTGCATGCGCGTCTCGAGCCGCGCTGCTCCCTCGGCCGGCGCCAACTGAAACGGCCGAATCCACAACCCTCCATGATGATGAAGAGGTGCTGGCGGGTGTGCGGCGGCGAATTGCGCCCTGCACTATTGTTTCTTGTCCAGCAGCTAGGCGTGCTGTGCGCCCGGGCTCCGCCGCTCAGAACTCGGAGGATGTATCGCGCATGCTGCTCGACCAATCTCCCTTGCGGAGGCGATGGCAGTCCTATATGCTGGTCATCAGCTCCCGCCTGTGCAGCGGAGCCCCGCTCGCGCCCTGGTGGCAGCCCCGCAGCCCCGCGGGTACACCCTAGCCGGTATACCCTGGCCGCGCCTGCGCCCGCCGCGCGCTCCAGCGCAGGTCATTGGCCAGCTGGTCGGCGTCCAGCCCGGCCGCGAACGGCGCGTACAGCCGCAGCTCGCCGCCCGTGTGCCGCGGCAGCTCACGCAGCGTCGCCGCGTCCGCGTAGCCCTGCCCCGCGATGCACACGTCCACGCACACCTGCGCGCGCACCCTACTCTAACGGACGCCGTCGGGCGCGAGCAGAGGCGCTTGCGGCGCGCAGCGCGCACAGCGCCTGCGGCGCGGCTGGCGGCTGGGGCGGCGCGGCGGCTCGCGGCGCGGCCATGCGCTGCACCGCTCTGCTCAGTCAGGCGCGCGCCCAGGCCGACCCTGCCAAGCAGCTGGGGATGCCAGCTGAGGCGCCGCGCGGGAGCAGCCCGCCTTGGCTCGCAGGGCAGCTGCGCCATTGCCCTTCCTTTGCGACCTGTCAAGCAGGGCAGACGTGGGCAAGCAGCGCCAGGCCGCCCTTCAGCGCGCTGCGCGCCGCGGCATATGAAGTGCTAAGCGCCAGCGATGCACTCCCCGACCCGGCAGCCCCGCCGGCCGGCCTGTAGCTGCCCGCGCCGCCGCGCGCGCACGCGCGCAGGTCCGCCGCACCTGGAAGTCGGCCGCTGCGCAAGCGAGATCGGTGTACGACGGCCCGGCCGGCTCCTGCAGCTTCTGCGGGTCGCGCTCGCCCGCCGGCGCCGCCTGGTCGCGCTGCGCGAGCGGGCGCGCGCCAACCTGCGCGCCGCGCCCCGCCCTGATCCCCTCGCTCCTGCCCACGTGGCGCCGGAGTCCGGGCCGCACGCGCTCGCAGTCTGCACGGCCTTGGCCTTGGCGCCCGCGGGCCCGCGCCCGCAAGTACAGGCGCCGGGGGCGGGCGATGCAGGCACGCCCGCCGCGCCCCCGCCCGGCTGCGCGCTTGTGGGGCCTAACCCTAACCCTAGCCCGGGCAAGCAGGGGCGGGGCGCCGCGCCTTGGGCAGCGTCGCCAGGAAGGCGACGATCTTGCCGCCGGTGCCGGCCTTCAGCACCTGGCGCGGCGCGGCCCGGGGCCTCAGCCGGGAGCGCGGCACATCAGGCGGCCGCAGCACAACGGTCGCCGGCTGCGCCCCTGCACCCGCCGTCCCAACAGAGAAGCGAGCAGCTCCATTGTGTCGCACATTGTGCTCAGTCAGCCTAGATGAATAGGGCAATGGGACTCAGCTCGACGCTGCGGCTCGCGGGGCGGCCCGATCCCCGCACAAGCGGTGCCAGGGCTGCAACAAAGAACTTGATCGGGGATGCAACTAGCCCAAGCCCTACCTGTGCAGAAAGCCCCGCACCTCGATTGCCGCCTCGATGGCGCCGCCGAAGCAGGAGTCCAGCACCTGGGTGTCGGCAAACATGCGCGGCACCTGCTCCAGCACCGCGTCCACCTGGGCGCGCCGGGCGCGCCGTCGGCCGCAACGGAGGGGTGCTGCAGGGTTAGGTTACGAGCTCGGGCCTGTAGCGTAGGAGTCGCTTGTCAGTTGCAAGACCACCCAGCTGAGGGCGCAAGCCGCACACGCGACAAGCAGGCAGCGCGGGCGTGCGAGGCCTGAGCAGGGCGGGGTCTGCGCCAAAGCGCCTCTCTAAGCAGGGTCGCGGGACTGGACCGCTCCTACCAGGGCTCCCCACAGCCAGGCGCCGCCACTCCGTGAATAATTGCTCTCGCACACCGCTGCGCACTCCCTGTTTGAGACAGACCGGCGGGGCAGGGTGCGGCGCGCAGCCAGCGACGCGTGCTGCAGGCGGGCGGGCCGCCTGGCGCTCCGGCACCAGCGCCGGCCGGCAAACCCTACCAGACATGCGCACGCGGCGCAGCACGCCCACAAGCTGCAGGTGCGCTGCAGGCCGCGGGCGCACCAGCGGCCGCGAGGCGCGCAGCGGCGCGACCAGCGACGCGGGGTCCGGGCAGAACGGGTGCTCCGCGTTAGGGACGACCAGCATGGCAGGCGCCGCGCGGCCCTCGCGCAGGCTGTAAAAGTGCACGGCGGCATCGAAGGTCGCGACGCCCACGCGCACGCGCTCGCCGCCTGCGCGGCGGCCGCCCAGCACACCCTGCTCGAGGGGCCCGCGATTCGTCTGATGCGGCGGGCCGGGGGACGCCGCGGAGTGCACGGGCATGCACCAACGCATCTTGCCATACGCTGGGTGCCTCCTGGGTGGCGCCGCGCGCCGCTGGCCCGCGCGGGGGAGGCCGCGCAGGCGCATGACTGAACCTCACGCCCCTTGCCTGCAGGGCGCCGCCCGCGCTCTGTGGCGACCCCGGTACGGCGGTGAGGCGTGCGGGGGTTGCGCGCCTTGCAGGTCGTCCAGCACGCCGGCGATGGCCGCGCAGGCGGCCGCGGTGAGGCCGGTCGCCACGGCCTGGTGCGACACGTCCACCAGGAACAGGTGCGCGGGCGGCATTGGCGGCCGCACCTGCCCGCACGCAGCCCGTCACGCGCTTGCAGTTGTCTTGGCATGCCGATGCACGGGTGTTGGCGCAAGGCGCCGCGCGAACGCATGCATAGGAGGCTGATGGCGTGCACGCGACGAGGCCTCAGCAACATGGGGCACGCACGCAGGCAGAGCACACCCCAGCGCCCCTGCAGAGTCCCGCGTCGTCATGCGTGGGCGCGACTTCGCAAGCAAGAAAGGCATCTGTTGGCCTGCGGCTCCGACCCCTTCAACCCCTCCAAAACCCAGCCACAGGCAACGCCACCGCGCCCCGGCGCGGCCCCCGAGCCTGCGGGCCGCGCACCAGAAAGTCGGGCGTGGCCACGATCTCGACGGTGCCGCAGCACAGCTCCGGGCGCGCCGCGCGGCCGTTGGGCCCGGTCGCGCCGACGTAGTGGTGCGGCGTGTCGCTCAGGCCGCCGCACAGGTTGCAG
>JAABUU010003964.1_pt1 | contig 18076 bp, 18 predicted proteins | sample 5559301 | NCBI WGS metagenome assembly JAABUU01 (sample SAMN10711884, study PRJNA513360) | rock metagenome | isolation source: Antarctica rocks | place: Antarctica: Victoria Land, Richard Nunatak white | reverse complement strand
AAACACAAGTAATATGAATGCTGTAGCAACGTTGTTGAGTGCGTTGTATGTAGCTTGTCAATGATGTTCTGACGTTGAACAAGACATGAAGTTGAAAGAAAGATGAAGCAAATTTACTAAAGTAGCGTTGAACTAAGAGCTTGCGCAGAACATCAAAACTGAACATGTATATTTGATCTTTGACATTTTGATTTACAATGAACAAAGTAAACTTAAAGAGTTTGACATTTTCTGAATCGTAATTGCTTGAATTAAAACTTTGTCATATAAAATTATTCTTTTAAAGCGTTGTTTGTTGAACTGTAGTGATTCTACGTCAATTGTGCGACGAGCGCTGCTATGTTGAACATTGAACTTTAACATTCGCAATACTTTCAATATTGACTGTTATGTCAAACATTGATATTATTCAATTATTTTTAAAGATCTGAATTCAGCTGATTCAGAGCTACAAGTATGTCTTAGAAAGTTTTGTCAAATAATGAATGCATGAAGTTCAGTAGTGATCGGGGAATTGCTGCTATGCGGGGAATTCGGTCGCTCAGCGCATCGAAATATCCCCAACCTCGACTGCTAGGTCAAACCTTGATATTTTTCGATTATTTCTGAAGCATTGAATTCAGCTCAATCAGAGCTACAATTATGTCTTTCAAAGTATGTCAAGTAGTCAATGCGCAGAAATTGATTCGGGCGGGGGAAGAGTTACTACTAGGCGGTCAACCAGCGCAGTGAACCTCCCCAACCTCAATTACTAGGTCAAATCTGAATATTTTTCCGATATTTCTGAAGCATTGAACTCAGCTCATTCAGAGCTACAACTATGCCTCCCAAAGTATGTGAGATAGTCAGCGCGCATAGGTTGATCCGGGCGGGGGAAGGGCTACTACGGGGGGGGGCGGCGGTCACTCAGCGCAGTGAATCTCCCCAATCTCGATTTCTAGGTCAAATCTTGACATTATTCAATTATTTCTGAAGCGTTGAATTCAGCTGAATCAGCGCTACAATTATGCCTCCCAAAGTATGTGGGGTAGTCAGCGCGCCGAAATCAATCCGGGCGGGGGAAGATGAGGGCAGCTGGTCGATCGAGCCGACCAAACCCCTCATATCCCCGAACGCATTTGCTGCATCAAACCTGCGTATTTTCCGAGGATTTTTGAAGCGTTGAAGTCGCCTCGGTCGACTCTACGATTCATGTCATAGAAAGTACCGAGCTCGAGAACGTCTAGTAGGAATTCGACCTATATGACGGATTGACCGGGGGGCATATGACGGATCGACGTGCCAAGGCGATCGCCGCCGGGGGGGATTGAGAGCGTCATATGCCCATCTGACGGTCGGGAATAAGAGGTAGGGTCAAACCTTCATATTTTTCCATAATTCTTGAAGCGTTGAGGTTGCCTTGGCCGGCTCTACAGTTCGTCTCATAGAAAGTTCCGGGCCCGAGGGCGTCCAGTAGGAGTTCGGGGCATGTGACGGATTGACCGAAGGCTTGTGACGGATCGACGTGCCAAGCGGATCGCCGCCGGGGTTTGGGAGCGTTATTTAATTACATTAGGTTCGATTCCTAATCTGCCATGTGACGGTCAGGAATGGAACAAAAGATTCGAAATGCCGTTGCGCGGAGCCAACGACTCCTCTGGATAATGCTCACCCACGTCACCGATGCGCGGTCTTTCCCTTCCTATGTCGTAGATATTCGACCTGGAGAGGATGAACTTCCCTTCCGAATCCATGCTGGCAATAGAATATCTTCTCCTCATGATGCCAAGGCCTGCTTGGCATTGCGCCTTGCCGAATAGGGCGACATTGGATCAGTCAACAATTGGATCAGTCAACAAAACGCCATGAATTTCCCGTATCAAGGCATTGGTCCGACTGACCTCCGAGCGAACCTGCTGCAGGTTGGTTTTCTCCCGTGCTGTCGCAACCTTCTATCTACATCGCCGCCTACATCGCCAAAATGATCTGCTACAAGGAGCGATTCGAAATTTGAAAGGCGGAAAATTTCGTTTCCGTTGTGACCTTTTCTTTGGGCAGAACTCAGCTACCAGTCTCCCCGGTTGAGGGAAATCGTATCAGATCGTCGCGTCCTTCGGACTACCCAACCTACAAACCATGGATGAGATATTTCTCAATTGTGTCTTATTAAGCATGATTCTCGATATCGCATTGTTTCGTCCTCGGAATCAAGACGTTAACGGGTAGGATCGGTCAATCGCCAGAGCAGCCAAAATCTGAAATTCAAAAGAGACACCTTAGCGACTAGCGGAGTGACAGGGGGATGGCGAGTGACCGATCCTGCCTGTTAGTATCCAAGTTGTCTAAGACGTACGTTGGCTAAAATTGCTCGAACCCCACCTGCGGGTTCCCAGCTCCACCCATATTGGTGCTAATGTACGCAGTGACAATCCAGTGCGAGGTTCGTTCGATGTAAGTTGGCGGCCCCTCCCAACTAGCGTTACTGTTTGCCCGGATCCATGTGCCCTGAAGATGATGTCGGCGTATGTCGACTGAAGTGGGCCTAGTCGTAAGAGCTCCCCATTTTAATTACATATGATCCTGCCTCCATTTCCTTGTGGCCACTTCTTCAGTCTTCATTCATCCTCCAAGGTTGTTCTCCTGCAATTTGCGCACCATGAAGCTTTGCAAATATAGCATCATAAACTGTGTGGTGGTCCTTTTGGACCACGCGCAATCGAATGCTCTTCCTAAACCTCTTCGTCGTCGGCAGATGTCTGGGTCAATGCCCTACTCATTGTCTGGCTTCGATGATCCGACAATTGACATAATTGATGGAGCCTTCAACACAGCGATGGAAGATGGCTACCCCGGAGTTGCAGCTTCATATCAAAATCAAGCGCTCACGGGTCCCGTTGACCTCTTACAAAGCAGCACCAGCATCTACGGAGTTAACCCGGCAGTGACTCTCCCTCTCTACACAGGAATGTCGTCGGCAAACAAGCCATACTGGTGGATCTTGACAGACACATCGGACCAAGGGAATGCGGAGCAGCTTGGGCTCAATTACTCACCGAAATTGAGGTTCTCTGCACAGTCAAATACTACCGGTGGCCTGACAGGTGCAGAGCAACTCATGATTGTCAACAACACTATTGCTGGCCGTGTCGGTATGATTGACTTCACCCCAGTCCGCAACATCGTGCCGGGTGATGCAGCGCCATTTCCTCCCAAGTCAGTCCAGCCCGGTTCTGTCGGCGACTCGAATTACACCCCGCTGATTCAGCTTATGAATGCCGGCGGTGAGGTCTGGAATGCCCCCATCGTGGCTGGCGAATGCACAGAAGATTATCTCAATCAATTTTGCAATGGTGTTCCTATGAACATGTCTACGGACTTTTATAGTAAGGGTATGTTGGTTTTGTGCTCCAAAACTGTCACAAGCGCTTGTTCGGCTGATTGGTTATGCAACAGTGCACGACCAAGTCGTCGCTATCTGTCCCATGACCAGTACCGTCACCCTCAAAGGAGTTCGTGGCTTCGCTGCCGGAAGGTCGAACATCTACCTCGTCGCTGATGGTTCCGATCCGCTACCTGCCACGCTCGACGGAGCAACCTTTGCTTCGCGTTTGGCTTACATCCAGACAATGGGTGATGGCGCTTTCATCGCCCTTGAGAATATTCTTGTTGCGTCAAATGGGTTCACAAATGCAGACCTACCTTCTGGAGCACCAAACGGCGAAACCCACCATCCTTGGCGACAGGGTTTGGACTCTGCGATATTGGGCGACGGTCAGTCACTACGTTGAAATCCAGTTGTGCTTTTACTGACTTTGTGCGTAGGTGTTCCTCTCAACGTCCTCGGCGCCATTCCTACCAACGACTTTGGCTACTCACCCTTGTGGAACTTCCAAGTCTATACTTGGACCAACTATAGCATCTCCGCCAGCATCCGCACAAGGCTCACGAGCGAGTTCCAGGTTAGGGGTATGGCAGCAGCTGGATACATCACCAACCCAGACGGGACGCCGCTGTCCAATGCAGGAATCATCAATAACTGCCCCATTGTACATAGATTCATCTAATACGGACAGTGGCAGAGTGTATGTAAATATTCAAGTAGCTAATATAAAGTGATCGGCACTAATGTCCTTCGACTCTTACTCTTTGACTCCAATGAAGCGAATCAGAAAAGGAAATAAGTCGCGGCGAGCCGATAGCTAGAATTATCGAGAGTAGGTGAGAAACATATTTGCAATAACCTACTATGTAAGATCAAAAACGTCTCAATTATTCCGATGCTTTGAGTTAGTTTGTTCAAAGCTACCTTTTAATAAAACATAAACTTTAGTACTTTGATCAGCAGACTGATGCCTCAGCAAAGAATAACCACAGGAGGATCTTAACGACTAAAGTCTACATAAATCTCGTCCTGCCGAGGTGTGATTGTTATGGTACAGCCTTATAGGGCATAATTTTTGTAGGTCTAGGCTAACCTACGGAGGTTTAAACACCCCCGGAAGTGGCTGTTGTAAAGGGTAACACACACAAATTAATTAAGTTTGGCACCCCAGCTTAGCCTAAACCTTCGTAGTTCTACAGCAATTGAGATGGACTTCTCCCTCGCTTTTCCAGATTTACCGCTAAGAGTGATACACATAACACATCTCGTTATAGGCCCCTACATGCGCTGAGCCATGCCTTCTTCAAACAAGCGAATTGTCATTTGCTGCGACGGCACCTTCGACGACTTCGGCGACACCATTGAGCGCAAAAAGCCAGGCAGCCACACGTCGCGCGTCCTCCGCTGGCTGCTGCCTCCTGTGATCTTCCATGTCCTCTGGGGCCTTTGCGTCTTCGCCTGGGACCGAGAAATTGCCGAAACCCTTCCACTCCGACGTCTCTCGAATCGCGAGCGCGATCAAACCCCAAGCTGCGGATGGAACGCAACAGATTGTGTATGTTGGTGGCATAGGCGCATTAGGAACACCACAAAGTCGATTTGAGGAGGCGGTAACGGGCAATACCATGGTCTACAAGATACGATATGCCTACCGGGTCCTAATGGACAATTATACTCCGGGTGATGAAATCTTCCTGTTCGACTATTCGAGGGGTGCATTTACAGCTCGAGCAGTTGTTGACTTTATTCGATGGGCGGGGATACTTCAGAAGGGAAGCGTAGACAAATTCGACTCAGTCTGGGACGAATACAGAAGCGTTTCGAAGATCTTCAGAGACGACCTAAACTCGAGGCCAGAATCTCAGACTCTGGCAGCACTCCTGGGTGGAGTAAGGGTAGAGTAAGAGACGACATTGTTTGCAAAGACATCAAGATCCGTTGCGTGGGCGTCTTTGACACCGTGGGGTCACTGAAAGCTCCCCACTCTTCGTCACCTCCAGCGATGACCTGCAAATCACCGAAGAAGCGCGAAAAAGATATGACCGCTTCGACATTCATCTAGGCCCCGAAGTAGAGAACGTATTTCAAGCCCTCGCCCTCGACGAACGGCGCTTCGACTTCTACCCAGCAGTGCTCGAGCGGCCAGTCATTGGAATCCAACATTTCAACCAAACGTGGTTCCCAGGAGTCCACGCAGACATGGGTGGTCGCACAACGACAGTACTGGGGCTATTTCCCCTCGCGTGGATGATCGGCAAGCTGCAGGCAGCGCGCCTAATCGATCTCGACGAAGATTTCGTCCGGCACAACATCTTCGACGCGCTCGTGGGTGCCGATCTCAGGGACAAGGATGACTGGCGACCTTCCGACCTGAAGATCACACCCAGCCACTGGATCGACCGCCACACATTCATAAGAAGCCTGATTCCATCATGGCTACTTCCCTGGACTCGCATCGCCCACCGCAATCCACACATGGCAGCCAATGCCACTACCAGCCCACAGCAACAAGTAGCAGCCCCACCAAACCAAGGACCAGAGCAAACGTTCCATTGGACAGTAATCAACCGCATCAACGAGCCAACAGGCTACTGGAAACGGAACACCACCAACAAGCACTTCGCCCTAACATGCACCGCACTCCGCCGACCAGACCCCATGAACCCCAATGCGCAGATCACAAAGCAGCAGATTGAGCAGCGCATGGACGCGCCGACGGGTATCGACGGGGACCTGTACCGCCATTTCAATTTCCGTGAGAGAATGGGAAATCGAATGGACCAGGACGCGTTCGGGGACCAGTGGACAACGCCGAGCAACGCAACGCGTACCGTACGACGCCGTCGCAGACAGTGATTAGATTTTACTCGCGAATGAGGGCACGCGGCAGACCTTCCCAACGACGGCAACGACGCCGCGAGCACATGCCGCCGGGCCGGTGATCCGCCTCAAAGTCTCTCCATCGTACAATGATCTCCGCTTGAGTGGCCGAGCGTCTATCCCCGTCACGTGAATGTGAAATATTTCCCATTCACGTGACAGAAGATGTCAACGAGATCATTCCGTATCTTTCTCGAACGATGATTGCGCACATCCGGAACAATGCTGATCCCATGAAGATTAGAGAAAGCGAGCTCGAGTTTGGTTGTCATCTGGCCGGATTTGTCTACAAAGTGAGTTATGAAGGTAAGAACTACATCAAGAAAGAAGTTTCTGGTTCATACGATGTTCACGAATTCTTATATGAGGCTAACGCTTTAAATGCCCTCAACGGCTTCGACCATATCATTCGACTTGAGGCTCTCGTGGTCGATGATTCAAGAACAACTGTGAAGGGTCTCTTGATCGATTTTGCGCAGCGAGGTGCATTGGTGGATCTTCTATACGACCACAAAGGCAAAATTCCATAGGAAGACCGGATGAGACGGGCAGTTCTTCCGTCAGTGCTGCGTTGAAGAATAACATCTGAGAGATTGAATTGATAAAGGAACGTCTAACAAATAACTTATCACTAGTATGCTTGTAAGTTGTACCTCATAGTATCGGAACCATCGTCAGCGCTACCGTTTCCTGTGCTCGATTGACCCTCTGCTAATCTGTATTCGCTACCTGATCGTTGCTGTCTCTCTTCTCTGACGGACTGAGTCTTGAACAGGTTAACCTTATTGTCAGAGACTCTGAGTGTTGCAGAAAATGAGAGCACATGTAGGTACGAGAAGAAGGGAAATTAAGGTACTTTCTTGATACTTTGTCAGCCTATAGATCTTCAGTGCCTCTCCGTAATTTTCGAAAGCAAGTGATTTCATGGCAAATACAATGTTCTTGCCGCTTAATGAAGATGCAAAAATGTTGGAATACGAGGTCATATAAGGGCATATTGATATTTTGGTTGTTGCTGTTAGGAGGCTATCTAGAAGGTGGAAGGTGGAAACTCTACTAGCGGGCCCCAGCCCTACCAGCCCTATGAAGCGAAGATTACCAACTCCTCTATTTCCCACACAAAAAGTGACACCAATGCTCACGGAGATACGCTGGCCCATCTAGAAATCCGGTGATAGCTGCCTTCTTCAAACCATACTATCGCCCGCCTTACGCCTCGCTAGCACAGCCCGCTTCAATTCCTCACCGCCATATCCACTCTCGAGATCATCATTGAGGTCGAAGGTGCCGTCGGGCATTACTGCGAAGGCACGGCCTGTAAAGGGGGGGGATTAGTGAATGCTGCTTGATGTTCATGAAAGAAATCAGAGGGTGCTTTCACTGCTCACCGTTAATCTTCTCGTCAACAACACACTTCCCCACTGCCTCAACCACATCCTCGACTTTGGCCCAATGAATACCCTTGCTGCCCTCGGGGAATTTGTGTTGCAGAGGGATAGTCAATGGGGTACGAACGAGCCACGGGGCGATCAAATTGCAGCGCACGCCGATATCTTTGGTGGAATTTCGAATACTGCGGAAGATGCCACGGGCGCCGAATTTGCTCGCGTTATAGGTTGTGTGGTTGGGGAAGTCGAGGTAGCCGGCCAAGGAGTTGATAAAGCTCAGGGATTTAAAGGATGACGTGTTCTTTTCTTCATTTCCAGGCCGTAACCGAAAGTAGTTCAATGCAAGATAGGCCGAGTAGTACACACCAATTAAGTTGATGTTGAGACATTGGATCTGTGGGGGCGTAGGATCTTCTTCCAAGGTCGGCTTGACTTTGGCAAGGTGATCCATGATGTTGCCATGTTCGCTGGTTACGCCGGCAAACATTGCTACAACGTCCAGCGTCTTGCTTGGACCGAACAATACAGCTTTCTTGAATGCGCTCACTTGGCTGTCCCAGTTCTTCGTGTCGCAGTAAGCATACGTGGCATTGTATCCCTGGCTCTTCAATTCTTCTACGATCTTCTCACCAACATCCTCTGCAGGCTGTATGTCGGCAATTGTAACGTAGGCTCCAGCGGCAGCGAAAGCACGAGCGGTGGCCAGGCCAAGGCCAGAAGCTCCTCCTGTCAGCAGGACGGATTTGTCCTTGAGTGCTGAGAGATCGAGTTGGCAGTCTTTCTGAGTGGAAATATCAAGTTGGTGATCATTCGCGCTGGGAAAATAGCTACGCCTGATCCCCGTCGTATCTGGCACTAAGATCTGGCTCACCGTCGTTTCTCCATCTGCCGTCAAAAGTTGTCCGGCAACACGTTCGAACGAATTAACAAAGGCTTCAGCTAACTCCTTCGTACACGCCATGTGATCCCTTCTTGTCATGACCCTGACGTTTCCGTCTCGCTGTAGGAACACATTCAGGTTCAAAGGCTTTTGGGTTGCGCCTGCAGGTATCTCGTAGTTTTGTGGTAGCTTTCTTACCTCGTTTTCTTCGTCGTCAGTACTGTCAAGTGGATGGATGATATTTAGGGATATGGTGCTTGTCACTGCACCCTTAATTCCTGGGCTCGTCTCTGCGTCCATGAGCTCTATGAAACTATACGCATCATGGGCCGACGACTCGATCCAGTCACTCTGATATCTTCGAAGGAGCTCATGCACCGTTACTGATCCGTCAAGGCGCACTCGCAGGGGCATCAGACTCGTAAGCGACCCCATGTAGGTGTCAGTACTGGGAAGAGGAATGTTACGACCAGAACGTACGAGGCCAAGGCAGATGTCGTTCGAGGCGGTGTGTTGGCCAAGTACCAGGGCCCAGGCGACAGCGCTAATGGTAGAGAGAGTGAAGGTAGGGAATTGGGCGGATAATGGTGGTTGCGGTAATTCTAGGTTTCGAGTTGCGTACACGTCGGTCTCGAATTTATAGCCTGGAGGATTAGAGAAGATCGGGTTAGGCTTGACGTTGGCGAAATGGGAATTAAACCACTTCTTGGCGGATGAGGGATCTGCAGTCAATTTGTAGTTGACGAGTTGGCTGGGCTTAAGGGGATCCGCCATGCTGAGATCGTTCGAGAAGTAGGCTTTGGAGATATTTTGGGCCAGCAGATGCAGAGACCAAGCGTCAAATATTGCCTGTTTTGCTGTCCAGACGAAGTAGCGTTGGCCATCACCCTTTCCTTCCACCACGCAATAGCGACTGAGTGACTCTCCCCAATTCATCGTGGTCCGCTTCTCCTGCTCAATGAAGGGTTCGAGGTTTTCTGCGGTTCGTATGTACTCTTTCTCTTTTTGCAAGACGACTTGGAGGATTGCTGTTTCGGTCTTGACGATGCGAGAGCGTAGGTTCTGGTGAGAAGAGATGGCAGATTTCCAGCATTCCAAATATCTAATTAGATCAACATTCATCGGGAGTGGAAATGTATGGTAGGTCGTCCACCAATTTGGTGCAGCCTCTGATGTGAGCATAAAGTAGCAAGCACTCATTGTAGCAGGAAATATATCCTCAATCTCGTTTTCGGAGACTCCACACTGCGCGGCAGCTGAATGCAAAATCTCTCCTGCAGATTCTTTAGGGATGAGCTCAAACGGGTTCAAATCCTGAACACTGGTCTGCGTTGTAGAAGCAACGAGGGCCAGCTCGGACAGAGTTGGGGAGTCGAAGATGTCTTTCATAGTCATCTCAATTCCGCTGCGGCGAGCTGCTACTCTGAGGCGGATCGCTGTAATTGAATCCCCCCCAAGGCGGCAAAATTGGTCATCCATCCCGACGTTCTGCAACTCTAGGCCGAAAGCCTCCGCCCAGACTTGTCGAAGTTTTTCTTCCATCGAAGAAGTGGGCAGGCGGAGCTCAGGCCTAATTGCTGCGCTAGGACCCCCGAGAAGCCTCGCAGCTATTGCGCGTAAATTTTTGCGGTCGGTCTTGGCAGAATGCAGCCGTGGTATAAAGTCCATCGGTATGAATGCGGAAGGCATCATATATTCGGGTAGAGAATTTGATAAATGGTTCTTAAGTTCAGGGACCAACTCTTCAAGAGCATTAATGGACTCTTGGCTCCTAGATACGCCATCCATGATCTCGGAGTCCTGTTGCTGGGCAACTATGGTTTTTAGACAGACAAAAGCGATTAGCTTTGACTGTTTATTGGTTGTTCCTGATACAGATAATTCAACCGCGAGATCTGCCGTTCTTGGCAGTGCACGGCGCAGCTCGTGTTCCACTTCACCAAGCTCCATCCTCTGGCCCCGGATCTTGACTTGAAGATCGTCTCGTCCAACGTACTCGATGGTACCGTTATCGGTATAGCGGCAAAGGTCTCCCGTCCTGTAGACGCGGGTTGAAGTACCTTTTCTTAACCTTTGTAGCCAAGCTGGGGCTGGTATGAACACTGCCAAGGTCTTTTTCTCGTCGTTCATGTATCCTTTACCCACAAGGGGTCCCTCGATAAGAAGCTCACCTTCCCGACCAACCGGAAGCAGTTCTTCATTATCCGAAGCATTTACGATCCAGAGAGACGCACCCATTGGCCGCCCAATATTCCCCGCAATTGCACCGTCGATGGACATATCGAGAAGACAGCAGTTAGGGGTGCATTCTGCAGGCCCGTAGGCGTTAATTACCCGCAATCCTGGAAGGCTGGCCCACCGTGCCACAATATGGGCGGGCGATTTTTCACCGCTCATAATCAAAGTTCGGAGAGTCTCAAGATCTACATCCTCAGGAGACATGGTAGACAGTAGGGATGGAACAAACATGGCATGAGTTACCCTTAAATCTCGCATCGCTCCCGTAATGTTGCTGGAACGCAAAGTCAGCAAAGGCGGTAGAAAAATGGAGGATTCCAAAAGCACGGAAAAAAGAAAGCTTTCGCAAAATTTGTGCTGCTAATATAATGTCGGAATGGCAAAAGGTCGAAACGAAAATAAAGTCAAAGCGGAAAAATGTCCGAACATACATATAGCGATCATCGTCTGATGGTATACACACCGCACCACCAACACAAAGAGGCGTGAATATGTCCGATATGTGAACGTCAAATAGATATGAGCTATATTGAAACATTCTACTCCGCGAGTCGATACCAACAGCCTTAGCCCATTGGGTCACGTAAGTGCAAAGTTGCCGGTGCTCGATTTGGGCACCCTACATCGAGAACGTCAGCCTTTGCGAGCTTTTTCGAATCAGACACGCAGAAACTCACCTTAGGGGTTCCGGTGCTGCCTGAAGTGAAAACTGCATAAGCCAAATTACCAGGCTTGACGTTGACCGCCAAGTGGCTGTCATCAAGTGCTTCAAGTTGACCCAAGTCTTCCGCGCTGACGACAATTTTTGGTTGGGGGTATTGCATCAAAGAGCTCGCTCGTAAAGGTGAGGCAAGAATAGCCGTAGGGTTCATCTGCCCAAGAATTGTCTCGATTCGCTGGCTCGGAGAAGGTGGGATTGACGCAAAAGCCGCGCCGGCTTTTAAGACACCCAGCATCGCAACCACTGCCCATATTGAGTGCTCGAAAGAGAGCGCCACATAGGTGTCGGTTTGCACGCCTAAAGCCAGAAGTCGTTTTGCGACCGTTGTCGCAGAGGCGTTCAAGGCTTTATACGTCAGCGACCCGGCAGCTGAGCAGAGAGCCTCCGCATCTGGCTGCTGCTGAGCTCGCTCTTCGACTAAGTGGTGGATGCACCGCTCTACAGCAGGTGGTAGGGTCTCGTTCCATTGTAGGGTTTGGTTGGTTTCGGCCTCTCCAACGGCATCCGCAGTGATGAAAGGTGACATGTTTTTATATGTTAGATTTCCGAAGCCTGTACAAGGACCGCAGTTCTTGAGAGATGACTATCTTTATATTCAATATAAATTTGAAATTGATGTTCGTCCATCGCGTAGAGTAAAGCTGAAACGTTGGTTGCAGCCGTACCTGCGGAGAAAATGGAGGATCTGCGGCGACTTTTATTATCTAGGTCTTCCTCGGCGACATCGAGCTCTTGCCTACGCTCCAAGGAACGATCATCTGCGGCAACTATATACGCCTAAAACACGTCTTTGAAGATGATCGTTGGGGATACGACTCCTGTCTGAAATATACGCCGATGATTGTATATCGCACTCTGAAATGTTATGATTGGAGTTCCGTAAAGACATGGCCAAACCAAAAGAAGAAGACATAGGTATCGACCTCGAAGCGAACACTAGCAGAGAAGGGCAAAGGGACATGTACTGTATTAGACCGAAGGGTAAACGAGGTTGAGGTTGTTTTCAGTGGCGCGTTGTGATCAACCTCGGTCATGTGACTCTAAGACGCGAGGTGCGCCTCAATGGTCAAAATAAGTGGCAGACGTTCAGTCATATCAGTAATCTCGAAATCCAGTTGGCATGAAAGCGTACTTGCAGCGTTGAGATCTTGAACAGCAACGAGAGAATTTTAGTAAACTTTCTTCTACTTAAACAGCCTATCTGACTGTCTAGTCAATTGTTTTGACAATGTCTACTTCGCTGTTTTCATCTGATGGAGGGAAGTCAACTATCATGTTTGGGCAAGCTAACAAGATATGTACCCCGGTTGAACGATAGCGTTTTTCATGAAAAACAAAGCATGAAAAGAATAAGACCTTTCCCGCAGACCCCGTCTTCTAACATGTGAGATTGACTTTCGAGATCATGCGCTCTATCGCCCTCGCCACCTTGTCCTGAAACGCCTGGTCTCTAGGGATCCGATGGCCTTCCAGGTGATGTATGACAGTTGTCTGTCCAATGCACATCTTCGTCAGTAATCGGCCTTGACCAACATGCTCGTCTCGGTTGCCGAGAAGATGCAGCGTCGGCTGCCTGATCCGCGCGGTTGGCGTTCTCTCCGGGTGGTATCTCCCCAAAAGAGGCCCAATAGGTCCCCAAGTGTTCTTTGGGATACGCCAGGATGTGTAGGGATCCACTTCATCGTCAGACGACCCCTCAGACTGCGAGTCCTCGGTCTTCAAAGAGTGCCAATTTGCCAGGCTGGTATTGCTAGCAATATCGAAAGGCAAGCTGGCTCCGGCAAAGATGCCCAACTTGAAGATATCGTTAAGGGCATTTGTCTTGGCGTGCTCCAGCATGATGGACGCGGCGAGAGCGGCGCCCTGTGAGAAACCGACAACACCGTCAAAAGGCCCCTCCTCCTCTATGATTTCTTCGATGTACGTCTGAGCTTGCTTGACCAGGTCATGGTTGGGTAGGTTGTAATAGCAGAGATATGGTCCTGGAAAGTAGGACTTTATTTCTGTTAAAAGTTTAGCTAGAGCTCGATAGCCTAAGCGCCAAAAAACTCATGCATGGGTTGAAATTTGCACGAAGAATTCAGCCTACATACCGTCCGCTGGAGCACACTCAATCTGTCCGTCTACAAAGACGAACTCGTGTCCCTGTGCTTCGAGATAGGGAAGGGTCGAACCCAACTGGCTCTCAAAGATACTTGAGTTTGTACCCATACCATGCAGGCAAAGAAATTTCATCTTGCCGTTTTTCTAATCGAAGAAAAAGGGCGAAAAAATAAGACTGGCAGTTTAAAGAGCGTGCCTTGTCAAAAGGTAACAAGTTTATCGATCGCTTGAGGAATTACGCTCGCCATGTTCGCACTATATAAACCAAACCGCACGGCTGAGAAGGAGTCCTTAAACCGCTTGGGTACGTTTCAAACACAGTAATCGAACACTCGCTACTGACTTCTCCGGAGAATGCTGAATGTGCATCCTCGGCGACTTTTTACCACGTGGCACGTTGTGCTCACTGCAGCAAGTAAGTGTATTCTTGAATCTAGGGCAATGGTTTTAGCACGAGCCTTAACCAGAAGCATAGGTAAAGGCTCTAATACTTGCACACGATTACAGAACTATGGGCTCGATCCGGCCATGCCCTTGATCCCCTAATCGACACATGGATTGCAGGCGCATCCTCTCATGGTTGTGCATTTACTTACCTTTATCAGATATCTACATCACACCATTCGCTTGACAGCAGCTGTCGCGGTGACTTTTCACGCAAGAGCCATCTCCCACCGCTCTTCCCTCCCAACCTAGAACAACTAAGACTGTGCATACGGACGTCGAGTCGAGTCGACACCCTCGCTATCGACACTCTCGATTTACCTCAGCGTCCTTTGCGCCCTGTTATGGAAAAGCTCGTAACATGTATGGTATGCAATGTAAGCAGCCATGAGCTTATCAACGAAGTTTTGGACTATGCTCAGTAATTGACATGGTTTCGCTGTGGGGCGCCATGTGGTGCAAGAAGGTAATCCGGTCTTTGAAACCCTTGGGTTATGGGCGAGATATCGTGTGCCGTAGTCAGTCGCATAGGAAGCTCGTCTTGAGTGCGTGCGTATCCTTGAATCTTGCGTCCAATAAAAGATCATTCACAACACGCGTTTCTATCCGGAATTTCAGCCCCTCACACCTCGTTGGCATCTTTCCCAAGTCTTTCTATCCTAGCCTACTTGCTATCAGGATAGATAGCTGGACATCATGATTTTTGGAACCCCTTGGTGTATTGTCTACGGAAAACACGGTTCCTCAGACCTCCTCTACTGCAGACTTTGCTTCGGCATTGAATCAGATACCCCGAGTTACCCTCAACCACTTTCCCTCTCCCCCTAAACGCATTGCCTGACCGCCCTCCTTAGTCTCTCACAACCCGAACCCGAATCCCCACACTCCCCTTCTCCGCCATCGCGATCCCCCCGTCCCACGCACACTCCACATCCTGGTCCCCCGTCTCCCACAGCTCCATGATCCCAACATCGCCCTCTGCCCTACACTCCTTGGACCCATACCGCGCAAACAGATGCGCAATCGGCAGCACCATCTCCGCCATCGCTAGATTGATCGCTGGACACCCCCTGCTGCCCTTGCTAAATGCTACCTGGTATTTTTCTAGTGCGCGGTCGTTTTCGAGCCAGCGCTCGGGGCGGAAGGTCTTAGGATCCGGGAAGATGAGAGGGTCGCGCAAGAGTAGGGGGTGCGACATGCTCATGGGGGTGCTGGGGGGGATGGTGAAGGTGGTGGTGGTGATGGGATTAATGTAGGTGGTGGGGTTTAGAGGGGAGATGCGCGCGCTGCGGTGGGAGATGGCGATGCCGATACGGAGAGATTCTTGGATGATGGCCCACAGGTAAGGCAGGTGCTGCAGGATGGCGAGGTCGTGCATGGAATCCGGGCCTGCGGGGAAGGCGGTGGCGAGTTCTAATTTCAGAAGCCTGAGGCAGCGGGGGTGGGCGAGAAGTTCGTAGGCGGCGACGGTGATGGACCAGGATGTGCTGAGGGTAGAGGCCACAATGAGCATCTGAGCGTCCTGCTTGAGGCGATTGAGGGATTTTTCCTCGGGGGGTAAGTGGCTGCTGAGGATTTGGTCGAAGACGGTGTGATTGGCTGCTTCTTCCTTTGCGGGGGGCCGGGCGATGACGGCTTTTGCTTGGTCGCCGAGGAGGCGGAGGACAGTGACGAACTTGGTCATCTTGGAGTTGACGAAAAAGCGTTTGAGTAGCCAGGGGGGTGGGTAGTGAGCCAGGAAGACGAGGATGTCCATGAGCCAGGGGAGTTGGTTGAGGAGGAGGACGTTGTTAAAGCCGTCTTGGATGGCATTGTGGAAGTCGGGGTCGAAGTCGGGGGATTCGACTTTGGTTTGGGGGATGTTGAAGAAGTATCTTGCAGATACGTCTAAATAAGGAAACTTGTCAGTAAGACCACATTGATAGGACAGACGAGGAATGGAGTGGGAAAATTCATACCTGCAGCATACGCGGCAAACCCGTGCTTCAAGTTGATTATTTCCCCTTTTTCTCCACAATCTTCGATTCTAGCCAGCAAAGCATCGACTCGCTCCTGTATAACCGGCTGCAAGCGCAGAATTCTCTGCTTCGAAAACACAGGATTCCACGCTGCGCGACGCTTGCGATGAAGGTCATGGCTAACAGTAGCTATAGTTGACACATCGGAGCCAAACCCCTTTCTTTGCCAGCCCCAGACATCTCTCTTCTCTTTATTAGTGTAGATTTCATTGTAAAAGTCGGCATCAGCAACATGGATCTCTTCGGGATTGATTCGGATAATTGGACCGTATTTTTTGTGCAGTTCGCCAATCTTGAAGACATATTGACCACGGTGGATACAGTCGTAGAAGAATTCGTACCTTTCAGTCTTGTTTAGCTACTATTGGAAACTGGTGAGAGATTGTGATACACATACCAATAGGTCGCCGCCGCAAATTTGGGTCCAGGGAATCCAGCAAGAGGATGAAAGACCAGTCGATAAATTGATAAAGAGAGGAAGTAAACTACCGAGGCCAGAGCAATGAGACGTAAAACGTTGAGAAACGTAAGACTCGACCAATCAATGAAAGGGGCGAAAGATCCAATAAAGACGGCCATTGCATTGTCAAGTGACAGACGCTGAAACGTCAACACTGGCGAACATGGCCTTCATATTAAGTAATGAGTTGAAATCTTGTAAAGAATATCAGGTTTCAAATATCGTTGATTAGTTGCCAAAGGTCGCAAAGGATCGACGACAATCCTCAGCCTTTCGTGTTAGGAATGTCGCCGACCGCATGTTTCAGAGCTGTGCTATCCACCGGGGTCGCAATCCTTCGGCGACATCGTAGACTGCGGCGAAACCAACAATAAGAATGTGTAATCAGTACACTGCGGATCATTGGCAGGTATGAAGTAACAGGAAAATACTGCGCATGATTCTCAAAATTCAGATTGTCTGAATCGCAAGAATTAGCGGAAGCCGGAGCTGGAGCTGGAGACTCGCTCACCTAGATAGCCGGACTGCTGTACTATTCGCACCAAAGTTGACACAGGTCGTGCTTTAAAACAAAAGAGATGTCGCCCCCGTCCATCGCCATCATAGGCGCCGGTCCTGCTGGTCTGTCCCTTGCTCGCATCCTCAAAGTTCGCCTCGAATCGCTGCCTCCGAACAGCCTCGACATCACGATTTTCGAAAGAGACAGTAGCCAGCATTCACAAACTGACCAGATCGGTACACTTGATTTGCACCTTAGCACCGGACTGGCAGCCATGAAAGCTGCGGGATTGTGGGAAGATTTTCTCAAATACGCAAGATATGATGGTGAAGAGCTCGTTATTGCGGACAAGAATGGGACAGAAATGGTGCATATGACACCAGGTGGAGGGACGACCGTAGGAGTTGAGCAATCAAGGCCTGAGATTGACCGAGAGACGTTAGTCGGGGTTTTGTTGAAGAGCGTGGGTAAAGATTGTATTCATTGGGGTATGAAACTCAAATCGGTACGCGACGACGGGATTTTGGAGTTCGCAGATGGATCCTCAGCGGGCCCGTTTGACTTGGTCGTTGGATCTGACGGTACGTGGTCAAAAGTCCGCCCTCTCTTGACGAGCATTAAACCGCGTTACTCCGGTATATGTGGATTTGAGAGCCTCATCGTCAACCCGAATGAGAATTATCCAAAGTTATCTAGAATGCTGGGACGAGGAGCTTACTTTGTGTTTTCCGAGAGCAAATCCATGATGGCACATAGGCTAGGAAACGACAATATCAAGATGAATTACTGGATGCAAGAGGATGAATTGTACCAAGCGGATGTCATGAAAGAGATAGGAGGAGACGAAGACAAGTTGAGGAAGATACTACGAGAGCGCTACACAGGTTGGCTGCCTGCCCTTCGGAACTGCATCGACGCAAGTTCGCGATTCAGATCTCGGGCACTGTATGAGTTGCCGGTTGGCGACAAATGGGAACATAAGAAAGGGTTCACCCTTATCGGAGACTCGGCCCATTTGATGACACCATTCTCAGGTAAAGGCGCCAATGCGGCGATGAGGGATGCACTCGATCTCGCCGATGCT
>JAABUU010003963.1_pt1 | contig 18078 bp, 16 predicted proteins | sample 5559301 | NCBI WGS metagenome assembly JAABUU01 (sample SAMN10711884, study PRJNA513360) | rock metagenome | isolation source: Antarctica rocks | place: Antarctica: Victoria Land, Richard Nunatak white | reverse complement strand
TCAAAGCAAAACTGATCTCTGTCTTCTTCTTCACAGCATTAAAAGAATTATGCTGCTTCTTTATGTAAACAATATTGTCATGACTTCAACAAATCTGTTACACATTCTCTGATTTAAGCAAGCTCTTATGAGCATGTTCAAAGTCAAGAACTTGAGAGAGACACAGAAAATTCTCAGCATTTAAGTTATACATAATTATAAAATGAGAATTCTGCATTTAAATCAGACTCACTATATAAACAAGATATTAAAGAATCTTCACATGCAATCTGACAAGCACAGAGTCATCAGCATTTTACTTAACAAATATGATATTCTTTGTCTTGTCAGCTCAACTGATCAAAGAATAGATTAAAGACAGTATTAACAGATAATTGAAAGCTTAATGTATGCAGCAATTCATATTTAATTAGACATCATCTTCACACTAAATTGATTAAGTCAATATCTCAGCAATTCTGCAAAGCATCATGAACATGCACTCAAGAAACTACTGCAGTACATAAGATCAATCATTAATCTCAACATCATGTACAGCTTTAGTGAAAGTCAAGCAATGCTTAAATACTCTGATTTCAACTATGCTTTAAACAAACAGAATTGAAAATCAATTCTAAAGCACATCTACATGCTTAAAGATGAATCAGTGTTATGAACAAGTCAAAAGTAAAAGTCTGTCATTATCTTAATCATTGAGATTAAATATATGATCATGTCAATGTGCACAAAGACTGAGATCTGGCTTGAACAGATGTTAAGAGACATAGACATAAGCAAATATCTTAAAGTCAACTTACACTGCATAAACATTTAAGAAAATAAAGCTCATCAAACTTCTTCATTCATTTAGCTCAAAGAAGATAATTAAGCTGTTTTGATCTTGATTAAGAACACATATATACATAAGTAATTAAAGCACATTGATGTCTTCTATTACAACATCTGCAATCTGCATAAGTGCAATCAGATTCAGATAGACTTTGTGCTCAGTTAAGAGATGATTGTCAATAGACTTATTAAGTCTCTGTTTAAACAAATCTTTGAGCAGTTCATTGAATTCATAAGACTCACTGTTGATGATTAATTGAACTCTTAAATGATTTGTTGAACTCTTGATGATGTGTTTAGTCATCTGATGTTTGTCATCAGTGAGAGTCAATAGATGCAGCCTCACTGAGTAAGAGTGTTGAGAAGTGATGTTCTAGCTGCTTTTATGAAGCAAAATAGAATTAACATCAGAAACTGAGTGAAGACTCTGTTTATATTGACTGCAGTCAACATTCTTTCTACTTCTTCTGTAACTCTCTTGATCAAGACATGCTCATAGGCAACATAGTTTAGGAGTTTCACTAGATGGCATAGTATAGCATGAGTATTCATTTCTTTCAATAATAAGCTATATTATCTTTAAATTTTAATAATGAGAAAATCTGTGAACAAGAATAAGATTATGTCAATTATTAAAGATAACAAGATCTCAAAAGCTACTTGACATTGATATCTTAATTATATAGAGAATTTAAATCTTAATAATATGTCAAAAAACTCTGAAATAGTGAGACTTAACTTATAAAAACTTATAAAAACATCATTACATTTGTGTAATGTCTGCATGAGAGCAAATTAAAAGAAGAAGATCTTAAGAAAATTACAAAACTGAGTTATAAAGATAATTAAACTGATTTACATTAATGTTATTGATCTCATCACATTAAAAGCATATGACAGATTCTTATAATATATAGTCTTCACAGATGATCTTATCTGCTGGCAATATATTTGTAATATAAAAACAAAAGGTCAGACAAAAGACAAAATTGAATAGTTTTTTAATATGCTTTTTATTCAGATGAATTTATGAATTGCATAGATATAACTTGACAACAGAAAGAAATTTGAAAGTGAGCTTATCATTAAATGATTATGAAGTTTCAGAATTATCTATGAAACAACAGTTTCTTATGAATTGAAGCAGAACAGAGTGGCAGAAAAAAGTAATGAACTTTTGACAGCAAAAGTTAAAATTATAATTCTGAATAATGAAGTCTCTAAAACTCTATAATTAAAGACTGTCAAAACAGTATGTTATCTTCTTAATTAATTCTCAACATCAGCTCTTAAAAACAACAAGATTCTGATTTAGCTACTGTTTAAATTTCTTAATAAGAATAGATCAGCAAATCTCATTGATCTTAAACATCTTCAGTGTTTTAAATGCACAACATATGTGCATATTTCAAAGAAGATCTGAATAATAGAGACTAAATTTGAATCTTAAAGCAATAAGAAAATTCTTGTTAAATATAAAGAAAGAAATCAATATAAAGTATGACTTTCTGAAAAGAAAAAGACAGACTGAGTAATCAGAACAAGAGATGTGCAGTTTGATAAAGATTCATTAATTTATAATGTTGAAGTTGCAGTCTCAATTTCTAAAGTCATTCAACTTCACACTGTTAATGCAGAACAAGAAAGTATACAATTATCTTTTTTGTCTTCATCTTAATTCTCATCATTGTTATTATCTTTAGAGTATGTGTCATTATACTTTCTCATACTGATATTGTTAAATCAGTTAGAAGAAATGAAGAAAGAGAAAGAAGATGTTACAGATATTTTCTTTACAATTAATAAATCAGTATCAGCTGAGTCTTAACACTCTAAAAGAGAAAGACAATTCTTTATAAAGTTAAAGCTTAAAGCAATCATGATTTATCTGATCATGTTTAATGCAATCATTGATGTCATAAAAAAGAAAAAAGACTCTAAGAATGAACTTTAGACATTTAAATAGATAATTGCAAGTTACAAGTTGAAAGACTGAAAGAAAGCAATAAATAATGAGTATAATTTGTTAATGATTAACTTTACATAAACTTTAAAGATGTTGTTATTTAATTGATGAGCTTTAAAAAGTAAATGAATTTATTGTTATAAAAGAGAATCTGATGACTTAATTCTACAGCATAAGACTTAATGAGTAGTTAAAGAATTTAAATAACAATTTGAAATCAACTACAAAGAGATCTTTGCAATAGTTGTTAAATTTATAACTTATAAAGTCATCTTCATCATAGCTGTATTTTATGACTATGAATTAAAACAAATAAATGTCAAAACAGCTTTCTTACATGATGATTTAAAAGAAGAAATCTATGTGATTCAATTCAATAAATATGAGAAAAAGAAAGAAAAGATATACAAATTAAAGAAAGCTCTATATGAATTAAAATAGTTTTCTTGTCTTTAATATAAGATAATGCACTGATTTCTTGACAGTCTCAGATACACATGAATTCACACAGATAATAATGTGTTTAGAAATGATATTCTATTTGTTGCTGTATATGTTGACAATATTTTTATATGCAGATCAAATAAGAACAAAATTCTAGATTTTAAGATCAAATTAAGTAATCATTTTGAAATGACTGACTGCAGAGTGTATAAGCATTACTTAGAAATGTTAATTACACAAAACAGAACTTTATAAATGCTTATTTTGTCACAGAAAATCTATCTTATAAGAGTGCTTAAAGACTTCAGTTTACAGAATGTCAAGACAGTTACAACTTTAATGAAACTCAGAGTCTATCTTACAAAGATTATCAGAACAGCTGAAGCAGAGCTAATAACTTAATATTAGAAGATTATAAAATCTTTTATGTACATTATGACACAAACTCAACTCAACATCACATATATGATGTCAACTCTTAATCAGTTTGCATATAATTTTAATGACACACATTGAAAGACTTTAAAGCAGATATTTTAATATGTATAAAGAACTTTAGATGTTGTTTTTAAGTATAAATTGAGTGATCAACTCAAATTATTAGAATATTTGAATTCAGACTGAGAGAAAGATCTTGAATTAAAAAGATTTATGTTAAAGTACATATTCAAAATAATTAATGAATCAGTATTTTAAAGTTCAAAATGTCAGAAAACTGTTATCTTATTCTTTTATAAAGTGAAGTACATGATCTTAATGAAGACTACAAAGAAAGTAATGTAAATGCAGAAATTACTTAAAGAGCTAGAATTAAAGAAGTTTGAGACAGTTATAATTTGAATAAATAATCAGAAAGCTATAATCTTAGCTAAAAATTCTGAATTTCATATCTGTATAAAGCACATTGACATATATCATTACTTTATAAGAAAAGTCAAATTCTGCAGATTTATTCATCTTAATTACATTCTTACAAATAACATAGTCATCAACAGACTTATAAAGTCACTTTTAACACTGAAATTTACTTATTTTATAAATTTTATGAATCTCATCAGTCAGTGAAAGGCCTTGTGATCTAATGATATAACACTTAAATTTAAAACTTAAGAGACACTTATTCAAATTGAGTCAGAGACATTTCAATATTGTTTTATTGACTTTTAAAGTTGATGAGACACTATAAGATTTTGTTTTTTATCTTATCTCATCATCATCAAAACAGACTGAGAAGATGTGTCAAACTTTCAGTCTCATTTTATTATCTTAGTGATTCAGAGCTCTATGAAGATTTTAGAAACATACAGAGTTTGTTAAAATAAACAGTTTGCTATGAATAAAAGTTTTTTCTTTTGCTAATTAAAGATCTTCTTATAGGGTCACATTTCCATAGAGTAGCTAGACACTTATGATTATACATTCATTTTGTTAGTCACTTCTTCTATGTTTAACACAAAGTGAAAATAGCTAACACTTTGATTCTTGTTTTGCCTGCAGTTTATACTTTTTACACTTCATTTACAGTTGATAGACTCTGAACTGATTACTTTTAAGAGTAAAAGACTTTGCTGATTCATGTAACTGCATAAAAGACTTAGATGATAGTCAGCTCATAAAAAAGACTCAGATAGACTCAACATTAAGTGCTAATCTGAATAGTCTTTGTGTCTTAGAATGCATCAACACATCAAAATGTAAATAAACATTAGAATAGTAAATAGATAAACAAACAATAAATATTTATGTGTTTAAATTGCTTCTATTTACTAATTATATAATCTACAGCATATAGAAGCATTATGCTTTATCTGATGACATGTACTGCAGTGATGAACTGCATTTTTCAGTCTTAAATTCTCATCAGTGTTTCTTAAATTATTCTGATGCAGCTTACACAGAGCATACATATTTTTCATTTAAATCTGTTTCTTCTTAGATCTTCTGCAAGACACATGAGTGTGTAAAGAATTGCACTTCATGTTGTTAATAGAACAAAGATTGCTGACATTAACAGCTGTCATTAGCTCAGAATAGATGGCAGTTCAGACTGTTACTGAGAGAATGATGATGAGGTTGAAATGTGTTAAATGATGAATGTAAACATCAAATGCTTAATGACAGTGATATGTTTACTATAGACAAAGAATTAGCATCAAAGTAAAGTCTATCTGAGTCTTTTTTTCAGGCTGACTATCATCTGAGTCTTTTATGCAGTCACATGGACCAGTGGAGTCTTTTACCCTACTTTTGAAAGATAATTACACACTAGTATTGTAAATTCTGAAGTGCAAAAGTTCTCTAATATACCTACCCGATCGCCGGGTCAACCTCGATATTTTCACACTTTCAGGTAGGCGCCATTTAACATCATCCAATGCAGAACCAACGAAAATCCTCAATCCTCGGGATTTTCTGGTAGATACATTCAGTCGCGATTGACATAAGGTACTAACGATTATTACTGTTCAGGGCAAAGGTCTACCCCGTTGAACATTACTAGGACTAGGAGTCTACTGCCTGGAGAGACATCAGCAGAGACTACATTTGAAACCATCAAGAGTTGGATTGAGCAATGCGTTTCCAACCATAGCCGGTGCCGCTCAATTATAAGAGACGTTGGTGTCGCCTCTTGGTACCCGAAACGAATGCTTGATTTGAACAACGATTTGGTCATCCTTCGGGAAAATATCCAAACACAACGCTATGCCTGCTTGAGTCATTGCTGGGGTCCTGTCGATGATGTTATCAAGTCAACTGTAGACACCCTGGACGAGTTCATGGTCCAAATCCCTTGGAGCAGACTCACAAGAACTTTTCAAGATGCAGTAGACATATGCCGTCGTTTAGGAATCTTCTTTCTGTGGGTTGATTCTTTATGCATAGTCCAAGACAGCGACGATGACTGGAAAGAACAAGCCGCGAAGATGGCCGATATCTATGAGAACGCTTTCGTCACGCTCGCCGCCACAAAGGCCCAAGATAGCTCGTCAGGCTTGTATTCGCAAACAGATCCTGAATTCTTTGCCTCTGTGGTTCCCGGCTATTGCGATGTTTACATTCGCCAAGAATATCCCACTCATTGGGGTGAACGAGATCGTAGCAAGGCGTGGCCATTGCTGAACAGAGGCTGGGTATATCAGAAATGCGACTGTCGTGTCGGGTGTTGCACTTCTGTTCCCAAGAAGTTATGTGGGAATGCGAGACTACAAGGAAAGCGAAAGTGGTTGCAGTGATGAAGATCTCGCCAGGGATGAATCTCACTATGCGTGGATGAAGTACGAAGCCGTGCCGTACTGGAAGCTTGCCGATTCGAATATCAGATTGCTATGGTATCGCACCGTCCAAGAGTACTCGCGGCTTCAACTCACGTTTGAGAAAGACCAAATACCCGCTTTAGCGGCTCTGATTCAGCGCATTGAAAGTAAGAGGGTTGGCGACCGATTTCTGGCCGGGCTTTGGGAGAAAACTCTTCTACTTGATTACTTTGGATGGTATGGCCAAGTCCAAAATGCGACAGGCCGAGGATCAGACGTGCGCCCACTTGGTCATGGGCGTCTGTGCAGTCTTAAGTCTTCTGGGATTCGCGCCTGGGATCGAGTCTTAGCTCCGTCCACCTGATGGATATACACTATGTCATTGTCGGACCAAGTCACATGGGCGACATTTCAGAAGCTAGCATTACTTTACGGGCTCCTCTAATTGAGGCGGAAGAGCTCTTTCTAGATTTTAGAGCGCGCGACTATCGAGGCGAAGATGATCAGGATTTCGCCGATGACATTGCTATACCAAGTTTCCAACCGGACAATGATCAGAATCTTGTGAAGGAGATTTCCATTCAAGACTATAAGTACGACTATACCGCTCATTCGACAAGGGAAGATGGCGGCCCTGCTGATTCCGAGACATTTATCATTCCCATCGGCGCTGCCGTAGACGATCTCCATGCGGGGATATGCGTGCGACGAAGGTAAGACGATTCAAGCTACGAACGGATAGGTCGCGTTGAACTTATGATTCGCGGAGCCAGTAAGCTTTGGATCGAGAGCCCAAAATTGGAAATGAACTATCAACGCCGAACGGAGCTTATGAAACCCCTCGTCAGGAGAATGGACTTCACTTTGGAAAGATTACCACTCTCAACTATTACATTGGTCTAAATCAACGGACGTAATGGTCCACAATACGGAATGTACAGGCTTTCCTTATAATACCGAAATTGATCGCATCTTTTAGATGGACCTTCGCATGTCCGCCGATGTAAGAGGGACTGCACAGTCACCAAAAAAAAATCGAGGCCCACAGCACCCCTGACCGCGCTCGAACATGCCCCAGCACAAGTCGAGCTTGCACATGGGCGTCCATAGCAGCAGCAAAGCATTGGAGAGGAATTGGGTTACGAGGACAAGCTATGCTTGCAATCTGCATCTTCTTGAAGGACCGCGGGCAGGGGAAGGACTGGATGTCGCGTGTATAAACGCACATCAGATATTTGAACAGAAAGGAGCCGATTCTGGGCCGACTGCATTGACATTGGCTGCCAAGTTGATGATATCGGTACTGATGAGATGAGTATAATGTGATACGAAAATGGTCGATTATATTTAGACATAATAATGATGATTGGGGATGGAGTCTAAACATGATGCGAGGATGAGGCATGGGAATCAATCACAATTACTAAGCCAGTATCTTGTGGCGTCACAGCCACAGGCATCCTTGATGCATCTGAGCCATACGCACTGTGATGCGTGTCCTCTTCTGTTGAGCCCTCTGCCCTTTGTCTGAACGTTACGAATCTGGTACGGCGTTGACCCCCACTTGGTCAATCTGGCCGCTGCCGATTTACCGCTCTGCAGTCATGTTTACGGTCTAACCGTTCTAGGGAATGTGCCTGGCACTCACTACTGACTAAGAAAGCTTAGAGGCCAGCGAGTCCTCAGCGTTTAGTTTCACTCGCAAGTGAACCACATGGATGCCTTTCCCACTATGCGACACTCGCCCTCTTCACTTCTTCAATTCCCTCCACTTGCTGAACGTATTTACTTCCATTCTCCACCGCTCAGCACGAACACTCCAAACCTAAATTAGTAATAGCTCAAGCGCATGACGGGTCAGAGTAATAGAAAACTTCCACTTGGGGAACAGAATAACACAGGGGCGTCAGAAAGAGCGCCCAGGTACGCGACTCTTCAGATCCCGACACCTCGTCAAGCCCCCAAATGGGACGCCGAAAATCGCCGTCTCCAAACAATCAGGCGAGAGACCGGTCCAGTTTGACTTCTTCACGAGGTGCGAACGGCCCAGGGAACGGACACGCCAACGGGCACATCAAGGCACGCACAAACGGACACGCCAACGGACACGCCAACGGCAATATGAACTCACATCTCGATATGATGCGGCGGAAGACGCCCGGCTTGGAGTCTCCCACGTCCGCATTCCAAACCGAACAACTGATGAGCAAGGAGAGCTTCACCTTGGACGACGAGCCTCCACCTACACTGCATACTCCCACCGCCTCCAGTCTCAGTTTCTTTGACCTACCGTTACAAGACCGGAGAAACTTTTTGCTACTCGTGTTGTTGTATTTCCTTCAGGGCATACCCATGGGGCTGGCGGCGGGGTCTGTGCCGTTCCTGCTAAAGTCGCATCTCTCGTATGGCCAGATAGGGATCTTCTCGCTGGCGTCGTATCCCTACTCGTTGAAGCTGCTCTGGAGCCCGATCGTGGATGCGGTATGGAGTCCCAGATTCGGGAGGAGGAAGAGCTGGATTGTGCCCATACAAATGTTGTCGGGGTTTGGGATGATATGGCTCGGCGGCAATATCAAGGAGATGCTGCTTGCGGCTGGAAAGGACGGTGGTGCCGGAGTGTGGACTTTCACATGGTGGTGGTTCTTCCTGGTGTTGATGTGCGCCACGCAAGACATTGCGGTTGACGGATGGGCCCTGACCCTACTGTCGCCGCAGAACTTGTCGTATGCTTCTACGGCACAGACTGTGGGCTTGACTGCTGGGTCGTTCCTTTCCAACACTGTGTTCTTGGCCTTTAACTCCCCCGATTTTGCGAATAGATGGTTCCGTGCTGTACCAAAGGCCGAGGGTGTGATGACATTGGCAGGCTATCTTACTTTCTGGGGTTGGGCTTACCTTGCGGTAACGCTTGGTTTGGCACTGCTCAAGCGCGAAGAGAGAACCAAAGACAAAGATGGGATACTCCAGGTCTACCGGATCATGGGCGGCATCTTGAAATTACGGAACATTCAAACGATCATCCTCGTCCACCTGATTGCCAAAATCGGCTTTCAGGCGAACGACGCCGTCACTAACCTAAAGCTCCTGGATAAGGGCTTCAGCCAGGAAGATATGGCGTTAACGGTACTGATTGACTTCCCCTTCGAGATCGGTCTCGGCTACTATGCCGGCAAATGGTCTACCAAGTATCCGCCAATGCACTTGTGGTGCTGGGCATTTGTCGGACGACTGGCGGCCGCCGTCATTGCCCAGTTCACCGTCATGATCTTCCCCAAAGACGGAGTTCAGGCGTGGTATCTCATCGTGGTCATCGCCGAGCACATCTTCTCCACATTCACCAATACCTTCATGTTCGTTGCCGTCTCAGCGTTTCACGCCAGGATCGCCGATCCCGTGATTGGCGGGACCTACATGACGCTGCTGGCCACGTAAGTTCCACACCCTTTCTCTACTAAGAGAGCTTATACTGATCTCACACTACAGAGTCTCCAACCTCGGTGGGACGTTCCCACGCTTCTTCATCCTCAAGCTCGTCGACCTCTTCACTGTCGCTACGTGCATTCCTCCATCGCCTGCACCTGAACATCTCAAAGGTGCGCTCATTACTTCGCCATTTTCCTGTGCGCTTGAGGCGGAGAAACATCGGTGTCTTGACGGTGGGGGGACGTGTAATATATCTCGCGATGGGTATTACATCACAAACGTGGTCTGCGTGTTGATAGGGGTCTTGACGTTCTGGGGTTTCATCAAGCCGGCGGTGATCCAGTTGCAGAGTTTGCCGTTGAGAGCTTGGAGGCTGGCTGGGGAAGATTAGAGTAGAGTACTTTTAGCATGCATTGTACATTATGATCAATGCAATAGATTCATGTTTTCTATTGTTAGCTCTTCGTCTCATTGTGGCCCAAAACTGCAGCAGGCGTCGAGAGCTCTGGGTGACTGGCTAAGGCCGTCTCCACCAACAAACTGGAACTCATCGGATTGTTATGGAGAAGACAAAAAGCAGATACAGATAGTACTGCAAAAGCCGGCCAAAAAACAAAAAATTGGGGACTTACCGCGACTCGAAATGAGATACGATATCTTGTACAACTAAACTGTGCAGACTTCGGTCCAGCCACTTCGTACCATCAGGTAGGTCACCCAGGCCTTCCACCGTTCCTCCAATGCGAGCGAAGCAAGTCTTACTCGGCGTTACTTCCAACACGGCGCTGAAGTCTATACCAGGGACGCTTCCTTACTTCAAGTCCGGTGGTGGTACTCTACTCGTACCAGAAGGTGGGTACCAGAAGGTGGGTACCAGCTTGATCCAGGGGCTTTATGGGCGAGGTCCATGTTAGGTGGTCGCTACGCTTTCCTCACTGCTGCCTTCCCCATCTACCCTTGCTTTCCCTTTCGGTACCTCGCTTCCTTAAGGCTTCCTTCTAGTTTAGCCTATGGCGTCAGAGCCTATCTCGCTTATCCTGTATCTAAGAAAGGCCTCAGGCCCCAGAAAATGGACATCTCCACTTCGTATTTCTACGAGTGGCCGAGAACAGCTTCGGGGCGAGCGACTCGAGCACAGGTATACGTACCCAGCACGACAAGCTCGGCGAGCTTGACAGCCCCATTTGTACTTCCTCAAAGCGCCGCATCTGGCCCGCGAGCTTTGGATCGCCTGCCGAATCCATGGCCACAGTACTCGTGGTTAAGCTCGGATGCTGAGCTTAAGTATTTTGACATTTTGACATGACAGAAGCCTGGATACAGTTCATGACTGCATCGAGTTATGGCCGGTTATGGTACGAGTATGCCTGATGATTCCGGAGATGTCGTACTAGATATACCGTAATTGCATGTGACTTTTGCCATTGCCAGGACCGCAAGTACACATTTGAGCTCAGATGCGAAGCTTAAGTATTTGGGCAGTACAGAGCTTGGATAGCAGTAGTCTCACTTGTGCGGTTGGCAAGAATGGATTGCATGTGATGATATAGTTCCCTACTGGTCCATGCCGCTGTTTTCTCAATACCTAGGACAGTCCAGTTGTAGGCAGGAATACTTATTCGGCCTTTGAATATCAACTATATCTTCCTTTCAAACAGCCTATTGAAACTGCTACATAATACCTTCGTCCTACCAAAATCATCAGGACTTAATCAAGGTCAATGATGCAAGTGTATGAATGGCTGATGAACTAGAAACTACCTGAGCAAAAACTCCCCATATATGCCCATACGAGGTGCCTTCCACATCTAGCAACGGCCCATGACCCCATCGAGGTTGCAAAGTGGCCGATGGGGCCACGTCCGAAAGGCCGAGGCTATACCCTACCTATCCGTAACAATCTCGCGTCCTCCGGCAAAGCCGACGACCTCGTCGGGGTAAGTTATGGTGAAGCCCTTCAACAAGAACTGCGTAGCTCGACCCATATTTGACGTTATGAGGCGGCGTGACGACATTCATACTCTTCTACCAGTTCCTTCGCCTCTTTCAAGTCCTTGACGTCATATCATGCGTCTTGAGTACGATTATATTCTCTCCATTTGATGAGATGTTGCGTCGTGGGTTTACTGCGGCCGCGTCTGGTTGTTTGTTATCGAGTAATCGGTCGATTTCGTAGGATACGGCTGTATCGACGTCCTCGTTCGCGGCAAGTTCGTCGGTGGTAACGTCATTTTCGACGGGGTGTGGATTAGTATTTGGCTGGCGGTTATACGGGTCGTCTTTTGGCAACATCAATCGACAGGGAAATCCGCACGGTAGGTGGTTTGTCAAGGCGGTGAGCTACTAGTTTCAAAAGTACTCGGGACACAGGTCGGATGGTCTCACTAAAACCTCGGATGGTCTTACGCTAATTCGATAAATTAAAGTTTTTTGTGAAGCTAACAAGCAAGAAATTGAAATTGTGACTGTGTAATTCATTAATAATTCATTACAAATTCATGAAGAATCTATTCATAACTAATTAGTGATTAGAGATTAGTGTTAAAGAGTTAGGTGATTAGAATTAGAAAGTTAGAGTTAGCAATATGAAATATATTGAGAATGCATTTCAGATACATTAGTGTGTTTGTGTGTTAGAGATTAAGTTAGAACTAATATATTGTAAATTGATTAATAATATATTTAAAGAAATTGAACCTCAATTAATCTTAAGATATTTCAGAAGATCAGATGATCTTTTAATAATTTCTGTTAAGATTATCTGAGGTTTTAGTGAGATCATTCAATATACATAATTAAAAGTACTTTCTGTCAAACATAGAAGAAGTAACTAGTAAAATGAACATGTAATTATAAGTGTCTAGCTACTTTATGAAAATGTAGCTCTATAAGAAGATCTTTTATCAGCAAAAGAAAAAACTTTTATTTATAGCAAACTATTTACTTTAGCAAACTCTGCATGTTTCTAAAATCTCTGTAGAGCTTCAAAATCATTAAAATAATGAAATGAAACTGAAAGTTTAACATATTTTTTTAGTTTATTTTGACAACAGTGAGATAAAAAATGAAGATATACTTTCTTTACTTATAAAGTGAAAAAAGATGTGCTATTTCTCTAATTCAATTTAAATGAATGTCTTTTAAGTTTTAAACTCAAGTGTCATATCATTAAATCACAAGGCCTTTCACTGACTAATGAGATTCATAAAATTTGTAAAATAAGTAAATTTCAGTGTTAAAAGTGACTTTGTAAGCTCATTGATGATTATATTGTTTGTTAAGATGTAATCAAGATGAATAAGTCTGTAAGATTTAACTTCTCTTATAAAGTGATGATGTATATCAATGTGCTTTATACAGACATGAAATTCAGAATTCTTAGTCAAGATTATAGCTTTCTAATTGTTTATTTAAATTATGATTGTCTTAAATTTCTTTAGCTTTAGCTCTTTAAGTAATCTCTGCATTCACATTACTTTCTTTGTAGTCTTCATTAAGATTATATACTTCATTTTATAAAAAAATAAAATAACTGTTCTTTATTTTTTTAAACTTCAGAATACTGATTCATTAATCATTTTGAATACATACTCTGATGTAAATCTTCTCAATTTAAGATCTTTCTCTCAGTCTAAATTCAAATATTTTAGCAATTTAAGTTAATCACTCAATTTATACTCAAAAACAACATCTAAAGTACTCTGTACATATTGAAATACTTGCTTTAGAGTTTTTTAATGTATATTGTTAAAGTTATGTGCAAACTGACTAAGAGTTGACACTGTATATGTAATGTTGAGTTGAATTTGTGTTATAATGTATATAAAAAATTTTATAATCTTTTAATATTAAGTTATTAACTCTGATTCAGCTGTTTTAATAATCTTTGTAAGATAGACTCTGAGTTTCATTGAAGTTGTGACTGTCTTAATATTTTGTAAATCAAAGTCTTTAAGTATCTTTGTGAAATAGATCTTCTAAGATAAAATAAGCATTTATAAAGTTCTGTTTTGTGTAATTAGCATTTTTAAGTAATGCTTACACATTTTATAGTTAATCATTTCAAAATGATTACTCAATTTAATCTTAAGATCTAGAATTTTGTTTTTATCTGATCTGCATATAAGAATATCATCAACATATACAGCAACAAATAGAATACTGTTTTTAAACATACTATTATTTATGTAAATCTATGTGTATCTGAGGCTGTCAAGAAATCAGTGCATTATTTTATATTAAAGATAAGAGAACTATTTTAATTCATATAGAGCTTTCTTCAATTTATACATCTTTTCTTTCTTTTTCTCATATTCATTGAGTTAAATCACATAGACTTTTTTTTTTAAATCATTGTGTAAGAAAGTCATTTTAACATTTATTTGTTTTATTTTGTAGTTGTAAAATGCAGCTATGATGAAGATGACTTTATAAGTTATAAATTTAACAACTATTGCAAAGATCTCTTTATAATTAATTCTAAATTGTTATTCAAATTCTTTAACTATTCATTAAGTTTTATGCTGTAAAATTAAGTCATCAGATTTTCTTTTATAACAGTAGATTCATTTGTCTCTTAAAGCTCATCAATTAGATAATAATGTCTTTAAAGTTCATGTAAAGTTAATCATTAATGAGTTATACTCATTATTCATTGCTTTCTTTCAGTCTTTCAACTTATAACTTTCAATTATCTGTTTAAATGTCTAAAATTCATCTTTGAAGTCTTTTTTCTTTTTTATGACATCAATGATTATATTGAATATAGCTAAGTAGATTATGATTACTTTAAGCTTTAGCTTTATAGAAAGTTGTCTTTCTCTTTTAAAGCATCAAGACTCAGCTAATACTGACTTGTCAATTGTGAAAAGAATATTTATAATATTTTTTTTTTCTTTCTTCATTTCTTTTAACTGATTTGACAATATCAGTATGAAAGAATATGATGATGTGTACTTTGAAGATAATAACAATGATGAGAGTTAAAAAGAAAACAAAAAAGATAACTATACATCTTCTTGTTCTGCATTAACAGTGTGAAGTTAAGTAACTTTAAAAATTAAGACTGCAACTTCAACATTATAGATTGATGAATCTTTGTCAAACTGCACATCTTTTATTTTAATTACTCAGTCTATCTTTTTCTTTTCAGAAAGCTATACTCTATATTGATTTCTTTCTTTATATTTAACAAAAATTTTCTTATTGCTTTAGAATTCAAATTTAGTTCTTGTTGTTCAGATCTTCTTTGAAATATGCATGTATACTGTACATTTAAAACACTAAAGATGTTTAAAATTAATGAGATTTGCTGATCTATTCTTATTAAGAGATTTAAACAGTAGCTAAATTGAGATTTTGTTGTTTTTAAGAGCTGACATTGAGAATTAATTAAAAAGATAGCATGCTGTTTTGACAGTCTCTGATTATAGAGTTTTAAAGATTTTACTATTCAGAATTATAATTTTAACTTTTGCTATCAAAAATTCATTACTTCTTTCTGTCACTCTGTTCTGCTCTGATTCATAAGAAACTATTGTTTCATAAATAATTTCTAAACTTTGTAATAATTTAATGATGAGCTCATTCTCAAATTTCTTTTCATTGTCAAGTTGTATTCATACAATTCATAGATTCATCTAAATAAAAAGCATATTAAGAAATCATTCAATTTTATCTTTTGTCTGATCTTTCATTTTTATATTACAAACATATTGTCAGCAGATAAGATCATTCATAAAGACTATATATTATAAGAATCTGTCATATGCTTTCAGTATGACAGAGTTAACAACATTAATGTGAATTAGTTTAGTCATCTTTATGACTTAATTTTGTAATTTTCTCAAGATCTTCTTCTTTTGATTTGCTCTCATGCAGACATCACACAAGTGTAATAATGTTTTCATAAGTTCTTATAAGTCAAGCCTCACTATTTTAAGATTTTTTGACACATTATCAAGACTTAAATTCTCTATATAATTAAGATATCAATGTCAAGTAGTTTTTGAGATCTTGTTATCTTTAATAAATGACATAATCTTATTCTTGTTCACAGAATTTCTTATTATTAAGATTTAAAGATAATATAGCTTGTCTTTACATATTATGTAATTAAGTATATTCTTTACTTTATTCTTTAGATGTAATAATTTATTCTTGATTTTAATTAATATCTCTTTCTTTTCAGTCATTTCAATTAAGAAGAAATTGAACTCTATATTAGATATAAGATAAATATTCATTAAAATGATATTTTAAGTCTTTTCATTGCTGTTCTTTAACTGTAAGTCAACTGTTTCTATCTTTTAAGTGTGCATCACTTTAGACACTTCTCTTATAGAGAGTTCATTATTGAATGTTTTGATCAAGCTAAATGTAGAGAGATCACAGCATATATGTTGTGTTGTGTTAAAGTTAATTATTTATGATATTTTATTAATCACAAGACTATAGTTCTCTATCATAGTCAAGATCACTGAGTCCTCATTATATTGCTTATCTTTAAAACTTAAAAATTTCTTCTTTTCTTTTTCTTTCTTCTTTTTAGTCTCTTACTTCTTCTTTATCTCTTTAAACATCTTTTCTGAGTATAACTTTCAGTAATTGTTCTTAGAGTGAACTGCTTTCATATAGTAAATATACATTTCATTTTTATTCTTATTCTTATTAATGTTTCTCTTCTTATTCTTTCTCTTCTTATCTTTATGATTCTTCTTTTTACTCATTAAAGCAAGCTTCTCATTTCTTTCTTTAAGACACTCTTTGTTAATTAGTTTGATAATTAAGTCATTAAGAAATAAGATTACATTATGAGTCTTAAAGCATTTCATCATTACTTATTGAGAATAGAAGAATTTTAAATTCAATAAAAAAGTAATGATCTTCAGAATTTCATCAATAATGAAATTAAAGATTGCAATTTCTTTTAAGAGTGTCTTATACTTTAAAGCATAAGTATCAACAAAGAAGTATTGATTGAGTTGACAGACATATAGATTATTAAATAGAATGTATTTAAGATTAAATTTATAAGATAGATAAAGATATACAAAATGATTTTATATCTTTTTTGCTGTTTTCATGTCATCTATGATGACAGTGATCTTTAAGCTAACAATAAAAATAATAATAACTGTAATCTTGTTATTCTGTGTGATTCAGTTAGCTTAAGTAATGTTGATTATAGACTGAGTGTGTAAGTTATCTATAGGTCACACAGGTCTGAGTTGAGTTCAGGTGTTGAGTCAGGTAGAGTAAACTTTTTTTGACTTGAGTTAGATGCAGATTAACCTGACCTGACTCTGTGTGAGTCATGAATTATTTGTGAGCTAAGTAAGCAAGAATTAGTCTGATTAAGCAAGTATAAGTTAATATAAACATGTGGAAGTTTTTGCCAGTTAGTTTGGTAGTGTGCACATTAGAATTACACATTAGAAATGAAGATTTCATCTTAAATCATAGCATGTACTATTCTTTGAAAGTGCATAATGATGTTGTCATCAACTATGCTATAACTCTATGCTACAAAGCCTAATCAGCACTTAAAACAATCATCATCATTCACTGATGAGAATTCATCTTTATTCACTGTTCAAAGATCTATATCTTTCAACATTAAGAGACTTAAGACACAAACAATCATCATTTAACATTACTTTATTGATGAAGTGATGTCAGACATTGCTCTGTTGACAGAGTAATGTCAGACATCACTTTGTCAATGAAATGATATTAGACATTGCTTTGTCAACAGAGATTGAGAGCTTCTGACTGTGTGATTTCATCTGAGATTGAGAGCTCTTAACTGTGTGATTTCATTGAAGGTCAAGAACTCTTAACTGTGTGATTTCACCAAAGATCAAGAGCTTCTAACTGTGTGATTTCATTAAAGGTTGAGAGCTCTCAATCATGTAATTTCATTAAAGGTTGAAGGTTCTTAACTGTGTGATTTCATCAGAGATTGAAGATCTCTGACTGTGTAATTTCACTGAAGATTGAAGACTCTTAACTGTGTGATTTCACTGAAGATTGAAGATTTCTGACTGTATGATTTCATCAGAGATTAAAGGTTCCTGACTGTGTGATTGAGTGATGTGGTGAATGATGAAATAGTGAAGCATGAAGAAGAAGTGATGTAAATAAAGATGATGTAATTAAAGT
>JAABUU010003962.1_pt1 | contig 18089 bp, 16 predicted proteins | sample 5559301 | NCBI WGS metagenome assembly JAABUU01 (sample SAMN10711884, study PRJNA513360) | rock metagenome | isolation source: Antarctica rocks | place: Antarctica: Victoria Land, Richard Nunatak white | reverse complement strand
TCCTTGTCACCACACACCGCCTGCCAAAAGCACACCTGTCACCTCACAGTCATACATATGCTGACACGCAGAGCATTTTGTTAATGCATCTACTGAGTAATCATCGCTACTTGGTGAGGCATGTCAGCTAGTCCTGTGCATGTGCATAGATGCAAGCTTTGCATGCATGAATGGCTGATCATGGTGGTAATGCTTATCACTGGCCAGCTGAACAAGGGCCACATGCATTTGTGGTTTGTCAAGGATGATGGCTGACCTCTTGGCTGCGGGCCCAGTAGCAGCGCTGCTGCTAGGCTGCCGCCGCTTCAGCTGAACAGCCTGCACACAGCATAGCACATATGAGACACATCTAATCAATCGGCAACAGCTTGAGCAAAATTTGTCATTCTACAAAGGGAGCTGACTTGCGTCGCACGCACCTGATGCCTGTTGGCTAAGCCCGCGTTTCAATTACAATTACAATAATGGGAGGGTGCAGCTCACTGGAAACCCTTATGTCTCATGGTCAGGTGGGCAAAATGAACTGACTTCATGGATGGCGAGGTAAATTTGGCCATCCCTGACAGTGCAAATGCATATTTGCAGCATGTACTGCTCAACAACATAAGCACTGAGGTTTAGCTGGCAGTGATAAGAATGCTCCGCCAGTCTAAGCATCCTGTTGACGTCCAAAATTGCATGCTGTTCTACCTGCAAGTACAAGGCTCATGCCTCTACTTTGCATGCAGATACTACTGCCACCTAGCTAGGTGTCAAGCAGATGACACACCTTCTTTAAAGCTGTCACAGAAGTGTGCTGTGAGGTGTGTGTGTGCAGCCCCTCCTGGCTTGTTGTCACATCTTCACCTGGCTCAGCAACTTGCTGACTCACATCAGCAGCTTCACCTTGTTGCATGGGCACAGTCAGAGCATCAGGAAGCTGCTCTACTGCAGCAGCGTCTACTGCTTGTGATGGTGCAGGCACAGCACCATGTGCTTGCCGCATAGCAGTGCCTTGGGCAGCTGAGCCTGTGTGATGAGGCTCTTTGGCGTGTGTGCTTGCCTCAGGCCTGGCATTTGAGCTACGATTGGCCCCAGGCTTGCTGTCAGTCAGCACAGTTGAGTCTGGTGCAACAGTCTCTGCTGATTTGGCACCGCTCATAGCAGAAGGCCTGATCTCTCCAGGCGGCCTGTTGCCAGGCTTGCTCTGCATGCTGTCATGAACAGGCTGCAAAGCCTTGCTTATGTCTGAAGATCCGGCCTGGTGCTCCTTGGAAAGGCCGTCATCTGTTGGTCCAGCAGGGCTGCGATCATCTACAGCAAGCTTGCTGGCACGGCCAGTGTTTGACGGTTGTGGCCCTTGACTTGCTGTTGGTACATCATGCCCTGAGCTGGCAGCAGCAGCAGACAGAAGCAAAGCGCCCGCTGCCTGTGCACTCTTGGTGCCTGACTGGTCCAAAGACGGCTTGGCATGCTGGGGTGAAGTATGCTGCTGAGGCACAGCACTGATGAGGCTGGGGCTGACAGCCTCCTCTGCTGCCTGCTGATCAGAGTGAGGAAGACTGGCAGAAGGCATAGATCTGGGGCTGGACTGATGGGCAGCAGGACTGGATGGACCTGCAGAAGGCATGCTTGCAGCTTGTGTCTCTGCAGCTGATGCTGGCATGTCTTCCATAAAGGGGGAGTCTCCCTTTTGCTGCTGCTGCTGATGCTCTTCCACAGGCTGCTGTTGATGCTGATGCTGGTGGTCAGCAATGTGGTGTTGCTGCTGGTGCAGAGAGGGTTGCACCAGAGGCTGGGACATTGCCTGATCCTCGTGCTCAGACAGCATGTGTGAGTCCAGCATAAAGTCCAGGCCTGGGATATCCAGCTTGAGACTTGGGGACAGACTCATCATTGAGCTGGACTCCTGGCTCAGCGTGGCGCCCTTGGCAACACCAGCTACTTCCTGCTGAATGTGCATGCCAGCCTCAGTTGGGTCAGCAGCATCTGTGCCTGTGTGATGTGTAACACCTGGCACTGACTGCTGCTGCTGCTGCTGCTGCTGCTGCTGCTGCTGCTGCTGACCCTTGCCACTTGGATCAAGTTGATGACTGGTGTGACGATCTGGGTGTGTGTCATGAGATATAGCAGTTGCAGGTGCCTGTGTCTCGCTTGTGTCCAACAAATTTGGTGTTTGCTCTGCGTGCTGCAGTTGAGCAGGCTGCTGCGTGGCTGGTGCAACACCATTCAGCAAGGGCGCGGCGGTGTCCATCATATGGTCTGCTTCAGCAGAGTGTGCAGCAGACTGTGCATGACTCATGGACGGACTAGCATCATTGGATGCAGGTCTGCCTTCCAGCAACTGCCTGCTGTCGTTGGCTGACTGAGGCTTGAGTTGAGCTGGCCAGCTGCCACCGAGGCGTGCCTCTAAAGAGAGCTGACAAGCTGGGCCTGCTTTGCCTGCAGCATGCAGGAGTTACTTTCATACCAGTAAAGTAGCACAATGATGGTGCTTGATGGATGATTCAGCTGCTTGACCAGCAGGTTGTGGAATCCTCCGCTACGCCACTACATTGCACAGACCACATGGTTTGCCGATCAACATGTGCAGCAACCCGCTGGGCCTGTATGTGTTGCTGAGCTGAGCATAAGCCTGCTGAGAATGCTGTTTGCATCCAAATGCATGAGAGGACCGACAGAACTGCACCTGCAGGCTCATCTGCATGCTGAATGGCTGTAATGACGCCACTGCTAGACACAGTGACGTTGCCTGCTTGCAGATGGCTTGCCTGCCAAGCAGGCGGCCCAAGTCTATCGCTGCTAAGCCCAGCACTCCATTTAGGCTGTTGTAAAATGTTACCTGGGCTGATAAGCTGTTCGACAACCTGCACATACTGAAGTATCCTCAGTTGAAAACAGCTTGTTCACCAGCGGGAAGTCTATGACAAGGTCAGCAACATAACCAATGACATGCACTAGCCTTGGACATTATACACCATGACAACTTGCCAGGCTTGCCTTTGGCAGGGGACTTGCGCGAACTAAGTTTTCAAACTTTGCACGAATCTGAGCAGCCATGTCAGTCTGCCCAAAGGCTGCAGTGCTTGAAGACCTGGTGGGCTGAGGTGCCCAAATGGCCTGTGCAAAGCTGTCCGCACTTGCAGCTTGTGGTTGCGGAGCAGCCAGTTGCATAAGTTGGGGTTTACCAACAGCTTTTTGCTCCGTTCCAGGCCTGCAGTATGAGCCACAACTTCTGGAACTCTGATGAATTGTCGAGATGCAGTGGGCACTTGTTGCTCGGAGCAACATAGGCTTTGACAAGCTGGATGCAAAAGCAGCAGGTGGATGCAGCCCTTCAGCACCTTAGACCAGTGAGCGAGCTGGACAAGTGGGACTTTAAGAGCCCTGAAGTGCTGGCTGGGGCGAAAATGCTGCCGTCCTTCAGAAAGTCCGTTCGCTTGGGAGTAAATACAAGACCTTCCATCACAACAGGAACACCGTGGATGGTCACCAGCTCAAGCAGCGTCCAGTGAGTCAGCTTAGTTGGCCACTGCAGTCTGTACACATCGTGCAGGCTGGTGATGCAACTATCCGAAGCGCAGAATTGCTTGCATTGAATATTGTCACACTGCAGTTTAGGACTCTGATCAGACTCTCATGAGACTGAGAGGCGATTCCAGGTCAGCCCTGCCATGTCAGCAACACAGCACAAGTACCTCTGTTCGCACTCAGCCTGCATCCCTTGCGCCTGTGGAATACACATCGCAACCAACTCGTGCACGGTTGACACCATCTTATTCAGGGCGTACATCGATCGTGGGCCTGCCAGGCACGCCAAGAGGAAGCATCATTGACGGACTATTCCTACAATGCCTAAGCAGAAGGCCGCAGAACCTCTGTTTGATCAACTCAGTAAAACACTAGAGACCGATGGCGAAGATCTCGTTAGCAAGTTGAAGGTAGACTACTCGCCAATTGCCTGTTCTGCTGATAGTGTAGACTTTACCTGCATCGAGTCATGACGATCGTTCCGCTTGGGTGGACAAACCTGACCCTGCCGACTGCTGGCAGTGTTCTCAGTGGACGTGAAGACAATGGTTGGTGTACAGGGGCTTGTCCTTTTCAAAATTGATGATGAGGAGTGGACTTTAGACCTTAGGTCAGGAAAGGGAAAGGTGTCCAAAGGTGGAGCAGGCAGTGACAAGCCAGATCTGACTCTTACAATCTCTGATGACAACTTTGTGAAATTGGTCATGGGAAAGATGGGACCACAGCAGGTACTGCTTGACTTCAGCACAGATTGGGGGTTGTTACTGTCAAGCCTCAAGAGGTGCAGGCATATGCGACATGCAGTGGTATAGTAGCCACAGCATTTGTGCTGGCTACATGTTCAAGCTTCCTATTGCATGATGCGTCAGGTAGTACAATTGCACTGCAGTAATAGAGCCCAGCGTACGACAGCAACAGGTTTCCGCCACATGACATGTAGAAGTCAATGCAATGAAAAGCTGTGCTGTAGCATGAAGCATGCAGGTATGACATAGCTTCTGCCTTGTTGCAGGCATTTCTGCTGCGCAAGCTCAAGATTAGTGGCAGCATGGGTATGGCCCTCAAATTGCAGCCAATCTTGGATGCAGCACAGCCTAAATCAAAAATGTGAACAAACCTGTGAGTTACATACCATGTTTTCTGTGTCCAGATAAACTTGCTCTGTCAGCTAGTGGCAAACAGATGCAGCGCGGTAGTGCTTTAACAGTATTGTCCTGCAAGGGTCTTGTTGATTTTGCTATATGTTGCCACACTGTGTGGCACTGGACTGTCACAGTGACTTGCCCTTAAACTCCGATTCAATTGCAGCGGCAAAGCAGCATGGGCAGGTGCCTTAGCTTTGTTTAGATGGTTATGTGCTCCTCTGCCTGTAACACATGCCTTTTTTGTCTCTTGATTAGCAACATCTCATGAATGTGCGTGTGCAGCCAGGTGTGATGCCTTGTTTCAACAAACAGCTCAATGCATGTAGCTACAGCTTGCCCTTTTGCATGTGATTATGTATACCCTGTTAAAATCCAAGAGGCTATTGTTCCCTTGATAGATTGGATCTCGAATACACTTTCCCAAGGATACACTAATTTGCAGAGCTTATAGAGATATTGTGTCAGATACAGCATGCAGTCAAGCAAAGGTTGTGTTAGGCTGCGAGATGCATTTCAATGCATCGCGCAGGACATATTTACAGTCATGTAGAAATGCTGAAAATGAAAGCTGCTGAGAAAACCATCGTAGCGTCTGCTGGCTGTTAGGTCGAGGCTGACAGTCCTGACGAACGGCCACGAGTGCAAGCACAATGCATGCACAGCTGAAATTGGAGGTTGTGTTAGTGGTCATACCTATAGCAGCAGCATAGGCTATTGTTGGTCTCAAGACTAGGTGCCATGGCACACAATGTGCTTTTAATGAAGCTTTATAAAGGTCCTGGACTGAAAGTGTCACCTCAGTGCCTGCCTGATCGGTAAGAATGCCATATGCATATTTGTCAATGTGGCATGTAGCGGATGTGACAGTATGCGGGCCTGAACGAGCTGGCCCAGGTCTGGATCTTCAGATGCCTTCAAGACCGCTATGTCACTCTGTGTCACGTCGATAGTGATTCGACTGCATTCGAAGAAAGTTTGACCTTTTCAAAGTTTTGATTCAGCATCGAAGCAGCTGCAGATTCGAAACAGATGCAGCCATCCTGACGAGACCGGCGTCGTAAAGCACCCGAAGCTGTGTTGTTCCGCACTGTAACAACGCAACAGGTTTGAGAGGATAGGAGAGCATCTGAAGGTGCTGCTAAAAACCTGTTGAGGCTGCAGCGGCCGACGGAGCTCCGATCCTCGGCATGCGTCTGCCGACTTTCACCGCCGTGCGACTTCTACCGTCGCAAACTGCGATATGCATGTCCGTCTGTCTCTTTGCTTGTACAAGTGTGGGCATTGCTGCGAGGAGCTTGCAGCAGTCCAGCGGATGCACCAGCGGAGTAGACGTAACGAGGTATGGCGCTGATGCTTCCGGCCAGGCTGATAGCTCTCAGGCTTTCAACGAAGCCATCGTTGCCGCTAGTACTGAGCGTAAGTTGGTCATCAGTCTACGCAGAGCAAGACCGCATCCGCATTGTAGAGAAATAGACATTGAGTCATGGAGTCGCCCTTAAATTTTAAGTCTTTGCAGGCTTGTTCGTTTGTGTGCCGCCGGGCACGTACAAGGCCTTCGCAGACATTGATGTCAACGTGGACGGCCTGCTTGTGTCAGCTCCATCTGGAGCCTCCATCGTGTTTGGTGCCTCAAATGTGCAGTTCTTTGTGAGAGGGAATGGCAACACAGTTCAAAACCTCAACATCAACTGCGACAACTCAGCAGCCTCTGGCTTTGTGATCACAGGGGGAGGCAATGTCGTCACAGGGTGCTCAGTAAGACGCTCCAACAGTGACTTTGTTGTTGTGCTTGCCAGGCTGCAACTGATGCTTGTCTTTTCTCACCAGCAGATGTGTTGGTACACGCCTCCGTTGACTACAGGCCATAAACTGTGGAGCGCATGGGTTTGTCATTGATGGTCAGTCATCAGCTTGCGGTGGAAACACTGTCTCTGGCTGCACAGTAAGTATGGTCATTCTGCATGATATCTATTGCCATTCCTGCCATACATGTTGTGTACAAGCTGCAGAGTTTGCTCTGAATTTCACTAGCTTGCATAGCATGCCATGAACTAGACTGCATCCGTTTGTTGAGTCAGCAAAGGCGTAGCGCAAAGCGCATGAATGGGACATGCTAGAGCACACAGAGCGTCTGATCATGCAGGCTTCAAGCAACATGATGGTGGGCATTGCACAAAATGACTGCAGTGGTAACACCATCACAAGCAATACCGCCTCCTCTAACCAGTTTGAAGGCATCACAGCAGACAACCAGGCCAATGGTGCACAGGTCTGCAGACATGTACACATGCTTGGCATCACTTTGAGGATCTTCAGTGCAGTGACATCTATGTCTGTGCTGCTCAGCATGGCTGCCTGGCCCAGAAAATGCCTTTTGTGTCTAGCAGATTTCGGGAAACACCCTGACTGACAACGCCATCGCTGGGGGTGTGGGAAGCATTGGCGTTGACCACAGCAATGGTGAGATGTCTCCTTTTTTGGAGTGCAGCCTGCACCACCTCTGTCTGTGGTTCCACTTCTCGTGTACGCTCCAGCACATTGCTATGATAGTTATAATTATTATAGTCTAACAGATTAATGCTGACCCATGCTGTGACAGCAATACCTTCTGGCAGAGAAACAGACCCAGCAGTACCTCTTTGTAGGTGTGGTGGTCTCCAACAATCAGATATCAAGCAGCATGGATGGCATGCCAGGGATAGAGACAAAAAACAATTTGGGACCCAGCATTGGTCTCAGCATCACAGGCAACACAATCGCAGGTGGCGCAGGTGTTGCAATCTGGCTCCTTTGTAACAATGGATGCACCTATGGCAGTACAATCAGTGGCAACACACTATCAGGCAATGCTGGCACAGGCAACTTCTGCAACGGAATGATTCAGGAGGATGATCTTGGGGGTAATAACATCATCAACTGCTGACAATGTTTTTCTTGTGTGTCATCAAATTGCCCAACATCTACAAAGAGTATTTGTCCAAGAAGAACAGAAATCTGAGCTGTCTTAGAATCCCCTGTATGATGTGACAAGCTTTGATGCATCATTAGCCCTTCTCAAGCTGATCATCCCTTTTTGTGCTTTTTCAATAAATGTATTATGCTGCTTGTTGAATAACTATTCAGCACTTTTGACTTTCCTCAGATCTTATGCACTGCTCCCGAGCAGCGCATTCTGTCATAGACTCTGTTTGTCACTAATTACCAGGTTTTTGAAGCTTTTAGGCTGCAGCATATGACCTCCAAGTATTTCCTGCCACTTTTATGCTAAATATCAGAATATTAACAGGACATAGTACCACTAAGCTGCATGCTGTCACTGCTAATCCAACAAATGGTCAGACCATGATGGCTCTACGCTATCTGGATTTCAAGATGTCTAGAAGAAGTTGCCGCTGCTGCACAACATCTGCCATTTGCGTGTCTCTGCCAGCAATGCTGAAGATCCTCTCAAATCTGTCAAACTGCTCTTGTGCTAAATCCGGCTCATCGTAGTTGCTCAGAGTGATAGCTGCAGCATACATAAAACAAGACGTGAATCAGCCAGCATACTTTGAACATTATTACGTCGCCTGCAGGGTTTACACATCTGCAAATTTTGTGAGAATGTTTTTTAAAGGTACCAGCAATCAACATGTAAGTGACTGCTGTTTATAGCTTACCATAGTTGAGCCTGAACATCATGTCGTCATCAAGTTCAATGGCCTTCTCATAAGCAGCCGAAGCATTGTCCACGTCATCTAGCTTGGCAAGAGCCACAGCCAGATACATGTAGGTGTGTGCAAAGTCAGATTTGATGTTGATAGACGAGCTGAAGTGATGGAAGGCACTTGCATACTGTCCTGTTGCAAGGTGCAACAAGCCCAGATTGTAGCTGACGATCCATTCAAAGGGACCTGAAGACAAATTAGGCATGTTAATGCACCCAACTCTGGGGGATTCGGTGGACCTGTCAGTTCGCAGTTGCAGGTTGCTGCACAGTGCGTGAACACCACCCACCTAGGTAAGAAGCCTTCTTTAGACAAGATATTGCCGCCACGTGTTTCTGCTTGCCAAAGAAGCACATCCCTGCATGGACAACAAGACAATCTGACAATGCAAAGGCTGGAACAACATGATCAGCTAATGCACCAGCTGTGCACATAAACAGTGCATGGTGACCTATGTTGTTCCACAACTGTGGAGAGTTGGGTGTGCACTGCGGCCACACGATACTTGACCAAAGCCACATCCATGTCATGATGGTCCTGCATGCATCAACCCATGTTTGTAAGCACTCAGTCAGCATCAGACGCTCTATACAATAGATGCACATGCAGCCCTTGCAGTACAGAATGCAATGCACAGCTTGCCTGTATGACACTGGCAGCCGCCAGAATGCTTTTGACATTTCTCGGATCATTTGACAAGGAGTTTCCCAAGAAATCAAAAGCCTTCAAGCTCTCGCCCATTCGCAGGTACAGCAAACCAATTGTGGTCAGTACTTCTGCATTGTCTGGGCAGAATAGCAACGCTTCCAAGCAAACTTTCACTGCAGCTTGGTAATCTGCTTGCAGAGCATACACCTTGCCCAGCTGCAGAAAGGTGCTGTCGTGCTGCTCTATTGAGTTGGCTTTGACAAAATTTTCAGCAGCCCTGCAGGGGGAGGTGAGCTGAGCACGCTTGTATAACACAGAATAGTATGTATGGTATGGTCATGGGATGTGCAAGAGTGGTAGGTACCAGTCATATTCCTTTGCAGCCATGTAACATGCTCCCTTATTGTGCCAAAGTTCCCAGTCCCTTGGGGCTAGCTGAGTCGCTTCTTCAAAGACCTGCACAGCTGCCTCAAAGCTGCCCAGCAATAGTAGCGTGCGTCCAACCTGTGCCAGAACAGCACAGTCAATGCTACAGCAGAGAAATATGATCCTGTTAACTATCTGCTACTGGCCTGCTTGTGGTAGGTGTGATTGTTGGGACTGACAACAGCAGCCCGCTGAAACAGCTGCAGAGACTCTGATAGCTGGCCTATAGCATGTCAGCACAGCTTGAGTGCCTTTCGCTGGTAGACGACGCTTGAGACGAGCTCTTCTAAAAAGCACGGCAAGCTGAGCACCTTTTTGCCGGTGGATCAGAGCTTTTATGTACAGTGCATACTCTGCACCTCCCTGAGAGTCGGCAAGCGAGGCTTCGATCAAGATCAGACACTCATCGAGGTCCTGCTTGATGTTCACAAACGTTAGTCACTGGCAGTCCGAGACCCCAGCGTTTCTTCTGCAGAGACCTCGCACCTGTCTCAAGAACAAATGGTGGATGAGGAAATTGTTTTTATGGTGCTGCCTGCTGTGACGTGAAGGCAGCTGCTCTGCGTCCGTTGCCATATGAAGTCAGCTGCAGGGCTATATCGAAAGCTCGAGCAAGACTTGAGCGGCCAAACTATGCTTTGACAACTCTTGTAAATATAAATCCAGGCCACTGTCATGTTGGCCAGCATCAAGAACAGATATGCTGCTGAGATGCAGAGTAAGCACCTGGCGGTGAGCCCCAGTCTGCTTGGTGTTCAAACTTGAGCCGGTACCTCTCACTTGTTCTGGTGCTCCCGCTTTGTGGCACCATCTCAACCTGAAATCCAATGTTCTTGCCTTGTTTGCTGTGTGCCATCTGCACACATCACTGGCCACTCACAAAGCTGCTGCCTCTTTGCTGTATGGAATTTGTGCTGTTTCACTTGGCATTATTGATGCAGCACAGCAAAACCTGTATGCCATCTGCAGCTACTAAGGTGCAAGTGTACCATTCAAATTGCAGCATGCTGTACAGCATCAGGGATTTTGCAGTCACAGCACATGCGGGACTGTCAATGTTACCCGTGTGAGTAGACTTCGCACACTCTCGTGGCTTCCCCGTAGCTTTTCATATGTCTTCTTTTCATACGACTTGCTAACTCGCTCCTCAAAACAGCTGTCCTGACGTTTTTGTACAAACTCCTCTAGCTGCTTGACAGTGGCCCCTGCTTTCCCATGGAAGGACAGGGCCTGCAAGCAGTCCAAAACAGACTTATGATCAGACTGTTGGAATAGTACTTATGATGATCCTGACTGCAGCATATCATGGGGCCTCTGCACCATAGCACACCTCCTGCCCTGCCTGAACATAACATGTTTACATTTTGCTGTGGCTGCATTGTTGTCACCTATATGAACATCATCGTCTGATGTTATGCGCTGAGACACTTTTGACAGCATACCAGTGCCAAAAGACCCTGAGTACAGGGATTGACAGGCTGTTGCAGGTTCAGCCATGCTTTCACTTTGACAGGCATGAAAGCATGGCTGAACCTGACTGTTGAACACATGGCTTCTTACAGGACATAGCTAACAAGTTATGTGAGATGAGTGGCCCGTGTCACCTCAAGAAGAGCTCCTCGTAAGTGCGGTTCCTCTTTGCATGGCTGGCAGAAGTAGCAGTAATGTGACAATGGCCATGGCAGGTCAGCTGTGCAATACAGATGTACAGGCTCATTACAGCTGCCACAGACGCTGAGTTGATCACAATTGCTTCTTTGCTTGCAACTCGCACAAGTTTTGCCTGCGCAACACACAACATCACTGCATGCTGCGTACGCACATCATCTGACAACGTGGTCTGCCCACTTTGCTTGACAACAACCTGGCACTGAAGCTCTGCATGTATGGCATTTAGTGTTGTTATTTTCCAGCAGTGATGACATGCATACACGTCAAGCAGTCATGACTTGCGGCAAACAGACACTATGACAGGGCATACCAGCTTCCATATTGGCAGGAGGCCGCTGAATAGCTTGCAAACTGGGCTCAACATGATATGAGTCGTCTTCTGCTCCTCCAGGAAGTATTATGGTGTCTGTGTCGGGTTGCAAGTTGTCGTCTCTGTGTGCAGTCGCCGCGACCTGAAAACGTGCTGATGTCACACTGCTGCATACAACGGGCTTGCCTGCTTGCAGCAACCCAGATACGATATGGGTAACCTGGTTATCAGGATGCTTGCTCGGCAGCGCTTACGCAGTTCCTAAAGTGTATGCAGTGCAAACGTGTTGCCATGACTGGCGTCTCAGGGGTAGTATGACAGTACCAAATGCCTTGCATGAGGCAGTCTTACAAAGCCAGCCGAAACTGCTCAGTCGCCTGCACCTGAGTAGCGCTGAAGCCTTGTCTGGACACTGAAAGAAAAGCTTGTTCGATGCCGGAAGACGCCAGCTCGTCTGGAGACATTCCTGCTTCCTGCTCGCACTTGCATCGGGTCGCCTTCGTTCAAGCAGCTAAAAGTCTGCCTTTTGTGGTTGCGCTGCTCCGACACCCAGTGCTGCGCCCCACGTGATGGCCCAGTTGTGCTGCGCCCCACGTGATAGAGAGCTGACCGATTCGAAGCTGACATGCTGGAATTCTCCAGCAGCTGGATGGCCATGGATGAATATGGATGTATTTGCAAATAATCAATTGAGCAGCACTTAATGGACACAGCTGGTCATGATGCACCCTCCCTATCAGTTGTACTGGTTCTACTGCTACTACATGCTGATGACCTCATCATTATGTCTACAACAGCAGCAGGGCTCCAGAGGCAGCTTGACGATTACAACAGTTCTGTCTTCAAAGGCAACTCAGTGTTAATCTGGCCAAGACCAAAGTGGTCACATTTGGTTCAAAAGCTGCATGATAAGCTTTCATGTTGAATGGCAATGAAGTGGAGCGAGTGGAGTCATACAACTATCTTGGGTTTAAATTTCATGCGACCAAAAATCTAGCACATAGCGTCTCGCCGCGAGTCGCAGCTTGTCTCTGCTGCAAAAAAAGCAAGGCATTTCACGAACCGCAGATGTGCTCTTTTGCCCATTTCTGATCCTAAAGTACGGTGCAAGCTTTTTGACAGCCTGGTACTACCCATTTTGAGCTATGCTAGCGAAGTGTGGGGTGTTAATGGAGGGATAGGTGATGCTGCAGAGCTTTTGCATAGGCAATTCCTGAAGCGTATGCTTGGCGTGAGGGACAGCACTGCAAACTTCGTCGTACTACTAGTAGCTGAGTTAGCCCGTTTACGTTTTCACTGGTGGCGACAAATTCTGCGAAATCATGACCGCATCAACAATCTCTCTAGATCTGATGATGAACGTCTCATCATGATCAAGAATCCTTTGATGAAGGCATGCACGGCATGTCACACTTGTTTTGGAGCCACAAAGTTCGCAATTGGGGCAGGGTCAACCTGTAAGTTTGAGCATTGAGGATGATTAAATGTTTAGATATGAGTACTGTTATTGGCAACGCGAAAACCCATTATTCACAAACATGCCATCAGAGTAGTCTTAACCCTTGCAACCAGAACACGTCTCAGCACCTTATCTTTCAGCGGTCAAATATTTTAAGAGCCGGAAACTCATCAGCAAATTTAGATGCGGATGTCATGGTCTTCATGTAGATACTGGTAGGCTTTTACCTTTAGCACAGCAGGTGCCTCGGGAGCAACGTCGCTGTTTTGTCTGCAATTGTGGTTCAACACAGGATGAACATCATTTTATGTTTGCTTGTCCTGCATATTGTGTTATCAGGAACAGATTCACAAATATTTTCTGGGGCCCAGCCCCTACACTGTCTTTCTTCCAGCCCCAGAAGCTGCACATCTACCGCACTTCTGGTGGAGCCCAGACTGCGAGGCGCAGCCAACAGTCAAAGGAGCGCTTCTCCGGCTATGCGCTACCAGAGTACTCTCTTTGTATACTTGAGAGGGCTTACTCTTGGCGGCATCACATCTATCAAGGTTCATAGCTATAGCCTGTGTGCTTTGCCGGAAAGCATGTGTGTTCACAGCTCAGCATGGCATGCTTCAGTTCATCGGCTGCACTAAGCAGGGGCAGTGCAATGACATGCCCTTGACACTCAGCCGGCCAGATGGATGACCAAAACAGAGGTCCTGGTTGCAATTCAGGCCAATGATCATGTAGTAACACCAGACTCCTTGAGCAAGAGAGTGTTTGAGGTGTGTTAAAAGCAGTATGTTACCAGCAACACATCAGACAATGTTATTAACATTGCATTTGTTCTGCCACTGAGAAAGTATGCACTATGGCAAGCACTGAATTTGATGGCAAACTTTAAAGTGGCAAAATTAAATAAATTTATCCTATCTCAATTTGTACCATGCAGCTCTGCACAATCGGTTCAGGTACAGGCATCATTGCTCAGACACTGTTGTTGCCTGCAAGCAGTTGACCAGCGGCCAGATTGCTGCCATGCCTGATGATGCGCCTCTTGTGCTGAAGCAGACAGCTGCTGGACAGCCAAGCAGCTTCAAGTCGGGACTCTTGACACCTACCTTTCACCACCTTGCACCCCTAACACAACACAGTCAATGAATGACCAGACAATCCATGTCTCAACAGCTGATAAGGCATCAGTTGCAGCTAAGCAATCAGCAAATCCTGAACCAAATTCCAGCAGCGGCTCCAAGAGGCCTAGACCTGTGAACTCGATTGCAGCTGAGGTGGTGATGTCTCCTACCAATAGAGCTGCTTCAAAAGTACAGAGCCGCGACGATAGGCAATTTAGGCCTCCTGGTCAGCAACATGATAATAGGTGCCCCCTAATTGAGCAGCTGTCAAGCACCCTGACGGATGACATGTGTACTTGCTGCAGAAGGAAGTCTCTGTCACCCATCTAGATCTTAGTTTGATTGCAAGCCACACAATCCTGTGCATGTACTGCACGAACATGACTAGCGATCACGATTGTGCTAGCACTCCTCAGCGTCTTACAAGCATTCCATTCACAAGTAGGCTGCTTCACAATTATACAGAATGGGTGAACCAAGTCGCTGATGAGCATGCCAAAGCAGCCCGGATATGTGGAATGTTCAAACGTCTGCAGTCAGAGATGTCATCTGTTCAAGGAGGTCAGGTATGTACGCCAGAATTGCACGGTTGTATAGCATCCTGTGTGGCCAGGTACATGTCATTTGTATGCTAATTGCATGCGAGAATGAGTTTTCATAACATACCTGCAGGTTGAGAAACGACTCAGAGTTTGTGCAAAGGCCATGATGCAAAGCTTTGGAGACAAGTCACCTGGCATGGACTCCAGTTCATGCATTACAGCAGTGTATATTTGTGCTTGCTGTTTGACAGCAGCCTACCCCAAGCACTGTACACTGTATCTCTTTTACCGACTTTGGTGACTTCAGCACTCTGCAGAAGTCTGCTAGCTCTGCAGTGGCAAGCTGCTGAGGGGTAAACATCTGGATGCTGGTCTCACATAACACGTCAAGTTTGAGATTTTTGCTGTCACTGACTGTCTGTACCCCTCGTACACTCTTTCCGCTGTGATGGTCTGCCCTTGAGCTGCAGCAGAGCCTGGGCTCAACGGCTGACAGGCTTGTGAGCAAGTGTTGACTTTGTTGGCATTCCTTGGCAGGTGAAGTTTCAGGAGCTTAGGCCAGCCTGCTGTAAGACAGATGCAGACAGATGCCTGTCAGACAGGTGCAGACAGATGCTTGTCAGACAGGTGCAGACAGATGCCTGCCTCCAAGTGCAGACAGAAGCCTGTCCCAAGAGTGCTAACTGCGGATAGCAGGCGCAGCAATACACAGACAGATGGCTATCAAGACGACCACAGAGTCACAGATATCCTGTCTCAAGAGTGCTAACTGCGGATAGCAGGCGCAGCAATACGCAGACAGAAGGCAAACAAGCCGACGAGAAGGTTGCAGGCGTCCTGTCTTGGGGTGGGGACAAATGCCTGTTTTAAGACAGATCCATATGGCGACAGAAAGGGCTTTCTATCCTCGACCTTCACAGCACCAAGAAAGTACTATTCAGGGCACAAGCTAGACCCCTCAGCAGTCACACTATCAGTCTTGGCAGTGGTCTGCAAGGGAGTACATTGTGCTGGTCGCTATTATGACAACACTCAAGGAGGCGCAGACTCTGGCTGAGGTTCTGCACGCGTTATTGCACACTTTGTGTTGGCAGTGCAGATTGTCATTTGTGTTGACAGTCTTTTGACGGCTGCATTTTCACAGTAGTCACATGGGACCAAGAGGGTCTCTAGGACAGGGTGTAGTCAGCAGTGGTATTTCAACCTGGCTGCATTTTTCACAGTAGTCACACGAGACCAAAAGGGTCTCTAGGGCAGGTTGTAGTTAGCAATTGTTAGTGGCTGAGCTTGCAATGCACTGGCATGCATTTTCGGTTGAACAAGTTCATGTGTCCAGCTAGGCATTCCGTGAGTTGCCAGTTAGAGCACATCTAAGCTGAACTTTGATCAGTGATTCTTCAGTAGTCTGGTCATTTCATACAGTGCTCATGAGATTGAGTTTAACATTCTAGTGTTTCTCGGTTTCAGGTTTTGGACGCCTTGTGGCTGGAAACTAAAATGCAGACAGCTAGGCAGCTGGTCATCCAGGGCCTGGATTCCAGGCGTCGAGCACATTGTCATTCAAACCTTGCGTTAGCATGAGAGCGTCCGAGCCTCTTGACATGCTTAAGTCAGGTAACATACCGTAGTGTGTTATGGCCGACGACAATTATTTCACTGCTAGCCTGTCTGTCTTTTGCTGACTCTGGCTGCAGACCTCGACTCGCTATCGCTTCAGGTACGTAGCTTTAGCCGACGCTTGTGCAGAGACTGAGCATCTTCTGGACCAGCGTGATACATCGCATTACAAGCAAGTGCTGGTCAAGCTGGAGTCTGGGGGCAGCAGCAGCGAAGTCCAAACACAGCTGTCAAGTGATAGCAGACTTGCTGTATTGAGCTTGCAGAGTAGACTGATGGTTTCTTGCCTGGACCTGATCAGTGTCAACGGCAAGAAAGAGCAGCATCCGCATGCACACCTGGCTTACACAATGAATGACGGGCTTAGCCTGCGTACTTTTGCAGCTGGTGACAGAATTGTGGTAGTAGGGAAGTTATGGAAGACAGACAAGACAGAAGCCTATGCGTGCATGAGGTGTTGCTCATGACATGCCTATTCTTTGTTTGCCCGTTTTTGGGTGCAACCTTGAAGGCCCCGCGAAGCAGAGCCATGGGCGCATCACGGTGAACTACAGCATGCACAGAAGCACACACTTATTGCAGGAGAGAGCGGTCCGATGATTGCACTGCCATAGTTCCTTTGATGCAGGTCTTGACTGCTGCAGTTTTTGCCATCAGTGTTTTGTGCAATTTTCATCTCTGTCCTGGTTTGGGCCCATAATTGCCATCAGTGGATAGAATTATTTGGGTTATCATGTGAAATGCAGCCTTGTGATGCAATCAAAGCTGCCCAGCAAAGCGACGTTTCTTACTTGGCTGTTTGTCAACGAAGCTCAGATCAAGTAGCCTTATATAAGAGGCTGCAAGACTAGCAAGAGCTTCAAACTTTGGACACCCACATCCATTCATTCAAGCCATGCTAGTCCCATGCATGTGCATGTTGACCTGTCAATTTGGGCTTGGAGGCTAATATACCGCACTGTTACGTGTACACAATCGCTCAAAAAATGTTCTGCACATGACCACGTGGTCATACGGTACAATACTGCATTGATACAGCAGTTGACATGTTTTTGGGTCCATCAACTCAGGAAAGCAGTTGGCAATGCATTCCAAGATATCATAACAATAAGATGCATGCTAACAGACCATCACAAAACTGCGCCTGCTTTTTCTAAGGTGGGTGCACATGTATCAACTATTGGTTTTCAACCCAAGTTGGTAGTGTGCAATAGGTGCACATGCTAGACAGATGCCCAACTTGGTAGCGCACAATAGATGCACATGCTACTGCTTCATTAAACAGTTCCTCTATCGGTGTGAAGTCCGTGTATCATGACTGCCTTAGGCAGTCTGCATGATACCAACGTACGCCTGATCGGAGAGAAGATCACCATGGCATGGTGCATGCAGTACTCAATTTGTCTGCCAATACATCTGCATGGTCATAGCCTAAAAAAAGCTATTTTTGTCCCATGCCTCGAGCAGGCCGGCCGGGAGCTGATGATCGCTTGGGCACACGGTATATCTGAGCTTTTGAGGCAACACAACGTCACTTGCATGTATTGGAAAGACAGCCGCAATGGCTCGCGCTTGTGGCGTAAGTTTTGCACCTGTACATGCGGTAGTTCTGGTCTCCGGGCTGGTATTTGCTTTCATCTGTAGCGTTTCCGCTACCTCCAAACCTCCGCCTCCTCCACCCAGCGGAGGGTATGCTGGGTTTCGAGAGCAGGTGACCGTGCAGGACGCTGGTCGTACAGTTCGCGCGACAGTGATCACCATCAAGCAAGACCTGCACAGCAAAACTATCGAAGACGTGTTGATGTTTTGTAGAATAGCATCGATGCAGCGACTGGGCGTGCTAAGTTGTATGTCACCCTGCAGATGTACCTCAACAATGGCAACACTGGTCAGTGTGAGTGCTGTTATCCTGACTGGGCCAGCTCAACCCCCAACC
>JAABUU010003960.1_pt1 | contig 18096 bp, 23 predicted proteins | sample 5559301 | NCBI WGS metagenome assembly JAABUU01 (sample SAMN10711884, study PRJNA513360) | rock metagenome | isolation source: Antarctica rocks | place: Antarctica: Victoria Land, Richard Nunatak white | reverse complement strand
ACATCTGCGGGGTGAACATCAAACATGTGGGAGTCAACATGATCATCTGACCTAGCCACATTCAACAGCTTTTCAAAGTAAGCCATCCACTTGTCCAAATCAGCTATAGGAACAGACTTGCCCTTTTCTCTGAAGCGCTTCCAGAATGTTGCTGGGCTGTGCTTAGCCAAGTCCATCAACTTAGCAGATGTGTGCTTGTACGGCGTAAAAAGCGTCACCACACAATTAGTCAAATCTTGAGCGCGAAGGGAAAGTGGATGTATATAGCATTTGCACAACTTTGACTGCACTTGTGACTTGCTGCGGGAAGGGCCAAAGGGCTGAGCGAGGGCCTTGTGCTCCGTACTGCACAAGCAGCTGCGGCCTCAGGGACGTTTTGGCAGCTCAGAAAAGGTATGCTCAAGGTGTCGAGGCGATATCGTTATTTTGGTGACGTCGCTGGTCAGTGATGAGTCACTGATGTTTGCTGTAGGGATTGACACAAGGTCGCAATGGCACCAGCAGGCTGGAAGCCGTCCAAGTATCGGGTCATCGAGCCTACTCTGGCAGAAGACCTTGTCAAGCACCATCCTGGTACCCTCTGAGCCTGCTTGTGACTGGATGCTTTCAGCCCATGCTGTTCATCCCAGCTGATCGTTGGTGCATTTCATCCAGTTTCGTGTTGTGTGCAGAGAAGTATTCTTTGCCCCCTGAAGATCAGCTTGAAGGATTAGGGGAAGAGGACTATGCTCGTATTGTGTTTGTCAACCGGGAGGAGGCATGGGTTTACATTGAGTATGTGGATGACGCTGACAAGGTGTATGGCAAGCTGTGTGATTACATGAAGTGTGTTGACCTTCACAAAAATCAGAGAGTATGGTTTTACAAAGACAGAATAGCAGAAATCAAGTCTGAAGATGACAGCGAGTAGTTCTGCTATGCAACGTATGTAGTTTCTACACTTCTGCTCTTATTTTTGATCTTTCTGCTCAAACTTGTGTGTAGCTGACTGCCAGTGTGCTGCAATTATTGATTTGAATGAACATTTGTGGTTCTAGGAAAGCACCAGTGGTGTGCACTCCTGGTAACTGTTCCGGTCGTTTTCATCAGGGCCTCTTTGCTTGCTTGTCTTTTGCTGCTGTGAGGGGTGACAGCCATCATGACTATCTACTATGCATAGCTTATGTGACTTCGCTGACATTCCCACTATGCCCTTACGAACTGATCAACACAATTTTGTGGGTATAATGTATGTTACAGTATCGTCGAGTGACTTGCTGACACACCTTGCTTTCTTCTTTGGTGGAATACTGCAACTTCATATGCTGAGTCTGCCAGATCACGCATTTACCCCTTCTGACACTTGGTTCACTGAAGCAACTTTAGAGGCGACATGTATACTCCCACAGATCCTGTGTTACATGTGTACGATTGGGACATGTTGAGTAATACATTGTGAACCCAAGATATTCAGAAGCCACACGGAAAAGTACACAGGTGGCTTGTGCATAAATTGAGCCAGACCGTCATACAGACTTTTCGAACACTGATGATACTTCTCAAGCATGCGCCAAATATGGACATGCTGTTGCAGCATGCCAAAAGTGTCCTTCAACTATCACTGTCTAAGTCTGTGTCTCCGTAATCACCCAAGCTAAGCAAGCCATTATCAGCTAGAATAGTGACAGTGCCTTCTGTCACATTGCGAACAGGCTCCCTTGCTTGCGTAGTATCCTGTTTCAATTTCATGTTGGCATTGCCTTCATACAACTTCTGCGCAGCCAAGCCTGGATGCAGCGTGCTGGCTTCCACAGCAGTATCTGTGTTGCTGGACATGACAATGGCATTGTGACTACCAGCATCTTCATGACCAGCAGCTGAGGCGGCTGTATTTGACTGTTTAATGGGCTCAGCACCCACAACAGATGGATGAAGTGGCGTGCCTGCTGCTTGATTCCAATTTCCAAGGCCCTTTACCAGCACAGCGTCATCTGCAGCTGCTTGTAACCCAACATGCAACGGCCCCTCAGGCTGTACTAGTTTGGCAGCAACCATGCCTGCTTGGCTGTGATCTGCTAGAGGCTGAGAGCCACTCGCCAAGCTGTAAGACTTATGCTGGGCACTGGTATCTGCTCTGACTGCTGCTGATGGTGCCGTCGATGCAGAAACAGCCTGAGGCGTTCCAGATGGATGTGATGCACTTTGAGTCTGTTGCACAGAGTCACCAGCTGCTGCCTCTTGAACCTCAGTGGGAGTCACAGCATCTGTGCTTGACCGCTCAGAAACAATAGTAAAAGGTTGTGCTTCTGAACACTCAGGCGGCAATTGCTCAGCATAGGATGCAGGGGCCTTGTCTGTGCCCTCAACCAAGCCTGATGCTGCCATGCATGGGGCCTTGCCCAGTGAGGACCTTGGCTCCATTTGAGCCCTCTCATCACCACCAGTCATGACATCTTGGTCATTGCCTACCGTCCCAGGCAAACTCGGGGATGCCATGGCCATGAAATGTGTTGAAGCTGCTGTGGTAGCCACCTGTGATGCTGATGCATCTGATGGTGGGTCCAGCTGTGCTGCAGCTGGCTGTGTTGGCTCTGCTTCAGTCTCTACTGATGCCTGGGATGCAGCTGCCAGCTGTAGCATGCCAGAAGCTGAAGGCAATGCATCTGCAGGCCGCTTGGGTGCAGCTGCAGTCAATGGTTGTGTTACCGGCACTGGAGCTGGCTGTTGTGCTGCCACGCCCATTGGTGATACAGACGCAACTGCCTCAGCAGCGGTTGACGCTGAGGGCAATACCACTGTTATCAGCCGCTGTGGTTCTGCAGCTTGGTGTGAAGGTAGCTGAGATGCATGTGAAGCTGCTGATGGCATGCTTGGTGTTGGCTGTTGGGCAGCAACAGATGGCAATGGTTCCTGCGGTAGGTGCAGCTGTAGAGGAGCTGGTGCAGAAAGTGGCACTGCTGCTGAAGCAGTTTTTGACTGTCGTATGGCTGCTTCTGGCTGTGGCGCCACTGCCAAGGCCGGCTGTAGTCCAGGCACAGCAGCAGCAGGCTGGCTGTCGGCAGAGACCTGAGACAGAGCAGCCAAGACAGGACCTGGATGGCATGCCACACCAGAATGCAGGAAGGGTCTTGTGACCAATGGCACCACCAATGCTGGAGCAGGCCTGCCTGGGTTCGCTGGCTCAGCAACCCTGTTCTGTGTGCGTGCTGGTTTCATGGCAGTGGCCAGGCCTGTCTGGTCCAGCTTGCGTTTGCGTGTCTGCTTCTTGCGTTTTGACTTGGCTGCTGCTTGGGCCTTGGCACCAGGCTTGCCTGGAAAACCAAGCACCCTTGTCTGACAGGTGATGAGGCTGGTTTGCAGCCTTAACCAGCTTGCAGACTTTTTGACGCAGCCAATCAGGTGCTAGCTTTGTTGCATGCAACAAATGAACCAGGATGCAACTAGCTTGAAAGGCCGCAATGATGTGGTGTAGCGTGACTTGAGTCTGCAATGTGAGGCAAGGCACGGCATGTCATGGCCATTGGCTGGTACTGGGAGGCAGAACCAAGCAGGCAGAAAAGATGATGTGATCCTGGAAAAGCACAATTGCTTGCGTTGGTGTACCAACCTTGGGATGCAGGCAGGGGGGGTGGCACAATACGGCCCTGAGAGTCTGGAGTGGGCAGGCGCGGAGAGGTGTGCGGTGATGCATTCTCGTCCAGCCACCTGTGCACGTACACATGTTATGGACACAGTAATGACTATCTTCACAAGCTTTATGATGAATGATGCAACTGCTGAATGCCCTGCAGGTATGCTGGTGCTATGATTGTCAGTCAGGGCTTCAGACTTTTTCAGGACCTGCATTGTGATTGAACAAAGTAACAGCTAGAGAATTATGCAGTACCAGTTGTGGTAAGTTCTGATCAATGTGTCCGAGCAGAGCAGCAACGATCTATATAGCCAATGCAGTGGCCAAAGCACATTGTCGTTAGCAGCCATGCATGAGATGGGGGCACAGATGATGTTGCTGCTGCAGTAAGTATGTCTGCAGCAATGTTACGTGCATCCAGCATCTGCATGCAGGTGGGGGAAAAATTGATATATACATGAGGGTTGCTTGAGTACAAGTCGGGAGTATGATTCAGGTGCCTTCAGAGCTGAGCAGGCAACTCTACAAAGCATAGGGGTGCCTGCTGAATGCAAACATACACATTGGCCTCATGTGGGCTGCAACATCTGTGAGGGCATGGTGAGATCCAGTGCAAAAATAGCAGGGGCAGAGTGTGCACCTGTGAGGCGTGATGTCCAGTGACACCTTCTCAGACTCATGGTCATCGTACAGTACGGTGTGCTTGTGGGCCTTCTTGCTGAAGCCAATGACAGTGCCTCGATAGTAGACATTGTCACCCTCCCACCACACTTCTACGCGCTTCCCAAAGTCCTTGAGCCTCTCAGGCTGAGTGTCCATGGTGCCACGACATGTGGCGGCCCCACACATGCACCTACAAACCGTATGTTGCTGACAGGGTGCATATTAGTTATACCGACAAATTTATACAAAGCATTGATGCGACGTGTAAACAGACAGGTTTTATCTTTGACGAGCTCTTGCAGGGACTTGTGTATGTGCAGCACTTTGCAGAGCTTACAGGCTCAGCCAAACACATAGAATGCTGCAGGCTGCATGCAATGGCAAACAGTAATGAAGTAAGGAATGAAGATGACAAGCACATGCCCACTTGCAAAGTAGCCTGTTGAACACACGGGTAGCACTGACCTGTAAGCTCCAGCAGCTTGTGCAAGGCCATAATGCTGGAACTGGTAGTCATAGCTGAGCTCCTCCCCAACAGGTATGTCAGTCAAAGCGAAGATGCCCACTTTGACCTCCCCTGCAACATATCATACAGCTGGTACGAATGTAAAATTGAGGTAACTCAGGCAAGCATGATATACACTAGTATGTCAATGCATCAGTGCTTGGCAAGGTTGTTTGGCATAGGACCCAGCTTTGACATGACAGCAATCGGCAATACAGTAGCACACAGGACATCAGCGTAGACAGCTATAAAAATCATGAAGCTGGACCACCACAATGTTGCTCCCACAATATGTCCTGGCTTGGGCAAACAACACGCTGGAGGCTGCACACCTGTAGCAGCATCATGCCATTTTTGTGACTGGCAGTTGGGGGCACAGCTGCTGTTGATGAGGCGTGCCACATTGCCTTTATCCCTGGCATCAATGATAAGGCCTGGGCTGAGCTCCATCATGTAAAAGTGGGGCTCCCCAGTCTGCTTGGCCACCTGCATGCGCCTCTCACACTCCACATCACTCACTACTTCCCCTGCAGTAATATGCCACTGCAAGTCACATATTGCAGAGGCGATCGTTATAGCAAGACTGTCAACAGCATCTCTGTCCTGCTTTCTCTTGCCAAGCAAATTCTGTTGCCGTGTCATATGCTGCTAGGGATACTATGCCGGTCAAGATACGTGTCAATGCGCAAATCCTTTGGCCTGCTTTGTTGTCTGCTGTTTGTTGTGTAGAGCTGCAGTTACACGACCAAATAACTCTTGTCCTCAAATGCAGGCCAAGTAGCCACAGCACTGTGCAGAATGGGTCCCTTGAAGACGGCTGAACCATTATTGGTCTAGACGACACGCTTGCATGTCAAGCTAGGGTATGGATTCAAGGCGCTCACCAGCATACTCAATAATGAAAGTACCCTTGATGATTGGCTCAGCTGCCTTGACACCCCAGCCCCTGTTGGTGGTCAGGAACACTTCCACCTGAGGTGATTTCAGCTGGTGGAAAGGCCTGCATAGGAAGCGCCTGTGAGTTGACCATTGATGTGAAACCAATCTGCAAAGACTGCATGCCTGCGCATGCCAACCGTTTTACTGCTACAATGCTCCATCCACAGAAGTAGATCCTTATATACACCTCAGCTGTTCTGGGTGACAGCAAGATGAGCTGAGCTTTGCTACAGCTGCTGTGTTTTCCAGCCATGATAGTGGACAGATGCAGATCTATGGTAGGAAACGAGACCTGTTGGTGCAACTGGCGCCACAAGGACATAGCTTGGGATCACAGTGGATGAAGGACAGCCTGTTGAGGCAGTCTTCCCCACACCCCAGCTCTTGCGCAGGCACAGCCTCCGCATCAGGACTACCCACTTCACTGGAAGTGGCCGCAGTTGTGGATCTCGGTGTCATTCCAGCGGGATCGGCAACAATATGCTGTGTACTTTCAGGGGTAGCCTGATCAGCAGCGTTCTCAGTCATTCTGACATCAGAGAAGCCCTGAGTAGCTGGCGCGTGACCAACTGGAGCCAGACCTGATGGGCCCTGATCATCAAGCCATTGGGAGGAAAGGGCAGGCAAAGCAGCGTCATTGAGTGCTGGGACAGCAGAAGCAGCTGATGCAGCAGCCTTCTGCAGCATCTGCTTGTGCAGAGTGCTGTTGGCCTGGCGCTGGGTGGGCTGGCGAGCAGGCAAAGCATTGAACAAACCAATGGGCGCCCGACAATTACACACATGTATGTCGTCCCTGGGCTGCCGTTTGGGCCGTGCTACCCCTCTTGAGTAAACATTCCTAGGGATGTGTTGATATTGGGGAGCTCTGTTTTTAAGCTCCTCATTGTGGGCTGCTGCCACCTGTTCAGGGACATTGGTTGAAGCAGCAGACTGGGGGGGTAGGGCAGCAGCTGAGGTGGGCGCTTGCTGCACGGCAGCTGCTAGGGCTGGGGTATGGCGCTGCACACTGACTACTTGCAGAGCCTCCTTGAGATCCTGCAGGCCCTGCCGAGCATCTGCAGACAGCTCCTGCAGCACAAAACGAAGCCATGGAATGCTGTAGCACAGCACATTTACTCACTGCATAAATGCTATGTATTCCTTGGGACAATTCAACAGCAGGCAGCACCAATTGGAGCATTGGATGCTTGTACTCCCTTGCCAACAAATATGACTGGACCCAGGCTGACAATGCTGATTTTTGCCATGGTAAGGAAGGATCAGTCGCTGGTGTGTCATTGGTGTCGAGAAGGGGACATGGGGCACAGGGCCTAACAGCAACTAAGGTGGGATTGAGTGAGTGCGGCAGCAAGCTCAGCTGAGCAGTGGTGAGAAATTTCAGATCTTAAGCTCGCCGGGACATAGATTTAGGCAGAAGCTTGCCCTCAGCACTGATGGCTAAACAACCAGTGCATGGAGCTGCAGACTCACCTCAACGGTGCAGCAACCTGTCTGATGCTGTTGTCTGCTCAATTGCAGCTCTACCACAAGCTTGCCTTTGATACGGCTCAACTGCTCACTCCTCAAACCCAATTCTGCCAAGGCCGCAAGCAGAGGGGCCTCAACACTGGACGTCCCAGGCATCTCTGCAGACAATTGTGAGTGGCTGAGGGATGGAACATTACCTGTCAGCCTGTCAAGGTGGAGGTGTATTTGCAGAAATAATTTGCAAGAGTAGTAGTACTGACAGCAGAATAATGGTACCTGCCATTGGTAGCAACCTGTTGCTGCAGCAGAGTGCTTTACAATGCTCCCATAAGCATCATGTAACATGCTCAATGCCTTGACTCCAAGCCAGACATGCAATCAGCACCAGAACAGCCCCTCACCTTCAGGCTGCCCCATCTGCACGTCCACATTGCTTGCTGTGAAGCGGTGCTGCGCAACACCAGCTGTGTTCAAACCGAGTGCTTTAGCCAAGACCGCAGCTTTGCCCCTGAGCCTTTTGCTTTCCTGCCTGCCAAGCTGCCCACCAGCCCTGCCTGCTGCTGCTGCTGCTGCGTCAGCGTGACTGCCACCCTCAACTTTCACTGGCTTGACGGAGGCCGGAGGCAGCTCTGGTGGGACCAATGAAACACCTGCCATGTTTCTCTGTTGTGCATGAGAAGCAGCAGCAGGGACTGTAGCTGCACCTTCAACCAGTGCAGCTGCTGGTCCAGCAGGTTCCTGACCTGCCGCAGCATTGCTTTTGATGTCCACCTGCTCAGCCTTGCTATCTGCCAGACTGAATGTAGCTGCTGCAGTGTCTCTGTTTGCTGTGGCAGGGGCTGTGGCGCTTTGTACTTGCATTGCAGTCAACAAGTCTTGCAGCGCTTCCAGCAGTGGTCCATCCTCCATGAGGTCGCTGAGAGCACGAGCAGAGAAGGCAGACACACCACCCAGGCCCTGACCTGACACCTTTCTGGGGGCTGCTGCTTTGTTTTGCCTGCTTGCCCCAGGCAAGGCAGGCTGAGCAATGGCTGGCAAAGGGACAGGCTGAGCAATGGCTGGCAAAGGGACAGGCTCCAGCTCTGTTGAAGGCGCAGCTAGATCAGCTATGGCCGTGGCATCCTCAGTATCTGTGAAATGAGTCGCAAGACCAGGCATGTGTCTCTGTGGCTGTGATTTAGTGTCAGTCAAAGGCATATGCTTGGCACTCTTTGTCTTGCCTGTGGAACACTTCCGCTTCTGCTGTGAGCTTTCAGCAGCACCAGCTGCAGGCTGATTGGCCGCAGCTGCGCCGCCCAAGCCCCCTGTTGCATCCCCATCAGCAGGGACAGCAGCAGCGTCCGGCTCAAGCTTTGCTGCCTTTACTGATTTATCCTTGGGGGGCTGTGAGGCCATGACTGCTGCCGCCTTACGCTTGCTTGGTGCAAGTGTTTTATGCTGCGCTGCTGTTGGCGCGTGCTGAATAGGCATGGGCGGAGGCTTGCACCACCAGTGCTGCGGTGCCTTGCGGCCTCCCTTGGGATGCAGAAAATCACGCACCTGCAAGCACAAGATGCTTGAGTACTCACTTCATACACTGGTGAGAGACAATGACTGCCTTGAGCCAATGACAGTCACATGAAGGAGTTGGTGTGATTACTTGGGTGGCATATGCCAGGATAGCCCAGCCCATAGTAGAAGGGTTGCTGTCGCAATCTGTTGTTTTCTGAGCAATGAAGTTTGGCTCATGTTCAGTGCACAATACACAACAAGGGCTGAAGGCAGTTGACTGCAGCATGCATGTGATTGGCTGCTTCTCATTGTGCAGACAGTGGGAGCCCAAAGGGAGCTGCAGCGTCCAACACGGCATCACGTTATCTTGCATGCTATTTATAGGTAGCAGCAACCATTGGACAGACAAAGAACACCATGAATCAGCACCTGCTCAACACCAAGGTCAAATAGCTGCCTGTTCTTTGACTTGTTCTTGGACCACAAGTCATTCTTGAGACCCTGAGCCCAGCTGCAAACATCCTTTGAGCTTGACCATGTCACCTCAATTGTGCCAAAGAAGATTATAGGCAGCTTGCCAACTTTGGGCACATGACCAAGTCTGGGCTTGGCTGCTGTGGTTGACAGAATTTGAGCCTGAAGCAATATACATGACATGTCAGCACCTGCTTGAGCTGTGTACATCTGTGTATATGACCAAGAAAGCCAACATGCCAATACCAGACATGCTGAGTGCATGCTTTGTACATTATATTGATCACACACAACAGGTACTTTGGGCATAGAGTCAGTGATGCAAAGGGCAAGAGCTGCTTACAGGCCAAGCAGGAAACCCCTTCACTCGGCACCAGACAATGGAATTTTCCTCTGCCAACTGCATAATCTCAGGAAAAGCCACTTGCTGAATCAGGGCCAGGCTCTCAAATGGCTCCTGCTGAGAAGGACTGGCTTGATCAGGTGCATACTCATTGGCTTGCCTTTTGGCACTGCGCAACCTGGGACTAGAAGGCAGGGCATCTGCCTTTGAGAGGCCCTTGTCTTGGCTAGACACCTCAGCAGATATACTTACTATGGCTGGGGCAGCTGCTGGTGGGATGTCTGTGTCCTGAGGTGACGTCTCGCGGGCGCGCTTCTTTCTGTTGTGCCTCTGAGGTGGTGGACTACTGCCTGCACTTGGACTGCCTTGCAAGTATGACGGAGCTGTCTGCTGAGCAGTGACTTTGCTACTAATTTCATCTTGAGCTGAATCAACGCTTTTGTCTGTTGCATCAGCAGGATCAGGACCTGAGAAAATGTCTGCTGCAACCTGTCTGATAGCTGTACTGTCCAGCACCGGGTTACCAGCTTGTGCTGGGGAGGTTGCTGCTTTTGTGACGAGCTGTTTGGCTAATTGCTGATGCTGGCCTGGGACACCACGTGCAGCAGCTGATGCACTGTCAGTACTGTACGAGGGTTGGCTGTCAGTGTGCGAGTTGCTACTGCCGGTGCCGACAGAAAATGCTTGTTTACTCTGCATACACATACTGATCAAACCTGACTACACAAGGCAGACAGTTTGCGGGCGGGTACACGCGCTCCACTATAATGACTGGATGTCATGGAAGCATTGTCGTACCGGCAGGGACAACAACTCGTTCTGCTTCCTCTCTGTGAAGTGAGTTTTATGCTGTTTGGAACTACCCATCCACCGCGTCAGGTACGAATGCCTTCCGCTATGAAGAATGCACAACAGTGCTGCATACATTCAGGACCATTATATTACAGGATGGGCTGGCCGTGCTGCAGCACGACAGTCAAAGTGTTGCACAGCTACCGATCAAAGCTGAGCCTGAAAGCTGTATAATGTCTCAAATGCTCTGCATCAGCCCTTCCAGACCCAAAAGATTGGATCAGCGTGATCACTCCCAACGTGCGTGACGCTAGTGCACCCAAGTCTCGGACATGCAGGTCAAATGGCACCTAGCTAGAGCCAAACTGTTATGTAATGACGATGCTTGCAATTCTGTCTGCTACTGCATGTATAAGGTGTTTGGAGGCTTGCCGTATGCGCAGCTATGTTTGAACTCGTCGAAGGGTTCCTCTACGTGTTCATGATGCAAACAGACACGCGTTGCAAGCAGTGCCAGTGTCTGTTGCATCAAGCAGATACTGCTTCAACACGATTTCGGTGATCACTTTTGGCCAGTGATGACTGGCAATGTAGAACATGCAGCACATCATGATGGCTCGTCAAGCTGTATCACAGCTTGATTTGCCCATGGAGATGACCAGGAGGCATGTTGCAGACAAAGCACGGACATCATACTGCCATTACACACACACATTGATGAGTGATTCTTTTGCTGTTCAACCTGCCGATTTTTCCTTAGTGGGCGCCTTTTGATGCACTGGATGGTCTTGGGGCACCAACAAACACTGAGCGCATGTTTGTGTACTTGCCTTAAATATTTTACAAGCACATACCGTAGTGAATGGTACATAACAGAACACCAAAACTTTGGGCAATGCTGATCATGCATGCCATTTGTTCCTTGCCAAAACTGTTCAGTGGAATGAGCGGTGACTCAAGAGCAAAATCAAGACTGTCAGTGCATTTGCCGAGTCAAAGTCAGTGTCCAAAGGGACCTAAAGGACTGCCAGAGGTACAAATGGCATCTATGTGAGTCTGGAGGCACTATACTGATGCGCAGGACCTGCTATCTGCCTTACTTATGCAAGACAGCTCTCGAAAACCTACAAACTGCTTGCAGCGAGGGTAACTCAAAGTGTGGGTAGTCGGTCCTCGTTGCCAACAATAGTCAACAAGTTGTAGCCAAAGGGATCAGCAACGTGCTTTGACCAGTTAGCATACGGGCCTTCTCCTGTGACGTAACTCTGAATGGCAAATGCCTGCACAGTGCATCGCAAAGTCTCAAATTGCAGTCTTTTCTGAAGAAGAGTTGGAGCTCTGCACATAACAACTGTGCATCTTTGCATGCATACAAGATGTTGGGGTCTATGCAGGAGTGTATCACAACCAACGAGAGCTGCTGACTGCAACCCATCATGAATTATACAGTGAATTCACACACACTGTGTAAAAACAGAACTGTACATTGGGGCATGCGCCCTGTCACAAAATGCCGCGACAACTTGTGCACTCACCAAGACAGCCACCATTGCTAGTCGCCCATTCTTGATCTCCTTGACCTTGAGCTCTGCAAAAGCCTCTGGGTCATCTGCTAGACCGAGAGGGTCAAATGGTCCACCAGGATACAGGTTGTCAAGTCTGTCAAAGATGTCTGAGTCAAACTTGCCAACTCCCGGGGAGTACCCCTTGGGTCCCTTGCCTTGTTGCCTGCAGTTTCACAGCCAGTCAGCGAATGCCAGTGACAGAAGAGGGCACAAGCAAACAGATGCACACTTACGAAACAAACAAGCAAAGTTGCATGGATGCATTTGCCCTTGTGGATATATGCTGCAAGGCAGTTCAGCAAGAGATGCCTTGGATCTGATGAGGTAGTAATTGCGCATGCAACAAACTGTTTGCATCAGATTAAGCAATTGCATTGAATTGGATTGGATTGCATCGTTTGATGTTAGGCAGGCTTGTGCGTGTCTGCACGCTAGCAATGTATGCAAGAAAACAGACAGTTTGTGCTGCACTGCTGTCCTCACCTGAACCGTTCAACAGCACCCATCAGCACAACCTCAATGCCTGTGACCGCTGCTAGAGGCAGAGGGTTGTTTACTACACCCCAGGGCACTGCAAAGTAGTTCAAGGTGCCACCATTTAGCATCTCAGCTCCTGTTTCGAACCAGGTGCCACCGTAGATGTCTGCACCATTGGCCTGCAGGCCCTCGGGAATGACAATGCCGGCTGCTGCCAACATAGCCCAACGTGCATGCAGAAGCTCGTATGACCTGTACTTCTCGACTGTCTCTGGGTCCTTGCCAAGAGACAAAGGGTCGTACCCATAGCTGCACCAGAAGCCAGTGTTGTAAAAAGATTCAACAACTCATTGCGCGTGCTCATTGACGCAGAGCAAAGTCCGATCAAAAGCATGCACCGAAGTTACTAAACTTACTCTCCAGCCAACTGGCCGTTCAGGTAGCCTGGGATCTCAGCCTCATCTAGCAGACCGCGGGGCAGGAAAAGGGCACGAGATGGTCCTGCAGAACGAGCACGATCTCATCACAAATTAGTCCAAGTCAACGTCAAGTTGCGAGCGCACAAGGCGACAGCTCGTATACGTACCATACCACTTGTCCAGGCCGGAAGCCCGTTCCTCTCCAAACCATCCCTTGGACGAGCTAGCTCCCGCCTGTTTACTGGCCTTGTTGCCGGCCTTCTTTGCGCCCTGGAATACTTTCTGGGCAGCCTTCTTTGGGGCCTGAGTTTGCTTCTTTGATGGAGGAGCTGGGGCTGCCTTCTTGACTGCTTTCTGACCCTTCTTGACAACCTGGGTGGCGTTGCCTGGCAGCTTCTGCTTTGCTGATTCCTGAACCTGCTTTGCTTGCTTTTGAGCTTTCTTGAAGATAGCAGAGACCTGGAACTTCTGTGTAGTGGGCTTGGGAGCAGCGGTGCCGGACTGTACAGCGGCGCCCATGAAGTCACTGCGCATTGCGGTAGCCATGGCTGCTGACGATGAGCGACACGAATTGACACAGTGCAAGCACGCAAGCAATCAAGTGTATCGGTGTGACTGCAACACCGATCAACGAGCCAATCTCAGTCGAGATAAGGAGCGATTTTGGTTTAGGGTCCCGTGGACCATCGACGCATTCCGTGCCCCTTGCCGCAAATTATGCAAATCTGGCTGAGCTGAATGGACCAGTTCTCCTATGCCGTGTACTATCAATAGGGGCCCGGTTGTCTGATGTTGGTGGTCAGTGTGCAGTCATTTCACCATTGGCTGCGTAAAAGCTTGTCTTTGAGCCTCCAAAGATGTGTTTGGCAAGTCAATCACAAGGTCCAGCATGCAACAGAAGACCATCTTGATCTGCCAGGAACATCAAGATAGGTCAATACAGCACAGTTAAGAGCGCTGTCACAACACATGCAAATCATGCACACGACCCATCCATCTTTGCCCTTGACTTTTTTCCACTGGAACAGTCAAGAGGCCTGAGCTTACTCATGCAGTAGGCAGCCTGGCTGACTGCAGGAGCCCCAACAACCTTAACAACCTCAATGATGTCCTTTGTAGAACACCAGACAAACTTCACTCTTGAAGAGCTAGCGGTGACAAAAGTATGCAACATGCAACACAGATTGCAACATGTAGGTCTACACAAGGTCTGCACATAGTCAGCATCAGGTTGCTGTCAACAGCTTAGATGTTGCTGAGATGGATATGTCGCCGTATGGCTCTTCCTGTTTCAGGTTGACATAGTTCCTGGTTTTCAAGACCAACATCTCAAAGAACCACCTTGATGCGTCCTTACGCCCTTTGCCTTCTACAAGGGCATTCATGCTCACCTGCACAACAGTTTGCACCGCTTCTTTATATCGTATCTTTATATTGACCATATTCAAACAGCAGCAGCAGCAGCATCAGCACCAGCATCCAGCGACACATTGGCAAGACAAAGTCATATGCGGCAAACAGGTACACAAGGGGGGAGAGTGAATAGCAATGCTACCTGTGGTGCAGATCCGTGTGAAGCATTAATCGACAAGCGACGCTTCTTGACAGACCCTTGCTCAGCAGCTGCTTCAAAGTTGGTCTGCAGACTAGACAAAACCATCTTTGTCCTGCTAGTGAAGCTGTCTTTGGTGTGTTCATCCCCCCCAACTGACTTCAGCTCTGTGCCCTGTGCAAAATGCGCATGTGGCATAAGACCAACATCAACAGGTTGACCAACGACTTGCGTATGATGGCCTGAGCACCTGCCTGGACAGCTGCTCCAGCAGCTTGTGAACAGCAGCATGAAACATATTCTATGGCTGCAGGCCTTTGACTGCGGCCAAGCAGTTGACAAACATGTCTCAGACAGGAAGGTCACCATGTTTCCAGGCCAACTATAACTTCAATAACCCTTGCCCAGCATCAGAGCTAACTGTCATTGAAGTCAGCATTAGGCAAGCAGCCCCTCGGCACTCTCTGCAGTACCTGCGAGCCAACTTCTTCAGGGATGGAGTGGCCATCAGTGAGGGGTGGGGTAGCCATAGCCATGCCATCTGGGCCATCTTCAGCAGGGCCAGCTGGGGATAGTCCTTCGTGGCGGTCATCACCAGTTGTCATATCATCCCCTACAGCGCCAGAATTGCAAGTCTTGTGCGATTAGCTGTGAGATTCACTGCAAATCGCAATAGTAGCATACTGGTGGAATCCGCTCCTCTCATGGGTCTGACCAGCAGCCAATGTTAGCATCTATGCAAGCAGAGGTGCCGTTTTGCTACCTGCACCAAAGCCTTGGTCAGAGAAACCTGGTTGAGCAGCACCAGCTGAGGCATCCATACGGTCTTCCTGCACCCCCTCCATATCCACAGGACCCCCAAAGTCCAGAGCATCACCACCATCCAATGCAGCCTCCGGCTCAGCTGCCTCTGCAGCTGCCATCTCATCTGCAGCAGCAGCTGCTGCAGTGGCTTCTTGAGTTGCACCAGGCTGAAAGCTGCGCTCTGCAGCCCTGGCTTGGAGGCGTTGGTGGGCCAAATCTTGCTTGGAGGTCATGGCAATTTGATACAGGCTGAACAGCTGAGGAGCCATGCTGGCGGAGACTGCTGGCCTGTGTAGCAGACTCTCCTGGGCTAGCTCGCTATATGAGGCCTACACGTCAACACAACAAATGTCCTGAAGGCCAAATGTTCAGCAATGCCAACATGTGCAGGATCTGCTGGAGGAAGGGGTAGAGAAGATGATGCTAAAAAGTGCCCTGGATAAGTGCAAGATGCTGCCCTAGCCAAGTAGAGAGCCCTGCAAAACCGCAACTTCATGAGCACTCACGAAATGAGGCAAAGGCATCATCTTGAGATACAGCTTGCATCAGGCATCAAGTGTCCTTTGAATTGTTAGACACTACGCATATCATGGTCAGGCCAAACCAGAAAACTTGCAACAGCAGCCTGGCTTCCTGAGCCAAGCAATATTGTCAGCACTCACCACATGGAAGCTGTTGCGGATCTGCTTGTTGCCCTGGAGGGTGCTGATGCTGTCACGCACTTGCACAAGGGAGCTGGGGTCCTTCAACAGGCTCATGATCTCAGCCTTTGGCAGCTCAGTGTTTGGCTTGTCTGCAACAGCACATCAAAAATTGACAATTTAGCTGTGCTGTACGAAACAGCATCATGCAACACGCCATGTTTGGCCTTCCGCCCTAAGGCAGCTTCATAGATCTGTCTTTTTGCCCGGCTGAGTTCCGTGTGGTGGCTATCAGGTTCATGAAGTGGGCACAAATAAACAGCTGAGTCTCAGATTGCAAGCCATAAAGTGACTGTTGCATACTTGAGGCGATGTCCAAACGGGCTGGGCGACGCTTCTTGCTGAGTTTGAGCGCCTGCCTGGCTGGTCGAGGAGGCTTGGTTGCTGCCTGCTCCTCTTCTTGCAACTCTGGACTTGCAGCCCTGAGCCATAGACAATGTCTGCTGCATATTACCAGGAGACAGACCAGCATGCTCAGAAACAGATGCAGCATTGGACAGTATGCACACCATTTTGTGATCCGGATCAACAGGTAGATCATGCTTGATGGTCACAAAAAATCTGTACTAGCTTATGCACATGCTCCTCTTTTGCTCTGCATACTGTTCTGCTAGCAAATCTGCAGCTTGGCAATGATACCTTGCCAACATGATGCAATCCAAACCTACAGCAGCCTGTGAATTGGGCTATGGTTGAATGTTACCTGATGCTGCCACCAGGCGTTGACATATTGCCCAAATCTGCCAGTGCTTGCAAGCCATCACTATGGGCAGGACTGAGCCCTGCAGCTGGCTCTGAAGGGGGAGCAGCAGGGGTTCCCTCTTCCAGGCCAAACATGAGGTCGTCAGGCGGTGGTGCCAGCATGTCATCATCTGGGGGGGGTCCTGCAGCTCAACCACAGAAGCTGGTAATTCGGCAGAACAACTCATGTAGCATACGTTGTGTGCTGTTGGTTTAACTCCAAGCTGTTTCATTGCATGCTGTGCACACTGAGCGTACCTTTCAGGACCTTATTACTGCTAGAAAAGCAACACAATCTGTGGCAAAATTCAGGGTTACTGTAGCCATCAAAGCACCTACATTACTGACGATAAATGCAGCTCTTTCTGCAGATAGCTACAAGCAGCCAATGAATTAGAGCAGAGTAGGTTGCCTGTGCTCATCATGTCATCACCAAGGCCAGAGTCACCAGTAAACAGGGGATCTGGCCCTTGACGCTGTGCCTCAGCAGCAGGGGCAGCCCTGAGCTTCTCAGGCTCCAAGCCACCGTCCATGCTGAAGTGGCGCCTCAACTCCTCCCCACCTGCCTCAAACTGCTCCTCTACAGGAAACAACTTGCTGTCTGTGAAGTTGTGATGTCCAAGGCATACTCAGACTTGCATCAAAATCCTTAGACTGCTTGTTGAATTGCAGTGCAGTCATTTCTTTTTTAAACGCATTGTACATCATCCTGCTCAATTAATTGCAAAACAGATCAATGCTTGCCTGCAGGGCAATTTGCTGACTATCATGTGTACTGCTGGAGATGATAAAATTTGCTGTCAGCAGGCTGTTTGACATGCTGGCTCAGAGCATGACTGTGCATGAACAAGCTGTACATTGAGAAAACTCATTGAATGGAACAATCATCTGACCAAATGACTGCATTTGGGCACTAGTAATAGTTGGGACAGCTAAGCAGATGTACCGTCTATGCTGCGCTGTGTGCCAAAGAAATCTGACATGTCATCTGCCAAAACAAAAGACTCGCGACGCCCATAGGACACAGTGACAGGACCACCCTCATCGTCCATCCTGCATGGCCACATCTGACAACTGGTCTGCGCTAGGCGGTGGCAGGGAGTTGCAGGAAAATCATGCTGACCACTACATCGCATATTTGAACCCATCAGGCAGAGCAATTAATTACTGAATATAGCAGACTACTCACTCCAGAGTAAAGCTTGGCCCATTCAAGCCAAAGTCCAAGTTGTTGAAGTTGTCTGGTAGGGTGATAGCATGCATAGGAGCAATAATGCCCTCAGTAGGAAGGTCAACATCTCCTGCCTTGAAAGCCTGTCAAAAAAGACATGCAGTTGACTTCACTGAGCAGATCTCACATGTGCAAGCAGCTACTGACATGTCACTTTGATCACGTGAAGGCAGCTTTGCGCACCTGCTTGATTTTGACAAGCGCCTCATTGCAGTCTGAGTACAGGTAGTTGATTTTCCGGGAGTAAATTCTGACCACTCCTAACAACAGCTGACCCGAGAGCCTTAGGGCCAAGGGAGCTTCTGGATTGATGATCGAGTCT
>JAABUU010003959.1_pt1 | contig 18102 bp, 21 predicted proteins | sample 5559301 | NCBI WGS metagenome assembly JAABUU01 (sample SAMN10711884, study PRJNA513360) | rock metagenome | isolation source: Antarctica rocks | place: Antarctica: Victoria Land, Richard Nunatak white | reverse complement strand
ATCCCCAGGAAGATCAGGACGCTGCGAGCGATGTCCCAGGTGGAGGCGTTGATGGTGGTCTGGTGCAGCCCGAGCCACCCCGGCAGCACGCTCAGGTAGAACCAGCCCAGTACGGCGAACGCGACCACCTGGAACACCGAGTTGATGGCGACGAGGACGGCGGCAGCCTCCCGGTCCCCGCACGCGAGGTCGTTCCAGATGATGACCATGGCGATGCAGCGGGCCAGGCCCACGATGATGAGGCCCGTGCGGTACTCCGGGAGGTCCGGCAGGAAGACCCAGGCCAGGGTGAACATGAGCAGCGGGCCCAGCACCCAGTTCAGCAGCAGCGAGCTGGCGAGCAGCCGCTTGTCGCCGGTCACCGAGCCCATCCGGTCGTAGCGGACCTTCGCCAGCACCGGGTACATCATGATCAGCAGCCCGACCGCGATCGGGAGGCTGATGCCGTCGACCTGGACGGCCTGCAGGACGTTACCGAGGCCCGGCACACCACGGCCCAGCAGCAGCCCGATCACCATGGCCACCCCGATCCACACGGGCAGGAACCGATCGAGGGTGGAGAGCTTGCCGACAACCGCGTTCTCCTGCGCGTCGACGGTGGTGGGGACGGTCATGCCAGGGCCTCCGCCGTGAGAGGGGCGGGGGCGGTGAGCTCGGCGGGGCCGAGGACGGCAGCCAGCTGGGCCAGCGCCGCAGGGACCACCCAGTAGAAGACCCAGGTACCGCGGCGCTCGCACTCCAGCAACCCCGCCTCCCGCAGCACCTTCAGGTGGTGGGAGATCGTCGGCTGGGACAGGTCGAAGGCCGGCGTCAGGTCGCACACGCACGCCTCGCCACCGTCGTGGCTGGCCACCATGCTCACCAGTCGCAGGCGCACCGGGTCCCCCATCGCCTTGAACATCCGCGCCAGGTCCCCGGCCCAGTCTTCGGTCAGCGGCTCGTGGGCCAACGGGGCGCAGCACGGGGCCTGCTCGACGGCCGCGTCACTCTTGTTCGACATACGTCAATGTTGACACTTATCGAAGTAGCGCGCAAGGTCCGCGTCGGGTGATGTTCGCGGACGATCCTTATCGGACGCTGACCCCGTGGTGGCTGCATCAAGGTCAGTCGGCCTCATTTGGGGTGCCCGCGGGATCGGTTGGGTTGTTGGTGCCCGCGGTGGCGCGGGCTGCGTGTGATCCGACGGCGGCTGCGGTGAGGAGCAGGAGGCCGCCCAGGAGGTAGACGGCTTGAATGCCGACGGCGTCGGCGAGCAGTCCACCGCCGAGCAGGCTCAGAAGCCGGCCGCTCTGCCAGAGCATGTCGAAGCCGGCGAACGCCCGGCCGCGGAGGTCCTCAGGGACGCGGGACTGGATCAGGCTGCTGAAGGTCACGTTGCCGGTGGAGGTCGACAAGCCGTACAACACCAGCGCGCAGGCGGCCAGGGGGACGCTGGTAGCGACGGCCAGGACGAGGTCGACGACGCCACGGACTGCGTAGGGCCCGAACACAAACACCGGGCGGCGCGGGTCGGTGATACGTCGCAGGAGCAGCAGCGGCCCAAGGGCGGCGACAACACCGATCGCGGCAACCAGCACCCCGAAGCCGCTGCCACCACCAAGGCGGTCCTGGGCCAGGACGACGAGCAGCGCACTGGTAGCGCCAGCGGACAGCGCCGCCAGGAACTGCCCGGCAGCCAGTGCCTTGAGCAGCGGCAACGCGGCCAGAGCCGCGAGGCCCTCGCGGGCATGTGCGAACGGGCTGCTCACCTGCACCGGCCCAGTCCGTTCGGGTTCGCGCAAGCCCCGCAGGACTACGGCGCTGACAGCGAAGCTGACGGCATTGACGGCGAACGCCACCCCGAACCCGACGTGGACGGCGAGCAGGGCCGCCACAGGCGCAACCACAATCTGGGCGGTGACCGCGGCGGTCCAGATGCCGCTGTTGGCGGCGACGAGCTCGTCGTCGTCGACGACGGAGGGCAGCAGCGACTGCGCGGCGGGTGAGAAGAACACCTGCCCGCAGGACAGACCGAACGCGACCGCGTAGGCGACCGGTGCGCTGTCATGGAAGACCGCGAGGGCCCCGGCGAGCAGCACCCGGGCCAGGTCGGCGATGACCATGACCTGCACGCGCGGGAGGCGGTCCACCAGGCTGCCGGCCAGTGGCGCGAGCAGCAGCACCGGGACGATCTCGGCCAGCACCGCACCGGACACGCCGAGCCCGGAACCGGTCACCGCGACCAGCAGCAACGCCAGGGTCGTGAACTGGGCGACGTCGCCGACCTGCGACACGGTTCGAGCCAGCCAGAGCCGACGGTAGGCAGGCTGCCCAAGCAGCCTGCGCAGGTCAGCCCGGGCCGTGGTCACCATTCCATCGTCGCAGGAGGCCAACGCCGGAAGTCACCCACGAGGCACGGCCGAGGTCGTCCCGTGCGCCGAGGTCGTCGGCGTGAAGGCTGCCCGGAGCGTCGCTGAACTTCTTGAGGTCGAGCTCAGAGGGCTCGCCGATAGGCGCAATCAGCATTGCCGGGGGCGATCCCGGCGTGTCGTGTATTTGGACCATCCGTCAAGCAGCGGCAAGTTCAAGGTCTTCGAGAAAGCGCTGTCCCCCGGTCGGCTCGAAGACGTCCAAGCGTCAGGCACCGACCGCGCCTCCCGCGGCCTTGCCGGGCAGATGGCGACGCTCTGACGTTGCGAGGGTGATGAGCAGCCTGGACGTCGACGAAGCCGCGACGGGGATGGATCGCTGGCGGTCTGGTGCGAGGTGCGTAATGCTCGTGTGGTGGCAACGGAGCGGGTGCTGGGAGTCGACGCCTGTCGAGGTGGCTGGATCGGGGTGGCTCTTGGCGTTGGTCCGGCGACTGCCCATTTTGGCCCGAACATCCAGGAGCTCATCGCCAGCGCCGAACGCCACGGGCCCCTGGATGTCGTCGCGGTCGACATGCCGATTGGGTTGCCCGACTCGGGCCCACGACAAGCTGATCTGCAGGCGAGGGCGGCAGTCGGTGCACGCCGCTCGTCCGTGTTCATGACCCCGGTTCGCGCTGCGCTGGAGGCCGCTGATCATGCCTCTGCGGTCCTCATCAACCGTGAACGCGCTGATGCCGGGCTCTCAATTCAAGCGTTCTCGCTCAAGCTCAAACTGTTAGAGGTGGAGCAGTGGGTCCGGGGGACGCAGCTGCGCGTCGTCGAGGTGCATCCCGAGGTGTCCTTCGCGCGACTCGCCGGCGTTCCGCTGAACGTCCGCAAATCGACGTGGGCTGGAGCCGAACGGCGTAGGACGCTGCTAGCAGGCGTCGGTATCGTGCTCACCGGTGAGCTGGGTGCCGCTGGTGTGGCAGCCGCCGTCGATGACGTCTTCGACGCAGCCGTCGCTGCGTGGACCGGGCGCCGCGTTGCCCGCTCGGAGGCGATCTCGATGCCCGACCCGCCGGAAACATTTAGCGACGGCCTGCCCTGTGCCATCTGGGTGTAACCGGCTTCCCGGTTCGGCAGCACAAGCGACCACCGCACTGACGAGCCCCTAGCGGCCGAACAGCCACCGTTCGATCAGGTCGGCACGCGGCTTGGTGCCTGAAGCGTCGGCGGCCAGTTCGGATTGCCACCGCCAGATCAGGTCCAGGTAGCGGCTGTATGTGAGCGAAAGCCAACCGCCCCTCGTGTGCATCGACTTCCATCCGATGTCGATCAGTTGCCCGGCGACGCGGGCGTCGAGGATGAGGCACGGGTGCATAGCATCGCCGCGGCCAGCGAAGTAAAGGTACTTGGTGAAGAACGCCGGCCCGAGTTGGTGGATAACTGCCTTGCCCTCGGGTGCCAACCGCTCGTAGGCCTCAACCGGCTGATCGACCGACAGCCTGGCCGCTTCCATCAGCGCCTGTGTTGCCACCTCCGGGTCGGCCGCGATGGAATCCATTCGCAGATGATTCTTGCGGTGACTCGACCCAGAACCCCACGCCAGTGTGTGCCACAGCAGGCGCAGCGCGGTGTCCGGGTCATCCGCGCCCCCGCCGGCCAGGTCAAAGACATGTCCGCGGGTGATTCGGCAGTTCCCTGAGTCGACGATCGAGCTGTCTCCAGCGATTCCCGTGACCGGACCGCCGCCGAGCCCGCGATCGGCAAGTGCTGTGTTCCACCGATCCAGATCGACCGAGATCGCATGACCGAAGATCTCGACAGCCGGATCGGCGGCGATCACCCAGTTCCGGCAGCCCTCGGGCGCAGACAGAGTGCTCAGATCGGTTGCAGTCACGAGACGGATCATGGCAGGTCTCTCCGGCAACGGACCCCCTACTACTCCGACCCCACAAACAATTCATGTGGTGGTGCCGCGCCGTGGCGGTCGAAGTGACCGTTTCGGGCCTCCTAGGACTGCCACAAAAGTCTGTCTAATCTAGCTTGCATAAACAGGTGTTTGTGGGTAGACTGAGGGCAGAGCCGGAGCGACCGGAACCCCAGCACAGGGAGCGCACCATGACCACCAAACCCACCGTCCACGTCCCCGGATGGTTCCGCGAGCTGCCCGACGACGCCCTCTATGCGCATCCCGTCGGTCGCCCGGGTGAGCCGCCGTCGCCGCTCCGCCTGCTCATCGACACCGCGACCGGCGAGTGCTGGGCTGAGATCGCCCCGGGTGTGCCGAGCGCGGCGATCCTCGGCCGCCCCGCGGAAATGAGCACCCCCACCGACCCTGCAATCGAGGTCGTGCCCTCCGCGCCCGTGACCGCCTGCATCGCCCGCCTGGAGGCCCTGGCCCCAGCACTGCAGGCGCAGCTCGACGGGGCACCCCCGGTGCACGTGGACGAGCTGGACGAGGAAACCTGGCCCGCGTATGCGGACCCGGCGGCGGCAGACCTGGTCTTTGCGGAGCCCTACTCCGAGGGGGTCAGCAAAGGCACAACCGATGACGAGCTGCAGGCGCTGGCGGAGCAGATGAGCGAACCCATCGCGGATGTGGCGGAGCGCATCAGCCCGCGTGCCGCGCTCGCATACCTGAGCGAAATCCGGGACGAGCGCCGGGCGGAGCCAACGCCATGACCACCACGACGGCCCCGGCGTGTGTGACCCACACGCCGGGGTGGCTGGACCCCTCCGAGGCGGATGATCTCTTCGCGGTGTTGACCACCAGCATCCCGTGGGAGCAGAAGACCGTCCGGATGTACGGCCGTGAGACCACTGTACCCCGACTGACCTGCTGGATCGGAGACTCCACCTACAGCTACAGCGGCACGAAAAACGTGGCGCACCCGTGGCTGCCGGAGCTCGAGGAGCTGCGGGCCCGCTTGGAGACCGCCACCGACACGCGGTATAACTCCTGCCTCGCAAATCTCTACCGAGGCGGCGCAGATTCCGTGGGCTGGCACAGCGACGACGAGCCCGAGCTCGGAGTGAATCCGGTCATCGCCTCGATCAGCCTCGGCGACACCCGCGATTTCCGGCTCCGCCACCAGGCCAGCCGCGAGGTTGCCACAATCGCGCTCGGTCATGGTGACCTCCTGGTGATGCGCGACGAGAGCCAGGCCTCCTACCGCCACTCGGTACCGAAGCGGGCGCACGGGGCCTCCCGGATCAACCTGACTTTCCGCTACTACACAGAGGCAGGGTCATGACCCTCACCGGGTACGCCCGGGTATCCACAGCCGGGCAATCCCCTGACGGCCAGTCCGACCGCCTCACCGCAGCCGGCTGCGAGCGCATTTTCACCGACCACGCCAGCGGCACCAAAGCCTCCCGGCCCCAGTGGGACGAGTGCCGGCGGTACCTCCGGCGGGACGACACGCTGGTAATCACCAAGCTGGACCGAGCCGGCCGCTCTGTCCGGCACCTGGTCGAGCTGGCCGGCGACCTCGCCGAACGCGGTATCGGGCTGCGGGTCCTCGATCAGGGCGTCGACACCACCACCCCCGGCGGGCGCCTGTTCTTCCATGTCCTGTCTGCGATGGCGGAGTTCGAACATGACCTCCTTGTCGAACGCGTGAACGATGGCCTGGCGGCGGCACGTGCTCGAGGGCGAACCGGCGGCCGCCGCCCGGTCCTCACCGAGGCGAAACGCAAACGCGCACAGGAGCTGTATGACGAGAGGCGGCTCACGGTGGCGGAAATCGCGAAGACCGTCGGGGTCAGCGAGACGACGCTTTACCGGCGGCTGGGTACATCTGCCCAGGGCAGGAAAAACCCCGACTCGGTCTAACCGGGTCGGGGTTATCACTATCCCCGCGTGTGCGGGGCATTTTGGAGCTGCTGCATCACCAATGGATCATCCCCGCGTGTGCGGGGCGGCAGTGGAAATCTGCACTAAGGATGGATTATCCCCGCGTGTGCGGGGCGCGAACTGGTCCCAGCATATCAAAGGCCGAGGCTTCCGGAGCTCGTATCGGCCAAAACCTCGGCGGGGCGGATGTATTTGGCCGAAGTGGCAAGGCTGCGGCGCCGAGTAGTGCGGGCCAACTGGTCGGCGGGAACACCGTGCTCGGTGGCCGTCGTCTCGTGGCCGGCGCGCAGCGAATGCCCGGATAGCCGCAGGTCCGCGAGTCCAGCATCGGCGGCCCGTGCGGCGAGAATGCGATTGATCTGCTTTCCTTCGAGATGCCGAGGAACCACGCGCAGGTCCGACCGGGCGACCAGCGAGAACAGCGGATCGCTGGGTGCGAGGCCGGCGGCAGCGAGCCAAGACCGCACCGCCGTCACCGGGTCAGTCTCCGCATGCTGGCCGCGGGTCACGCCGATCACGTGGTCGTCCTTGGGCCGGCGAATGGTGAGCACGAGCCCGGCGGGCTTCATGGCGGCGTCCCGAACCCGCAGGTCGACGAGCTCCGAACGCCGCAGCGCGGCTGCGTAGCCGAGCAGGAGCAGGGCCGCATCCCGCTTACCGCGCAGGCTGGTCGGGTCGATGGCGGCGATGATGCGCCGGACCTCTGCGGTGGTAATCGGGTGGGCCTGGTGTCGCGGGGTTACCCCGACCGTTCGCCGCAGCCCGGCACGCACCTGGGCTATGTCACGGTTGCCGGTCGGGTCATCCTGGCCGGCGTCGAGATGTGCAGCGCGGACGGCAGCCACGGTTTTGTCCAGGGTGGACACCGCGCGTCCGGCCGCAGCCAGTTCGGCCAGGTACGCGGCGAGAAGCCCCGGCACGGCCGGGAGCGGGGACGCTCCGCGGGCCGAGCACCACGTTGCCCAGCCGCGCCAGGCCGAGACGTAGGCGAGCCGGGTGGACGCAGACCGGCTCGCGGCGGTGAGCCCGGGGGGCGACTCGGGGAGCGCCAGCTCAGCGGTCATCAAGCCCTCCCCTGTTGGTCAGTCTCCGATGTAATCTCCCTCCGGGCAATCGTGCTCACCGCGATTCAAAACGCGCTCATCGCAGCGGCAGCACAGCCATAAGCCATCGCTTGTCCGCGCGAAGCCATCGGGTGCGGCGTACACCTCCGGCCCCCACGGTTGATCCGGGACACCGTGCCCGATGCCGCCGTAATCGTCTTCGGTTGCCATGGTTTCCTCCTGGGTTGGTTGGTTGAGCTTTCACACTCCATTCTAAGCCCACTTCTCGGGCATTACGATAGCAAAGGTCTACGCCCGAGAGCGGCATTCCCGGACGTTACGACAGGTGTCGCTGGCCACCGGTACCGTCGATGTAGTTGGAACATGCGCAGGCCGATCAGCCCTGCCGGCGGTGACGCCGGGTGATTGGCCAGACCCAGGCATCATGCACGAGGGAGATGGCCTCAGTTGCCTACGTTGACCGCACGACAGCAAACCCACTTCAAAGGAGTGCTTCCTCAGCTCCGAACAATGGAATCCGCATCAGCAGACAAACCCTGGGGCAGGGACGAAACGGGATGCGGAGGCGGCTACAGCCGCACCGGGTGGTCAACATGATCGAGGGGAGCAGGGCGCGGGCCATCTCCCGCGCCCTCGTCACCGGAGAAATCCGGCCGGCGGTGGTAACGCCGTCACACCACACGAACACCCGCGGATCAAGCGAACCGCGGGTGTTCGTGCTCGACAAGAGGAAAACCCCGCTGATGCCCACCACACCCCGGAGAGCTAAGCAGCTGCTCCGATCCGGGCGCGCGAGGGTGCACAAACGCGTGCCATTCACGATCCGGCTCGTCGACCGGCTCGCCGTCGAGTCCACTGTGGAGGGTGTGCAGCTCAAGATCGACCCAGGAAGTCGTTTCACCGGTATGGCCGTCGCCCGCACCGACGCAGCGGGTGCGGTACACGGGCTGGTGAGTCTTGAGCTCCAGCATCGAGGCCGGCTCATCAGCCGGCGGCTGACCGCGCGGGCGGGCCTGCGCCGCGCTCGTCGTAGCCGAAATCTGCGTTATCGTCAGCCACGGTTCGACAACCGGGCCCGGCCGGCCGGGTGGCTGGCACCGAGCCTCCGGCACAGAGTAGAAACCGTCGAAACCTGGGTCACCCGGCTCAGCGCACTGGCACCGGTGACCGGTGTGGTCATGGAGCTGGTGCGCTTCGACCTGCAGCAGATGGCCAACCCCGAGATCAGTGGCACCGAGTATCAGCAGGGCACCCTGTGGGGGTTCGAGGTGCGGGAGTACCTGCGGGTCAAATGGCGTCGACGCTGCGCCTACTGCAACGCACCCGGTTTCGGGCGGGGCGCGCGGCGGCTGAACCTCGACCACATCACCCCACGGGCTCGAGGCGGCACCGACCGGATAACCAACCTGACCTTGGCCTGCGTCAGGTGTAACCGGGCCAAAGGGACTCAAGATGTACGCGAGTTCGTCACCGACCCGGCCCGGCTCGCCCGCATCCTCGCCACCGCGCAGGCTCCATTGCGCGACGCTGCCGCGATGAACTCGACCCGGGCTGCGCTGCACCGCTCTCTGCTTGCGACCGGGCTGCCGGTGACGGTCGGCTCCGGTGGCGAAACGGCGTGGAACCGAGCACGACTCGGCATACCCAAAAGTCACACGCTCGACGCGTTATGCGTCGGGGAGGTAGCCGCAGTGGGAAGTTGGCCAGGGCAGGTGCTGGTGGCCCGGTCAATGGGCCGCGGCAGCTACTCGCGCGCACGTAGTGACCACTATGGCTTCCCGAGGCTGCACCTGACCAGGGTCAAACGCCATTTCGGCTTTCAAACCGGTGACCGGGTCCGAGTCGCGAAATCCTCCGGCACCTACGTCGGCCGGGTCACCATCAGCGTCAGCGGATATTTCGTGATTACCACCCCGGCGGGCGACAGGATCCGGGCAAGTCACCGGCGGTGCATGCTGCTCAGCAATGGCGACGGCTGGTCCTACCGCGTGGCTCCCGAGCAGAAGTCGTGACGGACTCAGCCAGCAACGGGCCGACCGTGCTTGCATGTGTACATGTACGTATGCAAGCAGCCAGGCCGGTCCCGGGTCATGCGGTGGCCGTGAGGTCGATGGCGACTGTGGGGCGGGATCTGATTTGGGTCATCAACGGGTCGGCGGGGTCAGCCCAGCGGGTGGGCGAGGCGATGATGGGGTTGACGGGTAGGCCGGTGCGGCGTTCCACCGCTTCGGCTGCGTCGTAGACCGCGGCCCGGTCGGGTGTCCCGACGACGAGGACGTCGAGGTCGTTGGGTGGTCGGCCGGCCTCGCCCCGGTACCTCGCGGCCCAAGAGCCGTAGATGAGCAGGTGGGTCACGCCGGCGAGGGTGGAGAAGGCGTCGTGGACGAGTCGGTGTGGACCCATCGTGGCCAAGACGATCTGGGTCAGCGGGGCGACGAGGTGGTTGCCCGTGTTGGGGGTCAGGAGGTTGGCGCGGCCGACTTTTCTGCTGGTGAACAGCTCCGCGGTGACCAGGCGCGCCGCTTCGTCGGAGACGGTCGCGAGAGGGATGGCCAGGTGCTGGGAGAGTGCGCTGATCGTCTGGGCGTGATCGGGGTAAGGAAGGGTAGCGCCCAGGATCTCGGCCTGCGCCATGGACCGGAAGACGGGAAACAACCCTGACGCTTTACTACGCATAGACCGATGGTATCTACGATCAATGCGTAGTAAGTGAAACCCGGGAGACACACAAGATCAGGCCGGCAATGCAAACGGCATACAGGCCGGAAATCTCATTCCTCGGCACGCTGGGCGGCGCGCCGTCGGACCTCACCGGCATCGACACCCAGCCGCGCACAGACCTCGTCGAGCGAGTGCCGCTGGCTGCGCTGGGCCATTAGGCCTGCGGCGGCGTCGAGCACCGTCAGCGCTGCCTCGCGCAGGGTGCGCAGGTCCTCATCCGCCCACTTCGCGGAGGCGATGACCGTGGCTGGGTGTCCCCACCGGGTGATCAGGATCGGCTCGTCTGCGGCCAGATCAACCAGCGCCGCGAGGCCTCGGCGTCGGCCGGTGGTGAGCGGGATTCGCTGCATCACGGCCCTCCCTCCTTCCGCCGGCCCCATGGACTCAGCCTGCCACGCGCGGTCAGCCGTGCCGGTGGTCATGCACGGCGGCGACCATCAGCCGCCCATCCGGGCGAGAATGCCCTGCACCGCCGGGGATGATGTGCAGCCGTAGTTGACCCACGTCGCTCCATGAGCCAACGCGAAGCAGTCCGCCGCATGATCAAGGTTCGCCGAGCCGACCGCGCGGACGGCATAGCCGAGCCCGGGACCGTACGCATGGTTCTGCCGATAATGACCGTATTCGTGGACCATGACCGAGTACAGGATGTCGACCGGGGTCCGTGGCGCGATGCTGACCGTTACCACAGTTCCGCTGCCGTCCGAGGTGGTGTTGCCAAAGTTGCCTGTGTCCGCGACCCGGTAGATCGGCCCGGGGTGGCTGTTCACGAACGCCGCATAGATCCCCGACCAGCTACTGATCGCGGCCCCTGGCGGCGGTGGTACCTGCACGACAGAGGCCGCAACGGGGCGCGGCGCTGGCTGGGCGGGCGCAGGTGCAGGCACTGGTGCGGGGGCAGGTGCAGGTGCAGGTGCAGGTGCGGGTAGATGCACAACCGGGACCTCCGCTGGTGCTGGTGCTGGTGTGGGAGCCGATGCGGGAGCCGAAGGTGGGATCGGGTCCGGTGACGGCGCGTGGGTGGCCGATGCGGGCTCGGGGGTCTGCGAGGGGGGTGGTGGTGGTACCGAAGTCGGGGAGGTTGGCGAGCTGGTGGCCGGGGCGGTCGGCAGTCGTGGTGGCGTGGCAGTCGGGTCCACGGTCGGCGGGGTGGACGGCGCGGGCCCGGTGGTCGAGGTGCTGGCCGGCGGGGCGTCGGTGGTGGCAGGGGTGTCGGTGGTGGTGGTGGTGGTGGCAGGGGTGTCGGTGGTGGTGGTGGTGGTGGTGGCAGGGGTGGCGATCGCCGCCGGAGCTGCTGGCGGGGCTGCGGTCGGTGTACCCGTCCCCCCGCATGCGGTGAGGGCGAGGCCGGTGGCAAGGACGGCTGCTGTGACGAGCGTGCGGGTGCGGTTCATGTCTGCTCCTGGTGCGGTGGGCGAATCGTTATGGTCACATGTAACCACACATCAACCTCGATTGCAAATACATGTAACCAGTGAGAGAATGCTGCTATGGAAGAAGATTGGCTGCGCCGCGTGGTCGACGCCGAGCAGCGCGTGGTGGGCGCCCGCCGCGCCCTCGGTGATGCGGTGGACGACCGAGGAACCACCCTGCGCACAGCCCGCAGCCATGGCGTGAGCTGGGCCGCGATGGTCAGAGCCCTCGCGGCCCATGGGCGACAGGTGAATCTTCAACAGCTCCGCGCCGCCAGCCTGCCGCGCACGGAGCGGGTCGGCCCGCGACTGGTACCGGGGGGAGAGCACCGCAAGACAGGACCGAAACCCCGCGACGAGAGCTAAAAAGGGACCGCGAAAGCGAAAATATTGTCGTCGTAGCTACGGCCGGTCAACTTGCCGCCGCAGGAAACCAAAGCTAGTGCCCGTGGTCCATCGGGGCCCAGGAACGCCGATGTGTCGAGGGGGAGCTTCTTCGACCTGGCGTACTCCCGAGTAATCACCCACACAGTCACCCGGCCGCTGGCCGAGGCGGTGTACACGGGATCGCCGGGGCGCAGTTGGCTGAGCCTGGAGAAGGCTCCTTGGCGGCCGTTGTAATTGACATGCGAGGCCTCGGTGAACATTCCAGAGCTCGAATCCAGCGGCACCGATCCGCGCCAGGCGCAGGTCATCGGCCCGGAGCTCGGCGGCTCGAGAATGCCGTTGGGCTCCGCGCAACTCGGCCCGATTCCCACCGGCCCCACACCGAGAGATGGCAACGCGATCGTCCCTGGGGGCATCGTGGCAGGCGCCCCGGCGAGAGCTGAAGCACGGGCCGAAGCACTGACACCGGACCCACCTCCGGTGCCGCTCGATGTGGCGTTACCGGGCTGACCGGGAACAGTTGCTCCGGGACCAGCACCGTTCGCCGGGCCGCCGGCATCAGCGCCACCCGAGCTGCCGGGTTGGCCGGGAACAGCTGCACCAGGACCGGTCGCATTACCGGGTGTGGGCACTCCGCTCACGGCCGGGGGTGCTCCGGGTCCGCTCGAAGGCACCGGGACTGCTGGTGCCCCCGCATCACTACCGGGGGTTGAAACCGAGCCATCCGCCACCGCACCAGGAGACGGATGACCCGGGGTCGAGACCGGGCCCCCCGCCGTCGCGGCACCAGCGAGCGGCGACGAGGAGCCCGGAGTATCGGGGAGGGATGTAGTCGGGTTCGGCGCCCCGGCAATGGCCTGCGCGGGATCACCCGGCTGGCTCGGCCCGGCGGTCACGAACAGCACCAGACCGACAACGACCAGCACCACAGCGGCGATCGCGGTCGCCGCTGTCATCAGGCCGCGTCGGGGGCGGCGGTGGGTGGGTGTGGTCATGCGGGGCTCCAGGAATAGGGGCCCGGTGCGTGGGAAGAAGGGGGCCACGCACCGGGCCGGTGGGGTGGGTCAAGAGCCGGCCACCTGAGAGAGGGCTCAGGTGGCCGGGCTCGATCGGGGGTCAGCCCTGACGTCGGCGGCGGGCGAGAATGCCTCCCGCAGCAGCCAAGCCGGTCAGACCCAGGATTCCGCCGAGGATGCGCTGGCCGGTGCCGGTGCTCGTGTCAGAGGATGCCGGTGCGAGCCCGGCATCGACGCCACGCGGGGGAGCCACCCGTGCCACCTGCGGAGCCGGAGCAGGGGTTACCACGGGTGCCGGGATGACCGCGATGGCTACCGGAGCCGGAGCAGGGGTTACCACGGGTGCCGGGATGACCGGGACCACTACCGGAGCCGGAGCAGGGGTGACCACGGGGGCCGGAACCACCGGGGTGACGACCGGCGGTGTGGTGACCACGGGTGGTACGACAGCTACCGGCGGGGTGACCACAGGCGGCGTCACGACCGGTGGGATCACCGGAGGGGTGGTTACCACAGGAGGCACGACCGGAGGCGTGGTCACCGGGGGTACCACCACAGGCGGTACGACTACAGCCGCGACCGCGTCTCGGAGCGTCGCGGTGACCACGAAGCCGTTGTCGACCTGCGCCTTGGTCACCGTCCACGCCGGACTGCCCGGTGCGGGTGGTGCCGCGCTAAGCGGCGCACAGGAGTCGAAGCCCACCGGGAGGGTCTGCGGGCTCGTGTCGAGTGCGAAACCCTGCGGCGCCACCGTTTCCGTAATGGTGATTGGCACGGTCGTACCCCCGACGGTGGGTCCGGAATCCACGGCGACCGTGGCCGGATCACCGCTACCCCCGGCCAGAATCGCGGGCTCGATGCCGAGGACTCCGTTCGCCTGCGTGGGCCCTGTCAAACTCGCGACCTCGAACGGCGCCTTGATCGCCGCGAGCTGGGCGGCGATGGGGGCCGGCAACGCCTGTTGCACGATGATCATTCTTGACCTCGCGATGGCCGCCTCGAGGGCAGGCTTCGGGTAATTCACCCGGTCAGCGGCGGGCGCCGGCGCGATAGTGCTGACCGGCGCCGTGCCGCCCGCGGCGACATACGCGCGCTCCGCCGCAAGTTGAATGCGGACGGCCTGGTCGAACGCCATGACGGCCGAGGTATCGAACCCCGCGGCCGCGGAGGAGGGGATCGGGTGGGCCTGCGTCTCGGCGTCGCGGGCGGCCAGGATGTCGATGCTGGCCTGCACATCGAAGACTTTCTGCGCCGGAGTGGCGCCGTTGGCGTCGTCCTTCAGGTATCCATAGCTGGATACCCCGACGCCGGAATTGTCCGCATCCACGAGCGCCTGATACGGGGCTACCAGGGCGGCGAACTGAGTGCTGACCTGGAGGGCTTGGGCCGGGGAGAGGAGCTTCGCACTGCCGTCTTGGGTTGCTACCCGGAAGCTGGTGCCGGCCAGGGGCAACCCGGTGACCCCGTCCACTTTGGCGACATTGAAGGAGCACCCCGCGAACGAGCTGAGGGCTTGCGCCGGGGCTGCTCCGAGTACTGCCGAGCCGGCGGAAACGCCGACCGTGCAGGCGATCGCGGCGAGGGCTGACCCGCGCCGAATCTTGGTGCGACGGGGGGTTGGTGTGCTGGTGCTGGTGGTCACGATGTTCTCTTTCCTGTGTGGTGGTGCGGGGCCGCTCGCGGGGTGCGGCGGGGCGGTTCGGGGTGTTCTGGTCTTGATGTGTACGGCTGCCTTGGATTTCCCTACGGCAGATAGGTGTGACCTTCGTCACACCTAGTTATGGGTGGCAGTCGTACGGCACGGCGCCGGTTTCGGCGGCAACCCAGGGCTGGTCGGAGGCCAAGGTCACTGCGCCCCGGCCCGTGATCGGGTAGGGGGCATCCCAGCCGGATTGACTCTTGCCCGCCTCGTAGAACCTGTGGACAACCGGCGCGCCGGCGCTCGGCGCGTCGGAGAGGGTGCCCTGCCACAGTGCGCCGCTGCTGTGCGCTCCGATGTGGACGACGGCAGTGCCGGTGTTCGTACCGGGTGCACAGGAGAAGTCCACGGTCAGCTCCGGTACGGCGTTGGGCTCTCCGTAGAAGGCGTTCGCAGCCGGGGCCGACGGCGCAGTGGCGGCCGTAGCGATGCTGACCGCGAGCGCGCCCGCGGCGAGAACGGCAGCCGCAGAGGCCAACGCGGTCGGAAGCGAGGGGCGCCTCACCGGTGCGCCCCTGGTGGATGTCCCGGCAGGGGTGGGCAGGTATATGGCACATCCCGGGCTGGGTGCTCGGCAGGCCCCTGCAAAAAAGCCGTGCCAGCGAGGTGAGAGAGCTGGAAGCGGGCCGTGGTGGCACCGGTCGAGGGCGCGAACTCGAAAACGCCGTAGAAATTCCCGGCGAAACTCCCCGGGATCATCTCGCCGGCGGCGAGATGGACCGGGTTTTGACCCGGTGGGATGGTCACCACGAAAGTCGGCCCATAGAGATCGCAGACCACGGAGGCCTGCACCGCGGAGGCGGGGGCTGCTGCTACGGGCGCCGGGGTAGGTGCGGGATCTGGGGCACTGACCCGGCCGACCACCCCCGCGGTGACGACGGCCAGCACCGCGGCGGCGGCGGCGGCGAGCGTTCGGCGGGAAGGTCGGAGGGTCTTCATGGCGGGTCCTTTCTGTGTGCGTTGGGTGGGTCTGTCTGTATGTGTGTGTGCGGGGGTTGCCGGAAGTCCTACGGCAGCCCGCGGAGGCCGTTGAGTAGGCAGACCCGGATGGCTTCGCCCACGCTCTCGTCGGTGATCTCGGCTCCGGCCAGCAGGCGGGTCGCGGTCTCCTCGATCGCCGGCCAGACCGCCTCGAGCTCGCGCGCCCACACCTGCTTGGTGATGCGCTCCAGGTCGCCGGCGGTGACCTCCGGCGGCAGCATCGCGGCCAGCCCGGCGAAGTGTGCCGAGAGCTCCTGCCAATCCTCGGCACCACCGCCGAGAAAGGCGTCGAAAAGGTGGTCGGCGAAGCTGAGCCCGTCCTCATCTGGGGCGTCGGCGGGGCGGTCGCCCCAGATGAGCCGGGCCTCCGCCCAGGGGCCGGCATACGAGGTGCATGAATCGCCCCCGGCGGGCTCGCGGTGCACGGTCAGGCCGTCACCGGCCACCTCGCCCAGGCGGACCGAGCGCAGGGTCGAGCCGCGCATACAACCCGCCACGGCGTGACCGGCCTCGTGATACGCAGCCAGCGTTCGCAGCGCGGCGGGGTCGGCGGGTGTTTCGGGGGTGGCCGGATCGAGTACCTCGGTGGTGAGCACCACCGAGGGGATGCCGGCACTGCCGAGCAGCTGCTGCAGTTCGGCAGTGCCGGCGTGATCACCGATGCTCCACAGCCTTACAACTCCATCGCAGGGGTCTCCTTCGTCGGGCGGATCCAAGACGAGGTCGATGTGCTCGTCTTGGAGCACGCGGGCCGCGCGGGCGAGCAGCTCCGCGTCCTCGGCGATCACTCGGGTCGGCAGTTCCGGTGCGGTTGTGGGCGCGGTTGTGGTGGTCATCGGGTTCTCCTCGGAGTTGCGGGGTGTGCGGCTGGCGGGTGCTGGCCACCCCACATGTGTGCGGCCGGAGGGGCGTCGACCGCGACCGCGGCAGCGATCTCGTGCGCCGCCAGCACCGCCTGCAGCTCCTCGGCGGTACCACGGGCCTGCAGCCACAGATCACCGAACGCCATCCCCGGCCGCAGGTCGAACGGGTCGTCGGTCACGAGGAAACCCTCATCACTGAGCACCCCCAGGATCTCCACGGCCACGAACGGGAAGCCGTCGGTCATGGTCAGCTGTAGCGGCATCGCATCGCGGGAGTGCACGGTGACCACCGCCTCGGAGTCACTTGCCAGGGTGGAGACCGGTTCGTACCCGCGGATGTGGATGTTCCGGCGGTATGACCGCTCGATCGGGACAGCGTGGTGATACGGAATTGAAGAGTCCTGACGAACGCGGAATCCGCGGGCTTTGAGCCGGCGGTGCGGGTCCATGCCGTCGGCGTAGCTGACCGCGAGCGCGGTGTCGCTGATACGGCGCACGCGGGCGGTGGAGGCGGAGGCTACCGCGGCGCGGGCAAGCTCCGCTTCTCCACCCGAGGCGCAGCGAAGGACCGGCTGGTCATATTGATCGTGGAAGAACAGCGTGCGGGGGTCTGAGGCGGTGATCATGTCGGGTCGGTCTCCTCTGGTGCGGGTGTTCTGTCTGGTGTGTGCGGCTAGCGGTTGCTGCCCACGTACCCACCATGTGTGCGGCCGGTGCCGCGTCTTCCGTGGTGGCACTGACTTCTTTGCGTCTGCCCCGCAATCGGGTGCAGGCTCCCCACCCGCAGCGGGTGGGGAGCCTGCCGGGCAGTGCGTCAGGTGGCACCACCTCCCCCGGTCAGCTCAGTGGCGCGGGTCAGGAGGGCGCGAATATCCGAGGTACGGACGAATCGGGCACCGTGGGGCACCAGCTGGATCGTGGGGACGCCGAGGCGCCCGCGATCCGCCCGCGCCTGGACGGCGCTGACGGACATACCCAGGAGCCGGCCATATTCGCGGAGGCTGACCACGGCGCGCTCCGCGAGGAGCTGATCGGCACTCAATGGCTGTGTCATACAGCCAATCGTAGCATCATATGGCTGCGCTGTACAGCCAAACGTGAATGTGTTTAGTGGCTGTCCGGTGCAGCCGGTATCTTCGCGGCATGCCCAGTCCCACGCTGCCACCGCCGCCACAACACCCCGCGGTAACCCGGGAGGCAACGGCGATCGCTGAGCGCCTGGCCGGACTGGCCGAGGAACTGGTGGCCGTAGCTGCGGCGCGGGTGGCCGCCGAGGCCGAAGCCCCGGTGAGCGCAGCCGAGGCCGGGCTGATCTATGAGACTCGGCGTCAGGTACACGAGCTTCTCCGCCAACGCGGGCGCACGGCGCTCGATGACCACCTGGCCGGAAGGCGGACAGCAGGGCTTTCCGAGCGCCGGGCTACCGCTGAGGTGATGCCGATGATGGGTGCGGGGCGTTACGCCGTGCTGAACTCCGCGTTCGGCGCTCGCTGGACACGGCGTGGTCCCGGTGAACACCCGGGATGACGGGTTCCCCGCAACTCTCCACAACTTTCCGCAACTCTCTGCAGGCGCTGTTCTGGCCAGAACATGCCCTCTGACCTGCGGGAATAGCTGCTTCTCCACAATCCCACAAAATCCGCAGCGAAATAACATAGAGGATGACGTCCCCAGAAGTGGTGTAACTCGGGTCCTTTGGATCTGGTGACCGCGTGTCGGTCCCGGGTGTTGGGGGCCACCGCGTGAGGCTTTGTGAGAACCGACCAA
>JAABUU010003953.1_pt1 | contig 18122 bp, 16 predicted proteins | sample 5559301 | NCBI WGS metagenome assembly JAABUU01 (sample SAMN10711884, study PRJNA513360) | rock metagenome | isolation source: Antarctica rocks | place: Antarctica: Victoria Land, Richard Nunatak white | reverse complement strand
GGTCCAGGCCGTCAGCCGTTCACGGTCCCCGTCCAGCAATCCCAAGCGGGCAGCTCGCATACGACAGTGTCCCGCACCCAACCGCCCAAAGACTTTAGCGACACGACACTAGCAGTTTTCTAGTAATCGGTGAGCATCAGGGCCCGCCAACGTCGCCGCCGCGGACGACCCCGCAGGTCAAAGCCCGCTCACCGCGCCCGACGCCCACGGATTTCTCGGCAGCAGGCGCTCGTGCCAGTTGGAGCGGATGGGCCCGCTGGGGGGTGAGCAGGACGGAGGACGAGCCGGGGTCGTCGGCTCGTGGTTCCCGACTCGCGCCACCGGCCGCCAGGGCCCCGGTAGCTTCGACGTGCCGCACGCGGGTTCGGCGACACAACCGATCCTGTGGCTTGAGAGCTCGGCAGCCTGAACCGGATCACCGCCTACCGCGGGTACGTCCCCCGTGCTGTCACGACACCGCTCTCCCGTGGCTTCGCTGCTGCTGCCAGACCGGGGGACGCTTCATTGCGCTCATTGACCACGCCCGGAAGTTAGGCTGACCGCGTGCCTTCCTACCTCGTCACGGTCGATGTTCAGCTGGAGGTCGAACCTTCACCGCGGCACCTTGAACTCCTGCAATCCGCCATCCGACGTGATGCCGCTGGCAGTTATGTCCTAGAGGCACGTTTGATGATCATGACACTGTTGCTGAGCGCTGAGAGCAGCGGCGAGGTTGAAGGTCTCGCGAGGCTCGTTGCGGTCCGCGCTTTAGGCGACGCCGGGTACACCGCTGACTCCGCCCTTGTCGTTAACGTAGATAGCCGCGAGCGTGCCGAATAGTCACCACGTTGCTGGCCCTCCTCGCAAACCTTGACGTTCGACCGCCGCCGCGAGGTTGTTACCTGCTTACATGCGTTCCTTACATATGTTTCGGCAGATCCAACTAAGTCGATGGCGTGACATGAGCTCGGCAGAATTGACGGCACGGACTCTTGATCGTAGGCACCAGCGACTGCATCCTCCGTGATAACGCCACGGTCCCTGATGCACCGCCTCGCTCTCACCATCCCTTGCTAACCAGCGCAACGCTACAATCAGATCAGGCCAGCCAGCGTGCTCGTCCTAAATCTCCTATCAGTCACCACCTCGAAAGGCAGGACATGGAAAGCCGGACCACGATAAGTCTCGTCGATGACCTGGACGGTTCAGAAGCAGCTGAGACGGTCATGTTCGCGCTGGGTGGTCAGTCCTACGAGCTTGATCTGACGACCGAGCACGCGACTATCCTGCGCGGCATCTTCGGTCCGTACATCGGGGCAGCCCGTAGGGTAGCCGCTTCTACCCTGCGTTCGACCCGTACCGGGCGGGGCGGTGGCCGTCAAGGCGAGGTCGAGGCTGCCGCAGTCCGCGCATGGGCCGCCGAGAACGAAATTCAGGTCTCCCCCCGTGGCCGCGTACCCCAAGACGTAGTGGCGCGCTTCAAGGACGCCCAGAGCACACCGGCAGCAGAAGCTGCAGCGGCCGGGAAGGGAAGCAAGCGCAGGCGGAAAACGGGCTCCTGAGGGTGGGCAACCGCACAGTCGTTCGATTCGCCCGTCGATCTGCTCAGGCGTTGGCGACCGAGCCAGGGCCGCCGCGACCAGCGGTGCCCCTGCCACCGGCTGCCCGCACCTGTGACAGGAGCCCTGCCCTGTGGTGTTGCCCCGCGTGGGCGGGAAGGGCCTGTCCGCACAGCTATCAGTCTGGGACCGTCAGACCGCCGCCCTCAGGCGTCGATAGGGTCAAGGAGCAGGATGCATAAGTGAGCGAGACCGGCCGATGTCCTGGTCTTCACCGTGCCCAGCGGGATCGCGTCGCATTGAGCGATCTGCGACTGCGACAGCCCCGCCCAGTAGGCAAGCAGTAGGACCCGCTGCTGGGCGACAGGCAGTGATCGGATCCGATCGCGCAGCCCGTCGGCGGCCTGAGAACGCAGCAGCAGATCCTCGGTCAGCTCCTTGCTCGTCGCGGAGTGCAGATCCCCTTCCTCGTGACGTCGGACCCGCTTCACGTGTTCGGCGTGGCGCACCGCGTCAATAGCCTTGTGTCGGGTGAGTGTTATCAGCCATAACTCGAGCGGGCCCCGCCTGGGATCGAAACGGGTTGGCCCGTGCTGCCAGGCAGCGAGGAAAGCCTCCTGAACGACTTCTTCGGCGAGCCACCGCTCGCGGACCACCCGAAGTGCTGATCGGAAGCAGACGCCGTATTCCCGTCGGAAAGCGGCAGCCAGTGCTGCCGACCATGGATCGTCTGACCCACCGACCCGCCGGTGAGCGTGCGGGGTGCCCGCAGTCGTACACACTTCTCGGGTCAAGGAGAGGCCTTCTTTGCTGCGGCGGCAACTGGTGACTGCGGTCAGACAGACGTCTGTCGGCTTGTGAGAGTCAAGCATTAGGTTTCGGTGTGTGGTCGCGTCTCAACCCATAGGGTGCGCCGGCGGATCACTATCAGGCCTTCGACACTCCGGCAAGCCATGCTGCGCATGCCAAAACGGTCAGCCGCCGAGGCCTGGCCAACCGAGCCGTAGTTCAGAGAACACACAGCCGCTGAGCGCCGGAGAGACTCCCCACTCCCTCCATGCTGTCAACGGTAACCGAATCTTGACCCCCTACCGGCGCATGTGAATGTTGACCCCTTTTGTTACTTGTTGTCGACTTGGGCGGCGGGGACGCGGCCCAGGTCGCGCCGAGGTTCACCGCTGCCCGGCGGGTGGTATCGCCGGTTCCCGGTCACGCGCTCCGATCGCGAGTGCGGTGAGGACTTGGTCGACCTGCTCCCAGCCCGCGTGCAGCAGGAAGGTGTTGTTGCGGCCGTACGCCTTGCTGCCGAGGATGAAGAAGTCGGGTTCGGGGTTGCGCAGGGCCTCGATGCCCTTCGCCGACTGGGTGAGGCAGTCGCCGCCGGTTTCGGCGAGTAGTTGGGCGGCCAGGTTCATCACGCCTTCGGTGGCATAGCACTGGTGTACCTGCAGCTGACGGTGCAGCCCGGCGTCGCCGACCGAGCCCACGAGGGCCAGGATCTGGTCGACGGTCACCTGGGTGCCGTCAGAGAGCCGCACGGTAAGGTGCCCGTCCGTGCCCTCGTGCAGACCGTCGACGCAGACGCCGCGATGCAGCTGCACCCGGTCGACGTGACCGCCGGCTACCTTCCGAGCCAGGTCGACCAACCCTTGCCGCTGCAGCAGCGGGTCACCGGCGACCTCACCCCAGGAGGGGTTGTCGCTGCGCACCGCCCAGATGACCGAGGTGTCTGGCTCGCTGGCGGCGAGGTCGGCGAGGTCGCGGGCGGCGGTCTGGGCCGACTTGCCGGCCCCGACCAGCAGGATTTTGCGGCCCGCATAGAGGGCCTGGTCGCCTCCGTTCAGGTCCGGTATGCGGCGCTGGATCCGGTGGTGCAGTGTTCGTTCGCCCGGTGCCGGCACCCCGCCGTTGCCGAGTGCGTTGGGGAGGGCGTAGGAGCCCGTGCAGTCCACGACGACCTGTGCCTGCTCGACGGTCTCGCTGCCGTCTGGGTGGCAGGCCAGCAGCCGAAACGGTTGGTGGGCTCGCCGCGGGGTGCCGATCTCGTCAGACTTCACCAGCCCGGCGCGGCCGACCGCCTCGATTCGCGTGCTGAGCCGTACGGTGCCGGCGGGAAGTGCTGCGGCGAGCCGGTCGGTCGCGTCGGCGAGCTGTGCGCCGGTCGGGCAGCCGTCGCCGGTCGGCAAGTCGCTGATGGTTCGTCTGGCCAGCGGTGAGATGGACATGTCCCAGGAGGTGAACAGGGGCACGTGAGCCCAGTCCCGGACGTGGGTCGCCACCTGCCGGCCGGCCTCGTAGACGGTGACCGGGTAGCCCTGGTCGACTGCGCGAAGAGCGGCTTCGATGCCGATGGGGCCGGCGCCGATGATGGCGACTGACGTGTCCCCGCCCATCTCAACGGCCCACCGGTCGCCGACGCCAGCGGGAGCGGGTCTTGGCGATCACGCCAGCGGTTGGTGGTTGGCCGCCGTGGCTGTCCGGTCCGGTCTGCGGGGTGAGCTCGGCAATGACCGACAGCAGGTGCCGCGGCGTCGGGTTGACGTAGCAACGGCCAGCGACCACAACGGTCGGCACGGTCTCGTCGCCGCCGGTCGCGCGGCGGACCAGCTGCGCCGCGGCTGGGTCAGCCCAGATGTTGCGCCAGCTCGCGTCCACTCCGCCGCGGGACAGCGCGCGCCGCAGGCGGGCGCAGTACGGGCAGCCCGGCCGCCAGAACACCTGCACCGTCGGGCCGGGCGACACCCGTTCGGTTGGCTGCAGCGTCATAGTTAGGGGAACCCGGTAGCGGGCGCGGCGGCATCCCGAATGCAGTCGGCACTTCTCGTCGGCGTCGGTGGCAGGCCTGCACTTGCGATCTGGCCGCCGTGCCGCTCAGCCGGTGGAGACCAAGCCGGAGCCCGCTTCACCTGGTGAAGATCGTCGGGAGGCTGCTGCCGGGAAGGCCGAGCGACGTCGCCATCCCGAGAGCCGCTACGGCCGTCGGCTGGTGGTCAGGAGCCCTGTCAGTGCGGCGGCCAGGAGCAGGGCGCCGCCGGTGTAGTAGACGGCTCGGATGCCGAGGGTGTCGGCGAGGACGCCGCCGAGGAGCAGGCTCGCGAGGCGCATCGACTGCCAGATGAGGTCGAAGGCGCTGAACACCCGTCCGCGCAACCCGGCCGGTACGTGGGACTGGATGACGGAGGAGAACGTGACGTTGCCGGTCGAGGTGCCGAGGCCGTAGAACGCGAGGGCGCCGAGTGCCGCGGGCAGTGCTGTGACGGTGGCCAGGGCGAGGTCGACCAGGCCGCGCAGACCGAACGCACCGAACACCAGCTGCGGGCGGCGGGCGTGGGCCGAGAGCCGGGTCGCCAGCAGCGGGCCGCTGAAGGCACCCACCCCGATGGCGGCGAGCAGCAGCCCGTAGCCCGTGCCCGTGACGTGCAGGCGCCGGCCGGCGAGCACGACCAGCAGGGCGCTGGTCGCTCCGGCGGACAGGGCGGCGAGCGCCTGGGCGAGGGCGAGTGCGCGCAGCAGCCGGTCACCGGCGAGCAGGGCGAGGGCTTCGCGGCCCTGGCTCCAGATGCCGGTGGTGGCGACGGGTCGTGCCTGCTCGCCGGCTCGCAGTCCGCGCAGCAGCCCGGCGCTGACCGCGAAGCTGGCCGCGTTGGCCGCGAACGCCCAGCCGAACCCGGCGGCGGCTGCCAGCAGACCCGCCAGGGGGGCGAGCAGGACCTGGCTCAGGACGGCGGCGGACCAGATGCCGCTGTTGGCGGCGACGAGCTGCTCGTCGCCGACGAGGGTCGGCAGCAGCGAGGCGGCGGCGGGGCCGAAGAACACCGACCCGGCGGACAGTCCGAACGCAACCGTGTAGACGACGGCGATGTCGCCGTGCCAGAGCGCGAGCACCGCTGCCAGCACGAAGCGCACCAGGTCGGCGGCGACCATCACGGTGACGCGGGGCAGCCGGTCGATCAGCGGTCCGGCGAGTGGGGCGAGCAGCAGGACGGGTGCGATCTCGGCCAGGACCGCGCCGGACACTCCCAGCCCCGATCCGGTCAGATGCAGGACGAGCAGGGCCAGGGTGGTGAACTGGGCGACGTCACCGGATTGGCTGACCGTCCGGGCTGCCCACAGCCGCTGGTAGCCGGGTCGGGCGAGCACCGAGCCCAACCCGTCGGAACGGCTACCGGCGCGCTGGCCGCCGGGCGGTGCACTCACGTCTCAGCTTCCCCTCTGATCAGCGAGCCGCCGCACGCGTGCCGGCCATAGACCTGGGGCACGCCCGGGCAGCACGACCGATGCACCGGCCGGCCCACTGGACAGCGAACACCGTCGAGTCGGGGCCTTCACCGCTCATGACGAGCCCCTGTGCTAGTGACAGGCAGGTTTCCGGCCGCGGTCGCTGGCACTCATGCTGACAGACCGATGCGTCCGCTTCCGGTCCGGGGACGCGGGGGCGCCGACCGGCGCTGGATTCGTCGCGGCGCTGCGGGCAGTCTGATCCTGTGACCATCACCTCCAGCACTGTCCCTGCAGGCTCCGCGCTGCCGGCACGGGACGCCCGTGTCGCTGCCCGCGCTGCCGACGACCCCCGAGACACCGGGCCAGAAGCGGGACGACCGCGACCGCACTGCGCCGCCGAACGTTGCTCCCGGGGCTGGCTGCAGCTGAGCCGTCGACCGGGGGCCGGGCGAGAACGGGCGGGCCTGGCCGGGTCGTGCCATGGACATGCGGGCGCCCGGTGACCGCCGGGACCGCCGGGACCGCCACCGGGACTGACGGGACCGGGGAGCTCGGCAGGCTGCGCGGCCGCGGGGCTGTGCTGATGGTGGGCGCGGTCGCCACGGGGCTGTTCATTGCTCCGGTCGGCGGCCTGGGCCTGTACTGGATGCCGTTGTTCGTCGGGCTGAGCTACCTCACCGCGTCGTTGGTCGGGGGGCGTACCGGCGGCTTGTGGGTGCCGGGGCTGATGGTCACCTTCTGGGGCCTGGCCGACGTGCTGGTACTGAGCGGCACGTTGCGGGTCGACTTCCCCAGTGCCGCGATCGTCGGCATCGGGCTTGGTGCGGTGCTCTCGGTGCTGCTCCTGCCGCGCTTCGGGATCCCGGTGACGGTGCTGGGCCTGGCGGTCAACACGCTGCTGATCGGTGTCCTGGAACTGGCCGAGGCGCAGCTCGGGGGCGCCTTGGTCGACGGCTGGGCGTGGGGGTTGCTGCTGGTGATCGGGGCGCTGTGGGAGTCGCGCCCGTCGGTGACGATGCCCGACCGCGAACGGGTAGCAGCCTCGGGCCCGCGGTAGTCGGGCCCGCAAAGGCCGGGTAACCGTAGGGGTCCGCGGGGACGAACAGGCCTGCTAAGCGCGCGGAACGCGGCTAGGTGCCCCACTCGAGCCGGGTCCAGACGAGCATCGTGTCCGTTCGCGACGCCAAAGACCGAGGGCCGGTGCGCCTACGACCGGGCCGGTCTCCACGACCTGGCCCGAAAGGACGACCTGGCCCAACCATGACCTGGCCCGACGGGACGACCCGACCGGACGGCTCGTTTCGTTGTGCGCCGTCGGGGTCGGTCAGTGCGTCCCGGGCATGCTGGCAGTGAACTCGGCGAGCCGCTCGAGGGCAGGGGCCGGCAGCGGCGCCCCGTGCGCGCGCAGGCTTGCCGTGATGGCGCGATAGGCCGCTGCCTGCAGGGCGCAGGCTCGGCACGCGTCGAGGTGGCGAGCGATCCGGGCCGCGTCGGCAGAGCCCGCTTCGCCGTCGAGGAAACGTTGCAGCTCGCGGCGGGTGTGCAGGCAGCTGGTGACGGCGTCGTCACCGAGCATCCGCTTCCACAGTGAGAGGGTTGGGGTCACGGGTGCCTCCGTGGGCTTAGGCCTGCTGCTTGGACGCGGTGGCGGATCCGTCTGCGAGCTCGGTGCAGCCGGCTGGTGAGGGTTCCCTCGGGTATCCCGAGCACCGCTGAGGCTTCGGCGTAGCTGAGCTCGTCGACGTCGACCAGCAGGACCGCTTGGCGCATAGCCGGGGCCAGGTCGAGCAGGGCGGCTTCCACGACGGCGTCGAAGGCCCGGTCCAGGACAAGCTGCTCGGCGGACGGCGCGGCGGCCGTGAGGTGGTGGGCGCCGGGCAGGTCGGGGTCGTCGAGCAGTTCGGGACGACGACGGCGGTGCCGGTTGATCTCGGTATGGCGCATCACGGTCAGCAGCCACGCCCGCGGGTGGCGCCCGTCGAAGGTGTCCAGCGCACGCCACGCGCGCAGCAGGGTGTCCTGGACGAGGTCTTCGGCGTCGGCGGGTTGGCCGGTCATCGTGCGGGCCACCCGCAGCAGCACCGGCAGCTCGGGCAGCACCAGGTCGGCATAGCGCCGCTGCCGCTCATCAGCCGCAGCCGGTCCCGGACCGGGTCCTGGTCGCGCTGCTGCCTCCACACCAGGGGAACCCGTCGAACGGTTTCCGCCTTCCCTGCCCCGGTGGGTCTCCTCGGGCCGGGAAGGCGGGAAGGATCCGCCCGGCCGGGCGGGTTCCCAGCAGAGACGGCTTCCGCCGACCGGCGAATCGAAGGGCAGGCGTGCATGGTCGAGGCGAGGTTCAACGGGCGGGTCATCGCCCGCAGCCGCGACACAGTCCTGGTCGAGGGCAACCACTACTTCCCGGTGCAGGCCGTGGCGCAGCAGTACCTGACTGCGTCCCGGTCGAAGTCGCTGTGCCCGTGGAAGGGCATCGCCAGCTACTACACCGTCGAGGTCGACGGCCAGCGGGACCGCAACGCGGCCTGGACCTACCGCCACCCCTTCCCGCTGGCCCGCAAGATCAAGGACCATGTCGCGTTCTGGGGCAGCGTCCACGTTGAGGACACCGACTGAGGGGTCGCGGCCGCGCCGGCGCCGTCGCGCTGACGCTCGGGGAGGAGCGACGTGAACTGTGACCTGGTCGTGATCGGTGCGGGCGCCGCCGGGCTGGCGGCCGCCCGCACGGCCCGCAGCGCGGGGCGGAGCGTTGCGTTGCTCGACGTCGCGCGGCCGGGCGGGGACTGCACCCACTACGGCTGCGTTCCGAGCAAGACCGTGCTCGACGTGGCGCACCGCGTCGCCGGCGCCAGGGCCGCCCAGCAGTGGGGGCTGCCGCCGGTCGCAGACGTCGACTTCGGCCAGGTGATGGGCCATGTGCGGGCGGTGGTCGCCGACGTCGAGCGGGACGAGTCACCGCAGCAGCTGGCCGGCGAGGGGATCGACCTGGTCCGCGGCTGGGCCCGCTTTACCGGCCCGCACAGCATCGACGTCGACGGCCGCCGACTGGACGCCTCCCGGTTCGTGCTCGCCACCGGCGCGCACGCCGCCATTCCGCCGGTCCCGGGAATCGGCGACGTCGCCCACCTGACCAACAGAACCCTGTTCGAGTTGACCGAGCGTCCAGCTCACCTGCTGGTGCTCGGCGGCGGCCCGATCGGCGTCGAGCTGGCGCAGGCGTTCGCCCAGCTCGGCAGCCGGGTGACACTGATCGAGGCCGCACCGCGCATTCTGGTCAAGGAGGAACCGGAGGTCTCCAGCATCATCGCCGCGGTACTCGAACGGGACGGCGTCGAGGTGCGGACCGGCGCAGCCGTTGAGCAGGTGAGCGCCGGGCCGGCGCTGCAGCTGGCCGGCGGGGGCACGGTCAGCGGCTCACATCTCCTTGTCGCCGTCGGGCGTAGCCCGGCGGCAGCCGGCATGGGCCTGGATCGGGCTGGCGTCGTGACCGGGTCCCGCGGCGAGATCGTGACCGACCGCTATCTGCGGACCTCGGCGCGGCACATCTTCGCCGCAGGTGACTGCACCAGCCTGCTGCAGTTCACCCACGTCGCCGACGAGCAGGGCCGCCTGGCTGCCGGCAACGCGTTCGCCTCCCAACGGGCGGTGCCTGGCTTGCCGGGCGGGCTGAAAGCGTTCAACACCCGGGTGGTGCCCTGGGTGACGTTCACCGACCCCGAAGTCGGGCGGGTCGGGATGAGCGAGCAGCAGGCGTTCGCCGCTTACGGCCGGCGCGCAAGGGTGGCGGTGGTCAGCCTGGCGGAGATGGACCGGCCCCGCACCGCCGGTCACACCGACGGCTACCTCAAGCTCATCGCCGGGCCGCGGCGCCTGGCCCCCTCTCACCTGCTCGATGAGGTGATCGGGCTGACGGCGGTCGGCCCGGCCGGCGGGGAACTCGCCGCCTACGGCGCCCTCGCCATGCAGACCCGGATGTTAGCGGCTCGCCTCGCCCAGACGACCGCCCCCTACCCCACCTACAGCATCGGGCTGCGGCTCGCCGCCGCCCGGCTGTTCGGCGAGTTCGGCGGATCCAGCTGGCGACCCGCGGCCCCCGGCACCTGAGCCGATCCGCTGTCCGGCCGAGCATCCTGCGGGGGCAGCGCCGACGTGGTGCCGATGAGCGGACGGCGGCGAGGACGGGGGGCGCCGTCCCGTGCGCTCAGCTGGGTAGCAGCCCGGCGAGGTCCGTCAGCCCGGACACCGTGTGGGTCGGCGGGGTGAAGAATGCAGGGTAAGGAGCGTCGGTCCGGTTCACCCATGCGGTGCTCAGACCGGCCCGGGCGGCTCCGTCGATGTCCCAGGGGTGCACGGCGACCAGCAGCAGGTCGGCGAGGTCGACGTCGCAGCGCATTGCCGCGTACTGATAGGCGCGGCGAGCCGGCTTCCAGGCGCCGGCGTCCTCGACGGACAGCAGTGCCTCGAACTCACCGCCGATCCCGGCGCGGGCGAACAGGCTGTCGGCGACAGCGACCGAACCGTTGGTCAAGGTGATCAGCCGGTAGCCAGCCGCTCGCAACTCCCGCACCCCGGCAGCGACGTCGGGGTGCACCGGCAGCGCCATGAACCCGTCCATCACGTGGCTGACCGCGTCGGTGATGTCCCGATCCAGATCGCGTCCGGACAGCATCGTGAGCAGCGTCTGCTCGCCGAGCACGGCGAACTTCTCCGAGCCGCCCGCTGCAGTGAGCGCGAACCCGTCCCGGAGCAGCATCGCGAACCACTGCGCCGCCAGATAGCGGTCAACGCCGATGTCGGCGAAGCGGTCGGCCATCGGCGACAGGTCCGACAGGGTCTCGTTGACGTCAAAGACGATCACGGTCGGGGTCTGCGGCATGGCGAGCCTCCTGTGGCGAGAAGTAGTACGGCCAGTCGGCCAAGGCAACCAGGCCTTCAGGTGGCCGGGTAGCGCGGGGGACCGGTCACCGTCTGGCGAAGAAGCCTGCTCGCGCCCCGCGGCCCCTACCCGGCCAACACCCCAGTGAACAAGCTGGTGCCGATCGAGGGTGCTCCCTCAACTGCTCGGACCACCTCCGCCGAAAGCCCAGCCAGCGCGACCGGGAGCGGACACGAGCAGCTGGACGGCAGCAGGCGACCTCCCCCGCCCGCTGGTGCGGGTAGCCGACGTCGACGCCTACGGCACGGTGGTGAACACCTACACCCGCCGGGCTCGAGTGGCCGGCGCCCGGCCGGACGCGCCGTGGGCGGTGTACCTGACCGACCAGACCGGCGCGTTCCGGCTGCTGGCGTTCGACTTCGACGCCGCCAAGGGCGACCCGGCCGCCGACGCCGCGACCTTCTGCGGCTGGCTCGAGCACGCCGGGCTCCCTCACCTGCTCACCCGCTCCGGGCCGTCCGGCGGCCGGCACGTCTGGCTCGCCCTCGCCGACGCCGTCGACCCCGGCACCGTCGACACGCTGGCCCGGCTCGTCCGGGCCCGGCTGCCCAGTCTGGACATCGCGCCGCTTGCCAACCCGGTCACCGGCTGCGTACGTCCCCCCGGCTCCCCGCACCGGGCCGGCGGCAGCTCGACGGTCCTGGCCGGGGACCCGGCCGCGCTTGCCGTCCCGACGGTGACCGCCGCCGACGTGGCCCGCCTGGTGGAAATCCTGGCCGCCGGCCACCGGCCCGAACCCCTCGCCCCGCTCGCCGACCCGGCCGCGCCGCTGCCGACCGACCGGGCGGGGCGGCTCTACCTGCCGGGGGTCCGCCGGCAGCTGCCCGCGGGCAGCGTCCAGGCCCTGGAGGTGGACGCCGCCGCTGTGGACGCCAACAGGGTGCTGTGCCGGGTGCTCAACGGCGCGGCAGCTGCCCGGTGGCGCTGCGCCGACATTGCTGTCCTGGTGGCCCACTCCCCCGGCCTGGAGCACGTCCGGTCCCAGGGCCAGGGCCCGGGTGTGCCGCGCCGGGTCCGCAGCCCGGGCGAGTCCCGGGCGGTGCTGGCCCGCCAGTGGGACCGGGCGGTGCGCTGGGTCGCCACCCACCCCCGCGCCAGCAACCTCGAGGACCCGACGTTCGAGCCCCGCGCCGCCGCCCTGGCCGCCGTAGTCGAGCAGGTCCAGACCCGCGCCGACGCCGCCGCGGGCAGGTGGGCCGGTGCGGGCGGCCCGGCAGACCGCAGGGTGCTCGACGCGCTGTGCGTGCTGTCCCTGCACGCGGTCAGCCCCGTGGTGGAGGCCGATATCCGCCGCCTCGGGTTGGTCTGCGGGATCGGCCGGGAGACTGCCCGCACCGCCCTGCTCCGGTTGGCAAGGGACGGCTGGCTCACCCGCCACTCCCCCGCCGAGGGACCCCGCGCCGCGTCGTGGATCTTGAACGGTGCGTTGTCCACAGTTGCAGACGTACCAAGCCGGTCACAAGCGGCCCCGCGCCCCCCTGGGGCTGGTAGCGCCGAACGAAACCGGTGGCTCAACCTGCTGCGTACCAGGCTGGCAGCCGCGGCCCACGACACCTTTACTCCCGTCGGCGGCTTGGGCCATGCGACTGGCCAGCTCTACGCCATCCTCACCACACAACCTGCCAGCACCACCCAGCTCGCATATCAACTGGGCACACCTCCGGAGGACATAGGCATTCGGCTCGGGCTACTTCGAGCCGCACGCCTGGCCAGACGCACCTGCAAAGGGTGGTCTGTGGTTCGAGTCGACCGGCGCGACGCGGCCGCCCTCCGGCTCGGGGTCGCCGGCCGGCTGGCTGACCGGGCCCGGCGCTACGCCCTGGAACGTGAGGCGTTCGCCTGGTGGACCGACGAGCTGACCTGGATGCACGCCCCCCGCCGCAGCGCTGCCAGTCGGCGTCCCGGCCTCGGGCAGCTGGTCGTGCTTGACCCCGCTGACACTGTCCCGGCTTGGTCGGCGCACCCCCGCCGTGGTGACGGCCGCGCCGACTTCGCTGCCGCCCGCCGAGTGCTGACCACCGGGGCCGTGAACCAACCCCATCAGCTCCGCCAGCCTGTCACCGTCCGGCGGCAGGAGGCAGCGTGACCGCCTCAGGTGCCGGTAGACAGTCCCGGGTTACAAGCGTTGTGGCCGCACTTGAATGGCTCGGGACGCTTGTCGGGACTCAGTCCGGGCGGGTTCCGGCGCCGTCGTCATACAGGTGCACCAGAAGCGGCACCCACGCTGCCCAGCTCCCGCCCGGGAACAGCTCCTTGAACGTGGCAGGCGACCCGGCGCGGCGCGCCGAGGAGTAGGCGGCGAGGTCGCCGGTCAGCAGCAGCAGCCGGCCGGCGGTGTGCACCCAGTCGTGGAAGGCCTGCGCGGTCGGCCTGCCGAAGACGGTGCCGGTTAACCACTGCACTCCCCCACCTGAGCTGTAGGCCGCCGGGTCCAGTCGGCGCAGCATGTCGCCGTCGACAGTGTCCGGCTTGGGGGCGCTGATCACCAGCAGGTCCCAGGGGTCGGGGTAGTCGGCGACGATGTCGCGGGCCTGCCGCACGCGAGACCACCTGGCGGGGTTCGTGACCCGGGTGAAGCCGCGCCGCCGGGGCCGTGCCATCCGCGTGGTCAGCACCCACGGACTCATCACCACCGCCGGGCCCGGTAGGCCGTAGCTGCCGGCCTCAAGCTGCGCCCACGGCCACGTCGTCATTGCAACTCCACAGTAGGCAGCAGTACCGGTGGACTTCCCCCTGTTCACTGGTCCCCCCGGGCACGTGGTGGCCACCGCCACCGGCACCGCCACCGCCACCGCCACCGGCGTTAGGACCGGCCCAGACATCCCTCAGGGCCGGGCGGCCCGGAAACAGACGCTCGAGCGCACCCTGAGCACACATCACGACCTGGACGAGGCGATCGAGGCGCTGCACGCCGCCGCCGCCGCCAACACCAGAACCCTCGAACAGCGGGGCGAGCGCGGCACCGCGCTCGCCCTGGCCGTCCTCGACCCCGCTGGCGCCACCGTCATGTGCGTGTGGGCCGGCCCCGCCGGCGCCACCCGCTACCAGTTCACCGACCCCGACAGCCCCCAGCCCTACACCTTCCCGCCGCAGGGCTCCCAGCCAGGCTGACCCACTCGCCGTACGCGGCCGCAGGATCCGTTGCTGGCCCCCGGCGGGCTGCCGGCTGTGCGGCGCCTCAAGGCCGGGCGGCCGGCAACAGCCGGTTCGAGCCGTCCTGCGGCCGGCGCTGTCCACCAAAGGGCGCCCCCGGAGTGTGCGGGGCCGTCCCCTCCACCCCAACAGATGCCCGAGAGATCCTCCGCCGGGCTCGCAGGCTCCCCCGGCACAGCAGTCTTCGGGCTCGCAGCTGTTGGCGCGGAGATGTCTGACCCCCCCTCCGGCGGGCCTTACGGCGACGGGCACTGCACCCGCCGCCCCGAGGCCCGGGACCGCCCAGGCCCTCACTACCGGAAAGGACCACAGGTCACCATGACCGACACCACCACCAGCACCACGACCAGCACCACCACCGACGCCGACACCGGGGCCCTGGCTGCGGCGGCCGCTCCCGCCGCTCAAGGACCCCGGATGGAGCAGGTCGACCCGAGCCTGCTGCTGGTCGACCGCAACGTCCGCCGCGACGCCGCCCCAGACAAGACCCTGGTCGAGTCGGTCCGCGACCTGGGGGTGCTCGTCCCGATCGCCGCCGTACGCACCGACGCCGGCGTCCGGGTGCGCTACGGCCACCGCCGCACCCACGCCGGGCAGGCGACCGTGCCGGTGTGGGTGTTCGACACCGACCACGCCGACAGTGACACCGACCGGATCGTCGCCCAATGGGCAGAGAACGAACACCGGGCCGCCCTGACCGCCACCGACCGGCTCGCCGCCGTCGAGCAACTGTCCGCCTTCGGGGTGTCGGCCGCGCAGATCACCCGGCGGCTCAAGACCAAGCGGACCCAGGTCGACGCAGCACTGGCGGTGGCAGCCAGCCCACTGGCCAAGAAAGCCACCGAGCGGTATGAGTTCCTGAGCCTGGACCAGGCCGCCGTCCTGGCCGAGTTCGACGCAGGCGACGACGCCGACACCGTCAAGGCCCTGGTCGCCTGCGCCAAGGACAGCCCCGGTCAGTTCGCCCACGTCGCCGAGCGTGCCCGCGACGACCGGGCAGCCCGCGCCCGCGAGCAGGCCGCCCGCGACGCCATCGCTGCCAGCGGGGTCACCGTCCTGTCCGGTCGCGCCCCGTCCCGCTACGGCCCGGCCGGCGGCCCGGGAAGGCTGCTCGCAGACCTGACCAACCCCCAGGGTGAGCCGCTGACCCCGGCCGGGCACGCTGCCTGCCCCGGGCACGGCGCCCACCTGGCCGTCGAGTACGGGTACTGGACCGCCGAGCAGGCCGCCACCGTCCGGCTCGCCGACACCGACGGGCAACCAGCCGGTGAGCTCGCGGGCTACGACGCCGACGACGAGGGCTACGAGAGCAACGCCGAGGACGACGGCGACGGGCGCGACGCCGAGGACAACCCTGAGGGCGAAGACAACCGGGAGCGGGTCCCGTGGGCCCCCCGGTACGCCGCCGCCTACGTCTGCACCGACTACCCCGCCCACGGGCACCTGCTGCGCTGGTCCGGTCAGACCGGCCGCCCGCAGGCAGCACCGGCCAGTGACACCGAAGCCGCCGAACACAAGGAAGCGGCCCGGGCCGAACGGAAGCGGGTCATCGAGAACAACAAGGCGTGGACCAGTGCCGAGACGGTGCGCCGGGAATGGCTCACCGCCCTTTTGACCCGCAAGACCGCACCCAAGGGCACGGCGGTGTTCATCGCCGCCTCGCTGGCGCACTGCCCGCACGCACTCACCCAGGCACTGACCGGCTCCCACTCCCTAGCCGGGGTTCTGCTCGGCTGCCCCGAGCAGGCGGCGGGCTACGGCCGGGGCGCCGCCGGGGTCCTGGGCCTGCTCGAAGGGTCCAGTGAGCGCCGCGCCGAGGTCGTCACCCTGGCCCTGGTGCTAGCCGCCTACGAAGACGCCACCGGCAAGCACTCCTGGCGTCACGTCGACCCCGCCACCGCCCGCTACCTGCAGTTCCTCACCGAAGCGGGCTACACCCCCTCCCCCGTCGAGCGCCTCGCCACCGGTCACCAGCCAACGACAGGCGAGGTCGGATAGCCCGAAGCGGGCCGGGACAGGGAGCGCGCTCGGACCTGCCCCGGCCCGCCCGGACCCCGCCGGGCGAACACGGCATGCTCCGCCCGGCGTCCGCCGGTCAGCCAACCATCACTACCGACCGCCGCACAACAGGCCCTCAGGGCCGGGCGGCCACGGCCCGCGGCGGAGCCGGCCTGCGCCGGCGCTGCCCCACCCCAAGAGCGCCTCCGGATTGTGCGTGGCCGCCCCTCCCGCCACCAGCAGTGCCGCGCCGCACCCCGTGATCGCCGGCCCCCTTCGGGTCGCTGCCGCTGCCGACCATCACAAGGACCCCGAAGCCGCGTCACCACCGGGCGCCGCGAGCCGCTGCGGCCACTTCCGGCAGGCCACGCGGGCAGGCAGACGAGCCTGCCCCACCACCCCCGGAGGCACCACCCCTCCCCCCACCACAGAAGGAGCACCCATGAGCACCCACCCGCAGCCGGCACCCGCACCGAAAGCCTTCCCCGAGCAGCACCACCCCGAGCGCGGCCACGGCTTCTACCCCCCAGCCGGCCAGCTGGCCGCCATCCCACCGCTGTACGGCAGCGAGGACGTGGCCACCGCCGACAAGGTCATCCACCTGCACTACTTCGTCCGGGACTGCGACTGGTGGGTCTGCGAGTACGACCCGGCCACCGGCGACGCGTTCGGCTACGCCCGCCTGCGCGGCGACGACACCAACGCCGAATGGGGCTACGTCAACCTGCCCGAACTCGAAGCGCTCCACCAGCAAGGCAACATCACCCGCACGGCACCGAACCGCCTGGCGGCTACTCCCCCGCCTCATCGTCGAACGCGACCTGCACTGGACACCCCGCACCCTCACCGACGCCCAACTCCCCGGCCGGCATGCCCAGCCCTGAGCAGATGGCCGACGGCGCCTGTACCGAGACCCGCACCCAGGCCAGGGTGCCGGCTACTCCCGCTCGGTCGTCGGCCGCAAGTGTGCTTGCTTGTCTGACAGCATGCATGCAAGCAAGCGCTGGCAGATCGAGCGGGCCTCTGACGCTTGTCAGGGACGCTCGTCAACGGACCACAGCTGGCGTGCTTGCAGACATGACGGGGCTTGCTTGCATGCGTGCTTGCAAGCAACAGACGATGAGGCCGTGGGGTCCTGACGTTGGGCGTTTGCCTCGTCTAGGGCCAGAACGAGACCGCGTTCAGTCAATTGCTGAACCAAGCCCCGCTGGCGATCGCGCGGCAAGGTGCTCAAGTACCTGTTTAGTCGGTCGAGCACGTCCACGCTGACTCGTGTGCTGTGTTGAACGCGCAGTGTTCGCACGTCATCCCGTAGCGCAGGTGTCCCTGCTGACGTGGGGGAGGCAGCTGGCACTGCCGGATGCGTGGTGGCGTCCCAAGCTTTAGCGATTGCCGGACGAGGCTCTGCGCGTGGCATGTCAGACCCTGCCGGAAACGGTGACGGGGGACAAGGCAAGTAGCTGGCGAGTGACCGCCTCGATGGCGTCCCAGGCGGTGTGGGCTCCCTCGCCGGGCAGTTGTTTGATCGGGACGCAAGCGCCGTAGGCTTCCGCGATCGCAGCGCGCTTCGGTATTTGCTGTTGGAACACCATCTCACCGAAGGCGTTATCGAGCTCAGCGACACGGGATGCCGTTTCCCGGGTGTGTTCAACCCGGTTGATCACGATTCCGGCTAGCACCAGCTGCGGGTTGTAGGACTGCTGCACGATGCGCACAGTGTCCATGACGCCGACTAGGCCCTGCACGCTGGCGCGAGCGGCTTCGCTCACCAGCAGCGCGTTCCAAGCTGCCACGAGGGCGTTGACAGTCAGCCGGCCGATGTTGGGGGGGCAGTCGATCAGCAGCAGGTCGTAGTCGTTAGCGACGCCGACCAGGCTTGTCCGCAGCCGGAACTCCAGTGCCAAGCTGGTGTCGTGCTCACGGCGAGCCAGACCGAGTTCGCTGGGAATGACGAACAGATTTGGGTGCCAGCACGTCTGCTGCACTGCATCCAGCGCGCCACCCTCTAGTCCCGCGTCGAGGACGTCATTGGTGGTCAGCGCCGCGGCGGTGTCCAAGTCGGGAAGTAACGCCGAGGTCGCGTTGGCCTGGGGGTCCAAGTCGACGACCAGCACTCTGTGACCCATCTCGGCGGCGGCGTAGGCGCAGTTAACCGGCTCTTCGACTCTGCGGTGGGGCGGTCATTTCAGGTTCGGGTGGGTGAGGCCGCCGGCGATGAGGAGCATGCGTAGCCGGTAGTTGTCTGGGTTTCGGAAGCCGCGGGCGACTCGGCGGTGGAG
>JAABUU010003950.1_pt1 | contig 18134 bp, 19 predicted proteins | sample 5559301 | NCBI WGS metagenome assembly JAABUU01 (sample SAMN10711884, study PRJNA513360) | rock metagenome | isolation source: Antarctica rocks | place: Antarctica: Victoria Land, Richard Nunatak white | reverse complement strand
TGTGTTCGCTACGCGAAATCCGGCTCATACACACTTTTGATGATGAGGGCGCTGACGTCGCTCAGGGCTGCGGCGAGTGGCGAGACAATTGGCTGGTAGAACGCCCCAAAGCCGGGCTACAGGGCTTACGGGCCTCCTCAAATGTGTGTGGGAGGCGGTCTCACTGTAGATAGCGCTCAGGCTACCAACCGCCATCATCAAAAGTGTGTATGAGCCCGAAATCCGGCCATTCGATACGATAACTGACGGCCACGCTGGGGCACCATTTCCGATGCTCATGTCGTAGGCGATTGATGGGCCGCTATTCATTGCCGCCGGCCGCCGCGCACTTCCGCGCGTTCGTCCACCTGCGCAGCGTCGACCCCGCACGCAACCGCGACCGCAGTTACACGCTGACCTGGACCCCGGCCCTGTTCGAGGGTGGCGCGCTGCTGCGCCTGTGGGGGCGCACGGGTGGCCCAGAGCGCACGCGCATGGACTACTATCCCGACCGCGCCGACGCCCAGGCCCACGTCGAGGCCATCCTGCGCCGCCAGTTGCGCCACGGCTACCATGTCGTGGGGTGGGAGCAGGCCGCAACATCGTAGCGGTCCCGGAAACGTTTGCGGAAAAAGATAAGTGCGCCGCTTTCCCCGGTGCCCCGCGCCACCCTGTGTGGACAACCGGCAACGGGGGAGGCGAGGCGAGGTAAGCGACACACACGGCGCGCCGCGCGGGGAAACGCCGACGAGCCGTCACAGCGCGTGACGCCAAGTGGTCGGTGGGCGCGTTTCCGTGGGCAGGAGGCGCGCTTGGGTGCGCCCCCTGCCCGCTACGGGCTGCTAGGATGCGGGCACCGCGGGGATGGTGAGGGTCGGGTCGTCGTAGCGGCTCCAGAGCGCCGTGGTCGTGGCCGTGACGGTCTTGGCGGGCGTCGTCGCCGTGGCGGCCGTGGTGGCGGTCGTCGTCACGTCCTCCTCGCGCGGGCGGCCGTTGGTCGCGTTCAGGTAGAGCGTGCCGTGCGCTCGTACGCTTGTCGAGGTCAGGGTGAAGGCGTAGCCGGTGCACAGCTTGCCCAGCACAACTTTGGTCCCGGCGGGCGTGAAGTGGGTCGACACGCCCGCGCGTTGAAACGTGCTGCTGGGGTCGAGGTTAATCTGCGCCGCCACGGTCGGCGACGTGATGCACTGGTAGGGCTGCCCGGCGGCCTGCTTGACGCAGACGCGCGCGCCGGCGACCACGGCGTCGACCGTGGTCGTGGCCCCGGAGCCGGCGGGCGTGGTGAGGGTGACGTGCGCCTGGTTCTTGCCATCTTTGCGCACGACGACGACCGTGCCCGTGATCGTACCCGTGCTGGCCCCCCTGATGGTGAGATCGACCTGATAGCGCGCGACGCCGTTCAGTGCCTGCGAGAGTAGGGGCAGCGGTGAGGGCGCGGCGGCGTGCGCGGCCGGTGCGCCCACCGTGGCGGCGAGGCCGGCGAGGCCGGCGCCGAGCGTGATGCCCAGCGACGCGCGCCGGCCGCGCACGCCGCCGCGATCGGGGTGCGCGTGTGTCGATGTAGCCATGGCGAAAAGCTCCTTGTGTCCAGTGCCCGGGGACCGTCCGGGCGTATGATGAATGATAGCGCGCGCCGTGTCCCCTCGCGACCGCGAGACAGGCCCCACCACGCTACACTAGCATACGGGGATGGCCGGCAAGGGTCTACCCCCCGCCGCCCCGCCACCATGGCCCGCGTGGGGGTGCGCCACGACGGAGTCCCCCGCCCGTCGCGTCGCATCTGGGACACTAGAGAGAGGGAGGCGCGGCGCCGCCGCTCTGGACGAGTGAGCATGGGTAGAGGAGGGGGCGGACAATAGTGAAGGTGGAGTACATCCCCTTGGGCGGCGCGGGCGAGGTCGGAGCCTCCTGCGGCCTCCTGCGCATCGGGGACCGGCGCGTGCTCATCGACGCGGGGATGCGTCCGGCGGCGCGCGCCGGACAGGACCGCCTGCCCGCCCTCGATCGACTGACCGCCGAGCCGCCGGACGCTATTCTCGTGACGCACGCGCACATCGACCACACCGGCGCCCTGCCGCTCGCCTCGGAGATGTTCCCGACGGCGCCGATCTACTGCACGGAGACGACCCTGCTCCTGACGCGCCTCCTCCTGGCCGACAGCGTGCGCGTCATGGAGGCCGAGCACCTGGAGCGGGAGGGTGAGACACCGCTCTACACGGTCGAGGTGGTCGAGCGCACCCTGGGGCGGGTGCGGCCGGTGGAGTGGGCACAGCCGGTCGCGCCGCTCCCCGACCCCGCCATCACCGTGCGTTTCCTGCACGCCGGCCACATCGCCGGCGCCGCCATGCTCCTGATCGACACGCCGGCCGGCCGCGTCCTGCACCTGGGCGACTACTCGGTGACGGCCCAGCGCACCCTCCACGGGATGGACGTGCCGGGCCTCCCCCAGGCCGACGCCGTGATCACCGAGGGCACGTACGGCGACGCGATCCACGCCAACCGCAAGGAACAGGAGCGCGCGCTGGTGGCGACGGTCGCACGCGTGGTGGGGCGCGGGGGGCGGGCGCTGCTGCCGGCGTTCGCGGTGGGCCGGGCGCAGGAGGTGGCGCTGATCCTGCGCGCGGCGCGCTCCACGGGGGAGTTGCCCCCGGTGCCGATCCACCTCGACGGCATGGTGCGCGGCGTGTGCGACCTGTACCAGGCACAGGTTCACGACCTCAACCCGCGCCTCCAGAACTACGTGCGCAACGCGCGCCGCCCGCTCTTCGCCGACCCCTCGCTCTCCGTGTACGCCGTGACGGCGGGCCGACGCCGCGCCCTGCTTGCGAATCCCGAGGCGGCCATCGTGATCAGTTCGTCGGGCATGATGACCGGCGGTCCCGCCCCGCTCTACGCGCGCGCCTTCGCGGCCGACGAGAAGAGCGCCATCGTCTTCAGCGGCTACCAGGACGACGAGAGCCCGGGGGCGGCGCTGCTGCGGGCGCGGCAGGGCACGACCGTCACGCTGGGCAAGGAGGAGGTGACCCTGAGCTGCGCGGTGGAGCGGTACAGCCTGTCGGCGCACGCGGACGCCGGCCAGATCGAGGTGGCCGTCACGCGTGCCCAACCGCGCGTGACGGTGCTCGTGCATGGGGAGCCGGACACGCTGCGCGCCCTGGCGAAGCGCGTTGCCCGCCACCATCCCCACGTCGCGGTGAACGGGGAGGCGGTCACGCTGATCGACGCGCCCGCTCGGGCTACGTCGGCGGCGCTCTCAACACGGCCGACGACCGCCGCGCCACGGGGAGAGGGAGCACATCCCCCGTCCCCCGCGGGCGGGACACCGAGAGACCCGCGTGGGGCGGACGGCACCGTGTCCCCTGCCGACCTCGCCGCTGTCCACCGTGCGGCGTTGGCGACAGGTGGCCCGCATCGCCCCTGGACGACGGTCGAGTTGGCGCGGCTGGCGACGGGGGCGCGCTACACCCCGGCCACGCGGGTCCACGTCCAGGGGTTACTCGACGCCGACGTGGCTTACTTCGCGCGCAAGCGCCTGGGGGCGCAGGACGTTTACCTCCCGCGCGCGCCCGAGGACGTGGCGAAACGCCAGGCCACGCACGTCGCCCTCGTGCCGGGGGATATCGTGATCGCGCGCATGAACGAGGGCCAGGGCGAGGCGCGTCTCGGCGTCATCACCAGTGCTGTGGCGCTGGGGAGCGTGGAGGCGACAATCGTGGGGTGGAAAGGGGAACGGTTCCCGCTGGCGGTCATCCAACTCCCGACGGGGGTACGCCGCCCGGCCTACGTCGCGCTCGCGCGCGAGGACCGGAAGGCCACGCTGGCTGCGGACCAGGAGCGGATCGATGCCGCCGTGCGCGCGGGCGTGATCGCGCACGACCTGATGGCGCTGTGGGCGGCGGCCGGTGAAGGCCAATCGACAGCCGATCTCCTGGGAACACAGGAGATGGACGATGGACGTCTCGCGCTGGCGCGCGATCTGGTCATGCGCGGCGGCGTCCTCTTCACGCGCCACGGCGATGTCTGGGCACCGAAGGCGGAGGCGGACCTCGCGGCCCCCGAGGCAGTGGCGCGCCACCTGGCGCTCCTCGCGCTCGGCCCAAGGGCTGAGGTCGTGTATCGGGACGGTCGCCAGGGCCTCCTGTCCGGCCGTGGTCGCTGGGGGCAGGTCGAGGTCGTATGCGACGACGAGACGCGGGTCTGGTGGCAGGATAAAGACGTGCAGACCGTCGGGTCGTCCGTGCCTGAGCGCGCCACCGGGGACGGGGCCGACGACGCGGTGGTCGCCACCGCTGATGGCGTCGATGACGATGAACGGGCGGGGTGAGGCCCGCTTTTCTCGCGCGCCGCGGCGCGCCTGTGTGGCGCGTCCCCTCGACGCCGTGCGTGAGAGGCGCGGCTGGTCACACAGGACCGGCCCAGGGGCCGGGCGAAAAGGAACGGACGGCAGCGACGGCAGCGACGACACCGTGAGCGAGCAGCCGGCGTGCCCGCGCGTGATCGAGGGGCAGGGGGTGTGGCGATGAGCGAGGAGACGTGGGACCGGGTACTCGGAGACATCTTCGCGGCGCTGGATCGGGACGCCGCGGCGGAGGGACAGCTCATCGCGATCGCGCCCCTGCTCTCCGATGAGCAGATCCTGCGGGCGTGGGTGTACCTCGCCCACGATGAGGCGAGCCGCTGGCGGGCGCGCGGCGCCCTGGCCCACGAGGCGCTCCAGCGCGTGGTGGGCCGGGCGGAGCGCGACGGCCGGGGGACGGCGGCGGTGCGGCAGCTCGCGGCTGCGTTGGGGGTCAAACCGGGGCGAGTCTACCGCCTGGCACAGATCCACGGCGTGATCGCGGGCGGCGCGCTGGACGCCGGCATCGTCGAGGTGCTGCCGGAGATGGTCTGGTACGACGAGGCGCTCGCCGCGCCGGACCCGGCCGCCGCGTTGGGCTACGCCGCCGATCAAGTCACCGCGGGCCGGCCCTATCGTCCGACGGACTTCCGGCGCGACGTGCGGAAGGTCGCGGCGGCGCGCGGGCAACCGGCGCGGGAGCGGCCGCCGTCCCCGCAGGTGCGCCTCCGCGTCACCCGGCGCGACGGGTCGCACTGGCCGGCGGCGGAGGCCGTAGCGTTCGATCTGGTCGATATCGCGGCGATCGAGGTGGAGACGCCGTGGGGGCGGGCGGTGCTCGCGATTGACGGGCAGGGCCATATCGACGCCGACGTGCGGCAGGAGGACTGAGGACTGGTGAGCACCGGAGTGACTTTCTCCGGCGCGCCGCGCCGCCCTGTGTGGCGGGTGGCCCGCGACGGCGGGGACACACAGCGCCGGCCTGGCGACCGCGAGAAACGGGAGCGGGGCATCCCGCACGGCAGGCGCGACGGCGGGTGACGGCGTAGAATCAAAGGTGATGGGGCACGGTATTAACGGCGACGAGAGGGCCGTGTCGATCCAGCGAGCAGGATGGGGTGCCCGCCGTCACGTTTACGCCTCCTCGCCGATGATGCCGTGCGCGTCATCGCTCGCGTTGTCATTGTTGATGTCGTTCGTGTCTTTATAGCACACGCGTCCCATTCAGGGCTCGTGAATTATCGCTTGGCAGCGCGAATAGGTGGTGGAGAGGGCCATGCCCACGCCCAATCGGGGACGCCGCGCGCATGGCCGCCCTCACGTACTCTTTGGCGCGGCTGACCGCGTCCTCGACCTGTAGCCCACGCGCGAGATAGGCCGCGATCGCCGCGGAAAGGGTACAGCCCGTTCCATGCGTGCTGGTTGTTGCGAGGCGCTCCCCCCGATACTCCTGAAAGGTTCGCCCGTCGAACAGGATATCGACCGGATCGCCGGGGGCGTGACCACCCTTAATGAGCACGTACCGGGGTCCGAGCGCCGCGATGCGCCGCGCCGCGTCTTCCAGCTTCGCACGGCTCCCAATGACCATACCCGCGAGCGTTTCGGCTTCGGGGAGGTTTGGCGTCACGACCAGGGCCAGGGGCAGCAGGTCCGTCCGCAGGGCGCGCACCGCGTCCTCCCGCAGCAGCCGGTCGCCGCTCTTGGCCACCATGACCGGGTCGACGACCAGGCGCGCGATCCCGTGCGCGTGAATGCGCCCCGCCGTCGTGGCAATAATGGCGGCGCTAGCGAGCATACCTGTCTTTGCCGCGCCGGCCCCGATGTCCTCCAGCACCGCGTCAATCTGCGCCGCGACAAGCGCGGGCGACACCTCCTCCACGGCGCGTACGCCGACCGTGTTCTGCGCCGTGACGGCCGTGAGCGCGCTCGTGCCGTACACCCCCAACGCGGCGAAGGTCTTGAGATCGGCCTGAATTCCGGCGCCCCCACCCGAGTCGGACCCGGCGATTGTTAAGGCCGTTGGCACCTGTGCCCCTGTTCCTGCTCCATCCCCATCCATCGCCCTATCCTTCTTCATATCCGTGGCCTACCAGGTGGAGCAGCGTGCCCGCGCTGCCCCGACCGCGCGGCCTCCACTTCGTCACGCAGCGCGCGCGCTGCCCCCGCGACGTCCGCGGCCAGGGTGACGGCCGTGATCACCGCCACGCCCGCCGCCCCCGCGACGATACAGGAGGCGGCGCGGCCAGGTGCGATGCCCCCGATCGCGACGACGGGCAATGTGGTCGCGCGGAGCACGCTCTCCAGCCCGTCGATACCAATAGGGGCGCCGGCGTCCGCTTTCGATGACGTGCCGTAGACAGCCCCCGTGCCCAGATAATCCGCCCCTGCCCGCTCGGCGTCCCGGGCCTCCACGGACGTGCCGGCGGAGAACCCTATGGTCGCCTCCGGCCCCAGTCGTGTCCGCGCCGCGGATACCGCCAAATCGTCGGGACCGAGATGGACCCCGGCGCCGACGGCCGCGGCGATGTCAACGTGGTCATTGACGACGAAGCGCGCCCCCGCCGCACGCGTCAGCGCCGCCAGCACGTCCGCGGCGGCCACCAACTCACGGGGCGACGCCTCTTTATCGCGCAGTTGCAGCACGGTAGCACCCCCCTGCAACGCCGCCCGCGCGACGTCCATTAGGGCGCGCCCGGCCGTTAGACGCGGGTCCAACACTACATAGAGCGTGAGATCGAGATCCATCACGGCAGCGCCATTAGCCGCCCCCGAAAGGAGCGACGACTTCCACCACGTCGCCGTCGTTGATGAGGACGTCGGCGAACCGCGCACGGCCCACTGGTTCACCACGCAGCTCGACGACGACGAAGCGCGGGTGGACTTTGGGCCGGGTCTCCAGAAATTGTTGCACCGTCATGGGCTCCGTAAGCCGCTCTGGTTTTCCATTGAGCGTAATCGTGATCATGCCGTGTCTCCTCCGTCCACGTTTCCTCCATGGGGCACCGGCCTCAGGGCGCGGCTGCGCGAGCGCCGAGAGCGCGAGACGCGCCCGCCCACGTCCGGCGAATCGTCCGGCGCATGAGGTAGGAGTAAGGCGCCATTGCCCCCCGTATCTCCCTGCATCAGCGCATAGAGCGCCGCGATTGCCCGGCTAGGATCGGTCGCCGCGCCGACCGCGCGGATGATAGCCACGCCGGCGGCCCCCGCGTCCAGGACCTCGTCCAGCGTCGTCTGGTCGATGCCGCCAATCGCGATGAGCGGAAGCTGGACGGCCGCGCGCACCGCGCGCACGAGCGCCACCCCCTCGCCAGCGACGCGGGGATGCGACGCGGTCGGGTAGATCGTGCCCAGGAGCGCGTAGTCGACGCCCTCCCGCTCCGCCGCCCGCGCCTCCGCGACGCCGTGGACGGAGCGCCCCAGCAGGAGGCGTGGGCCGACGACGCGCCGTGCGGCGGCGACGGGCAGGCCGTGGTCGCCAAGCTGGACGCCGTCGGCCTTCGCGGCGACGGCGACATCCGCGCGGTCGTTGACGATGAGCAGCGCGGGCGGCGCGATGATCGCACGCAAATCGATGGCCAGGCGCCACAACGCGGCGGCCGTCATGCCAGGTCCGCGTAGGTGGACGGCCACGGCGCGTCCGCCCGCGACGGCGCGCTCCGCCAGGTCAGCTGGCGTGATGGCGTGCTCCTGGCATAGCGCCGGGTCCACGATGAGGTGGAGGCGCGGCAGGGGCGGGCGCGGCGCGGCGCGGCCCTGATCGGGGGTCATGCCCCCACGACCCCCGCGAGTGGGCTGCTCGCCGACGCGTAGGCTTTGGGCGGCATCCGCCCCGCCAGGAAGGCCGCGCGCCCCGCGTCGACACCGGCGCGCATGGCCGTGGCCATCAGGCCAGGCCGGTCGGCTAGGGCGAGCGCCGTGTTGACGAGGCAGGCGTCCGCGCCCAGTTCCATCGCCAGCGCCGCGTCGGAGGGGGCGCCGATGCCGGCGTCCACCACGACGGGTACGCTAGCCTGCGCGATGATGATTTTGATCTGCTCGCGCGTGACCAAGCCCTGGCCCGAGCCGATAGGCGAGGCCAGCGGCATCACCGTCGCCGTGCCAATCTCCTGCAAGCGCGCGGCTAACACGGGGTCGGCATTGATGTAAGGGAGCACCGTGAAGCCCTCGTCCACCAGGATACGGGCGGCCTCCAACGTGCCGATAGGGTCGGGTAAGAGGTAGGTGGGATCGGGGATGACCTCAAGCTTGATTAGGTCGCCCAGGTCCATGGCGCGGGCCAGGTGGGCGACGCGCACGGCCTCCTCCGCCGTCCGCGCCCCCGCCGTGTTGGGCAGGATAGTGTAGCGGTTCCAGTCGATTTCGTCCAAGATCGTGCGCGCGCCGGGCGTGTCTAGATCGAGTCGGCGCAAGGCCACGGTGATAATCTCCGCCCCCGACGCCTCCAGCGCGGTGCGCATGTCCTCGGCGGAGCGATACTTGCCGGTCCCGACCAGGAGCCGCGAGCGAAACGTATAGCGTCCGATCCGTAAAACGTCGTCCATGGCCTAGCCTCCTCTGTGTGTGATGTCTGATGTGCCTACACGTGTGTATCGTCACGGGCGCGGGGGCATGCCGCCGCTCGCCGCCGCCCCGACCATTCATTAGGGCAGCAACGCCGTTGTTAGGGCCGCGCGGGCGTTTAGGCGTTCCCGCAGCAAGCCCGTACGCGTCATCCAATCGGCGTAGGTCTGCCACCGCGCCGCGGACAGCGTGCCGTAGCGCCCGCGCTCGTCATGGAACAGGGGGCTGAGAAGACGAATGCTGCGCTCGATCAGCGATTTACTGTGGGAGAGCACGCCGGGGACGCGGAGCAGGATGCGCGCGGCCTCGGCGGGGTGCGCGACGGCGTAGGCGTAGCCCTGAAACGTGGCGCGCTGGAAGGCGCGCACCGTGGCGGCCTCGGTCTGGAGGCGCGCCGCGCTCGTCGCGAAGACAAGTTCATCGTAGCCGGGCACGCCGTTCTGGTCCAGGCGCATGACGTTGACGCGATAGCCCTGTTGTTCGGCCTGCAGGACCTCCCATGTCCAGTAGACGCCCAGCACGGCGTCGACCCGGCGCGCCAACAGATTCGGCAGCAGCCCGTAGCCAACCACCACGACCTTGACCCGGCGCGGGTCGCCGCCGTCGTGCCGCACGATGGCCGCGAGATTCGTATAGTCATTGGGGAGGCCGGCGACGCCTACGACCTTCCCTTGCAGTTGGCGCGGTCGGGTGATGCCCGATCCGGCGAGAGCCACCGCACAGTCGAGCGGGTGCCGCACGATGGCCGCCGTCGCCACCACTGGGAGGCCCTGGGCGCGGGCGAGCAGGACGGTCGGCTCATAGCTGACCGCGAGGTCGCCCGTGCCATGGGAGACGAGCGTGAGCGCATCGGCCGCTCCGGTGGGGACGCGTGGCGTGACGGCGAGGCCGGCACGGGCGTAGTAGCCCTTGGCGAGTGCGACGTAGATGCCAGCATGATCGGAGTTTGGGTACCAGTCGAGCCAAAGGGTGAGCGGCCGCGGCGCGCGGCTCATCGCATACCCTGGAAGGCGGGCCTGCCCCGCACTCAGAAGGATGAGGACCGCCACGAGCGAGAAAACGGCGACCCGACGCATGTGTACCATCTCTATCTATGCCCCCCGCGCGACGCGCAACTCGTCGATGAACGGACCATGCAGGCAGATCGGGGAGAGGGGAAAGAGACGTGGAGGGTCTCATCGCGCATATCGATGAGGATGAGAGCCCATACACAGACGATCTTCCCTCACGCAGGCATTACCCTGATCAGGTGCGACGGTCGGTGGCGTCCATTGGCCACCCTCTCAGCCCGGCTACCCGAGCTCCCGCGGACTGTATGCTGTCCATGTCTACCGTATCAGGGATGGAGCGCGACGTCAACTAATGGTGTGGCGCGGGCACGGTCTGTGAAAAGTCGGCGGGTCCCACCGGGAGCGCGGGCGTCTCGCCTGCCCCGGCGTCCGCGGGCGTGGGCCGGCCATCCCCGCAGGGCCGGCGCGTCGCCGCCCATCACGCGCTCATCCCGGCGTGCGCACCGGGGCGGGCGAGATGCCCGCGCTCCCAGAGCCGACGGGGGCGGGCGAGACGCCCGCGCTCCCAGGACTTTTCACCGACCCTGCACTGCGTGCCCCGTGACATGACTCATCTGCGGTGTCGTGGTAGACTAGTCCATGGTGATGACCGTATGAGGGGATACCTATGACCGATGAATTCCCGCGTTTTGACTTGACCGGACAGGTAGCATTGGTCACGGGTGCAGCCCGGGGGTTGGGACGGGCGATAGCGTTGGCGCTGGCCCATGCAGGTGCGGATGTCGCCCTAGGGCTGCGCGCTGCGGATACGTGTGGCGACGTGGTGCGCGAGATGGACGCGATGGGCAGGCACGCATTGCCATTGCAGATGGACATGACCCAACTCGACCAAATTCGCCGCGCGGTGGACGACACGGTCGCACGGTTTGGGCGGCTCGACATCCTGGTCAACAACGCCGGTGTAGCACCGGGCAACCTCGCGGAGCATGTGCGCGAGGAGGACTTTGACCTGACGGTTACGCTCAATCTGAAGGGGACGTTTTTCGCGAGCCAGGCCGCCGGACGGGTAATGATGCGGCAACACTATGGGCGGATCATTAACATGAGCTCACAGGCCGGCTTTGTCGCGCTGCCGACCGAGTCGGTGTACTGCATGACGAAAGCGGGTATCTCACATCTCACCAAGTGCCTCGCCGTCGAGTGGGGGCAATACAATATCACCGTGAATGCGGTCGCCCCCACGTTTATCAAGACGCCCGGCACGGAGGAGGCGTTGGCAGACGCCACGTTTCGCGCGGATGTGATTGAGCGAATCGCGGGCCTCCATCGCATCGGCCAGCCGATGGATGTTGCTGGAGCAGTGGTATTCCTCGCCTCGTCCGCAGCGTCTCTCATCACGGGCGACACCATTATGATTGATGGGGGATGGACAGCGCGGTAGCGGGTACCAGTCTGTGACAATTGGCGCGCAGCCTCCCTGTGCTGGCTACATCGCGCATCCGTGCAACGATAGAAGTGTGTCGTTGCACGGATGCGCGATGTAGCCAGCACAGCCGGGTACGGGCCGCCATCGCTCCAAGAATGACGGTTGGCGCGGAGTCGAGAAACTCTTTGCGGTGGAGCTCGCCGATCCCGAAGACGTCGAGCTCCACTTGATCGGCCTGTTCGACGCGCTCAAGCAGCTCGCGCATCGCCTCCGCCCCGTCGATGGCCGAGCCGGCACCGGCCGGGGCCGCAGCAAAACTATCCACGCCAAGCTGCATACGCTGTTTTCCTCAGGTGAAGCGGTCAGTCGGACTTAGAGGACTGGCTGCCGGATCGCATGTCGCCCAGCGGCGGTAAGGACGGCCAGCGCGCCGAGGCCCAATCCGACGAGAGCCCTAAAAAGTCGGGGGTGCCAAATCGGGACAGGGGCTAGCGGGGTGACGAGGGCGCTCTCAGGGTCGCGGTCGAGCCGCCGGAGAAGCAAGATTGCGGACGCTGGATTCTCAACACCTCCCGACTCTTTGGTGCTCTCCTACTGGGGACACCCGCCCGTTCAGGGCAATTTGTTCCCGGCTGCCAAATAAATATCATACCATTCTTGGCGGGTTAGCTTGACATCAGATGCTTTGCAGGCATCTTTCACACGGGTTGGATTCGTTGTCCCAATAATGGGCTGCATGCGTGCAGGATGCCGCAACAGCCACGCGATCGCGATGGCGGTGTTGGTGACACCTCTGGATGCCGCAACGGCATTAATCTGTGCGTTCAGTTCAGGGAATGTGTCATTGTCCAGAAAGACGCCCTCAAAGAAGCCATACTGAAAGGGCGACCAAGGCTGGATCGTGATGTCCTTAAGGCGGCAGTAATCTAGGATGCTGCCGCCGCGATCAATCGACGCATCGCTCGCCATGTTGACGTTGATACCTGTATCGATCATGCTCGTATTGGTGATGCTCAGTTGCAGTTGATTGATGATAAGCGGCTGCTTGACAAATTTGGTCAGCAGTTCAATTTGCATGGGGTTCTGGTTGCTCACGCCAAAATACGTGACTTTGCCGCTGTCTTGCAGGATCGTGAAGGCTTCGGCCACGTCTTCGGGCTCAACCAGCGCATCGGGGCGATGCAGGAGCACAACATCGAGATGATCCGTGCGCAGCCGTTTGAGGCTGCCCTCGACCGCTTCCAGAATGTGTTCTTTCGAAAAATCGAAGGATCCCTGGCGAATCCCGACCTTGGTCTGGAGGATCAGGGTGTCACGTAGGCGCGGTGTCATAGCGAGCGCTTCGGCAAACTTTTCCTCCGACGTGCCCCCGCCATAGACATCGGCATGGTCGAAAAAGTTGATGCCTTCGTCTAGCGCCGTGTGGATCAGCGTCGCAATGTCCTGATTGGACATACTAGAAATCCGCATACATCCAAGCGCTATTTCGGACGCATCAAGGTCGCAGCGTGCAATTTTGATCGTATTCATGTGATTGCCTTTGGCTTGAAGACTATCGTCGACGATTCTGTTCTAACCCATCTTGACGTTGATTCAATTGCTCAACCAGTCGGCCTACGCACGTCCGCCGGCTGATCGTGACGCTTGTCGTCGACCTCCGAGCGTCTTGGCCCTGTCACTGAACCCCGGACTATTAGCTGGGCGGTGAGGCACCAACGGTATCATGAGTCTCCCATAACTCAGCGCAGAATAATCATGCCACGACAAGTGTACCGCGACGAGATGGTCAGTCGCAAGAGCTGTCCCTGGACGCCGTCGTGCCGGGCCCTGGTGCTCAAAAACAAGAAGCGCCGCACCTCTGTCAGGGTCTCGCTCCAAGGAGTGCCTCTGGCCATGTAGAACGGGACAGCCACGCCTGCCATCCCGTTCTAGATGTCCCAGCAGGCCATGAAGCGCGACACCCTGCCTGTGCTGGCCAATAAGTCCATCCGCGCAGGGGCCAGTGGGGCAAGGACGCAGCATCGAGCACAGGGAAGCCCACAAAAACGCGATATGCGCGCATTGCACCTGTCCAACTCCCTGCATCTGCCTGGGTGACACGACGTTTCGCCCCGCGATGGCGCAGGGCTATCTTCCCCGCGGTGGCAGTCCTCTTATCGCAGCTAATGGGTCATTAGGTGCGATAACTCACCCTTTCTGTCAGCGCCCTGCGCGTGAGCAACACCGGGGCTGGATCGTGTAAACTACGTATTATATGCGATAGGGTCGCGCGGAGGGGCGGCGCATGATCCCGGAGATGGCGATCCTCTTGGCCTCGTCGTCGGCGTGGCCCTGAGTCTGGCCCTGCGTCACGGCGCGTTCGTGATCGCCAGTCTGATGCTGAACGCGCGCAGGGGAGGGGGGAGAGAGACATGGCCGCGGCATCGGTGACACGGGCGGCTCCACCGATCGCGCTGATTCCGCTGCTGCGCGTGGCCGTCGAGCGCTTTCTGGCCCGCTCGCGCTTCGCTGCCCGGACGCGGGACAGCTATGCTCAGGACCTCGCCCCGTTACTCGCCCACGTCGGCGACCAAATCGTCGCCACGGCGCTCACGCCCGCCGCGGCTGCCGCCTATCTCGCCGCCCAGGAACCGCTGGCGGCCAGTACGTACAACCGCCGGTACGCTGCCCTGCGCAGCCTCGTCCGTTGGTGCCAGACCCAGGGCTACCTCGCCGACAACCCGCTCGCCGGTCTGGAGCGTCGCCCCCAGACGCGTAGCGGTCCGCGCGCCCTCGATCCCGAGCGAGTCGAGGCGGTGCTGCGTGGCATCCGCGACGCGCGAGATCGCGCGCTCTTCTGGCTCATCTACGATGGTGGTCTGCGGTGCCGCGAGGCCCTGGCCGTTAACATCGAGGACATCGACTGGACGGAGCGCTGCCTCCGCGTCCAGGGCAAGGGCGACAAGCCACGCGAGATGTTCTTCTCTCGCCGCGTCTCCGGCTATCTCGACGCGTACCTGAAGGGTCGGGGCGAGCCGACCCATGGGCCGCTCTTCATCACCGCGCGGAAGGCGCGCAACCCGCGCCAGGCTGACCTGACGGCCGAGGGGTACGCCCGGCTCTCGTACCGCCAGGCCGACACGCTCTGGAAGGGATACACGCCGGGCTGGGATCTGCACCAACTGCGGCACACGGCGATCAGCGCGCGTGCGGCCAAGGGCTACACCGAGGTCGAGCTCAAGCGCTTCAGCGGGCACAGTTCGCTGCGCAGCCTGGAGGTCTACATCGCCCATAACCGTGAGTCGGCCAAGCGCAAGGCGCACGAGTGGGAGCGGCGGGAGGGCGGGGAGCGATAGGCCGCGTGATGATCCTGACAAGTGTCCATATCATCGTCTCCGACCTGCTCGACGCCGGCGTGGATCTCTCGACCGCCCAGCAATGCGCCGGCCACGCCTCCGTCGTGACGACGGCGCGCGACGATCGGCACGGCGAGGCCTCCACGCGCAAGGCCGTTGAGACGCTGCATTTCCCCCTGCCCCAGCGGCGATGATGAGCCGCCTTTCTCCCACGCCTGGCGCGGCCCTGTGTCGCCTGTGTCCGCGACGATGCCGGCCACACAGGACCGGCCGGGGGTTGGGAGAAACAACACTCCGTTAAGGTTTCGCTGTCACTTTGCTCGCTTTCTGGATCTTGGGCACTCTCGATGAGGCCGGTCGTACAGCTTGCACGGCTAGAATGCCAGGAGGATGCGGCTGCGGGTGAACGTTGCCAACTTGCCCATCCGGACGACGCCGATGGCGACCTCGCCCATCTCAGGTGACGACAGCGGAAAAGGCCTCATTACCGCTCCTGTGCGTCGCGCCACGCCTCGTATTCGGCGCGCGCCCGCTCGGATAGCGGATAGTACGTCCGCAAATCCCCGCCCTCGGCCAGCCGCATGCGTGAAAAGTCCTCCCACTCGGCATGCACGCTAGCCGCCTGGAGCAACGCCGGAGCCAGTGTCGCGGGCACGACGACCGCTCCATCGTCGTCGGCGATAATGATGTCGCCCGGTAATACCAGCGCGCCCCCGCACGCGACGGGCACGTTGACGGCGAACGGGAAGATCCCGGTCTGAGTATGGAAGTTGGGGGTGGCCCCACGCAGCCACAGCCCGAGTCCAAGGTCCTTCGCCTTCGGGTAGTCGCGGATGCAGCCGTCAACGATGACGCCCTGCCCCCCACGGCCCTTGAAGTAGGTCAGCATCATCTCGCCGAACACCCCACTCGCCATGTCGCCGCGCGCGTCGACCACCACGACATCGCCGGGCTGAGTGTGGTAGAGGACGTGCCGGTGCAGCTGGAGTTCAGGGTCCGCGTACTCGTCGACCTTGTACACGTCCTCGCGCTTGGGCATGAATTGGAGCGTCAGGGCGGGACCGGCTACCGTCTTGCCCGGTGTCCAGGTCGTAAGTCCCCGGAGGTGCGGGTCGCGGATACCCAACCGACTCAACTCGCCGCTGGCCGTCGCACTGCCGATCGTGACCAGGCCGTCGATCAGATCCTGTGACGGACGCACGATATCCGGTGTCTCGATCATAGGTGTCCCTTGCTTTCTCTTCTATGATGTGCGGTGGACGCCACTCTCTGAAAGGGGAACGACGACCGCGCACGCGTCGCTTGTCAATTAGCGTACGATAGCGGTTAGGACCACAGGCGATCGTGACCACGCTCGTTGTCCCACAGCGGCGTGGGCTCGAAGAAGCCACGGTCATCGGGCACGAGGTGTTCCTTGATGGCGTCGGAATTGAGCTCGAAGCCAAGACCGGGCGCGTCTGGAACGCCGATGTAGCCGTCCTGAATGATGGGCTTGGGCACGCCGTCGATGAAGTCGTCCCAGAACGGCACGGTGGTAAAGTGATGCTCCAGGGCAATGAAGTTTTCCGTCGCCGCGGCGCACTGCACGCTCGCCATCGTGCTCACCGGCGTCCCGGCCATGTGCAGGGCCATGCTGATCCCGTGGTCCTGCGCGAGGTCGCCGATTTTCTTTGTCTCAAGGATGCCGCCGCTCGTGGCGAGGTCGGGGTGGATGACATTGACCGCCCGCGCCTGCAAGAGCGGCGCGAACCCTTCCCGCGCGTAGATATCTTCGCCGGTGCAGACGGGCGTGTTGAGCGCCCGTTCGAGCTGGACCCACTTGTCGGTAAACTGCCACGGGACCAGGTCTTCCAGCCAGGCGAGGTTATAGGGCTCAAGGGCGCGGCCCAGGCGGATGCAGTCGTCAATGCCGATATGCCCGAAGTGATCGGCGGCGATGGGAACCTCATCACCGACGACCGCGCGTACCTGTGCGACGTAGTCACAGATCAACCCGATGCCCTTGGGCGTCAGGCGCACATGGGTAAAGGGGTGCATCAGTTGCGTGGTATGAAAGAGGCGCTCGACCTCGTCGCCGGTATCCCCCGGCAGCATGCCCTGCGGCCAGCTGAGCGCGCCGTCGACGCCGATGAGTGGCTGGACGCCCAGATCCATCTTGAGCATGGTGAAGCCGCGCGCGATGCGTTCGCGCAGCTTCTGGCCCATCGCCTCGCCCGTCGGCTCGTTGGGCGTATCGCAGTACATGCGAATGCGGTCGCGAAACCGGCCGCCGGCGAGCATATAGGCGGGCACACCGTAGGCTTTGCCCGCCAGGTCCATCAGCGCCATCTCCACGGCGCAGACGCCGCCGCCCTGCCGACCATGATGGCCAAACTGCTTGATCTTGCGGAAGACTTTGTCCACGTTGCAGGGGTTCTCGCCGATGAGGCGGCTCTTGAGCATGAGCGCGTACGTCTTGCTGGCGTCATCGCGCACCTCGCCGTAGCCGCTGAGCCCTTGATTGGTGTCGATGCGGATGATGGTGAAGCGCCACCGATCCCAGCCCACGGTCGCGGTCCGCAGATCGGTGATCCGAAGTTCACTTGGCCGCGAGGACATCCGCACGCGATCGTCGGGCCGCACGACCGCGCCCCGTTCCCGCGGCTCCAGGGTTTCCGCCATCTACGACTCCTTTCCTTATAGCTTTGTAGCCGCTATACATCACCGCCCTGAGCAGGGGCGTGCCTTATCTGGGGGCGCGAGCACTCCCAGATAAGACACGCCGGACACTTCGCCACGATTGCCTTGACACATGTTTGCAGTGGTCAGTGAGACGGTTTCGAGGTGGAGTCGGTCGATCCCGCCGCCCTTCCACGCGTGCGGACGGTCTGATTGGCGTGTTGGGTGGCCGCGTTTCGTCTCACCGTCCATGACACGTATGTGTCAAGTCAATCATGGCGAGGTGTGACACGCCGATCATGCACCCCCCTGCCGTCTCCGCTATCTATACCCCCGGACTCACACGCACCGACTCCTCGCCTCGCGATAGGGCGGGGGGCGTCTGGTTACGCAGCGTCAGGGTGCGCCCGCTCTCGTGATCGAAGAGATAGACCGCCTCGGGCGGCACGGTAAGGGCGAGATCGTCCCCCACCGCGGGCAGCCGTCCCCCCCGCTCGAGGATGGTCACTGGCGTCGCACCGACCTGTGTATAGATCAGCGTCTCTTCACCCTGCGCATCGATCTCCCTCACGATGGCCCGCACGCCCCCGGCGTTCGCGTCCGCATCCGCGGACGACCATCCGACATGACTCGGCCGCACTCCCAGCGTGGCCGTCGTCGGGACGCGCGGCTCGTCGAGGGCGACACGCGCCGCGACGACCCCCGTGTCCAGCACGCAGTCCACCGCGGGACCGGCCCCACGGAGCGTCACGGGCAGGAAGTTCATCGCGGGCATGCCCACGAAGTCGGCTACGAACCTGTTGATGGGACGCCGGTAGATCTCATCGGGC
>JAABUU010003949.1_pt1 | contig 18139 bp, 16 predicted proteins | sample 5559301 | NCBI WGS metagenome assembly JAABUU01 (sample SAMN10711884, study PRJNA513360) | rock metagenome | isolation source: Antarctica rocks | place: Antarctica: Victoria Land, Richard Nunatak white | reverse complement strand
CATGGCCAGCATGCCCTGCCACCGCCTTGATGGCCGCCAGCAGCGGCGTCAGGTCGAGCCCCTCGACAAACCGCCACACCAGACGCACCCGGTGATCCTCCGGCACCAGTTGGTCCAGGCTGAAGGGACGCCATTCGATCTGGCTGCGCTCGGCACAGCGCAACCGCGCCAGCCCGCCGCCCACCCGTTCCGGCGTCGCCTGCTCGGGCAAAGCCTCGAACAATACAGACGCTTCACCCGATCCCATCACCTGACCTTCGCCAACACCCAGATGCAATGATTCTAGAGGCCAGATCAGCCGATTGCACCCCATCCAGGCGAGCGAAAGGAAAGATTTTCAGCCTCTCAGTGGTCGTCCGGCTCGACCCCAACAGCCCCGACAAACCTGCTGCCATCTTGAGCTGGGACGAGCCTGACGACGACGGCTGACCGCAGTGTCGCAATACCGTCATTTGCCCGCGCTTGGAGCGCCCCGTATCGGCGTTGCGGATATATGGAGGCGTCCGATGATCCGTGCCCTTGCGCTCGCCGCCAGCGTTGCCCTTGCCGCCGCAGCACCTGCCGGGGCCACAACCCTTGACCGCGTGCGCCAGGAGGGCGTCGTGCGCTGCGGCGGCGTGATTCGCCCGGGCCTGGCCTTCCCTGCCGCCGACCACACCTGGCAGGGGCTGGAGGTGGACATGTGCCGGGCGGTCGCGGTTGCGGTGCTGGGCACAGGCGCGCGGATCGAGTTCCACAGTTATGTCACCGACACGGATTTCGCCCGTCTCGCATCTGGCGCGGATGACCTGGCGTTCCTCACGGGGTCGGAGATCCACGCCAACGGAATGTTCGGCGCGGTGCTGCCCGGCCCCGCCGTGTTCTATCAGACGACACGGCTGATGGTTCAGGAAGCCAACCCGGCCCGCCACGTCGCCGACCTGCGGGACACCCGCATCTGCGCCGAACCCGGCACCGGGCCGGAGCGTAACCTGCAGGAGTATATGACCCGCAATGCCATCCCGTTCCGCCAATCCATGTGGCAGGAGCTGGAGGAGATGATGGACGCTTTCAACGTTGGCCGCTGCCCCGCGGTTGCCGGGGAGGAAACCGCGCTCGCCGCCCTGCGGCTGGGCAGCGAGGCCGAGGGCCATCCTGCCCGGCTGCTGCCGGAGCCGCTGGCGGCGGCGCCGGTCAGCATCGCAACCCCGGCCGGCGACCCCGCATGGGCCGCGGTCGCCCATTGGACGGTGCAGACCGTGCTGGCGGCGGAGCGCACCCCGCGGGTCCAGGGTCCGCGCCTACCGGTCCCCGCCCCGCCGCTGGGGCTGCAGCCCGGCTGGCAGGACCGGGTGATCGAGGCCGTGGGCACCTACCCCGAAGCGTTCGCCCGGTCGCTCGGCGCGGGTTCGCCGTTGGAGCTGCCACCAGGTCTCAATGCCAGGTGGGACGAGGGCGGGCTGTTCTCACCTCCGGCCGTGGAGTGAGGGTCTGTCAGCCCATTCATAAAAATGACGCCAAGAGGTCATCTAATTTCAGAAAGTTTCTGGGCTACTTACCGTACGCAACCGTCCAAGGATCACCAATGAAGCGCTCCGCCCTGAAAGCCTGCACCGCCTGGGTCGCAGCCGCGTCCCTGCTCGCCCCCTCGCTCGCGATGGCGCAGAGCGCCTCCGTGACGGCCCAGCCGCAGACGGCCGCATCGGGCTTCGGCACGGTGTCGCAATACTTCCGGGACCCCGCCCAAGATGCGCCGATGTCGCAGGCGCAGCTCATCAACCTGCTGCGCCACCGGGTGAAGTATGTGTTCGTGCTGTTCCAGGAGAACCGCTCGTTCGACCACTACTTCGGCACCTTCCCCGGCGCCAACGGCCTGTTCACCGACGCGTCGGCGACGCCCACGGCGCGCTCGCCCGCCACGCCCAGCAACACCCAGGTCCTATTCAACACCGACGGGTCGCGGGGGACGATTTCGCCGTTCCGGATCGGCACCGCGCAGAACGCCGCAGACCTGGACGACATTGACCACGGCCACGCGCGCATGGTCGCCAAGATGAACGCGCCGGGCAACACTGGCACCCCGGCCATGAACCGCTTCGCGCTGAACGAGCAGCTCAAGTATCTGTCCGGCGCCCCGACGCTGACCAACACCCAGCCGACGCCGGCCACGGCGCCGGCGACGGTGACGCTGAAAAGCAAGCAGTTCGGCCAGCTCGCGATGGCCTACGTGGACTGCGACACCATTCCGTTCATGTGGAACTATGCGAACCGCTTCACGCTGTTCGACAACATCTTCCAGACAACGGTCGGCCCGTCCACGCCCAACGCCATCGCCATGATCGCCGGCCAGTCGGGCGAGACGCAGTGGGTGAAGCACCCCGGCGACACCTCCGCGGCGACCTTCGGGTCCGTGGCGGTCCCGATCGTCAATGACCCGATCCCGGGCCTGCCCGTGACTCCGGCAACGCCGTCTCTAGGCGTCGCCGGCACGTCGCCCCTGCAGTATTCGGGCGTGCCGAGCCAGCCAACCAACGTCGCCGCGACCGCCAACACCGGCGCTGCCGTAGGCGTGCCACAGCGCAAGAACGAGTTCGGCGGCGCCACCAACGTCGCCCCGAACCTGACCTTCGCCAGCCTGCCCCTGACGCTCGCCGGGCGCACGCTGGGCGCTGTGACCAGCACCGACACCAACCCCGCCGCCGACCTGGCCGACGTGCAGCAGGACATCCCGGCCATCGTCGCCAAGAGCACCCCAAACTACGCCTGGGGCTGGTATCAGAACGGCTACAACGCCGAGCCGAACCTGCCGGCGGCGAACGGCATCAACACCGTGCCGCACGCCAGCTACATCGGCCACCACAACGGGCCGCAGTACTTCGGCTACGTTACCAACAACCCGGCGATGAACAGCCATCAGCACGGGCTGGGCGACTTCTTCACAGACGTCGGCGCCCAGAGCCTGCCCAGCTCCGGTGGGGTGTTCTACGTCCGCGGCGGCTATGACAACATCCAGGGCCTGGCGCCCAATACCGCGAACGCCACGGGCTTCGGCACCGTGTCCGCCACGGCCGATGCCGCCTACGTCAGCGGCAACTTCCTGGGCGACGACGACCACCCCGCCTACTCCGACAGCCAGATCAGCGAGTCGCTGCTGGCGCGCGAGGTCAACGCCATCGCCAGCAGCCCCTACTGGGGCCAGAGCGCCATCGTCATCACCTATGACGAGAGCGAGGGCGACTACGACCACGTCCCGCCGCGCATCCTGAGCTGGGACCCGGCCGGCCTGATCCTCAGCCGCGGACCGCGCATCCCGATGCTGGTGATCTCGCCCTTCGCCCGGGTCCATGCCGTGTCGCATGAGGAAGGTGACCACAACTCGGTCATCGGCCTGATCAACAACCTGTTCGGGCTGAACCCGCTGGCCGACCTGCCGGACGAGCTGAGCGCTCGGGTCAGTGGCCAGGCGCCGCAGTTCGCCACCGCAGGCGTAACGCAGGCCAACCTCGGCCCGCATGACGGCGTCGCCACCCCGACGCCGGGCAGCGGCAACCTGCTCAGCGCCTTCGACCCGGCGCGCCTGATGGGTAGCGCCCCGCCGCTGCCGGCATCCTACGCGATGATTGACCCGGCGACGGTTGCGGCCCTGCCCCACCTCGGCGGCGCCGGGTGCAGCGCGCTCGGCATCAGGCCCGTGGACGCGCAGCTTGGCATCACCACGACGGTCCCGGCGGATTTCTTCGCCCGGCCGAGCCAGACCTCGAACTAAGGCCGGAGCCGATCCATGAACACTCGACGCACCCTGCTTCTCGCCAGCGCCGTGATCACCACCGGCGCATCAGCCGCTGGTGCCGCGACCCTTACCCAGGTTCCATCCATCGCGGCGAATGCGGTGTCCTTCGCCGCATTCTCCGACTCGGCCGGGTCCTTCAATGGCGCGACGATGGCCAGCCCGGCCACGTACAGCACGTTCACGCCAGGCTCGACGCTGACGTTCACGAGCACGACGGGCACGCTGCAGCGCTACAGCACGGCAAACTTCCTCGACAACAACTTCGCAAACGGCACGCAATTCATCGCGCCGTGCGACCTGTATGGCGGCGCCGGCTGCAGCACGTCGGCCACCATCCGGATCACCTTCTCGGTCCCAACCGCCGGCTTCACCATCAGCGCCGACGACTTCGACACTCTCGGCAGCCACACGTTTACGGCGACCGCCTTCAACGGCACGACGTCGCTCGGCTCCATCACGGCGTCCAGCCTTGCCGACAACGGCCAGTCGCCGGCCATCCTGGCGGCCTTCTCGTCGGTCCCGGTTACCTCGGTGGTGGTCGGCGATCCCGGCGGCAGCTTCGTCCTGGCCAATGTCAGCGCCAGCACCTGGCCAAACGCGGTGCCAGAGCCTGCTTCGCTCACCGTGCTGGCTGGCGGCGTAGCACTTCTCACCGGCCTCCGCCGCCGCACGCAGGCGTAACGCCGCCGTCCAACAGCGTCTAGGCCGGCCAGGGGGACGACCCCTGGCCGGCCTTTCTTTTGGGCTCGGCTACGGATTGCAAATCAGGCTGGAGTCGTTCGCCTGGCCATCGGGCCCGCGGGAACACAGGTCGTATTCATGCCCGGTCCTGCTGGCCGGGCTGCGATAGACGTAGGCGCGGTTCCAAGGGTCAACCGGGACCTGGGTGCCATTGACATAGGGGCCGTTCCAGGTCGCGGCGCCGCTGGGCCGGACCAGCAGGGCCTGCAACCCCTGCTCGGACGTCGGATACCCACCCATGTCGAGCTTATACAGGTCGAGCACGCCGCCCAGCCGCTCGACGGACTGCCGTGCGACCGACACCCGTGCGCCGCCGAGCTGGCGCAATGCGGCCGGGGCCACCAGTCCGATCAGCATCGCCAGGATCGCAATCACGACAAGAAGCTCCAGGAGGGTGAACCCCTCCTCCCGGCCCCTTCGGGGAGCCGCGCTGCCCGGTGCGCCCCTCAGCACACCGTCATCCCCAAGTGCATTTTCCATCCCAGTCATCCCGATCTCTTGACCCACCCGGCCCATCTACCGGCGTCCACGGGATATACTGCCGGGGGCCGAGAGCAACATCTCCACCTGATGACGCTTCGCGCGCAGCGCCAGGCTCCGAAACGAGAACGGGGGCGGCCCAGATCTCCTGGAACCGCCCCCGCACGCCAACCCGGCCGGCTCAGCCGGTCTGGGTCGTAAGAGCATCATCAGATCAAACGTGTAAACGTTCCGATAAAGATGCTCGCAAAAACAACGGCTAGAGCGGGTTTGGTGCTTCTATCTGCACCAAAACCGCTCTAGTCCTTGCGGCCCAGCACCAGGTGGCTGCGGACGGCTGGGTAGGGCTTGCCATCCGTCAGGCCCTCCCAAAGCACCTCGTTGTAGAGGTCCACCGGCACCCGGTCCGCGTCAGAGAAGTCGAAGCCGCGCGTCGCCTCCGCCCAGTAGGCCGCGTCGTGCTTGGGGGCGAAGTCGGACCCTTCGGCATAGCGGATGCCGGTGTCGTTCTGTGCCAGCATCGTAGTTGCGAGCACCCGCGACGCCAGTGCGGTATAGGTCCAGGCGCCCGAGGACGTCGTGTCGAACACATCAGCCATCGGCCGCTGGTAGGCGGTGTTGAGGTTGATGTGCTGCGTGCCCAGCAGGTCCTCGATGGTGCGCAGCAGGCTCACCTGGTTGTAGCGGGTGCTGACGACCGCGCCCTGCTTGACGTAGGGACCCACCGCATAGGCCGTGGTGCGGTGCGAGTCGAAGTGGTCGGGACCGTCCTGGCAATCGTCCTCCGTCACCAGGATCAAGGTGCTGGCGGCGTAGGGGCTGTGGGCGACAGCCTCCACCAGCCGGCCCACGGCCAGGTCGTCGTCGGCCTGCTGTGTTTCCGGCGTGTTCACCCCGGCCAGCGCCGTGGCAAAGCTACCGGTGTGGTCATGGCTGAACCGGACCAGCTCCAGGCTCGGCAGGGTGCCAGCCGTCACGTACTGGTCGAACTCGCGCTTCCACTCGTTGTAGCGCCACAGGTCCGGATAGTTCTGGTCATATCCGCGGAAATACAGGTCGGTCTTGTCGAGCAGGGACGGATTGATTGACGCGACCTGGATGGCGTTGGCGGCGAAGGGGTCCTGGATCGGGGCGGCAATGGTGCCGATCGGGCCAATGTTGTTCACGATGAAGCCGTAGTTCCGCACGGTCCCGCCGGCCTGCAGCACCGCATCGAAGATGTAGCCATTCTGCACCCCGTAAGGAGCGTCGGTCGCCGCGTGGTTGGCCACGCCGGTCAGCAGGTTCGGCGTGCCGCCGGGCAGGGTGGCGGACAGCGTGCTATACCGCCCGACCGTCGCAGCGTCGCGCGCGGCCGTCGTCGGAACGCCCACGGGAACGTTGCGGTTGGCGCCTTCGGACTCGTAGGACAGGCCGCGGTTCACGCCAGCGTAGTTGATCTGCTGCGTGATGGTCTCGGTGTTGGTCACACGGCCCGACATGGACCAGGACCAGCCGTCCATGCTGCCGTCGCCCGGGTCCATGAAGTTGTCGAGCGTGACGAAGTTGGACGAGAGCAGGTGGAAGTTGGGCGTGATGCGCTTGCCGAAGACGGCCAGCGTCGGATCGCCGTTGGAGCCGTTGCCCAGGTCGCCCAGGATCTGGTCGAAGGTGCGGTTCTCCTTGACGACATAGATCACGTGCTTGATGCGCTGGTGCATGAAGGCCATCGTCGACGTGTCGGAGGCGACGGGCGGCACGCTGTAAAGGTTGTTGGTTGCCACGTGTGCCGTCAGCGTCGGCAGGTCGGCCGCGGTCGGGACGGCGGCGCTGACCAGCGTCGCCCGTTCCAGTTGGAACTGATACTGGTTAGACCCGGTTCCCGCGGCAGCCGCAGCCGTGTTGCCGCCGGGATAGGTGGCGGAGGTCAGGCGGGCCGTATTGCCATAGATATGCAGCGGGTTCGGGCCGGTGTCGCTCTTGCCGTTGACGATATACATCCAGGTGCCGTCGGCGCTGAACGTGATGTCATGCGGTTCGTACGCCGTCGGGATCAGGCCGGTGACGGTATTGGCCGACGCACCCGTCAGCGGGATGACCGCGATGGAGTTGGCGCCGGCGTTGATGGCGTAAAGCGTGCCGCCGTCCCGGGACAGCGTAACCCCGTAGGTCGCGGCGCCCGTCGTTTTCGCGTTGGGCAGGGTGCCGGCAGGCGCGCGGGCGTCAATCTGGCTGACGACCCGGTTTGCCGCCGTGTCAATCACCGCGACCTCGTCGGCATTGTCCTGCGCGACGTAAAGCCGGGCCTGCGCCGCATCGAGCGTCATGCCCAACGCGTTGCCGTCCAGCTTGATGCGGGCGAGGAGGCGCCCGGCCGTGGGCCGCGAGATGTCCACCGCGACCACTTCGCGGTCCCGGTCAGACGATACGTAGGCCGTGCCGTTCCCCTTCACGACGACCGCGAAGGGGAAGGTGCCGCCGGCGACGCCCGCCGTGCCCTCGTTCGCCGCGAAATACGGGCGCAGGTCGTGCTCGTAGCGAACGGTGCGGCTGGCGGTGTCAATGACGCTGATGGAATCGTTGTAGTTGTTGACGGCCACCAGGGTCTGGCCGTCGGCCGAAATCGCAAGGCCGCCCGCGTTCGGCTGCACGGACAGGCCCACGCCGACCTTGTTATGGCCGAGCGCGATCGCCGCGGCCTGGGCAAACTGGCCGCCGGTCCGGGTATAGACATACACCACGTCGTCGTTGCCGCCAGCGGCATACAAGGTGTTGCCGTCTAGCGACCAGACCAGGCCGACATGGGCGTTCGTCTGCTTAATGACCTGCTGCAGCGCCGGCGAGGTCTTGTTGGCCCCCGCGACATTATACAGGAAGATATACTGCGTCGAGTTCGCGGTATCGAGCACGCCCGCCGAGGTATACAGCGTGTTCTGCCCGGCGCAGATCACCGCCAACGTCGTGCCGTCGGGGCTAAGCTGCGAGCGGACCGCTTCACCGGCGACGAAGCTGGGATAGGCGGCAAGGCCCGGGTTCAGCGGCTGCTGCACCGCGCTGGTCGGCGCCTGCGGCGTCACATACTGCCCGGTCGGCAGCGGCAGCGTGCCGTTGTTGCCGTCAATGACCGTGTTCCGCTCGGCAAGCGCGGCGTGCGGCGCCACCAGGACCGTGGAAGCGAGCAGCGCAGCCTGCGTCAGGCCGACCAGCTTTGTCCTATTCATCCATGCTCTCCACTGTAACGTCGTCTGTTCAAGCTGGGCCTGCAATGCGCACATGCCCGGGCCTGCCAACCCAGGTCTCACCTAGGTAACCCAGCCTTAACGTCATAAACCCCGAACAACCGGACCTCGTCGTTGCCGCAACCGCGTCAGTTCAAAGATGTTTTAGCGACGTTACAACGCCGGGGCGCGCCGGCTGGCGCTAGAGCCCCTGCACGGTGTCCCACGCCAGCGTGCGCCATCCGCGTCCATCCGGCGATGGGCCGATCCGGATGGTGGCCCGCCGCACCGTGCGCGTGCCGACGGTGCCGCTTGCTGCGGCCGTGACCTGATACACCTGCGTCGCCAGCGACCCGGCGCCGCGGAACACGCCGACGTCGCGCAGCGCCTGACGCACCACGAGGCTAGCGGCCTGTGGGTCGGGGTCGCCATAGGCATACAGGCTCAGCACCGGGGCCAGCGCGGCAAGCAGCGCAGGGTCCATGCCCCGCACCAACCCCAGCTCGTCCAGCGACTCGAACGGTGCGCCGGGCGGACCGTAGTCCAATCCGGCCCGGCGATACTCCGCCGACTTCGCGCCCGGGGCGCCAGCCCGCTGCCCCGGCGTGCGCCAGTCCACGATGGCCACGGCAACCTGCTTCGCCCGGCCCGGGTCGGCGCCGAGCTGGGTCAGCAAGGCTTGCAGCAGCTCAGGGGAGGCCGTGTTGGGGTTCACGAACCCGGACAAGGCCGCCGTTTCCACCATCACCCCGGCCCTCGATGCCTGGACCGCCGGCGCCGGGGCGGTGCCCTGGGACAGCAGGCCGAAGATGGCTGTATGGATGGCCCCGTCCGCCGCAGCCTCCAGCACCGCCGCCGCGCGCAGGTCGGCCGCCGCCTGCGCCTCCGACCGCGCCGTCGTCGAAAGCGTCAGGAACAGGACCGCAAGCGGGATGAGCGCCCACAACACGATCAACAGGGCGACACCCCGGTCGTCCGGCCCGCGGCAGTTCGGCATCCCAGTTACTCCTCAATGGGTCGGCGGAGAGGTGCGACGATGATGGGCGGCCACCGCAGGCCGCCTCCCCCAATGAAAACGAGCTGCACCTGGATGAGGGTGGGCAGCCGCTCACCCGTCCAACCAGCGGACCAGCCGCCTCCACCACGCCCTCCGTAGGCGAAGGTGACCCGCTCAACGCCGTCGGCGAGCGTCGCCTCCTGCCAGGCAAGTCCGGGTCCGAAGGCCTCGGCATGAAGGTGCCGTCGCCAACGCAGCACCAGGCGTCCCGACGCGACCAGCAGCTCGGCATCCGCCCGCAGCACCGGGCCGGCGTTGGCCGGCAGTTCGGTCGTCAGCGACAGCACCTCCGCCGTGCCCCGCAACGGCGCCGGGTCGGGGTAGGTGCCGGGATCGGCGCGCTGGATCAGGCGGCGTATCGCCTGGTCGGCCGCCAGCAGGTCCTCCCCCTGTCCGGCCGAGGTCAGGCGTGTTGCCACCAGGCCGAAGTGCAGTCCCTGTGTCAGCATCGAGATGATGAGGCCGAGGACGGCTGTCGCAGCCAGCACCTCCAGCAGGGTAAACCCGGCATCGCGCCCAGGCGGCCCGCAACCGACCCTCATGGTCCCCGCGTTGCAGCGGGGCCGAGGCGCCGCGTCGCCAGCGTGACAGCCCGGCGCCCGGCCCCGGACCAGGACACTTCCACCGTGACATCGTAGAGCGTCGTCCCCGCGGCATACCCGGAGCCCGGCGGAAGCTGGCGCTGCGCCGGGATGGACGCACCGGCGGCGATGCGCGTGCGCCAGCGGAACCCCTGCCCGTCCTCGCCGTCACGGACGCCCGCCACAAGGGCCTGGTCCGGCAATGCGTCAAGGCGCGACTGCGCCCGCGAGATCGCCTCCCGGTAACGGCCCGCAGCCTGGACTGCCGTGACCGACTGCACGCCCTGGCCGAACAGCAGCGCCAGCGCTGGCGCTGCTATGACGAAGGCGACCAAGACCTCCAGCAGCGTGAAGCCGCCGTCCTGCGGCGCCGCTGCCGCCTCGCCGCTTGCCCAACCGCCCGCCACACTGTCCTCCAAGATGGCGGCACAGATCCGCGCCTAAGTGCCGGACCCGTCCGCCGACCGTGTTGTGGACGCCGAAAGTAAGAAATGTGGTGAAATTGTCATGAAAGTGCGGTCACAGCGCCGGGTTGCTTTGTGCACTTTTGGACCGTCTGCACTGCCGCTGCCCGGCTGCCGGGCTGGCAGGACATCCCACGCGCGCCGGGTGTGCTGGCGCATCCGGCGGTCTCCAGCAACGAGGTTTCGATGAAGCATTTCTGGCTCCTTCCCCTGTCCGCCGCCGCCGTGTCCGCCGTCCTGCTGGGCGCAGCCCCGGCACAAGCTGCCATCTACGACGCGCGGTTCACCGGCGTCGTCGCCTCGTCGCAAGGAAGCACGGGCTTCGCCACCGGCAGCACCGTCACCGGCGAGTTCATCTACAACAGCAGCACCACCACGTATTCGCTGTTCACGGTCGGCGGGGTTGCGGCTACGGCCCCCTCTACGTCCCTGGCGTCCCTGACCCCGGACAAGTCCACCGCCCTCTACGAGGCGCAAGCGTCGGCGGTGCAGCAGGGTGCGACCACCAACCGCAACTTCGCCGTTGACCTGGAAGGCCTAAATCCCTGGCCGGTGGCATTCGGCGACGCGGCTGGGGTGCTGGGCCTGGGCAGCGCGCTGACCAACAACCTCGCCACTGCCGGCAACCCACTGTCGCAGTTTCCGAGCACCTTCGGCTACAACCTGGCGCAGTCCAACGGCACGGCCGCCGCCATCCTCACTGCCAACCTGACGAGCATCAACGTGACCGTGCCCGGCACCGCTGTGCCCGAGCCAGGCAGCATCGCCCTGCTGGCGACCGCAGCCCTCGGCCTGGTGGGCGCGCGCCGCCGCCGCGCCTGATACGACAACAGGGGCGGCGGCCTTCATCGGCTGCCGCCCCGCGATGCCCACCATCACCAGGCAGATCCCGCACGATGACGCTACGGCCCACTGAACCCGCCTGGTGCGGGCCAGCCCTGACGGTTGCCCTCGCCGCCGCGCTTGCCGCACCAGCCGCGGGCCAAACCACCGGGGACGCCCCATCGCCGGCGCCAGCGGCCAGGGACATCGGCACGGTGAATGCCACCGGCGCCGGCAACAGCCTGACCGCCCCGCCCGCACCGGGCACCGCGGCCGATGTCGCGCCCAGCCGCGCACCGTTGGCGGCGTCGCAGCCCACCTCTGTCGTCGGCCCCACGTTCATCCGCGAGAACATCACGCCGACGGACAACTACGACTGGATCATCCAGTTCACGCCCAGCGTGCAGAACATCGAGCCCGTCGGCGCAGGCTTGCAGCAGAACTACCAGCAGACCATCCGCGGCTTCCAGTACACCCAGGGGTGAACCGCGCCGGGTTTGCCGGAGGCGTGTTGGTTTGAGTTTTTCACCGAAATGACGACCCGCCGTGGATGAAACTTGTGGCATTGTTGGTGGGCCATTGGCGGAGAGGTTGGTCGTTCTATGGTGTGATCGAGCCCGCGTTTGAGTTGAACCCGGGGCACCCCAAGCACCCCCGATTGCGCCAGGGGCCGCAAGGTCCGGGAGCGCGTTATTTAGACTTTGATCCAGAGGTGCCCTGCGTCGATGGCGCAACGTAGGGAGGACATGATGGAAGTTCTTCATGCCCGCTGTGCCGGGCTGGACGTGCACAAGGACACGGTGGTCGCCGGCATCAGGATCGCCGACGGCGGTCCCGCCAAGACCGAGGTGCGCACGTTCGACACCACCACGCCAGGCTTGCTCGCCCTGTCGGCATGGCTGGCGGAGCAGAGCGTCACGCATGTCGCCATGGAGGCGACCGGCATCTACTGGCGGCCGGTGTGGCACGTCCTGTCGGACGGCGAGGTCACGCTCATCCTGGCCAACGCTGCTCACGTCAAAAACGTGCCCGGCCGCAAGACCGACGTGGCCGATGCCGTCTGGCTGGCCGACCTGCTGGCACACGGGCTGATCCGCCCGAGCTTCGTGCCCGAGGCGGCGACGCAGGAGATGCGCGCCCTGCTGCGCACGCGCAAGCAACTGGTGCGCGAGCAGGCCAGCCACGTGCAAAGGCTGCAGAAGACGCTGGAGGACGCCAACATTAAACTCAGCTCGGTGCTGACCAACATCATGGGCAAAAGCGGGCGGGCGATCATCGAGGCGCTGATCGAGAAGCAGACCAACCCCGAAGGGCTGCTTGCCCTGGTGCAGAAAGGCGTCAAGGCGCCGCCTGAGAAGATCAAGGCGGCGCTGACCGGGCGCGTCACCGACCGGCACCGGTTCCTGCTGCGGCTGCACCTGCGCCAGATCGACGCGCTCGACGCCGCCCTGGCCGACATCGACGCGGAGGTGGACCGCGGCCTCGACCCGTTCCGCCAGGCAGTCACGCTGCTGCGCTCCATCCCCGGCGTCAGTGACCTGACCGCCCAGGTGATCGTCTCCGAGATCGGCACCGACATGAGCCGGTTCCCCACCGCAGGCCATTTGGTCTCCTGGGCGGGCCTGTGCCCGCGCAACGACGAGAGCGCTGGCAAGCGGCGGTCGAACCGGCTGAGAAAAGGCGCACCCTGGCTGAAGACGACGCTGGTGCAGTGCGCCTGGGCCGGCGCCCGCAAGAAGGCCTGCTACCTGCAAGCCCAGTTCCAGCGCTTGCGTAGTCGGCGCGGACCCAAGAAGGCCATCTGCGCCGTCGCAGCCTCCATCCTCACCGCCGCTTATCACATGCTGCGCGACGGCACGTTCTATCACGATCTCGGGCCAGACCACTTCCGCCGCACCTCGCCCGAAACCCACGCCAAGCGCCTCGCACAGCAGATCGCCAAGCTGGGCTTCACCTGCACCATCGCACCGGCATCGACAGCCGAGGAGGTTTCTATTTAGTAGGCTTCGGGTGGGTCCAGCGGTGCTTTTCCGCGACGGGTGCGCTGGGAGCCTTGACCCGATGCGAGGGCATCGGGGCTGCGGCCCTCCCTGTCCGGCATGAGAGATCCCCTGCTGGTCCTCAGCTGGCGCCCACTCAAACAGGCTCTCAGCAGGTGGTGGTCACGGCACGGCCAGGGGTTCCGGTGCGGCTGCGGGTGCTGCGGCCGGCTCTGGCGGCGGGGAAGCGGGCAGCGTGTAGTCCGGCACGACCCGCGCCTACGCCCCGGCGATCACCAGCACCCGCTGCCCCAGGGCTAGGGGCGCCGGGTCGCGCTGGGTGACGGACACCAGCTCGCCGTTGCCCTTGCGGACGATATACTCGAACGCCGCGACCTCTCCGGTTGCGCGCTCGATGCCAGAGCCGACCAGCCCGCCGACCACCGAGCCGCCGAGCGCCGTCAACGCCGTCCGCACGCCGCCGCCTGGCGCCTGGGCGCCGCCGATGCCGCCCGCCGCGGCGCCAGCCGTGCCGCCCAGGGTGCCGTCCGGGCTGACGGCCACCTTGCGTATGCCGGCGACGACGCCCTGCTCCACCTTCGCCGCCTGCTGCACGGCGCCGGACGAATAGGTGTCGGGCGAGTAGCTGGGCCGGCAGCCCGGCAGGGCGGCGAGCAGGAGGATAGCCGGCAGGGGGAGGCGGGGGAACATCGGGGCCGGGTTCTACCCCGCTGCGCGCTGCGCTGAAAGCAGGCCGTCCTGGGCCGGGCCAAGCTCCGGGCTAGACCGGTTTGCGTCCAAACTGGACGCAAACCGGTCTAGCTTTTTTGTTTGCGAGCAGAGACTTGCAGTTGCAGGTCCGGTCGCTTCGCGCCCGGACCTGCCTGCAATCTGCTCTAAAACATCGCAATCAGCGCGATCCCCGCCACCATCAGCACCCCGCCGATCATCCGCCAGATGTTGAGGGCGTGCTGCTCGATCCCGAACCAGCCGAAGTGGTCCACGGCGAGGGACATCAGGATGTTGGCGGTGATCGTCAGGCCGCCGAACGCCCCGGCGCCGATCTTGTCCACGAACAGCAGCCCGGTGATCACCGCGAATGCGCCGGCCAGCCCGCCCAGGGGCGCCCACCAGGGCATGTTGGACAGCCCCTGCGCGGTCGGCAGCGGCTTCGGCACACAGAAGAACAGGATCGCCAACATGAAGACAATCGGCAGGAACGAGACGATGCTAGCCAGCCACGGGTTGCTCAGTGCGCCGCGCAGCGCGCCGTTCATCGGCGGCCCCCAGGCCTGCAATGCGCCGCAGACCAGGATGATGGGATACAGCCAGGCCGCGCTGATGTTCTGCACCGGTTTTGCTCCTTTGGTGGGATTGCTGGCCAGGGTCAGCCGAACAGGAGGGCGCCCGCAATTGCGAGCAGCAGCGCGGGCGGCATCACCAGCGCACCGAGCTTCAGGAACTGCCAGGCGCCGACGCTCTGACCCTCGCGGCGCAAGGCCGTCAGCCACAGGATGGTGGCCAGGGACCCGGTGACGGACAGGTTCGGGCCGAGGTCCACGCCGATCAGCACGGCGGCGCGCACCCGCTCCGGCAGGTCCGCCAGCTCCGCGACGCGGCCCGCGACCAGGCCGGCGGGCAGGTTGTTCACCAGGTTGCAGCCGAAGGCGAGGACCAGCCCGGCGGCCCATGCGGCCTGTGTTGCTGAGTGCTCGACGAAGCCGTGCAGCAGGTCCGCCAGGCGCTGGGTGACGCCGGTATGCTCCAGTGCCTCCACCAGCACGAACAACCCGGCGACCAGCGGCAGCACACCCCAGGAAATCTCTTTCAGCACAGCCATCGGCCCGGTCTTGGACCGTAGCAGCACCAGCACCGCCGTTGCCGCGCCGGCCAGGAAGGTCGGCAGGCCCAACTGGATGTCGAAGAAGGAGGATGCCAGCAGCACCACCGCGGTGGCGGCGATGCCCCAGGCCGCCATGCGGCCGGCGCCTGACAGCTCCGGCACCTCGATTTCGGCGGACACGTCGTGCAGGTCGCGCCGCTGGGTCCAGCGCAACACGGCGTAGGTGGCCCCGACCGACAGCAGCGACGGCAGGGCGTAGCGCGGCAGCCATTGCAGCAGCGGCGGCATATGGGTGCCGTAGATCACCAGGTTGGCCGGATTGGAGATCGGCAGCACGAAGCTGGCGGCGTTGGCGATGAAGGCGCAGATGAGCAGGTAGGGCAACGGCTTCTCTGCCTTGGCGGTCTTGACCACCGCGGCGACGGCGGGGGTGAGGACGACTGCGGTCGCGTCGTTGGACAGGAACACCGTCACGGTGGTTCCGACCAGGAAGACCAGGGTGAACAAGCGGGTCCCCGATCCATGCGCCAGGCGGGCGGCCTGGGCGGCGAGCCAGTCGAACAGGCCCTCCTGCCGGGCCAGCTCCGCCAGCAGCATCATGCCGGTCAGGAACAGGTAAACGTCGAGGCCCCTGGCGACGCCCGCGGCGGCATCGGCCGGGGACAGCAGGCCGAGCAGCACGAGCTGGGCTGCGCCTGTTACCGCCCACACCCACTCTGGCCAGGAGAACGGGCGCACGATCACCCCGGCGGTTGCCGCTGCGGCGATACCCCAGATGGCCCAGGGCGAGGCGGCCAGGGCGCCCATTACGCCGCCGCCGGGGCGGCTGCGGCCTGGCTGGTGCGCCCGGTCCCGGTTTCCGGCATCAGCAGCGCGAAGAACGCCAGCCCGGCGCAGGCGATGGCCGCAAGGTACAGGAACCCCGCCGTGAAGCCGAACCACTGCACGACGTAGCCCGCCGTCGCGTTGCTGAGCGTGGCGCCGATGCCCACCGACAGCGCCATCAGCCCCTGGGCGACGTTGAACCGCCCGGTCCCCCGCGTCAGGTCGGAGGCAATCAGCACCGAGATCACTCCGAAGATGCCTGCCGCCACCCCGTCCAGCAGTTGTATGGCGACGACGCCGTAGGGGCTGCTGGTCAGCGTGAACAGCACCCCGCGCACCGGCAGCACCGCAAGCGCCGCCAGGAAGATCGTCTTGCGCCCGACCCCGCGCGCCGATGCCTGGCCCACCAGCCAGGCCACGCCGACCATCACGAACTGCGCCGCGATGATGCAGGCCGACAGCGCCGCCGTGTCCGACCCCGGGTGCGCCTGCGCCAGCACCTGCCCGGCCATCGGCAGCATCGCCGCGTTGCCGAAGTGGAACAGCACGACGGAGGCCAGGAAGATCTGCAGGTCCCGCCGGCGGAGCAGGTCGCGGAAGGGCAGCGGGCTGCCGGCGGCGGTGGCGTCCTCGCCTCCGCGCGCGCGGTCGTGGTCAATCTCTGCGGGGTTGATGAGGGTGACGGCGAGGGTGCTGGACAGGGCGAAGGCGCAGACGAGGTAGAAGATCCAGTGATAGCCGAGATAGGTCCCGAGCGCCCCGGCCAGCACGGCGGCGAGCAGGTTGCCGGCGTGGTTGAACGACTCGTTGCGGCTGATCCGCGCGTCCAGCAGCCGCCGCCCGACCAGGCCCAGCGACACCGCCGCGATGGCCGGCGGGATGACAGCGGATGCCGCCCCCAGCATGACCTGGGCGGCGATGACGGCGGCGAAGCTCGGGTAAGCGGTGATCAGCAGGCAGCCCAGCCCGATCATCAGGCCGGACCCGGCGATCAGCAGCCGCTTGGCCTTGGTGCCGTCCACCAGCAGTCCGGCCGGAACCTGGACGATTGCGGCGGCGATGGAGGATGCGGCCATCGCGATGCCGATGGCGCCGGAATCCCAGTGCTCCCCGCCCTTGAGGAACACGGCGAGGTATGGCCCCACTCCGTCGCGCACGTCCGCCATGAGCACGTTTATGGCGTCCAAGCCACGCAGGGAGCGGGTGGAGGGTTGGGGGTCCCTGCCCGCTCCGGCGGCCTGCCCGGCGCCAGCGGCCATGGTTGGGATAGCTGGCATGTCTTCCCCTTGAGGTTCGGGCCGCGTTGGATGTCTATTCCGACATGCGCCGACGCGGCCGGCGTTGCCCATGCGGCCCCTTTCCTGAGGAAAAGGGGCGAGCAGCCGCCGTGGCAAATGCAAAAGCCCTACCACGGCGGGGATACAGTGGGCGCCTGGGCCGTACTACTGCGGCGCAGCGGGCGGCGGTGCGGCGTCCGGGCCTGCGCCGCTACCCGGGCGGGGTCCGGGGCCATGCCTCGGCGGCGGCGCAGCGATGAGGGTCGTGCTCGCGGCGTCTGGCCCGATGGCCTGCGCCGCGATCACGCGGCCGAGCGGCCCGGCGTAGCCCTGCCCCTGCACATAGACCGTCGCACCCGGCGCGATCTGGGCCGCTAGGCGCTGCGCCTCCGGTGGCGGCATGTGGACCATGGTGCCGTCCTCCAGCAGCGCGCCGTTGACCTCGCCGCGCGGGCCGTGCAGGGCGGCCTTGACGCGGCCTTGCGCCGTCAGCGCCGGCTGGCCGGGGGCGCCGGGACCGCGCGGGCGGACGTCCGGACTGCCGGGGCCGCGCGGGCCTTTGCCCGGGCCGGTGTCGGTGACGGTCGCGCCGCCGGCGTCGTTGCTGACCTGCATGGCCTGCACCAGCGGCAGGTTGCGGGCGCGCAGGCCGTGGATGGTGACGGCGTCGCCGGGCTTCACCGCCCCGACGAGCTGGGCGCCCAGGTGCGGCGGGGTGTGGACCTCGGTGCCGTCGGCCAGGATCAGGCCGTCCACGTCGCCGCGGGGGGTCAGGCTATACTGGGCGACCTTGCCCTGGATGGCTGGAAGCTGGGCGGGGTCGTAGGCCGCGGCGCCCATCACGTTCTGGGCGACCGCTACCCCGGCGCCAAGGCCGGCTGTGGCCAGCACGCCTGCCAGCAGGATGTTGCGTGTCTTCATGGTGTCCTCCGTGCCGCGCCTTATGGCCGACACAGAGGACAGTGCAACCGCCGTGCCAGTAACCGGGGCAAAACCCCGGGTCGGCCTGTGTTTCAGGCGGGCTGACCGCGACAGCGGATGAGGTCGGCGAGCGGGGCGATGGTGGGAGCATCGGGGACGCCGATCCTGGCGCCGAGGTAGTCC
>JAABUU010003945.1_pt1 | contig 18146 bp, 19 predicted proteins | sample 5559301 | NCBI WGS metagenome assembly JAABUU01 (sample SAMN10711884, study PRJNA513360) | rock metagenome | isolation source: Antarctica rocks | place: Antarctica: Victoria Land, Richard Nunatak white | reverse complement strand
AGTAGGTAGAGGGAAAGGAGTCCGGTATGTCCGGCAGGTCCGTGCCAGGAAGCGTCGCCACGGGGGCCGACCATGGAATCACACGCAAACATAACCTCTGGTATTACATCTGGCCCAGCCATATCACGGGCATCGTGGGCGGCGTCATCGGGTATTTCGTGGGGTACTGGCTGATCGCCAACTTCGTCGGAACCGACGACTATCACGGCGATCAGGCCCTGTTGGTCGGGTTCCTTGGTCTAACGATCGGGTGGCTCGCGGGCGTCGGGACGTTTACGCTGCCCTTTCAATGGGTTATAGGAGGGTCGGCTTTAACATAATATTCTGCCCCTCACGGGGCGTCCGGCGCGTCGAAATAGCTCGCCGGCACCTATCCGGCAGCCGAGAAAGCCGTCGAACAGCGGTACATCGCCAACTGGACTGCTCCACACGCTGGCAATCGCGCATCCGAGGCGAGCGTGACCGCCGTTATCGTCAAGTAAAGTGTCCGAACGAAGGGCTGTGCAGTCCTGAACAGGCCGTATATTATGTTAAAGCCGACCCTCTTATAGGGAAAGCTGAGCCGAACAACCATCACGAGCAGGAGCATCTGACGTACGCCGACGAGGGGTGGTGGCGTTACTTCCGCTTCACCATCGACCATAAAGTCATCGGCATTCAGTACTTGGTCTTGGTCCTCTTGATGCTCGCCATCGGTGGGTTGCTCGCCATGCTGATGCGCGCCGACCTGATGTTCCCAGGCAGCCGGTTGTTCGGGACGGACACCTACAACACGCTCGTGAGTATGCACGGCATGCTCATGATCGCGACCATGTTTACCGCCGTCGTCGGCCCGTTCGCCAACTTCATCCTGCCGATCATGATCGGAGCGCGCGACATGGCGTTTCCGCGCCTGAACGCGTTGAGTTGGCACCTGACGATGGCGGGCCTGGTCGTTTTCTTGTTCCAACCGTTCCTCGGCGGAACACAGACGGGCTGGACCTTCTACGCCCCGCTGTCCGTGCAGGCCGAACCGGGAGCCGATGCGTTTGCCTTCGGTGTTTGGATGATTATGTTGGCGTCCGGCCTTGGCGCGGTCAACATTATCACGACGATCATCACCATGCGCGCGCCGGGGCTGACGTGGACGCGGCTGCCGGTCTTCGTGTGGGGTATTTTAGGGTCCACCATCCTTACCGCGACCGCGACAACATCGATCAACGCGGATCTCATCGAGGTAATGCTCGACCGCGCGTGGCGGACGACATTCTTCCTCAATACGGCCCCCTCGCGCGACGGGGCGCCGCTCACAGGTGGCGGCCAGGCCTACCTCTCCGAGGTCCTCTTCTGGTTCTTCGGCCATCCCGAGGTCTACTTGCTGGCCCTGCCTAGCCTTGCCGTCGTGCTGGAGATCGTGCCGGTCTTCTCGCGTAAACCACTCTTCACCTATGGTCTGTCCGTGATCGGGATCATGGGCGTCACCGCTATCAGCTTCATGGTGTGGGGGCACCATCTGTTCGTCTCGGGTTGGGAGCAACAATTGCGCGGCTACTACATGGGCACCACGGAGTTGATCTCGATCCCGACGGGCTTCGTGTTCCTGGGCATTCTAGGGACGCTGTGGCGGGGCAACCTGTGGATGAATGTGTCGATGGGCTGGGTGTTCGCCTTCCTGTGGACCTTCCTGATCGGCGGTATCACCGGCGTCTATCTCTCCGATGTGCCCGCCGACATCCAGCTGCACGGCAACTACTTCGTCGTGGCCCATTTCCACTACGTCATTCCGGGTTCGTCCTTGTGGGGCTTCTTCGCCGCCGTCTACTACTGGTTCCCCAAGATGACGGGGCGCTTCCTCGACGAGCGGCTGGGCTGGATCCACTTCTGGACCGTCCAAATCTTCTTCAATATTACGTTCGGCATCTTCTTCTGGCTTGGCCTGGAAGGGCTGCCGCGACGCGTGGCGGATTACGCCGCCAAGTACCAGCTCGGCATGACGCTGGCCAGCATCTTCGCCTTCTGCCTTGGCGCTGCGATGCTCATCTTCTTCGCCAACGTCGTGTGGTCCTGGTTCAATGGGGAGAAGGCCAGCGCCAACCCGTGGCGGGCCAAGACACTGGAATGGCAAACTCCGACGCCTGTGCCGATCGAGAACTGGGAAACAATCCCTGTCGTGACGTCGTGGCCCTACAACTACGGCGTGCCCGATACCGCCCAGCAACAGGTTCCAGTCGACGTGGAGCCAACGGTGGTCCCCTAACACGTCCCATTATCCCCCACGGGAGGTGGCGCTCCGTGATGCGCGATACGGTCGCGGAGCGCCGCCCTCTGGAAGCGCCTCCTTCAAACGCTAGTGAAAGGAATAGTCGAGCATGGCACTGGTAGACGCACTGGGTTTTAGCAATTTGCTCACACCCAGCGCCGCGCGGGTACCCGCGCACGCCGAGGTCGATGAGGACCGCAAAGTTCGCTTAGGCATGTTCTTTTATGTCCTGAGCGACCTCATCCTCGCCATCTTTTTCTTCGCCAGTTACATTTTCTTGCGCGGCTACAACACCAACGACCGCTGGGTTCCTCCACCGCTCAAACATGTGATCGGGAGCGGTCCCGTCGCGGCGACCGGATGGATTATGCTCGTCGCGGTCGTCGGCGCCGTGGCCTACGGAGTCGGCCAGTGGGCGCTCTATACGAACAAGTACGCGCTCTTTACAGGGGCGGTGGCGGCCGCGCTGCTGCTGTACTGCGCGGATGGGATCATCCAACTCGTGGTCATCCTGCGGCAGCCCTACGACGTCACCGCAGGCTCGTTCGCCTCCGCCTTCGGCCTCCTCATAGGCTATCACGTCTACCATATGGCGCTGGCGGTGTTCCTGGGCCTGGGCCTCGTGATCCGGGCCGCGCGCGGGCTCTACCGCTGGCCCGCGGAGTCCGGCGCCCCCCAGCAGCATGCCGCCGCCGCGGGAGGGGGCCAACAACCGTTCACCGGTCCGGCGCGCAAGGCGACCGGCATCGCCGCGATCGGCTACTACTGGCATTACGCGGCCATTTATGCCATCGCGACGTGGCTGCTCTTGTTGATCGCGCCTCCCTAGACGTTAGGCGCATGCTCAGGGCAAAGGACATACCATACGATGGCGCTACGCGGCCTGACCTTGAAAGGTCAGGCCAACGGCGCTTACCATCACCAGCACAATCGTGGGGCGCCCACAAGGCGAAGGGAGACATTAGGATGAATACCGCGTGGATACCGTCGGGGGGGTGGTCGTTCGAGCCAACGGTGCTGCTGGGGCTGGTCATCGCGGCGGCGCTGTACTGGTTGGGCCTGAAATACTCCATTGACGCGGGCCTGGAGCGGCGCTTCGCGTGGTGGCGCCCGGTCTGCTTCGGCGGTGGGCTCGTGGCGATCATCATCGCGTTGGAGTCCCCCATTGACACCTGGGCGCTGACCTATTTGTGGGCGCACATGGTGCAGCACGCGCTGTTGATCTTCGTGGCCGCGCCGCTCCTGCTCTTTGGCGCGCCGCTCATGCCGCTATTGCGCGCCATTCCGCTCGACGCGCGTCGTTCGAGCCTGCGCTGGCTTATGACGAATCGGAGACCACGCCGGGCCGCTCTCGCCATCGGGCACGGCATAGCGTCGCCGCGCGGTGTGTGGCTGCTATTCGTCGGCGACTATCTGGCGTGGCATGTGCCCGCTCTGTATGACCTGGCGCTGCGCGATCAGGGCATCCATGATATCGAGCACCTGCTTTTCCTGGGCACGGCGCTGTTGTTCTGGGCGCAAATCATTCCCTCAGCCCCGCTCAGGCCGCGCCTTGGCTATGCGGCGCAGGCGCTGTTCACCATCACGGCGGGTTTCGCGCTACAGACGGTTGAGATGGTTCTCACCTACAGTGGATCTCCATTCTACGCACACTACGCCCAGGTCCAACGCTCCGCCGGCGCCATCAGCGCTCTGGTCGACCAAACGTCGGCCGGCGCCCTGATGGGGGCCATTGGGACAGCCATCTTCGGGACCGTGTTCATGGTGTTGCTGTGGTGTTGGTTTGACCAGGCTCAACGCCGTGAGGCCAGTACGCGGGGGGTCGGGCTGTGATAACGTCACCGCAACGTTCGGCCACCCAGACGCGGCGCGGCCGGCGCGCCTGGCTCTTGCGAGGTGTGAGCGCCGTGGCGGCGCTAATGGGTATCGGCCTGGGCCTGACGCTGCTCCTACGACCGGCGACGCCGGCCATGGCCGCTCCAGCGGCACCCCCTTTTAGCCTGCCCGTCATCGCCGGAGGGCACGGTACACTTTCCCTCCAGGCGCTACGCGGGCATCCCGTCGTCCTCAATTTCTTCCAGTCAGACTGTGGCCCCTGCATCGACGAGATGGCGACACTGGCACGGACGGCCCGCGCGTACAAGGCGCGCGGTATCGTCGTCGTCGCTGTGTCAAGTTTGGGCGACGCGCCAGACGCCGCGCGGCGTCTGGCCGTGGCCGATCACCTCCCCTTCCCCGTCATATGGGACAACCACCAGGATGTCGCCTGGCATTATGGCGTAGCCGCCACACCCACGAGCATGTTTATCGACGCGCAAGGGCGCCTCCAGGGCCAATACACCGGACAACTCGACATGGGGCTTGTGCGCGACGGGTTGGCCCAGGCCGACGCCATCGCATGCCAGGGATGCGCTCCGGTGGAGTCGCCACTCCCTGCCGCCGCAGAACCCGCCGTTCAGGGGGGGACAGCCCTGCGCGTCAGCGACACGGCCCAAAAGCCGTACCGCGCAGCCGCAGCCTTCACGCTGCGTGACCAGCGCGGTCAGCTCATCACGCCGGCCAGCCTGCGTGGCAAAGTCGTCGCGCTAACCTTCCTGAGCGCCCTGTGCACGCAGCAATGCCCGCTGGTCGGTCAGGAACTGAGCCAGGCGCGTCGTCTGCTGGGCCGCGACGCGTCGCGTCTCGTCATCGTGGCGGTCAGCGTCGCGCCCGAACAGGATAGCCCAGGGGCCACGCGCCGCTTCGCCCAGAAGTCGGGCTGGGAGGGCACGGATTGGCACTACCTCACGGCGCCGCGCGCCACGCTGGCGCGGGTTTGGAAAGCCTACTACGTCTACGTCCAGGCTCCCCCGCCCATTTTTAAGGTGACAGGGGCGAACCTAGTCCATCAGGCTGGGCTCTACCTCATCGATCCACAAGGACGACTACGCGCGTACGATGGCGCGCCGTTCCTGGCCTCCGACGTGGCCTCCTCGGTACGTACCCTTCTCTCGCCTTCCAACTAACTTGGCAATCCCTATCCGAGTCCCCCCTCTCACTGGTGAGGGAAAGGAGGACTGGAGTTTTCAACTTCAAGCTCATGCGGGCGGCGGTCGCCGCCCGCGATCTCGCGTGTCTCGTCCTCTAGCATCGTGCGGAGCAGCAAGGTCGCCCAGGTGCGATAGGGACGCCACACAGGGGAGAGCGCGACGATCTCCGACGCGGATGGCGGCTGATCGAGGCCATAGGCGCGCGCGACAGCGCGGCCCAGGCGTGGCTCGGCCGTCGGTAGGTAGTCCGGTTCACCGGCCCCGCGCAGCAGGATGAGTTGGGCCGAGAAATCGCCGATGCCGGGCAACTCTTTGAGTTGCGCAAGGGCCTCCTAGGGGGGCAGCGCCCGCAAGCGGGCCGCATCTAACGCCCCGCCAGCAGCCGCGACCCCAAGGGCGCGTAGGCGCTCGACTTTTTGTATGGTAAGTCCGGGAAAGGCGTCGAGGTCGGCGAGGCGCGCGGGAGCGGGGAAGGCATGCAGGCGCTCGCCGTGGACCGTAACCGCCGGCCCCAACTCCTCCGCCATCCGCGCCTTGATCCGCGCGGCCTGTGTGATGCGGATGCGCTGACCGATGAGCGCCCACGCCGCCGCCTCGTGGGGCGAATAGAAGAGGACCGGGCGCAGGCCGGGGTAGCGCGCCTGCAGGCGCCCGATCACAGGGTCACGCGCGCCGACCGCCGGGAAGCCGCTTCCGTCGACGTCGAGCGAGAGGATGTGCGCGATCTGCGTGCGCACCACGCTAGCGTCGGCGTCGCCGACGATCTCGCCGACCACAACGCCGCCTTCATCGCGGACACACACTCCGGCCACCGCCCCCTCGTCGACGATGAAGGCCAGGTGAAGGTGTCCGGGGGCCGCGCCGTCGTACGCGGCGGGCGCGAAGGCCTCCAGGAAGCGGACGCTGGCCGTGAGCGCGTAGGGGCCACGCGGGCTCAGTTCAAAGCGCTCCACCGCCTTACCTCCCCCCGCTGTGCGCCATAAGCGGGTAGCCATCGGGGTCGACGAACGCGAAGGTGCGCCCGAAGGGGCCGTCAAACGGCTCCTGCGTGATAGCCACTCCCTGCGCCCGCAACTCCCCGCACAGCGCGTCGGCGTCGTCGCAGTTGAGCCAGAGCGCCAGGCCCCAGCCCAGTCGGTTGGCTGCGGCAAGGTCCACCGCCGGCTCGCGGATGGCGAACGGGATGGGCGCGGTCCGGAACACGACGGCGCCCGGCGGGCTCTGCGGCGCCGGCTCCAGGCCGAGCCGCTCGATGTAGAAGCGGCGAGACGCCTCTAGGTCGCGCACCTGCAGCGCGACGAAGTCAGGACCGATAATCTTTGCCATTGCACCCTCCCTTATCAGATCGTCGTCCCCCCTGCTATAATTCGTCAGGGGGCTGACATTCCTATATTATCAGCTCCCTGATAAATTGACAAGGGAGGGGAGACCGGATGGCGCGACAGGCGCGAGTGGAGGAGCGGGTGGGCTACGTGCTCAAGCGGGTGCAGCAGGCGCTGCGGGCGGCGATGGACGAGGCCTTGCGGCGGCATGGGCTGACAACCGCGCAATACGCGGCTCTGAGCGCCTTGGAGGAGGCGCCGGGGTTGTCGGGGGCGGAGTTGGCGCGGCGCTGCTTCGTGACGCCGCAGACGATGAACGAGATCGTGGCCCGCCTGGAGGCGGACGGTTTGGTGGAGCGGCGGCGTGGCGATGACGCGCGCGTCCTGCGGGCCTACCTGACGGCGGCTGGCCTAGACCTGGTGGGCGCGTGCCACCAGGCGGTCGGGGTGATCGAGGAGCGCATGGTCAGCGGGCTGAACCCAAGCGAACGGCGCCAACTCCTCGATGGCCTCCGCCGCTGCGCCGACGCCTTGGAACAGGCGTCCACGCCAATGATATAATCCTCTACTTCGACGTAACCGAATAGATGCAGCTTACGCCTGTGCTTCTTGCTTCAACTGCCCGCGCTCCTGAGGACTAAGCCCTTCGACATGGAACTCAATCACCTCTCGCATGTTGCGCTCACACTTTTCTGGCGTAGCGCCGGTAGCGATACACGCCCCCGGCAGGTCTTCGACGTATGCGAACCAGTTGTGCGCGCCCTTTTCATAGACGATGTGGTACTCGCGCGTACTCATACGGCCTCCGATAAGGCCGCCGGCAAGCCGCCCTCGTAGGCGTCGCGCAGTGCGGACACGGACACGCGCCCCATCGCGGACGCTATGCGCAATTCGCAGGCGTCGCCGCCGGTCGCGCCGAGCCGCGCCATAGGCACGCCCGCCTCACGCGCCAGCGCCTCGACCTGCGCGTAGGCGTCGGACGCACACGAGGCGACGACGCGGCCGGCGCCCTCGCCGAAGAGCGCGTGGCTCGGGCTGACGCCCGTGTCAGGGAGCGTCACGCGCGCGCCGCGCCCGCCCCAAATGCAGCACTCGGCCACGGCCACAGCCAGCCCGCCCTCTGAGCAGTCGTGCGCCGAGCGGAGCAGCCTCCGCGCGGCCAGCGCGGGCAGCAGCGTAACGAGGCGGCTTACCAGGTCGAGATCGGGCGCGGCTGGCGCGCCCGCGTCGAGACCGTGCTGTACCGCGAGGTAGGCGCTCCCGCCGAGCGAACTGCCGGTTGCCCCCAGGAGGAACACGACATCTCCGTCGGCGGCGAAGGCGGCGTCGACGCGGTGCGCCACGTCATCGAGCAGGCCGGCCATCCCGACGACGGGTGTGGGATAGATCGCGCCGCCGCCGCTCTCGTTGTAGAGGCTGACGTTCCCGCTCACCACTGGTGTGTCCAGCGCGCGGCAGGCGTCCGACATGCCCTGCACCGCCCGCTCCATCTGATAGTAAACTTCGGGCCGCTCGGGGTTGCCGAAGTTGAGGCAGTCGGTGACGCACAGCGGCGTCGCCCCCGTCACGGCGATGTTGAGCGCCGCCTCTGCCACGGCCGCCGCGCCGCCCGCGTAGGGGTCGAGGTAGCACAGCCGCGCGTTGCAGTCGGTCGTCAACGCCACGGCCTTACGCGTGCCCTTAATGCGCAGCAGCGCCGCGTCGTGCCCCGGTCCGATCACGGTGTTGGTCCCGATGGTGTGGTCGTAGCGCCGCCAGATGGCGCGCTTCGAGGCGATGGAGGGATCGCGCAGCAGCGCCAGCAACGCCGCGCTATAGTCGTCCGGCTCAGGGAGCCCGTTCAGGTCGCGCCCGCGCGCGGCCGTAACGCGTGGGTCTTCGCGTCCCTCGCGTTGGTAGACGGGGCAGGCGTCGGTGAACAGGGTGGCTGGGACCTCACAGACGACCGCCGCGCCATCGCGCACGCGCACCAGGCCGTCGCCCGTGACCTGGCCGATCACCACGGCCGGCAGCTCCCAGCGCGCGAAAACCGCCAGCACCCGCTCCAACTGCGCGCGCGCCACTACCACGAGCATACGCTCCTGGCTCTCACTGAGCATCATCTCGTACGGCGTCATGCCCGTGGCGCGGCGCGGGGCCAACGCAAGGTCGATGTCGATGCCGCGCCCGTCGTGCGCCGCGATCTCCACGCTCGACGAGGTCAGGCCGGCCGCGCCCAGGTCCTGCATGCCGACGAAGGACCCCTCGCGGCACAGCTGAATGCAGGCTTCCATTAGCAGCTTCTCGGTGAAGGGGTCGCCCACCTGCACGGCCGAGCGGCGCTCCTCCGACGCGGCGCTGAGTTCGACCGAGGCGAACGTGGCGCCGTGCACGCCGTCACGTCCGGTCGCCGCGCCAACCAACACGACGAGGTTGCCCGGCTCGCCCGACACGGCGCGCGTGAGGTCGCGCTGGTCGATCACGCCGACGCACATGGCGTTGACGAGCGGGTTGCCGTTGTAGCAGGGGTGGAAGGTGGTCTCCCCGCCGACGGTGGGGATGCCGATACAGTTGCCGTAGCCAGCCACGCCCGCCACCACGCCGTCGGCGATGTAGCGTTTGCGCGGCTCATCGGGCGACCCGAAGCGCAGCGAATCGAGCAGCGCGATTGGCCGCGCGCCCATCGTGAAGATGTCGCGGATGATCCCGCCGACACCGGTGGCCGCGCCCTGGTAGGGCTCGACGGCGCTGGGGTGGTTGTGGCTCTCGATCTTGAGCACCAGCGCTTGCCCATCCCCGATGTCGACGGCGCCGGCGTTCTCGCCCGGCCCTTGCAACACGCGCGGCCCGCTCGTGGGGAAGCGCTTGAGCAGCGGGCGCGAGTTCTTGTAGCCGCAGTGCTCCGACCACATCGCGCCGAACATGCCGAGCTCGACCGCATTAGGCTGCCGCCCCAGCAACCGCACGATCAGGCTGTACTCGTCGCGCGTCAGCGCGACCTCACGCAGCGCCCCATCCGTAATGTCAACAAATGCTGTCATGCGGGGACCAGCGAAGCGATAACCGACTCGAACAGGCGACGCCCATCCTCGCCACCGACGAGCGCATCGCAGCAGCGCTCGGGATGCGGCATCAGGCCGCACACGTTGCCGCGCTCGTTGACGATACCCGCGATGTCGCGTAGGGAGCCGTTGGGGTTATAATCCTCTCCGGCAGGGTCGCCGGACAGGGGCGCGTAACGCAGCACGACCTGCTCGTTGGCTTCGAGGCGGTCGAGCGTGGCGGCGTCGGCGTAGTAGCGGCCCTCGCCGTGCGCGATAGGCATGCCGATAATCTCACCCACCGCGTACCGATTGGTGAAGGGTGTGTCGTCGCGCTCCACGCGCAGCCCGACCGTGCGGCAGCGGAACTCCAGAATGTCGTTGCGCAGCAGCGCGGCCGGCAGCAGATGCGCCTCGACGAGAACCTGGAAGCCGTTGCAGATGCCGAGCACAAGCCCGCCCGCAGCGGCGTGCCGCGCCACGGCGCGCATCACCGGCGAAAAGCGCGCGATGGCGCCCGCGCGCAGGTAGTCGCCGTAGGCGAAGCCGCCGGGGACCACCACACAATCGACGCCCTTGACTGTCTCGTCGCCGTGCCACAGCCTTTCGACCCGCACGCCCAGTACGGCGCCGAGGGCGTGCTCCGTATCGGCGTCGCAGTTGCTGCCTGGGAAGACGACGACGCCGAACGTCATAGTGCCGCTCATGACACAGCCTCCGCCACGACGACCGCGTCCGGCAGCGGCTCAACCGTGACCTCGTAGGTCTCCACGACCGTGTTCGTCAACAACCGTTGCGCCGCCTCTCCCGCGACACGCTCCGCCGTTTCCTGGTTACAGTTAGTTATGTGCAGATGGAAGAGCCGCCCGCTACGCACCGACGCCACCGCGTCGAACGACAAATGGCGCAGCGCCCCCAGGATCGCCACGCCCTGCGGGTCGAGCACCTCCGCCTTGGGCAGCACGTAAACGCGCGCCAACCAATTCATACGCCCCTCTCCTCCCCTTTGTCCTCATCCAGGTCGTGGCCGGTCAATAGCCGGTACGCTTCCAGGTAGCGCGCGGTCGTCCCCGCCACCACGGCGTCCGGCAGCGCGGGTCCGGGCGGACGCCGGTCCCAGTCCAGGCCGGCTAGATAGTCGCGCACGGGCTGCTTGTCGAAGCTCTCCTGCGGACCGCCGGGCCGGTATGACGCCGCGGGCCAGAAGCGCGAGGAGTCGGGGGTCAGCGCCTCATCGATGAGTGTCAGCCGTCCGCCAACGAGCCCGAACTCGAACTTGGTGTCGGCCACGATGACGCCGCGCTCCCGCGCCTTGTCGGCGGCGAACGCATACAGCGCGAGGCTGGCGCGCTCCAATTCGCCGGCGCGCTCCCGTCCGACCAACTCGGCCAAACGCGCGCGGCTGACATTCTCGTCATGCCCAGCGTCGTTCTTGATCGCGGGCGTAAAAGTCGGCCTCGGCAACGCGTCGCTCTCCACTACACCGAGCGGCAGCGGCTCGCCGGCCAGCGTGCCCGACGACTTGTACTCGGCCCAACCCGAGCCGGCCAGATAGCCGCGCACGACACACTCCACTGAGATGCGCTCGGCCCGCCGCACCACCATGGAGCGGCGCGCCACATCGGGCAGCGCTGCGGCAAACCGCGACAGATCACGCGCGGGCAGTATGTGGTTGGGCATAAGATGCGCCGTCGCGGCGAACCAGTATTTTGCCAGGGCCGTCAACACCTCACCCTTACGCGGGATGCCCACCGGCATCACCACGTCGAAGGCCGAGAGACGGTCGGTCGCCACCATCAGCAGGCTGTCGCCGTCGAGTTTATAGGTATCGCGCACCTTGCCGCGCGACACGATGTCCAGCGGTAGATCCGTGGTGAGCACGGCAGTGGGGTTGGGACGTCGATCTGTCACGTCTACATTATATCAGCCCTATTCAAGGCGCAAGGTCTAAAATGTGCTTTTTGTGCGGCTCGCTGAGTATTTGGTCCACACGGGAACACACCGAAGAAGGCGCCGCCCTGCTCCCTCAGCTCCGCGAGGCGACAGCGGGCGTCCTGACCGGACCGCCCGTCAGCGCGTTCTACGAGATCTACGGCGCGCCTCCTACGCGTAGCTGACACGTCGCGCCCACCGCACGCCACCATCGAAGGGTTACTCCAGCTGGACCACAGCCGCGAGCGCGTCCTGCTCACTCACGACGCGGGTGGCATGGCCCTTGCCGGAGGTGTCTTCCATCAACAGCGTGCTGCCCGCCGGAAACCGGCGTGTTGCCCCGTCGCTCGCCGTGCATTCAAACTCTCCCGCGAGGAAGAAAAACATCTGCCGTCGTGGGGCGGGATGCCAGTCCCCATACCAGCCCGACGGGGCGCCAAGGAAGGCGAACCGCGCGGATGGGATGAAGGCCGAGAGGTGCAACGGGGGGGCGGGCGGCGCGAAATCGGTTGGCGTCAGGTCGACATCCACTTCCTGGAAATGCGAGGCTCCGGCAGGATCCGTGTATAAGCGCATGTAGTGCATGATAACCTCCTGTGGTAAGCGATACGGGCGTGCGAGACATTCCGCCTCCCGTTTAAGGAGGAGGATGTCATCCGTGAGTTGGACGGCGCGCTATCAACTGGGCGAACACGCGGATGGCGCCTTCAGGAGGGAAAGATGCGCGCCAGATCCACGCTGAAACCGGGCACGACAGGATCGCCCCGCAGTGACTCGGACTCAGAGAGCAGCACGGGCTGGCCGTTAGCCTGGTACACCTCGACCGTGCGCAGCCAGGGGTTGACCACCCACACGGCCTGCACGCCTACGTCGATGTAAGCGCGTACCTTACGAGAAATCGTCGCCAGGGTGTCGGAGCGTGAGGCGATCTCGACGGCCAGATCGGGGGCGAAATCCGCGTCGACATCCAGGTCCGTCGGTAGGCCGGAGAGCCGCCCTTTAGAAACGTAGGCCAGATCGGGCTCTTTCGGCTCCGCGCCGACGCGGAACGATGTCTGAGCCGAGAAGACGTAGCCCAGTCCCTGTGCTTCGACAAAGTCGCCCAGGGCGCGCTGTAGGCGCGAGGCGATCAGCCCATGTCCGAGCGTCGGCGCCGCTGCGGGCTCACTTTCTACTTCTAATGGAGCGGTATCGAGCATGCCGTCCTCCTACCAGTTCGTACGACGCCATATATATCGTCACTTCTACCATAACAAGGCTACAATACGGTATCAAGCTCACAAGGGATAATGCTCCACCTTCACGTCTCATACGGAGGATATACCATGCCGTCCCAACCGTTGCGGCTCATCCATGATATCGAAGAGCTGGCCCTCCATGCCTGGCCCGCGGCCGAGGTACAGATTGTCGATGGCTGGCGCCTCCGGTTTACACATGGGACCACGCGCCGGGCAAACTCCGTGTGGCCGAACGACGCGGGGCAGGCGCTTCCCTTGGACGACAAACTAGATCTCGTCGAGGAGTTCTACACGCGGCGTGGCCTGCCGCCCCGCTACCAGATCTGCACCGCGGCCCAGCCGGTAGATCTCGATGCGGTTCTGGAGCGGCGCGGGTATGTGGCGGACGCGTTCACGTCGGTCCAAATCGCCGATCTCACAGGTGTCCTCGCCGCGACACCCGGGCGGCCTACTGAGCCCATTGTGCTGGGCGAGGCGCTCAATGCAAACTGGTTCGGGGCATACTGCCAGGCGGAACATGTGGCGGAGCACGAGGCGGAGATGCGGCGAAGCATCCTGGAGCGAATCGCCCCACCCACCGCCTACATATCGCTCGCGCACGAGGGGCGAACGATCGCGACCGGCCTCGGCGTGCTTGAACACGGGTGGGTAGGCGTCTTCAGTATGACGACGGCGCAAGACTACCGGCGCCGGGGAGCGGCGACGGCTATCTTGCGCGCGCTAGCCGAGTGGGGCAGCGACCATAGCGCGCGCAACCTATATCTACAGGTCATGCGTCACAACACTCCAGCGCGCGCTCTGTATGAGCGTGTTGGCTTCCGGACACTCTACGAGTATCACTATCGCGAAGGCCGCTCATTATAAAAACAGTCCCGCGCCGTCGATTCTACGAGCTACGCCGGGCGCGTGAAGCCCATGCGGTCTTTGACCTGCTCGACTTTGGGCTCGGCTACGGCGCGCGCCCGCGCGGCGCCAACGGCCAGGATGCGGTCGAGCTCGGCTGGGTCGCCCATGAGCGCGTGGTAACGCTCACGGATCGGCACCAACGCCGCGACCGCGACCTCGGAAACCTCGCGCTTGAGGTCGCCATAGCCGCGCGCGGAGGCGAAGTGCGCCTCGATCGCGGGACGGCTCCGGCCGGTCAGCGCCTCGTAGATCTGCAATAGGTTGTTGACACCCGCCTTCTCCGGCGCGTCACTAAACACGATCTCGCGGCCAGAGTCGGTCACGGCGTGCTTGATGGCGTAGCTGATCTCGCCCGGCTCATCGTCCAGGTAGATGGCGTGGCCGCGCGCCGTCTCGCTCTTGCTCATCTTGATCGTTGGGTCGTTGAGGCCGACGATGCGCGCGCCGCTCTCGCGGATGACCAGGCGCGGGACCACGAAGGTATCGCCGAACAGCCGGTTGAAACGTACCGCGATATCGCGTGTCAACTCGACGTGCTGCGTCTGGTCCTCGCCGACCGGCACCTCGTCGGCGTCGTAGAGCAGGATGTCACCGGCCTGCAGTACGGGGTAATCGAGCAGCCCGGTCAGCACACTCTCTTGCCGCGCCGCCTTGATCTTATACTGCGTCATGCGCTCGAGCCAGCCCAGCGGCGTGACGCAGTTGAGCAGCCAGCAGCACTCGGCGTGCGCGCGTACATGGCTCTGCACGAACAGTGTGCTCTGCTCAGGGTCGATACCCGCCGCCAGCAGCATCGCGGTGAGCTCGCGCGTCTGCCGCCGCAGCGTCTCGGGCTCGATTGGCAGCGTGATCGCGTGCAAATCGACCACGCAGATATAGTTCTCTTTCTGGCCCTGCCCGGCCACCCACTGCTGCACAGCGCCCAGGTAGTTGCCCAGGTGCAGCCGGCCCGATGGCTGGATGCCGCTGAAGACGCGCGGCCGCGTCATGCGTCCGTTATCCAGCGCCGTATGTTCGCGCGGCGCCTCCACTACTGTCTCTGTTGTCATATGTCTCCCTCAAACCGCCCGACTGCCGGACGTGTGTGGCGATATAGTTCGATAAAAATTACCCAACGTCATGACGGGCGTAGGGGCGTATCGCTATACGCCCGACGGTTGCAACAGCCGCATTCAACGCGCGGTACAAGTCAGCCGCACACCCGCACACCGGGCGTATGCAATACGCCCCTACACCCACGCCCATGTGTTCGCCCGGCGCGCCGGGCGAACACATGGGCATGGCCACCCTCCCTCCCCCGACGCGCCGGACGTATAGCGATACGCCCCTACAATCGCGTACGCCCGACCACGATCGACGCCGTTTCCATGCGACTTCAGTCGCCGTTTGTTTGCCATGCGACTTCAGTCCCAGGTTCCTTGGCCGGCACTCGCTCGCGCTGCTCCCGCGTGAAGGCCTCGAAGTTGCGCCGCATCTCGGCGATGCTGTCGCCGCCGCACTTCTCCATCAGCGCGCCGGCCAGCGCGTAGGCCATCATGGCCTCGCCGACGACGCCGGCGGCGGGAACGACGGCCGTGTCCGAGCGCTCGTAGTGCGCCGGCGCCCCCTCGCCCGTCACCAGGTCGGCCGAGGGCAGCGCCCGGCGCATCGTACTGATCGGCTTGACGGCGAGGCGCGCGATCACGGGCTCGCCGTTGGTGATACCGCCCTCCAGGCCGCCCGCGCGGTTCGTGGCGCGCCGCCATCCACCCTCTCCGTACGAGACGACGTCGTGGACCTCGGGACCCGGCAAGCCGGCGTTCTCGAAGGCCGGACCGATCTCGACACCCTTGACCGACTGGATGCTCATCAGCGCCGCCGCCAGCAGCCCATCGAGCTTGCGGTCCCACTGTACATGGCTCCCGATGCCGGGCGGCAAACCGTAGGCAACGATCTCGCTCACGCCGCCCAGCGTGATACCCTCGCGCTTGGCCTCGTCAACCGCCGCGACCATCGCCGCCTCGGCCTCCGCGCCGGCGCAGCGTACCACCGACGCCTCGACCTCGCGCCAGAAGCTGTCGAACGCGGCACGGTCACGCGTCGCCCCACGCGTCAACATCTCCGCAGGCAGCCCCGCCCCACGCGCCGCGCCCATCGACAGCGTATGGCTATGCACGGTTATGCCAAATTGGGCCAGGAGCGCGCGGGCCACCGCGCCGGCGGCGACGCGCGCGGCCGTTTCGCGCGCGCTGGAGCGCTCCAGGATGTTGCGCACGTCGTCGTGGCCGTACTTCAGCGCCCCAGCGAGGTCGGCGTGGCCGGGACGGACCGCCGTGACTTTGGGGCCGGTGTCGCCCTCCTCGACGCGCATACGATCGCCCCAGTGCTCCCACACTTTGTTGGCAACGGTCAGCGCCACCGGGCTGCCCAGCGTGACGCCGCCGCGCACCCCGCCGACGATCGCGGCGTGGTCGCGCTCCATCTTCTGGCGCTCACTGCGCCCGTGGCCCCACTGCCGCCGCCGCATATCGCCGTCGAGCAACTCAGAGGAGAGCGGCAGACCGGCCGGGACGCCGTCGATGATGACGGTTAGCTGGGGTCCGTGCGACTCGCCGGCGGTCAGGAAGCGGAGCATGCCTGTACCATCCCTTCCACATAAGCGGCGGCGGCGCCCACGCGCTCCTCCGGCGGCGTGTTGTCCACGAGGTCAACCAGCGCGCTGGCGACGACCGCGCCGTCGGCCAGCCCGCGCAACTTGGAGATATGTTCCGGGCGCGAGATGCCGAAGCCGACCACGAGCGGCACGGCGGTCCGCGCGCGCACGCGGGCCAGGAACGGCGCCAGGTCGGCCGAGAGATCACTACGCGCGCCCGTGACGCCGGCCACGGCCATGCAATAGATGAAGCCGGAGGCGCGCGCCGCCACGGCCGCGATGCGCGCGTCGGTCGAGGTCGGCGCCAGTAGATAGATCAAATGCATATCGTTGGCGCGGCAGGCGGCGCGCAACTCGTCCGACTCCTCCACCGGCATATCGGGCACGATCAGCCCTGACACGCCAGCCGCGCGCGCGTCGCGGCAGAAGCGGTCGGGACCGTAGCGGTTGATGGGGTTGTAGTAGCCCATCAACACCAGCGGCGTCTCTAGTCCCTGGCCCAACTCGCGCGCCAGCACCAGCGCGCCGGCCACGGTCATGCCCCCCTTGAGCGCGGCCGAACTCGAACGCTGAATCGTCGGGCCGTCCCCCATTGGGTCGGAGAAGGGCACGCCTAGTTCGATGATATCGGCCCCGTGCGCGGCGAACACGCGACCCAGGGCCAGCGCACCGTCGCGGTCGGGGTAGCCCGCCGTCAGGTACGGGATAAAGGCCAAGCGCCCCTCCACCCGCGCCCGTTCGAATGTCGTGTCGATGGCATTCGCCGCCACCGTCGCCTGTGTCATAACCGCCTCCTTTTACAGTGTGATGCCCAACTCATTCGAGACGGTCCCCAGGTCCTTGTCGCCGCGACCAGAGAGGTTGACGAGGATGAGGCCGTCGGGTCCCACCTCACGCCCCAGTTGCTCGGCGTAGGCGAGAGCGTGCGCCGATTCGAGCGCCGGGATGATGCCCTCAATCTGGCAGAGTTGCTGGAAAGCGCGCAGGGCCGTCGCGTCGTCGATCGCCACGTAGTCGGCGCGCCCGCTCTCTTTATAGTGGCTATGCTCGGGACCGACGCCGGGATAGTCGAGTCCAGCCGAGATGCTGTGCGTGTTCATGACCTGGCCGTCGGCGTCCTGCAAGAGATACGAGCGCGCGCCGTGCAGCACGCCGACCTCGCCGCCTGAGATCGAGGCGGCGTGGGCGCCCGAGGACAAACCATGCCCTGCCGCCTCCACGCCGATGAGCCGCACCGCGCGGTCGTCGCGGAAGGCGTGGAAGATGCCCATGGCGTTGGAGCCGCCGCCGACGCAGGCGACAACGTGCGAGGGCAGCCGGCCGTAGCGCTCCAGCACCTGCGCCCGCGCCTCGGTCCCGATGACGGACTGAAAGTCGCGCACGATGGTGGGGTAAGGATGCGGCCCCACGACTGAGCCAATGATGTAGTAGGTGTCGCGCACGTTGGTCACCCAGTCGCGGATGGCCTCGGTGGTGGCGTCCTTGAGCGTGGCCGTCCCGCTCGTGACCGGACGCACCTCGGCGCCAAGCAGCTTCATGCGGAACACGTTGGGCGACTGCCGCTGGATGTCCTCCGCGCCCATGTAGACGATACACTCCAGCCCCAGCATGGCGCAGACGGTCGCCGCCGCCACGCCATGTTGTCCGGCGCCCGTTTCGGCGATGATGCGCTTCTTGCCCATCGCTGCCGCCAGCAGACCTTGGCCCAGCGCGTTGTTGATTTTGTGCGCGCCGGTGTGGGCGAGGTCCTCGCGCTTCAGCAGCACCGGCGCGCCGGCGAGGGCGCTGAACTTCTCGGCGTGGTAGAGCGGCGTCGGCCGGCCCACGT
>JAABUU010003938.1_pt1 | contig 18193 bp, 18 predicted proteins | sample 5559301 | NCBI WGS metagenome assembly JAABUU01 (sample SAMN10711884, study PRJNA513360) | rock metagenome | isolation source: Antarctica rocks | place: Antarctica: Victoria Land, Richard Nunatak white | reverse complement strand
GCGGTCAATCAGGCGGAAGTTGCTCATGCGCGGGATGTCCGGGGCGGGAAGGCGTGCGAACCTGTGTCCCGATCCTATCGGAAGCTTCCGCGTCGCGTTAAGTCCGACAGGCTGCTAGCGCAGCGGCCAAGCGCGCGGGCTGAGCGTCCATTACCGCTGGCACGTCACGGGCGCGACGATCTCCCCATTTGCAAGCACTCGCTTGAGGGTCGAGGTCGATCACCAGAACACTTAGGCCAGCGGCTTCGGCCGCGACCGCAAGCGACAACGCCAACGTGGTCTTACCAGTACCGCCCTTCTGAGCGATCATAGCGAATGTCAGCATTGCGACACCTCTAACTGTCGACACTTCGACGTAGCGACTAGCTGACGTGTCATCTAACAGGCGTGTCGATTCGTGACCAGCTTGAACCTGTGACGGCCAAGCCGCTCAGATGAAGGCGGCGAATTGCCGGAGTTCGGACACTGTGGCCACCAGGCCTTGCCGGGTCAGGGTGTCCAGGTAGTCCTCGACCGAATAGGGCGGGCTTTTCAAACGCGCCCGAACCTTACGCACGGCGGTGCAGAATACGGCCGGCTCAAGCTCAATCTGGGCATGAAGAAATGCGTCGGGATGCACGGCCTCAATCCCGTGGGAAGCAAGAGCCGTATCCGGGAAGTCCCGCAGGTTCTGGGTCACGATCGCATCGCAACGCCCGACAATGGCGGCGGCGAGAACATGCCGGTCATCCGGATCGGGAAGCTGAAGCGACGAAATCAGGCTGTCATAGCCGGTCACCAGACAGTCCCGGGTCGCGGTATCCATCTGGTCGCGCGTCCGCTCCAACGCAGCCCGGTCCCGATGCGGCTGATTGAGCAACAGCGCATCGATCCACTCGCGGTGAATGTCGGCAGTCCACCTCGCCCGGAAGATGTCCGTGACTGCGAGCTGAAGCAGAAGATCCCGCATCGGAGCTGGATAGAGGACGTTCGCATCAAAAAGGACCGTGTAGACACTCACGGGTTGCCGTAACCCATGTTGTTTTGCTGTGCCTCGGCCACGAGCCGATCGAGGACCGCTTCGCGATCGGCGTCGATCCGCGCCTTGTAGGCCATGACATCTTCCATGCGGATACGGCGATGAGCCCCCACCTTGCGGCAAGGCAGAGCCTTTTCTTCCAAAAGCTTGATGAGGAAAGGGCGGGAGACATTCAGCACGTCGGCTGCCTGCACCGTCGTCAGCTCGGCATTTTCCGGGATGAGCGTGACGCCTTGTCCGGCCGCCATGGCTTCGAGAATATCCATTAACAGCAGCACCGCGCCGGGTGGCAACTCAATGGGCTGTTCCTGATCGGCGTCCGTCACCTTCAGCATCAGCGGCCGGTTCTTGCGGATAAGACGGGAAAGGCTCTGCCCAGAACTCCGGGCCAGCGCGGCTTCCTGGGCGCTTGGAGGTGGTTGGCGATGTGCAAGAGCAGTCATGGAACCTCCTATCTGTCAGCCCATAAAACCCTACTAACGCTTCAGACGCAATAAACGCAATATCTGCATTCACGTGCGCGTCTCGTTCGACATTCATCTGGCAGCCTCGCTACGGGCCAACAGCCGCTGCACCTGGATGGCTGACCACTGCGCCTTGCCGGCCGGGGTGAGGACGCCGCGCGCGTGCAGCTGCGCCGCGATGGTGCGAAGGCTGCTCACCCTCACCATCCATCAGTTTAGCAGGCACTCCCAGAGCTTTGGCAGCGGCAGGGCTCGGAGCATAAGTCTGACAGTTGTGCGGAGTCCTCGGGTGAACCAGGAAAGCTTGCTTCTGGCGAGTTTTCTGGGTTGCCGCTCCGATCTTTTTTTCGCTCGGCGCCGGGTTCTCGGCCGCGTCCCACATCCCGGTCGAGACGGCCCACGGAACTCGCCCCTGTTGGCGAAGAACAGCCAGCGTGCGAGGGAGTGCCGCGCCTCGCCGCGGTTGAGCTGGCGCTGGATCATCAGCCGCGTCGGCTCCTCGGCAATGTAACGCAAGATGAACAGCGTCTTGCACGCACGGCCCAGGGCGGTGAGCGCCTTCGAGACCCGGTCGGCGGGCGAGGCGTTGATGAGCCGCTGCAGGACGACGTGGGCCGGTGCGGTGCGGTCCCGCAGCGAGGCAGCGATCCGCACGAGCTGGTCCCACTGCTCGGCGATGAGCGCCAGGTCCACCGTGCCCCGGAATAGCGGCTCCAGCACGCCGTGGTCGGCCTGTTTGTCGAGCTTGTAGAGGTGCTGGTCGGGCAGGTCCTTTAGCCGCGGCATGAAGGCGATGCCAAGTAGATGGCATAACCCAAATAGCTGCTCGGTGAAGCCGTGGGTATCTGTCGTGTGGACGAGCGGCCGGATCAGCGTGTCGTTCTCCAGCAAGCCGTCCAGCACGTAGCCGGCCTCGCGCGGGGCGCAGGAGATGGCTTGCGTCGCGAACACTCCGAACTGGTCGGAGAGGTGGGTGTAGAGCGTGATCGCGCGGTCGTAGTAGCCGAAGTAGCGCGGATAGACCGCCCCGAGGAGACCGTCGCGCTGCACGGCGAAGCGCTGGCCGTCGGAGGAGGAGAGCCGGCCGTCACCCCAGGTCGCGCTGAACGGCAGCGTGTGATGGCGGTCCACCATGGCCTTGTTCGCCGCCTTCAGGGTGGCCTCACGCAGGAACCATTGGGACGCATGGTGCAGCCGGTCCGGCGTCATGCCCTCGATGCTGCCGCTCATGGCGGCGACGCCGAGGTTGGTGCCGTGGGCGATCAGGGCCGCGAGCAGAGTCTGGTAGGTGTCCTCTCCTCCACGCGGCTCGTACCCGCCGAGCGGGGTCAGCGCCCGGCTCAGCCCGGTCCAACGGTCCACCTGGCGCAGCATGTCCTCAATGCGGACCTGGGGCAGGCTGGCGCCGATGACGGACCTGAGCTTCCGCAACTCGGGCGAGATCGGCAGCGCGTCGGGCTGACGCAGCCGGAGTTCGCCATCCTGGATACGGGCGAACAGGTTGCGCGGCAGGCCGCGCGCCGCCGCACCCGCGGCCTCATTGAAGCGGGCGCGCAGGGCGCCGAGCGCGTCGTCGGGCTGGGGCGGCACGGGCAGCCGGGCATAGGCGTCCTTCTTCGCCTCGGCCCACTGCCGTTCGCCCATGACCAGGTTCCAGAACGAGACGTGCCGGCGGCTCGCGGCCAGGAACAGGTCACCCGAGCGCAGCGCGTCGCGGACCGCGAAGGCGAGTGCGATCTCCCACAAGGCCCTGCGTGGGCGGCTCCCGGCCGGGCCGAGTGCTTTGCGCCAGGCGGCCGGGATGAAGTGCCGGGGCGCGTCGTCCAGCAGCTTCTCCGAGGCGCCCGCGTCCAGCTTGCGCGCGACCTCGACGGCGGCGAGCAGCGCTTCGCTGCCCGCGGCGGCCTCGAAGGGCAGCGCGAGGAAGGCGGGCAGGTACTTGCGCAGGTCGCCGTAGCGCGCGGCCAGCTCGTCCACGAAGCCGCGCTCCTCCAGCCGGGCGAAGGCGCGGCAATCCGCCGCCGCCTCGCGCAGCTCCTCCTCGCTCAGCTCCTTGTAGAGGGAGCTGATGGGCGCCTCGCGGTCGGCGTCGAGCAGGATGTCCACGGTCGCCAGCAGCGTGTCGATGCCGGCGCGTGCGCGGCGGCGCAGGCGGCGGTGCTTGTCCTCGAACGCCAGGCGCGAGCGCCGGTCCAGCCCGGTCATATACTGGTCGTGCATGGTCACGACCTGGTCCAGCAGCGCGCGGCGGGTCTCGACCAGGAAGGCCGCGACAAGCGCGTGGCGCTTTGGGGCGGCAAAGCGCTTGAGCGCCTGCGCATCATAGCGGCGCCCAAGCTGGGCGAGGTGCCGGAGCAGTTGCGGCGTGACGGCCTCCATGTCCACCCCGGCCCCGAGCAGCCCTTCCAGCAGGTCGAGCTTGGCAAGGCTGGCGGCGATCGCCGGCGCTCGCGCCGCGGGCGGGGGTTCCTTGAGGTGGGCCAGCGGGGAGCGATGCTCACCGTCCGGCACGTCCACCAAGTCCTCGATCGCGTCGCGGAGCTGGCCCGGCAACCCGGCGGCGATGCCCTCGAACAGGTCCTGCACGGCGCCAGCGGCGACCGAGGCTACCAGGCGCTCCAGCGTGCTCGGGGCCGGCAGCACGACCCGCGCCGCGCGGAGCAAGTCCTCAGCGAGGACCAGCAAGGGCCCGGGCGTCATGCCCTCGGCCGCGCGCTCCTGCAGCCGGACGCGCAAGCCTTGCTCGGCGGCCTGGTCGAACTCGTGCCAGCCCAGGTGCCGACGGATGCGCTGCAGTTGCGCGCTCTCGGTCGCCGGCCGTTCCGGGTCGGGCAGGAACAGCAGCGGGTCGAGGCCGAGCTGATGAGCGAGGTGGTTGACCGCCTCGGGCGGCACGCAGCGGTAGTTGGCGACGAAACGGCCCGTGGCGCGCAGCATGCAGAGCTGGACGGCGCAGCGCAGCCGGTGCTCGGTCCCGCGGGCGCGGAGCACCTCGGCCGTATCCGCCGCGGTCAGCGACCAGTGCCGGGTGAGGGCGTCCTCTGCGGCGGAGCCGGCAGAGTCAGCCTTCCCCCAACTGAGCTTCACGTCACCTTTCCCCGCATCGTCGCGCGCCGTTGGGCGGCGCGGGGCGGTAGCCGGTCCTAGAGAGTGGCTTCAGCACCGATCAGAAGACCCCTTCAGTTCCCCGGTGCCACCTTCGCCGCGCCACAGGTCGGCCCGGTTCACCCGACGCGGGCGAGCATGTGCTGGCTTTTTTGCCGTCACGACTTCGTGGCAGGTGCCGGGAAGGACGGCGCCTGATAGAGAACTATTTGGGTGCATCGAAACAATGCGATGGCCCTGCCGGTGATCTCGCTTTTCACCACCGCGTCCCAGACCTGGGTCGTGCGCCCGCCATGCACCAAGTGCGCGTCGCACGTCACGCCGCCCTCTCGTGCGGTGCCGATGAAATTGGCTTTGAGTTCGGCTGTCGTGAAGCCGGATGCGCCGTCCGGGAGAGATATCCTGCAACCGAAGCCGCATGCGCTGTCCGCAAGCGCGACAATTGTCGCCGCGTGAAGATATCCGGTTGGGGCCAGATGCTGCTTCGCAACCTCGAACCGGCCCTGCACGAAGCCCCGTCGCGCATCGACCCACTCGAATCCCAAGAGACCGGGAAGGCTCCCGACTTGCTCGGCACGAAAGGCCGCGGCTGCCTCGCTCATGCTTCATCCTCAGATGCGGGAGTGTTTCGCTCAAGGCTCCGGCAGTACTGAATGAACCCGGAGCGCTCCGCGACGCGGTCGTAAAGTCTGATCGCCGCCGCGTTCGTCTCGTGAGTCAGCCAGTAGACCCGGGCGCAGCCGTAGCGCGCCGCCGCCTCAGAGACGTGCTCGATCAGCTTGCGGCCAATGCCGGAGCCACGGGCCGTCGGGACGACGAATAGGTCCTGGAGATAGCAGTAGTCGCCTGCGGTCCAACAGGAGCGGTGCCGGATGTGATGGGCCAAACCCACGGCAGCAGCGCCGTCCCACGCCAACGCACCGGCGACCGGCTCGGCGGGATCGAGCAGACGTGCCCATGTCAGCTCAGAGATGTCCTGTGGGATGTCGATCTCATAGAAGGCCTGATAGCCGCGCCACAACGGCAGCCAGGCCGAATGGTGCTCACGCCGCAGCGGGCGAACGCTGACGCTGGTGTCGGCGTCGGCCCTCACGCCCGCCTCACCGCGCCACTGACTGGTGCGGGCGCCTTGGACGTGGCCGCCACGATGCCGGCAGCGATGATGTTGGCGCAGGCGCCGGCGAGGATGGGCAGCGTGTAGCTGTGGCTGAGGTCGAAGGCGAATCCGGCACCGCTGGGGCCGACCAGGGTGCCGAACGCCACGCTCGTGTAGAGGATGCCGATGATGCCGCTGACGTTGCGTCCGCCGAAGTCGTCCATGACGAGAGCCGGGAGAAGTGCCACCCAGCCGCCGTAGAACACGCCGTAGGTGAACGCGAAGGCGGCGAGCGCCCAGAAACCTATCGAGAACGCCCAAATGGCCAACGCGAGCGCCATGCCCACGAACATCGCCAAAAGTGCAAGTGGGCGCCCCATCCGGTCGGCCAGGCCGCCGAGGAAGAAGCGTCCGACGGTGCTCCCGACACCGATCGCGCCCAGAAGGAGGACGGCCGAAGACTGCGGGATGCCGTGATCCGTCGCGTAAGGGACGAGGTGGACGAACGGCACGAACACCCCGAACGAGCAGATCAAGCAGGCGGTATAGAGGCCGACGAACCGCCGGGATCTCACCGCTTCACGTACGGAGGCCCCCGCCGGCCGCACCAAGTGGGTGCCCACTGGCTGAGGGTCACCGTCGGGACCCAGCCCGCGGTCGCGCGGATCGTTCTCGATCAAGAAAGCCATCCCTGCGCCCACGACGGCGGCGAGACCGCCGAGCACGAGGTAGGCCTCGCGCCACCCCAGAGCCGCGATGAGGAACGAGGCGAGCGGGGGCATGACGAGCGTGCCGACACCGATCCCGCTGACGGCAAGACCGGACGCGAACCCGCGGCGTCTGGAAAACCATCGCTGGACTGCGCCCACGGCAGGAACGTAGGAGCAGCCGATGCCGAGCCCGACGCCAAGCCCGTAGGCCGCGTAGACCTCGATCAGGCTGCGGGCCACGCTTGCCAGAGCCAAGCCCGTGCCGATCAGGATCATGCCGGCGACAGCCAGTCTGCGAGAGCCCCAGCGGTCGGCCAGAGGCCCGCTCACGACCCCGAGGCCGAAGTAGAGGAAGCCAGCCAGCGAGAAGACGAGGGAGACCGAACCGCGCGAAGCCGAGAAGTCCCGCTGCAAGGACCCAACGAAGGCGCTGAACGTGTAAGCACTCCCGAAGCCAACGAACGTCACGGCAAACGCGGCGGCGACCACGAACCAGCCGTAGAACATGCGAGGGCTGGACGGTGCTGATCCAGCGCTCATTGCTGCCTCCGTGACACGGCGGCTGCGCGGACAAGGCAAGCTGGGGAATGGTGATCGGGGCACTCGCCGCGGGCTATTGGGGTCCCGGAGCTTCGGCTGCGCCCCGGTGTGGGCGCAAACGGCTGCATGGGGCGGAACGGATGCGATGACAGGTGCGCCTACCCTCCTCGTTCACATCAGCAAGGCTAAGCCGACAGGAGCCGGCTCCATCAGGAGCCGGCTCCATATAGTAGAACGCCGCCGTGCACTCTCACCGGGTTAGCCTCCCTCGCTAGAGGGCTGGATGCAAACCAGATATTCTGCGCCTTTCAGATTAGGTCAACTAAATGGTTGGACAGAGGCTGCCGCCGCTGAACGCACTCCGGGCCTTCGAGGCCACGGCGCGGCATCTCTCCGTGAAGAACGCCGCGGCGGAGTTGTGCGTCACCCCGGGCGCGGTGAGCCAGATGCTCAAGTCGCTTGAGCTGCACCTTGGGGTCGCGCTCTTCAAGCGGGTGAACCGCGGCATCTTCCTGACCGACGCCGGGCAAGGATATCTGCCCCCGGTTCGGAACGCCTTCCGGCAGATCGCCGAGGCCACCGCGCGCACCACGGCATCGGCCGACACGGGCATCCTGACCGTGAGCGTCACGCCGTTTTTCGCCGCCGCCTGGCTGGTCCCGCGCCTGAAGGAATTCCAGGGGGGCCATCCGGAGATCGACCTTCAAGTGGTGACCGGCAACGCGCTGGTGGATTTCTCGCGTGACGGCGTGGATATCGCGGTTCGGCATGGTCTTGGCCGTTACCCGGGCCTGAAGGGCGAGCACCTCTTTGCGGTGGAAGTCGTTCCCGTCGCGGCCCCGGCGCTTGTCGCACGGCTCGGCGCGCCCACGCATCCCGCGGATTTGACGCGCTGGCCACACGTGCACGATGCCGAGCGCAAGGGCTGGCATCTTTGGTTCCAGGCGCAAGGGATCGACGAGATCGGTCCGCCTCGGGGCCTGGCCTTCGACGATTCCGGCTTGCTGTTGAGAGCTGTTCTCGGTGGCCAAGGCGCAGGTTTGCTGCCGGCTGCCCTGGTCGCGCTCGACCTTGCGGAAGGGCGGCTCGTCAAGCTCGCGGACGTCGTGCTGCTGGAAGACTTCGCGTACTACCTCGTTTATCCGGAAGGCAGCGGCGAGCGACCCAAGGTCGCCGCCTTCCGCACATGGATCCTCAACGCCGCGGCCGGCGAGTTCCCTCGGGCCGTGGCTATGCCCGGCGTCCAGGTGGCGTGATCAGCCGGCCGGAAACACGGCCTGCGCCTTTCCAGCGGTATTTGTCCCGAGCAATCTGAAGCCCGGCGCCTTCAGCGTGCCGTCGGCGTGCAAGTAGTGGTAGAGCGTGCTCGCGGGCACGCTGCCCAGCTCGCGGCAGATTGCGGGGATGCTGCGGCTGCGGTCGGTCATGAGGTGCTGGGCATAGCGCAGCCGCTCGGCCGTCATCAGGCGCGGACGGCCTCCCTTGCGGCCACGGGCACGCGCGGCCGCGACGCCCTCCTTGACCCGCTGGCGGATGACGTTGCGCTCCATCTCGGCGAAGGTCGCCTGGATCTGCAGGAACGCACGACCCATCGGAGTCGTGGTGTCGAAGGAAGCGTTCAGCGCTCGGAAGCCCACACCACGGCCCTCCAGTTCGTCCACGAGGCGGATCAGTTCGCCGGCCAAGCGCCCGAGGCGGTCGAGGTCGAGCACGACCAGCACATCACCGCGCCGGAGGTAATCCAAGCACGCCTTGAGTCCGGGCCGGGCGGCGCTGGCCCCGCTGCCGCGGTCGTCAAAGATGCGCTCCCAGCTAGCCGCCCGGAGCGCGTCCACCTGGCGGTCGAACACCTGGCGCTCCTCTCGGGTGGACACCCTCGCGTAGCCGGCCAGCTCCATCGCTCTCCCACCCCAGCCTGCTCACAACAACCTCGATGAAGGTAGGTTAGCCGTCAACTGATTGCTGCGGGGTTGTCGTGAGGGAAAGTGGCCCGTCCGGCACGCCGATCGGCACCTCACGACAAAGAAGTGATTGTCGTGAACCGGCGCCCACCGCCGGCGCGCATGGCGCCGCTCAGGCCCTTACCGTAAATTTCCGCACGGATGCTGCCAGTGGGCCGTCATGGATGACGCCGATGTTGGTGCTGACACGCTTGCCGGTGAGCGCGACGTTCTGGAAGTAATACCAACCGCCCTGATGACTGACCGGTTTCTGGAGCGCCAGTCCATGTGCTTCACCCAGCGTCCCAGCCCATTCGGACCAGTCAACAGTCAGGGCGCTTGGTATGAAACGTATGATCGAGAGATATCCATCAGTCATTTCAGCACGTCACTCTCTCGACGAAGTTCTGAAGTCATCTGTTAACATTTTGACACTGCTTTATGCACAGATCTATTTTCTAACGTTCTCCAATGATCTAAAAGAAACTGCACGGTATCTCGGATTTAAATGGTCTCATTCAGATGCTTCTGGAGCACTGGCGCCTTTTTGGCGAAACGATTGGGAGACATCGGTAAACTCAGGTTCTAAGGATCTTCTTGTGACCTACAACCTGGAAGACTGCCGCGCTACCGAGGTAGTAGCGGATGCCTTATGCTATCTTTGCAGGAATGAACCTGAAGCGGTTGACCCAAATCTGCCCTGCGTCAATGTTGAGGAGTTGGCGGTCGCATATCAGCGCACTTACGGCAAATTCCCTGCTACGATCCCACAATTCCAGATCATCAACAAAGCAGCGTATTGGGATTACTAGCGAAGCAGGGTTTATGTGCGATCGGACAGAAGCGTCAAAAACGCTGTAAGGCGAGAGAAAAGGGCCTTGACGGGAGCGAAGCCGATCATCGACCGGGTGGTATGGTTAGAGGATGATCGTCCACAGAACTGCCCGTATTGTGCCTGCGAAAGGATCCACATTGGACGAAGCGCGCACTCTAAGGTCATATTAGACCTAAGATACACGCGCGCAGGGGTAAAACGTGAGAATGTCGAGTATATCCTTAAAACATATCGATGTGTAGCTTGTGATTGCGAATTCACATCTCGATCGTTCTCCACCAAGTTCGGACGTGGCCTGAGGGCTTGGGTGATTTACCAGATCATTGAACTCCGGATGTCTAATCAGAAGATTGCGGACGGGCTATCTACGTTGTTTGGCCTTGCTGTTGGTAAGAGTGCCGTCAATGATATCAAGGCATCGGAGGCTGCCTCTTACCTGCCTCTCTATCAGACATTGAGGATGCAGATCTCGCTTGGTTCATTGGTTCATGTGGACGAGACAAAGGGCGTTGTTCGAGGAAGCGGCCACTACGTTTGGATTTTTGCAAACATGAGCACGGTCTTATACGCATACTCGCCGTCTAAGGATGGAAGTTTGCTTAGCGAGGTTCTGGCCGAGTTCAAGGGCGTGCTTATCTCAGATTTCTTTTCAACGTATGATGCTGTCGATTGTGCACAGCAAAGATGCTTGATACATTTGATGCGTGATATCAATGAGGACCTTGTGAAGAATCCGTTCAACGATGAGTTATCCCGGATAGCGGTTGGATTCGGAGACGTGCTTCGAGAGATTGTTCAGACCGTCGATCGACATGGTCTTGAGAAGTATTATTTGCGCAAGCACAAAACGGAAGTTGACAAATTTTTCGAAGCCGTCAGAAGCATGAAATGTCTTTCTGATGTTGCAAGTGCGTTGCAAAAAAGAATTTTTAGAAATCGGGAGCGGCTGTTCACGTTCTTAGATTACGATGGGATTCCTTGGAACAACAACAATGCTGAGCACGCAGTGCGTGCTTTTGCGCGCCTTCGGAATGTGATGTTTACAAGCACAGCCAAAGGCACCAGTGACTACTGTGTGCTGCTCAGCATTCAGCAGACATTAAAATACCGGAATTTCAGCTTTTTACAATTCCTCCGGTCGGGTGACCGCGATTTTGAGAGGTGGTCCGGCCGGATAGCTCCAACCTTGCGCCCGATCAGCGGTATCGCTTGAAGGGGGCGACCGCAATGCTTTAGCAGCGGCGGCTCTTGTCACCGCGCACCACTTCGTGGCTATCGAGAGCAGATAATCAGGCTGCTAAGCAGATCACCTCGGGACTGCCGCAAGATTGGGGGGTCGTAACGTCTCAAGGCGCCGAAAGTGAGAGCCATGCACGGACGGCACACAGAGCAACCGGCCTGACAATCTCGGCGACATCTTCGATTCGGGCTTGATCCCATTGAAAGCAAAGCCGGTACTAGCCGCTATCCGACACGAGACAGTCCCTGCACATATCAGGGACCACGCCGTTCAGCGCCTGAAAATGGTTGCGACCCCGATCTTGCGGCAGTCCCGACTGCAGTGGTGTTCAACCTGGAGGACTTGATGTCCTCCGCCACTCCTCCTGGATAAAGGATCGGTTGCTCGCAACGGCATATTTTTCTATAATCTGCCTCGAATTCTAGAACGGAGGCGGGACGTGGCCTTGAGCCTGAAAGACAAAGAGACCGATCGGCTTGCCCGCGAAGTGGCCTCTCTCACCGGAGAGACGCTGACAGATGCAATACGCAAGGCGCTGGCTGAAAGACTAGAGCGCGAGCGCCTTCGGTGGGGTCGGCCTGCCCGGCTTGCTGACCAGCTCGCCGCGCTGGGCCACGAGTGCGCCGCCCTGCCCGATTTTGACACCCGGAGCCCGGATGAGATTGTCGGCTACGACGACACCGGCATGTGGAACTGATGGTCATCGACACGTCCGCTGTGGTGGCGATCCTCTTCGAGGAAGAGGACCAGCTCCGATATGCCCAGGCTATCGAGGGCGCATCTGCCCGCCTCGTTTCAGCCGTCACCCGCGTCGAGCTGTCGTTCGTGGTTGAGGGTCGGAAGCGGGAAGCCGGCCGCGAGCGTTTGGAGCGCTTCTTTGCTCTCACTGGGGCAGAGATCGTCGCGGTCACGCCAGAACAAGCCACGCTCGCGATCAGCGCATTTCGCACCTACGGGAAGGGACGGCACCTTGCTGGGCTGAATATAGGCGACTGCTTCTCCTACGCCCTCGCCAGCGCGACCGGCCACCCATTGCTCTTCAAAGGAAACGACTTCGTGCAAACGGATATTCGGGCGGCGCTAACATGACCTTCGCCGTCCGCAAAAAGCTTATTGAAGTTTCGATACCGCTGGAAGCAATCAACAAGGCTAGCGCGCGGGAGAAGTCGATCCGGCAGGGCCACCCTTCTTCATTGCACCTTTGGTGGGCACGACGCCCTTTGGCGTAATTGCTCACCGGCGTGGTTCAAATCAGGGTAACACCCAAAACGAGAAATCCCTTTACCATCACAGCTCTATCGATTTCCGGTGTTACCTGGAAATGGCACGTTTTGAACCACCCCCCAATCTGGCCCCGTTCGCTCGGGCAGCTCGAACCAGTAGGGTTGCACAGGACAGTGTTTTGCAGATTTCTGCCTACTGATCAGCCTTTGCACAAGTAAGAGTAAGATGGTTTATAGTAATCGCGGGTCATAAATGAGGGGAGCCCTGAGGCCGACGGTATCTTGTAATGGAAGGCATATATAGCCGCCGGGATAGCATGCAGTGTCATCGTCCAAGGAACTCTTTTACGGCAACAAGGATTCGTTCCCTTCTTACACCGACGAACTCCTCAAATTTATCTTCTGCAAGAAGACCTTTCTCGATGAGAAAGTCTCTCCTAAGTACATTATCGGGAATATCTTCGAAGTATTCCCACGGTTGCTGGTCACTTTTTCGTATATTTCTGAGTTTTCCGAGATAGGCCAAATTGCCAATATCATCAACGAGATCTGGGAATTTCTCGCGATAGAGGGATTGCGGGAAGATGTGATCCACCTCTGCACGAACCTGCCAGGAAAGCGAATCACGACGGACGGAAGGTTGCACTATATTTAAGCTAAGATTGTGATTCCAATTTAACATGTCAGCATTCGTCTCTATAGAATGAATGCCTTGCCTATCCCTTATGACTGCAAGTAGATCGTCCAGAGGAACGGTCTTACCCGCTGACTGAGCAAGCACCTCTCGAAGCCACCGAATTCTAGCCTGCGGGCTTTGCCCACGAATAAATTGATTGAAAAGCAGGAAGTATAATAGACTTCTAAGGGATTTGCGGTCCTGGTCCGGTACCGAGCCCCCCTTTTGCCGGCTTAGATAATACACAATGGGATATAACGTTGCTACAGGCTGGAGTAATGAGGACGAAATAACGCCGACTTCGGGTTCGCGGCAGAAGTCGATTGCACATTTTAGGGACGCTGCGAAGTCGTCGAATCTCTGCCGCATTACATCCCAATGCCGCTCTATGGTGTCCACATCAAAAGTGACCGGGGCGTCTGATATAACCAGCAGTCCACGAAGAAGAAAATCCTTATCGATCCCGAGCAAATGTCCAGGATCAACCTGTTCCGCTAACTGATCAAAGGCTTCTCGTGCTCCCTTCCACCTGGTCCGTATTAGGCTGAACATTAAGTCGGAGCGGGAAAGTCTAGTTCCGCCGGAGTTTACCCGTACGAATATCTCAACGATATCGTTTATTTTTTTTGCCTGGTCAGGTTGACTCACCTCATCGTCAATCGTCTCAACCAGAACCAAGTCATGCCGCGTCACAAGCCTGCGAAGAAGACGCATGTTTCGCATTGCGGTCGATGCTTCGCTACCCTCAAGCTGAACCGATTCAATGACTCTTTCCATGTCTTCATCTTCAAATCTTGTGTTCCAGCTCACTATGTCGGAAACTCGAACCAGACGCTTTGATCGATTTGTGGAATCGTCATCACGCCGGAACTCGAATTTAAAACCAGCATCCGATTTGTCGTCGTCTTTTACTCCGCGCTGCGGGCCAGAGAGTACATCGAAATATAGTCTTCTCCCTTCATGCGATCCATAAATACTTAGATAGATGGACTGTAGTCTCTGCTGCCCATCAAGAACCATTCTCTTAGCCGTATTTGCTAGCTTTTCTTTTGGAACGAAGGTAGTCGTAGTCCTGTAGTCTTTCACAAAGTCCCTATATGGGACGTTCAGAAATCTAGTTTCCCACAAGAGCGGGGAGCCGAATGGATACTCTCGCATGATGCTGTCGAAAAGAAGACGTATCTGGTCAGGGTCCCATACAAGATCACGTTGAAGATCAGGTAAGACAATAGCCCCGTCCTTAATCTCGTTTAGCAAACTCATTATGGATGTCGTTCTGCTGCTCATCGTGACTCTCTTTGTTTAAAGCTCATCTTCGCCATGTAAGCCGTCTTGAGCTTCATGGTGGCGAGCAATTTCTCTCACCATCCGTGCCATTGTCGCTCGCAGCGCCTTCGGTCCGGCTATCGACACCGCAGTCCCCCAGGTAAATAGGTGCCAGCACATTTCCTGGAGACCTCCAGCGCGCAAAGTCACGGTGAGAGATCCATCGGTCTCGCGTTTGCTCTGCTGGGATGGATGAAACGACCAGCCTGCAGCATCGTCCGCTGCTCCCGGTTCAAACCTCAGCACTGCGTCGATTGCCTCTTCCTGAAAGACCCCGAATGACTGCGATGCATAGGCTTCCAACGAAAAGCCGATTCGCCTGGAAAAGCTGCGGTCGAGCAGGTCGACGGAGATGATCCGGTCCAGCCGCCACAAACGCATGTCCGGTAGCTCATCCACGTGGGCGACTAGCCAGCCGCGGCCGCCATAAAGGAGCCCGTAGGGGCAGAGAATGCGCGCTGCTGGCTCGTCCGAGTCCCGGCCGGCGTAGCGCACTACCACAAGTTGCATGCCCAGGATTGCTCGCCGCAAGGTCGACAGGACGCCAGCGGCGATCGTCGGTCTTGGTCCTGGCCGCATTGCAATGCCCTCCGCCTCCATCAGCGCGGCAATGTCGGGCTCGGCCTGGCGCAAGGCGTCCGGGCGCATGACGGCTCGCAACGTCGTCGAAGCCTCTCGCAGCAGGGCTGCGCGATTGTCCTCTCCTCGCACGTCGCACTCACGGGCTGCGGTTTCGATCGCCGCGACAGCCTCGGCTCGAAGCTCGATCAACCCGACCAGCGCACTGCCAGGCAGGCGCCAGCGCCTGACCCGCTCCTCGTCGTCCCAAAAATCCATTTGTGGAAACATGCAGGCCAGAGTGTCGCGCAGGCGTTCGGCGGTCCGGCGCCCGACGTCCAGTTCCGTCGCCATCTCGTCCAGCGTCAGCCCCATGCGGGTCGCCGCCAGATGGCGGGCAAGGCGCAGAAGCCGTTCGGCGGGGGCGTATCGCATACCCGGATGCTGCCTTCCCACGCCGGTGCCGGCAATCATGCCGCGGCAGCCGGCCGGCCAAACCCCATTGCGACACGTCCCCCGATCCGGCCTTCGCACTCGGCTGCCAGCATGCGTAGCACTACCGCCGGCGTTGTTTGGCCGCTCCGCAGCGTCGTTCGCCGGCGCACCAGAGCAAAATCCGCCGGCGTCAGCGTGCGCAGATCTTCGATGCCGGCAGGCGCGTTCACACCGAAGAAATGGCGGAACGCAAGCCGAGCCTGCGCCGTGGTAAGCCAGTCGAAGCGGAGCTTTACCAGGAACCGGCGCAGGCTCGCGCGATCCAGACGCTCGGCCAGATTGGTTGTGCAGGCGAAGGGCAGGGTGTGCCCTTCCATCCAGGTCAGCATCTCGTTTACCTGGCTGATCTCCCAACTCCGCACCGCGTCGGCCCTCTCCAGCAGCAAGCTGTCGGCCTCGTCGAAGATCAGGAAGGCCTGCGCCTCGCGTGCCTCCGCGAACGCGGCGGCGATCCGCTGCTCGGTGCCGCCGACGAAGGGGTCAAGCAGGTCGGAGGCACGTTTCTGCAGCACCGGCATCCCCATCCGGCCGGCGAGATGGCGCACCCAGGCGCTTTTCCCAGCGCCTGGCGGGCCGGACAGCAGGAACGATAGCGCGCGGCTGGCGTCCGGCTGGAGAAGGTCATCGGTAAGTGCGGCCAGATCGCAGTCCACATTGATCAGCGCGGCGTCATAGATACCGTCCGGTTCCTTTTCCGGCGCCGGCATCTCGCCGCCGCGCACGGCACGCGCCAGCCCCTCCACAATCAAGCGAGTGGTTTCCGCTCCGCCGCCGGCCAGCCTTGTAGCGCGCAGCGCGCCGGAGGCGACGGCTGGGGCAGCCGGCACCAGGCGAGCGAGACGGGCCGCGTCCGTATCCTGCAACACGATACCTTCGGCTTGCCCCATGCTGCGCCAAAGCTTTGTGCGAATGGCGAGGTTCGGGACCTTCAGCTCCAGGCACATGGTCATCCGGCGTAGCACCGCCGGCCCCAACACACTGATATCGTTCGCGGTCCAGATCACCGGCACTACCAGTTTTTCCAGCATGCGGTGGATGAACACGCGCGAACTTGTCACCGGGTCATCCGGATCTCCGCTCCGGCGAACGAACAGATCCTCCGCCTCATCGAACAACAGCAGCGTCTCCTGCGGTTTGGCCAGTCGCTGGGCCAAGCGCAGCCCCGCCAGGCGTTCATTGCGCTGCGGCTCGTCACCATCTTCGTCAGCTTTGGCGACCGAGCGAAGCCGGACGCCCACGCGCGCGGCCAAGGTGGCGGCGAACGAGGTCTTGCCCGTGCCTGGCGGCCCGTAGAGCAGGATGCCAATACCCTGCTCTCTGCCGGACAGCGCAGCTTTCAGAACGGACGCGGCTACGTCCGCCTGCGGGCCAAGATGCGCAAAGGCTTCCCAGGGCAACGGATCAGATTGACTGGAGCCCAGAAGCTGGTCGTAGAAATCCGCGGCTGGCGATACGCTCTGCCGAAGCAGCGATACCAGCCGGTCCTGCACGGACATACCGCCGTGTCGGCCGAGCTGCAGCAATCCGCTTGCTAGCAGCTTGGCATTGCCCGTCAGCTGGGTTGCGGCTTCCGCCGTGGAAACCCCCAGCAGCAGCGCGAAAAGGCCGGGGTCCCGGTGCAGGTGGGTGGGCTCCCCGCGACAGGAACTCAATGCATCGAACAGCCGCTCGACGCGCTTGTCGAGCACGTAGTGCAAAGCGACGGCCATAATGCCCGTTGCGGCTAGATCGAGCGCCAGAGCCTGGCCGATGGCGGCAATCCAGCGGTCGACCGGCGCGTCTGGTACGACTGGTTCGGAGGCTGCCGCCGACGCCAATGCCCGCTTGATCCTGCGCCAGTCCACGAGTGTGACGACGCCGCGGCGTGACGGCCCGACATGCACCCACTGCTCGGGGACTGCCGCCTCGCTAAGGCCGAACGACGCGGCATTTTCCAGCAGCCACTCGGCCAAGGCACGCGCCTCCGGCGCCCGGTGATCAACCGCCGCGTACACATTCCGTGCGCAGGCGAGTGCCATTGGGCTGCCGCTCCGGCTGGAGGGGCTCGCCCGGCGCAGTCGTTGGATAGGTATGCTCAATGCAATGTTTCCGTTCTTTTTCGTCGCACTCAAGACGTCAAAGCACGTCAGGATTGGACGTGCGGGGCTGGCTGCGGGGGCAGCCATCCTGCCCCCGCGTGACCATCACATCCGCCAAGCCGCTTGGCTGTGGCGGGCCTGCGTGCGGGCTTCCGCCAGTCGCAGTTGGGCGGCCGGGATCACCCGCGCGGCCTGCTTGGGATCACCCATGCCGAGGTCGATCTCGATGAAGCCGTCACCGCGGATGCGCGATGCCACAGCAAGCGTCACGCCTGTGTGCACGATCTGGAAATAGGCCATTTCAATGCCCTTGCCGCGGCGCGCGATCTCGCGCCAGGCGGCCAGCGCCGCCGGGCGAAGCTGCGCCCCAAGCGCCGCGCGCGCCTCGGTGGACGCAATGATGACGACGGGGGCTTTAACCTGGAACATGATGATCTCCTCAATGAACAAGCAGGCTCCAGACCGTCCGGACGGATTCCGGGTGAGGCCTGGCTCATGCTGTCGAGGAGGGCGGATCAGGTGTTCATGCGGGCTCCAAGATAGAAGGCATTCGAGCGGCTGTCATCCGCCGTCCGGCAATCAATGCGCTGCGCATGCGACAGAACTGGACGTGGCCGCGCCTCGACGCCCTCCGTGGACGATCAACAGATCCGCCGAGCCGATAAACCCATCCAGCCGGTCTGCATTGGTGAACACCATCTGGTCTTCCGGCCCAAGGAATAGCGCACGGCACTGCTCCGCGAGCTGATCAATCTCGACCAGAAAGTTGCCTGGGCAGGGCCATTCAGTTCTGGCGATGTGGCTTGATTTGTCCACTCCGGCGTGAACAGGGCGGAAACAGGTAACGGTTGTATGAGGGCGACTTTCCAGCTTCGTGGAGGTTGCCTTC
>JAABUU010003935.1_pt1 | contig 18212 bp, 14 predicted proteins | sample 5559301 | NCBI WGS metagenome assembly JAABUU01 (sample SAMN10711884, study PRJNA513360) | rock metagenome | isolation source: Antarctica rocks | place: Antarctica: Victoria Land, Richard Nunatak white | reverse complement strand
AGCCTTGGTCAGCCAGGGCACCTCCGAGCGCAACGCCTTCCACTCCGCGTCCAACCGCCACAGTAGCGGCGGCACCCATGCGATACCACCCTCGGTAAGGGTGATGCCGAAGGCCGGGAAACGCTCGAAGACACCCTCGGTCAGGAAGCTGAGGAGGTGCGCCTGGAAGGCGAGCGAGAGCCCGGTGTGCCACTCGATGTAGTGGGTCGGATACCCGGGGCCTGGCTGCACGTTGATGCCCATCCCGTCGGTGCCCGGATGGATCGCGAAGCGGAATCCATGCTTCTCGCAGGCCTCGTAGATCGGATAGTACTGGCGCTGGCCGAAGGGAGCCCGCGCGCCGGAATCGGTCATCACCTGGACAAAGTGCGGGTGCCCCGCCCAGCGCTCGATCTCGCGCGCTGCGGCGATCGGATCTTGGGTGTTCACGGTGATCGAGCCTTTGAAGACGCCGTCGGGATTGTATTTGGAGAGCCAGGTGTCGGCCAGCCAGTCGTTGAAGGCGGCGGCGATGGCGGTCCCGAAGTCGGGGTCCGGGTGGAGGTTGCAGAAGGCGCGCGGCAGGAGGATACAATACGCCATGCCGTATTCGTCCACGAGTTGCTTGCGGAGGAAGTCCGGATCGGAGCCGGGTGGACCTCCGGCCGGCGGCAGGCTATCGAGCCGCGAGCCGTGGACCGGGTTGCCAAAGAAGCCGCGCCCGCCGCCCGAGTAGCGATCGCGCCAGGGCATTGGTAAGTACGCCTTCAGCTCTTCGGTGCCCCGCGGGTAGACATGCACATCGCAGTCGACGTGTCCTTGGCGGGCGGAGTAGGTCGCGACGAGACGTCCTTCAGCCACGGTCATCTGGGCCTCCTCTTTAAACCTGTAACGCGCTGTGTCCTTCGTCCTCTCGATCCGGGTGTGTCTTTCTCCTGCGACCGTCGATGACGCCGGAGCCTGTCGCGGGTCCCGTCGACCAGGTCAGCGCCCATGCCACCGGTGCCACTTCTATGATGACAACGATACCATTGTTTGGATCATTGTCAAGGATATTATACCCCTCCGCTGACTTCCGTGAGTCGTTCGATCAGCCGCAGATGCAGGGCTTTATTTGGGTTATTTGTTACGCCACTGAATCAGGTATGCGCTCCGCTGCCTTCTTGGCCTGCGTGCCCTCGGAATCCGGTCCCGCGACAAGATCGGCACCCGGACACGACCGGTCGAACTATGCTTGCCATAACCATGCTTGCCATGAGGATAGGTCATCTGATATCGGTAGCTTTAGTCAACGCCCCACAGGGTTTCGCTACTTTGCCTGAAGTAAATTTTGAGGCCACATACCAATTACATATCTTAAACGATACCTTAATACGCTTCACGACAGTACTGGTCGGACGCGTATGCCTTCCACTTGCCTGACCGCCTGTCCAACGATTACTTGACAGTCGAATCGGCCTGTGGTAACGTGACCATGCCAATCCGAGCACAAGAAGATACTTTTGTTGACATGTGGCGCAGTTGTATACTTAGGTTCGTTATCGCCATAGCGTGGTGGCCCGTGCAGCCGCGATGCGACGTCCGCCAAGGCGAGCGCTTTGCTGGCGATGCCGCCGAGGAAAGGGAGCGGGGGGATGGAGCGGGATATGCACATGGTCGACGGGGATCTGCGACAGGCGATCCGGTCGGCACAACTTACTCGTCGGCAATTCTTCCGTCGTGCCTTCGCTGCGGGATTCTCAGGCGGCGCGATTATCGTCCTCGCGGCGGCTTGCGGCACCTCGGCTCCGGCGACCTCGGCACCGGTCGGCAGCACGCCGCCAACCGGTGCGGCGGCCCCTGCGACGACGAAGGCGACGACCTCGGGTTCGGCCAGCCAGGCGCAGGATGCAGGGCCACCGCAGCGCGGCGGCGCGATCATTGGTGCGCAGCAGGGCGACTGGAAGGGGTACGATCCCCACCGCAATAACGCCGCCGCGCAATACTCCCTGATCTATGACAGCTTCGTCAATTGGGCGGTGCAGCCGGATGGCAGCATGAGAGCGGAGCCGGCGCTGGCGACCGAGTGGCAGTTGACCAACGACACTGCCACCTTCAAACTTCGCCAGGGTGTGAAGTTCCACGACGGCAGCGACTGGAATGCCGAGGTCGCGAAGTTCAATATCGACCGCCTCCTGGGTCCGAAGTCGACCGCCACCGCCTACGTGAGCACGATCAAGTCCGCCGAGGTCGTCGACCCCTACACCCTGAAATTAAATCTGAAGAGTGCCTCGGGTGCGTTGCTGAGCAACCTGTCGCAAGCCGCCGATAACCAGGTCTTCATGATCTCCAAGGCGCTGGTCGACAAGGTTGGCGACGACAACTACGGTACCGCGCCGGAGAAAACCGCCGGGACCGGACCGATGAAAGTCGTCGAGTGGGTCCAGGGGAGCTACCACGTCCTGCAGCGGACGGAAAACTACTGGCAACAGGGTACCGACGGCCAGCCGCTCCCGTACTTCGATTCGCTCAAGGTGCGCTTCATCGCCGACGACTCCGTACGGATGGTCGAATTACGCTCCGGGAACGTGCAGATCATCGACAGTGTGCAGCCCAAAGATATCCAAGCCGCGCGACAGGATACGGCCTTGGAGCTAGTCGAGAATCCCTACCAGGTGACCGCCTTCCAGTTCACCTTCAGCACCAAGCATGGGCCGTTTGCCGACAACCCCAAGCTGCGTCAAGCCGTCGCCTACGCGCTCGACCGCGAGTCCGTCGCCAAGGTGCTGGGCGCGGGCATCGGCATCCCGATGTATTACTTCCTCACGCCGGGATATCTCGGGTACGACGACACCCTGCCCCGCTATAGTTTCGACGCCGCCAAGGCCAAGCAATTGGTTGTCGACGCCGGCTATCCCAACGGGCTCGATGTCTCCCTCTCGATCATCAACCGCGTCCTCGACACGCAGCAAGCACAGGTTCTCAAGCAGATGCTCGACGGCGTTGGCATCCGTGTCACCATCGACGCGCTCGAGCGGCTGGCGTGGCTCGACAAGATCAAGAACTTGCAATATGACATGGTCACGTACCAGACCGGCGTGCGACCCGATCCGGACAGCATCCTCGCCGGCCGCTTCGGGACCGGTGCGGATAAGAATTACGCCGCGCTGTCCGACAAGATGATGGATGACCTGCTCGGCAAGGGCCGCGCCTCCTACGACGACTCCGTGCGCGCGACCGCCTACCACGAGGTGCAGAAGCGCATCTACGATACGGCGGCCTACGGGACGATCTGGTACAAGAAGTACTTCGACGCGAACCGCAAGGAGATTAAGGGCCGTACACACGGCCAGACCGGCGACTGGGGCCTGGCGACGGCGTGGGTGGGCAAGAAGTAGCGGTGCGACGCGCCAAGCGGCGCGTCACAGGAGTGGCGACGTGACGGTCTATATCCTGCGGCGGATCCTCCAGATGATCCCCGTCTTGGTCCTCGTGACCATGATCACGTTCGGGTTGGCCTATGTGCTGCCGGGGGATCCCGCGCTCGCGATCCTCGGCGACCAACAGGCTCGTAACCAGCAGCTGTATCAGGAGACCCGCCGGGACCTCGGCCTCGACCGTCCGCTACCCCTCCAGTACCTCTCCTGGGCGGGGCGTGTGCTGCGCGGCGACTTCGGCAATTCGAACCATACCCACCAGCCGGTCGCACAACTCTTGCGGATACGCCTCGGCCCGACAGTCCAACTCGCCATCATGTCCATGCTCTTCTCGTTGCTCCTCGCGATCCCGGCGGGCGTCGTCTCCGCCCTCCGGCCGAACTCGAAACTGGATAGCGTCGGCACGCTGGCGGCCATCGTCGGTACCTCGATCCCCCACTTCTGGTTGGGTCTGTTGCTGATCTTGCTCTTCGGGCTCCGCTTACGCTGGCTCTCGCCTTCAGGTTACGTGCCTCCCATGCAGGACTTGGCGATGAACCTCCGGCTGATGATCCTGCCGACCATCACGCTGGGTAGTGGTCTCGCGGCGATTGTGATGCGCCAGACGCGCTCGGCGATGCTGGAAGTGCTGCGGCAGGACTACGTCACGGTGGCGCGTGCGAAGGGGCTGCGCGAGCGGCGCGTCGTCTTAGGCCATGCGCTCCGTAACGCGCTGACCCCGGTGGCCACGGTCCTCGGGCTGCAGCTCGGGGGGCTCGTCGGGGGGGCGGTGATCGTCGAGACCATCTTCTCGATCCCGGGTGTCGGCTCGATGGCTGCGGACAGCATCTTCACTCGCGACCTGCCCGCGCTACAGGCGGTGGTCTTGGTGCTGACGGTGGCCGTCCTCTGCGCGAACTTGCTGACCGATCTCGTCTACGCGTGGCTCGATCCGCGCATTCACTACCGATAGGCGTCGGTGTCGGCGCTACGCTGGCGGGAGGCAGGAACGCATGGCCGTGACCACAGTCCTATCGGACGCGCTGCAGCCAATGGCGCGGCGGCGGCGTACCCGGGCCACCTGGGCGAAGCGCGTGTTACAGACCCGCCTGGCGGTGCCGGCGAGCCTGATCCTCCTCCTCGTCGTCGTCTGGGCGCTCTTCGCGAACGTGCTGGCACCCTACGATCCGTCCTATCAGGACTACAACAGCGTACTCATGGTCCCGTCCCGCGCGCACCTGCTCGGTACCGACGATCTGGGCCGCGATGTCCTGAGCCGGATCATTTTCGGCAGCCGGATCTCGCTCAGTGTTGGCCTGGTGGCCGTCGGTCTCGCCGTCGCCATCGGGGTCCCGCTCGGCCTGGGCGCGGCCTACAACCGTGGCTGGATCGATGACGTGCTGATGCGCCTGATGGACGCGGTCTCGTCGATCCCGGCGCTCATCCTGGCGCTCAGCATCACCGTCGCCCTCCGCCCGGGGATCCAGAACGTGATGATCGCGATCGCGGTGGTCTATACCCCCGCCTTCGCCCGCTTGGCGCGCGGCGAGGCCCTGTCGGTGCGCGAGCGGGACTACATCAGCGCCGCACGCCTCCTCGGTGTTGGCCCCATCCGCCTCATCGGGCGCCACATCCTGCCGAATGTGACCGCCCCGATCCTCGTGCTCGCCTCGCTCCGCGTCGCCACAGCGATCGTGACGGAAGCGTCGCTCAGCTTCCTGGGGGCCGGCGTGCCGCCCCCGGCGGCGAGCTGGGGGGGCATGCTCAAGACGAGTTATCAGTACACGGAGACGGCGCCCTGGCTGGCGGTCATGCCCGGCGTGGCCATCGTCTTGACGGTCATCGCCATCAATATCATCGGTGATGCCCTCCGCACGGCCCTGGACCCGCGCATGCGCGGCCGGGGTTGAGCGACGACGCGGGCACGGACCCGGCCTGCGGAGATGGGAGAGGTGCCATGTCGCGTCCGACGCCGTTGTCCCTTGTCCTCGACGCCGCCGACCCGCTCGCCGGTCTCGATCCGGTACGCTGGGCGGTGGAGGAGTTACGCGCGGCGCTCATCGCGGGCGGTTGCGCGGTGAGCACGCACGACCGCCTCGCGACGGCGACCGGCGAGCTGGTGCTTCTCGTGACAGGCTGGCATTCGCCAGCGGCACGAGCGGCGCTCGGGACCGTCGGGCTTGCCCTGCCCGAGGTGCCGGAGGCCTTCGTCCTACTCCCCACAACAATGGCCGGGAAGCAGGGTATTGTGGCGTGCGCCGGCGACGAGCGCGGGCTGGTCTATGCCGTGCTCGAGCTGGCCGATCGGGTATGCCACGCCGATGATCCGGGCGCTGCCCTGCGGCAACTCACCCGTGAGGGGTCGGTGGTCGAGCGCCCGACGAACCGGATTCGTGGGATCGTCCGTGTCTTCGCGAGCGACGTGGAGGATCTCGGCTGGTACCACGACCGCGAATTCTGGCGGCGTTACCTCTCGATGTTGGCGGCGCAGCGGTACAACCGCTTCCAGTTGGCGCTCGGCATCGGCTTCGACTTCGCCCAGCAGATGCGGGACTCCTACTTCTACTTCGCGTACCCGTTCCTGCTCAGCATCCCCGGCTACGACGTGCGCGCCGTCGGTGTGTCCGACGCCGAGCGGGAGCGGAACCTGGGGACGCTGCGGTTCATCGCCGCCGAGACCAAGCGCCGCGGGCTACACTTCCAGTTGGGTCTCTGGGCGCAGGTCTACGAGTTCGCGGACAGCCCCGACGTCAACCACCCGATCGCCGGATTGACCCTGGAGAATCACGCGGACTACTGTCGCGATGCGGTGCGTGCGCTCCTGCGGGCAGTCCCCGACATCGACGGATTGACGCTGCGCGTCCACGGCGAGAGCGGCATCGTGGAAGGCAGCGATGACTTCTGGCGCACCTTCTACGCCGGCATCGCCGATTGTGGCCGACGCGTGGACGTCGACCTGCACGCCAAGGGGATCGACCGGCGGATGATCGACCTCGCCCTGGCGATGGGCCAGCCGGTGCTGATCTCCCCCAAGTTCTGGGCGGAGCATCTGGGGTTGCCGTACCACCAGGCCGACATCCGCGCCGTGGAGCATGCCGGCCCGGCGACCGGCGAGCACGCGCGCCTCATGGCCATGAGCGCCGGCACGCGGCGCTTCACGCGTTATGGCTATGCCGATCTCCTGACGGAAGACCGCCCCTACGGGATCCTCTTCCGCATCTGGCCGGGCACGCAGCGCCTGCTGCTGTGGGGCGATCCGGTGACCGGGCGGGCGTACGGACGGGTGTTCGGCTTCTGCGGTGGCGACGGGGCGGAAGTCTTCGAACCGCTCTCGTTCTCGGGGCGGCGTGGCTCCGGGTCATCCGACGGGCGCGATCCTTACGCCGACGCCGCGCTGCGGCCGGATGGCCCACACGGCGATTGGGAGAAGTATCTCTATACCTATCGCCTGTGGGGTCGGCTCCTCTACAACCCGGATGCCGAGCCGGAGCAATGGCGCCGGTATCTCCGCCACGAGTTCGGACCGGCCGCCCCGGGGGCGGAGGCGGCGCTGGGGTCGGCCAGCCGCATCCTCCCGTTGGTGACCACCGCCCACCACCCTTCGGCGGCGAACAACCGCTACTGGCCCGAGATCTATACCGACATGCCCATCGTCTGGATCGGTGCTGACGGCGCGACACGGCCGCACCACTACGCTGACACGGCCAGCCCCAAGCGCTTCGGGAATGTGAGCGCCCTGGACCCCGAGGTATTCTCGAGCGTGGAAGAGTATGTGCAGGAGACGCTCTCCGACGTCCGCAGGGGCCGGTACTCGCCGCTCGATGTGGCGCGCTGGCTGGAGGATCTCGCGCGCGTGGCGACGGAGAACCTCGACCGCGCGGCGGCATTGGTGCCGAATCCTCGCGCACCGATCTTCCGTCGCTGGTCGCTCGACGTGCGCATCCAGGCCGCGCTGGGTCGCTTTTTCGCCGGGAAGCTCCAGGCCGGGGTGGGCTACACCCGCTACGCGCTCGCGGACGAGGTGCCATCGCTCAGGGTAGCGGTGGCGCGCTACCGCGCGGCGCGCGACGCCTGGGCGGAGGCCGTTGAGCAGGCGCGCGAGGCATACAAGGACGACCTGACATTCGGCCCCGAGCCGTTCCTGCGCGGCCACTGGGCGGATCGGCTCGCGGCCATCGACCGCGATATTCGGGACATGGAGACGGTACTCGCCCGTGTGGAAGCCGTCGGCGCGACGCCCACAACGGACGCCGCGCCGGAGGAGCGGCGTCTCGAGATCCCGCTGCAACATGCGGCACCGGCATCCTTCACCCCCGGTGCACCCCTCACGATCGCGGTTGTCCTAGGGACGGGCCATCTGACGCGCGCGCGCTTGTATTACCGGCACGTCAACCAAGCGGAGCGCTTCCGCTCCATCGCGATGGGGTCTGGTGTGGCCGATGACGGATGCTTCCACGCCGATATCCCCGGCGACTACACGCGGTCCCCGTTCCCCTTGCAGTACTTCTTCGAGGTGCATGGCAGCGCTGGAAGGGCGTGGCGCTGGCCGGGATTGGGCCTTGAGTTGGTGGACCAACCGTACTTCGTGGTACGCCCGCTCCCTGCGCCGGCGACCGGCCCGGCAACGACCATCGCTGGAGGTGACCGATGACAGCCGCACTACACGAGGGTCCGGACACGCTGGTCGCGCGCCAGGCGTTGATTGATTGCGACGTCCACAACACCGTGCCGAACGTCGAGGCGCTCTTCCCCTACCTGCCGCCCTATTGGATCGAGCACGTCCGGCAGTCGGTCTTCAAGGGTCCGAGCGAAAGCTACTACCCGGCGAAGGCACCGGTAACCGCCCGGCCGGGCAGCGCCCTGTCCGATCGCCCGGCCGGGTCGAGCCTCGACCTGCTGCGCGAGCAGGTCCTCGATCCGCTCGCGATCGACGTCGCGATCCTGAACTGCCTCTATGCGATCGATAGCCTGCACAACCCCGAGGCGGCGGTCGCGTTCGCGAGCGCGGTCAACGACTGGCAGATCGCCGCGTGGCTCGACCGGGAGCCCCGCTTGCGAGCCTCGATCGTGGTCCCGGTGCAGCTCCCGGAGCTCGCGGCGCGGGAGATCGCGCGCGTCGGCGGACACCCCGGCTTCGTCCAGGTACTCCTGCCGGTGCGCTCGGCGCACCCGTACGGCAGTCGGCTCTTCCGACCGCTGTGGGAGGCGCTTGCCCAGCATGACCTGGTCGCCGGCATCCACTTCGGCGGCGCACCCGGCAATCCGCCCTTCCCCTCCGGCTGGCCGTCGTACTACTTCGAGGAGTACGCGGGGATGGCCCAGGTCTTCCAGTCGCAACTCGCCAGCATCATCAGCGAAGGCGTCCTGGATGTGTTCCCCACCGCACGCATCGCCCTGCTGGAAGGCGGCTTCACCTGGTTGCCGGCCTTCATGTGGCGCTTCGACAAGGAGTGGCGCAACCTGCGTCAACTGGTACCCTGGGTCAAGCGGGCACCGTCGGCGTACATCCGCGAGCATGTGCGGCTGACGATCCAGCCGCTCGACGCGCCACCGACGCCGCAGCAGTTGCTCGGGACGATCGAGCAACTCGAGTCGGATGACTTGCTGCTGTTCGCGACCGATTACCCGCACAGGCACACCACGGATCCCCTCGAGGCGCTGCTGCCCAGGCTGCCAGAGGCGGTGGCACGGAAGATTCGGAGCGAGAATGCCCGGACACTGTATCGGCTCGCACCCGAGGCCGCGTAAGCCCCGCGCGTTCATTCGTTCATTGAGGAAGGAGGCCCATGGCCACAACGCTGCCGCGCAACACGACGGTAAGCGCCACGAAGTCGGCGCTGATCGACTGTGATATCCACAACGAACTCGACTCCGAGCGGGATCTCTACCCCTTCCTATCGGCTCGCTGGCGCGAGCACCTCATGACCTACGGCATGCGGGGGCCATCGGGCGCGACCTATCCGCGCTTCATGAACCGGCGCAACGACGCCCAGCCGCCGTCCGGGCGCGCGCCCGGCTCGGACTGCGCATTCACCGGGCGGCAGCTGCTCGACGAGTGGAACGTGGCCTTCGGCATCCTTAATCCCCTGACCGGGGGCGGATCCCAGCTCAACCCCGAGTTCGGCGCGGCGCTGGCGACCGCCATCAATGACTGGCAGGCTGCCGAGTGGCTCGATAAGGAGCCGCGCCTGCGGGCGTCGATTATCGTCCCGTTCGAGCACGCGGATCTGGCGGTGGCGGAGATCGAACGGCGCGCCAGCGACAAGCGCTTCGTCCAGGTGCAGTTCTCCGGTCGGCCGCGCGAGCCCATGGGCCGCCGCAAGTACTGGCCGATCTATGCGGCCTGCGAGGAGCACGGGCTGCCCGTGATGTCCCACGCCTTCGGCTCGGGCGGGCAGCCGATCACCGGCTGTGGCTGGCCGTCGTTCTACATCGAGGACCACGTTGGTCCCGCGCAGTCGATGCAGGCGAACCTGATCAGCATGGTCGTCGAGGGGATCTTCGAGCGCTTCCCGGCGCTGCGCGTCGTCTCGGCCGAGAACGGCTTCGGCTGGGTGCCATCGCTGACGTGGCGGCTTGATAGCACGTATCGGCTGCTGCGCGGGGAGGTGCCGCACCTCAAGCGCTTGCCCTCCGACTACATCCGCGAACACGTCTGGTTCTGCACCCAGCCGGTCGAGGAGCCGCACCGCCCGGCCGACCTCCTGACGCTCATCGAGCAGATCGGTGCCGAGCGACTGATCTTCGCGAGCGACTACGCCCACTGGGATTGGGACGCCCCCGACATGGTGCTGCCAGCGCGGCTCCCGGACGCGATTCGGCGCAAGATCTTCTACGAGAATGCGCGCGCCCTGTACCGACTGCCCGACGTCGCACCCTGGGGCGCATGATGGCGCGCTACATCGTGGCCGCCGTCGACGAGATCCCGCCGGCCGGCCGGAAGATCGTGGAGGTTGTAGGGCGCTCGATCGGCATTTTCAACCTCGGGGGGGAGTTCTTCGCCCTGCGCAATCGCTGCCCCCATCAGGGCGGGCCGCTCTGCGAGGGGAAGACCTGGGGACTTGTGCAGGCACTGGTGCCGGGCGCGGTCGAGTACACCCGCGGGGGGGAGATCCTGACCTGCGCCTGGCACGGCTGGGAGTTTGACATCCGCACCGGGCAGTCCTGGTGCGACCCGACACGCCTGCGCGTGCGCCGCTACGCGGTCGGCGTCGCGGCGGGCGCGATCCTGGCAGCGGATACCAGTGCCCGGATACCCGGACCATACGTCGCCGAGATGTACCCGGTCATCGCGGAGGGGCAATATCTCACCGTCGAGGTCCTTTCCTGAACGGAAGAACTGTCAATGGGCGACCAGCAGTTCAACCGCTTCTAGTGTTGGATGCGTCAGAACTGGGACAGCGAATCTTACCGTGTGGTATTGAGGGCGGCTTGAAGCCGGACCCACCTCTGTCAGGCCGCAGCCAGCTTGGCCATGACGGTCGCCCACCGCTCCTGGAACCGGCGACGGCGCTCCGCCAGCGCGACGCGCTCGCCCGACCGGGCCTGTGCCCGGAAATACTGGCGCTGCTCCGCGAAGCCGGTGCAGAAACGTGCGGCTGACGCGAAGTCCCCGACCCCGCGCAGGGGGTAGTCGCGTTGCTTAACACCGCGATGGCCCTGCTCGATCCGGTGGTTGCGTCAGGAATCAGACGAAGGCTGGTGGGAACGGTGGCGCTCTGGTACGGTGACGGCGTTGCGTGTTGCGTGAAGGAGCTGCTTGTGCCTTGCCCGTACTGTGCCGCGACCGCGACCGCCGAGGAGCCCCGGCGCACCGCGCTCGGCTATCGCACGTTCCGGTGCCGCCGGTGCCGTCGGATCTTCAACGAGCGCGCCGGTACGTCCTTCAATCACCTGCACGTACCGACCGATGTCGTCCTGCTGGTGGTGGTGTGGCGGCTGCGCTACACGCTGAGCCTGCGCGACTTGGCGGAGATGTTCCTGGCACGCGGCTTCGTCTTCACGCACGAGCGGGTATAGACTGGATGGTGTCGTGCCTCGCGCGAGATGCCTTCCCTCCGGTCCAGGAGCAGCGCCCGCAAAGTTGTGGCGTGCTACGAGTCGGGATCCGTGCAGCACAGCGTAACTTCGCGGTCTCAGGCCGACGGTTCGAGCGGCCCACGATGCCGGTCGGGAGGCGGGCGACCTACCCACACGCGGGCACGTACCATCCCTACGCAATACGACCCGAGGCCCGACCGCGTGTTTGACAAACAACACACTGATTGCTAGTATCGGTAATGTAATCGTTACCATAATATGCGAGGTGGGGATTATGCTTGGTCAATCTCCGGTTACCACACCCGTGGCAGCGCGTCCGGCACTCATCCGGCGTCCGCGCCTGACGTACCGCACGACACAGAAGCTCTGGGGCTTCATCTTCGTGTTGCCGGTCCTCCTGCTCTTTCTCGTCTTCCGCCTTTACCCCATGCTCCGCGCGATCACAATGTCATTCCAGAAATACGATCTGCTCACGCCACCGCGCTGGATCGGCTGGGACAATTACGCGTTCCTCTTCTCCAACGAGCGCATATTGAATTCCTTCAAGGTCACGGGGATATTCCTGGTCGGGCAGACGATACCGCTGGTCCTCGTCGCTTTGCTGCTCGCCCTGGTGCTCTTCTCACTGCCGCGCTTTCGTCATGCCTTCGAGGTCGCCTTCTACTTCCCGGTCATCATGCCGACCGTGGTCGCCGCGCTGATCTGGCTAACGCTCTTCTATCCGCGCGGCTTGCTCGATCAGCTCGTCTCGCCGTGGGCACCGCACGGCATCCCCTGGCTGACGAGCCCGGTGCTGGCCTTACCGAGCGTGATCACGGTCGATATTTGGAAATCCACCGGCTACTACATGATCATCCTCCTGGCCGGTTTGCTGGGGGTGCCGATCGAATACCTGGATGCGGCGGCGATCGACGGTGCCGGAGCCTGGGCGCGCTTCCGCTACATCATCCTGCCGCTGTTGCGCCCGCAACTCGCCTTCGTCTCCATCATCGCGCTCGTCAATGCGGTGCAGGCATTCGACTCCTTCTACGTCCTGACACGCGGCGGTCCCGCCGACGCGACCCGCATCTTGCCGATCGAGGTCTACTTGCGCGCGTTCCAACTCCTTGAGATGGGCCGGGCGGCGGCGATCTCGATGGTGATGTTCGTCTTCTTGATGGTGTTGACCGTCATCCAGCTGAAGTTTTTCAGGATCGGAGACCTATGAGCACCAGTCAACCGGCCCGCATCGTCCTCCAGTCGCACAACCCCTGGCAGTTGCAGCGCCGGATCGGCAGCGTCGCGCTCTACGCGATCCTGCTCGTCTTCTCGCTCTTCATGCTGCTTCCGTTCGCTTTCGCGCTCACCGGTTCACTGAAGCCGGAGATCGAGATCTTCGCCATCCCAATGAACTGGATTCCCTCCACGTTCCAGTGGCAGAACTACCTGCTGCCCTTTCAGCAAGCTAACTTCGGTCGCTACTTCTTCAATTCGGCCATCGTCGCGCTCGCCCAGACCATCGGACCGTTGCTGCTCTGCTCGTTGGGGGGATATAGCCTGGCGAAGTTCGATTATCCCGGACGGACGCTGATCTTCCTGTTCATCCTCAGCACGATCATGTTGCCGCTACAAGTCACGATCGTGCCGCTATTCCTGATCATCAAGGAACTCGGTTGGGTCAATAGCTATGCCGGGCTGATCATTCCGGGGCTGGTGAGCACCTTCGGCACCTTCCTGATGCGCCAGTTTTTCTTGTCGGTCCCGAGCGAGTACATGGACGCCGCGCGCCTCGATGGTGCCAGCGAGCCGCGCATCTTCTGGAGTGTCATGCTGCCGATGTGTCGCCCGGCGCTGTCGGCCCTGGCGATCTTCAGCTTCACCGGTTCCTGGAATTCGTTCCTGTGGCCGCTGGTGATCGTCAACCAGGATGCGATGCGGACGATGCCGCTCGGCATCGTCTTCTATATCGGGGAGCAGCGCGCCCCGCAATATGGGCAACTCCTCGCTGTCGCGATCATCGCCACGCTGCCGGTATTGATCCTCTTTCTAGCGATGCAGCGCGCCTTCATCCAGGGAGCGGCGGTCTCCGGACTGAAGTAATCCGGCATCGCGAGGCCAGGTCGGCCTCGTTCGCGTTCCGCGTTGTGGGGCAAAGGGGGACACCATGGCAGACTATCGAGGCCCAGTCGTATCGCGGCGGATATTACTAAGCGCCGCAGTTGCGGGCATCGGCGCGGCATTCCTCGCCGCGTGCGGCGGCACGGACACACCCCCAACCGCACAGTCGGGCGGCGCGGTACCCGCGAAGGGTTCGAGCGCCAGTACCACGCCACAGGGCGACAGCGGTGCACCGATTAAACTGGTCTTCTGGCGCCACCAGTACGATCCCACCGATAAAGTCCTCAAGGAGATTATTTTCCCGGACGCGAAGGCGAAGTTTAATCTCGACTTCGACTTCCAGGTCCAGCGCGATGCGGACTACAAGACGACGATGCTGCCCCAACTCGCATCGGGTGGGGGGCCGGATATTTTCGAGGCCACGGAGGCATTCCGGCTCAAGTTTACCAAGGCCGGCGTCTACGCCCCGTTCGACTACACGCCGTGGGGCGGCAAGGCCCAGTGGGAGGACTACTGGCAGCAGGGCGTCGTCGACGCGCTGCGCGTCGGCGGGCAGGATAACACGGTCCCGGTCGAATGGACGGCGATCCCCAACAACTTGTTCGTCAACAGTGCACACGCGCAGCAGGCGGGGATCGACGGCGATATCCCCAAGTATCAGCAGACCCCGATCGCCTGGGCCGACCTCGGACCGTGGGCGGCGAAGATGACGAAGAAGGACGCGAACGGCAATATCACCCGCGATGGCTTCATGATTCAGCACGGCTACGGGGCAGACCGGACCTACTCGTTCTGGGAGCCCTACTTCCTTCAGGCCGGGGGGAAGCTCCTCTCGCCCGACGGCAAGAAGTCGCTGCTCGATAGCGATCAGGGCGTCGCGGCGATGCAAAACTTGTACAATTACGTCTTCAAGGACGGCGCGTCGATGCTTCGGCCTCAGGATAAGGAATCCGGCTCGGCGAAACTTCCTAAGGAGGAGACTTCGTCCACGGCGGGCATGAGCCAGTGGGCCTACGGGACCATGAAGCAACTCGCCCCGGACAAATTCGCGAACTTCCGCTCCCTGCTGGCACCGCAGGTCGATCCGGCCAAGCCGCAGTACGAGAGCGGGCCGGGCTGGAGCTACGGCGTGTTGGCGAAGTCGAAGAATCAGACGGCGGCGTTCAAATTCCTGCACTTCATGGTTGACCAACATGGCAGCGATCTCTTCGATGGCGGCATCGTGGCTCCGGTGAAGGGGTGGACCGAGAAATATGCCGGGTTCGCCAAACTCCCCGACGCCGCAGTGTGGAAGAAGATGTCGGACGCGGCGGTCCCACGCATCCGCTCGGAGGTTGAGGTGCTTACCCAGGTCCAACGCGCCGAGGGGTTCCAGAAGGCCTTCGAGGCGGTGATGTTCAACAAAGCCGACATCAGGGCAGAACTCGCCCGCTGGAATAAGGATGTGCAGGACGCGCTGAGCGGCCTCTGATCCGCTGGCGGAAATCCGCACGCCGCGTGGTACTATCGCTGGGGAGGCACAGCTAGCGCCCGACGTGGCCGACGCCCAGTAGTGAGCGGGGCTCGACCGCAGGGAAGGAGGGGTTCTCTTGGTAGAGGCGACAGTAACACCTAGCCGCACCCCGCTCGGTCAGGCGGTGATCGACTGCGACATCCACAACGCCGTGCCGAGCGTGCAGGCGCTCTTCCCCTATTTGTCCGAGCACTGGCGCGAATACATCACCCAGTCGGCCTTTAAGGGGCCGACCGATGCGGACTATCCCAAGGGTGCACCGATCGCGGCGCGTCCCGACGCCACGCCGCCCGGCGGGGGGCCGCCGGGCTCGGACCTCGCGACGCTGCGCCAGCAGGTGCTCGATCCGTGGGGGATCGAGATCGGCATCCTCTCGTGTGCCTATGCGGTCGAGAGTGTCCACAATCCCGACGCCGCCGCCGCGATGGCGAGCGCGGTGAACGACTGGCTCGTCGCGGAGTGGCTCGATAAAGAGCCGCGACTGCGCGCGTCGCTGGTGGTGCCGAGCCAGCAGCCGGAGATGGCGGCGAAAGAGATCGATCGCCTCGGGCAGCACCCCGGTTTCGTGCAGGTCTCCCTGCAGGTGCGCTCGCCGATGCTCTATGGCAATCGCCACTATCACCCGCTCTTCGAGGCGGCGGCGCGCAACGATCTGGTGGTGGGGATCCACTTCGGCGGCTCGCCGGGCAACCCGCCCAGCGGCTCGGGCTGGCACTCCTACTACCTCGAGGAGTACGCGGGCATGGCACAGGTCTTCCAATCGCAAGTGCTGAACATGATCGTCGAAGGCGTATTCGATCGCTTCCCGACGCTGCGGGTCACCCTGCTCGAGAGCGGCTTCACCTGGCTTCCGGCGCTGCTGTGGCGCATGGACAAGGAGTGGAAGGGGTTGGGCCGCGAGGTGCCCTGGACCAAGAGTTTGCCCTCGGATTACGTCCGCACGCATATCCGCCTGACGACCCAGCCGCTCGATCTGCCGCTCGACGCCGCCGAGATCGGCGAAGTCCTCGCGCAATTCGGCAGCGACGACCTCCTGCTGTTCGCCACCGACTACCCGCACCGGCACTTCGACCGCATCGAAGAGGCGTTGCCGGGCGGGCTATCCGAGGAGTTGCGGCGCAAGATCCTGGCGGACAATGCCCGGGCCTTCTACCGCCTCTGACCGACCGCGCCGTTCACACCGCAGGGAGCGCGATGAGTCGCGCGATGAGCATCGTATCCGACAGAAAGGATGGCCCCGATGACAGCACTCTCGACCCGACCAACGACGCGCGAACGGACCAAGCGCGCGGTGATCGACTGTGATATCCACACCGCCCCGGCGACGAAGGATACGCTCGCCAGCTACATGCCCGCGCGCTGGCGACGGCACCATGAACTCTTCGGCGAGCGTGGGCCGTCGGGCGCGGCCTACCCGCGCGCCAACCAGAATGCCGCCCGCACCGACTCCTGGCCGCCGTCCGGGCTGCCCCCCGGCTCGGATCTCGATTTCCTCCGCGAGCAGTTGCTCGATACCTGGGGGATCGAATATGGCGTCATGAATCCGCTCCTCGGGGCGGGCGGCCAGCTGAACCTGGAGTACGGTGCCGCCCACGCCCGCGCGACCAATGACTGGCAGGTCGCCGAGTGGGTCGAGCCGGAGCCGCGCCTGCGCGCCTCGGTCGTGGTCCCCTACGAGGATGGTGCGCTCACGGCGGCCGAGATCGATCGCGTGGGCGACAACCCCGCCTTCGTGCAGGTGTTGCTCTCCATCCGCACCAGCGAGCCGCTCGGACGCCGCAAATACTGGCCGATGTACGAGGCGGCGGTGCGCCACGACCTGCCGATCGGCATCCATTTCGGCGGGCACGGCGGCGGCCCGATCACCGGGGCGGGCTGGCCCTCCTTCTACATCGAGGATCACGCCGGGATGCCCACCGCGTTCCAGTCCCAGGTCATCAGCATGGTGACCGAGGGGATCTTCGAGCACTTCCCGACATTGAAGATCGTCCTGATCGAGGGGGGCTTCGGCTGGCTCCCTTCGCTGATGTGGCGACTCGACCGTGCCTACAGCCACTTGCGCGAGGAGGTGCCGCACCTGAAGCGCCTCCCCTCCGAGTACATCCGCGAGCACTTCTGGATCACGACCCAACCGATGGAAGAGCCGAACACCGGCGAGGAGTTCCACCAGTTGCTGCGCCACCTGAACATGAACGAGCGCCTGATGTTCGCCACCGACTACCCGCACTGGGACTTCGATGCGCCCGATCAGGCGATCCCGACCAGGATCGCGCCGGATTTGGAGCGCGCCATCATGGCCGACAACGCCCGCACGCTCTATCGCTTCGCCGCGCGATAGGGGCGCGGGCGACCTCGGCGGAGCGCGGCAGTCGTTGGCCCATCGTCGCCGGAGCGGACGATGGGCCAACGAGGGGAATAAGGGTTCAGGGGCATGGCGTGGTGCCAGACGGAGGCGTTTCGCTACCCGACGCCACGCCGCTCGAAACGGGGCGAAACGGGAGGGATGCGGTATGGCGAAATACGTGGTCGCCCCTTTGGCTGAGGTTCCGCCGGGCGGACGCACGATCGTCGAGATCGCCGGACGCTCGGTCGGCGTCTTCAATGTCGGTGGCGAGATCTTCGCGCTCCGCAATCGTTGCCCGCACCAGGGTGGGCCGCTCTGCACCGGGCGCTTGTCCGGCTTCCTCCAGGCGGCGGTCCCCGGCGAGTACAACTATAGCCGCCAGGGTGAGGTGCTCCGCTGCCCCTGGCACGGTTGGGAGTTCGATGTACGGACCGGGTTATCGTGGTTCGACCCGGTGCGGATCCGCGTCCGTAGCTACGAGGCACGCGTCACGCCGGGGACCGCCCTGGTCGCCGAGGCGCAAGCGCCCGGACCGGGACTGGTACAGGGGCCGTATGTCGCCGAAACGTATCAGGTTTCGGTGGAAGAGGACTACATTCTGGTCGAGATACCGGGCTTAGCGACGTATCGACAGCGCCAATGGCGGGCGATACGGACTTGCGGTAGGGTCCGATCTGTACAAGGACGCGGCGATTGTCACCGCTCCTTAAGGCCACACGCGTGCTTCCGACACGTTGCGCGCGAGGCGAATAATGCCGCGCGTGTCTTGTTACCCCGCGTGGTGGCGCAGCGCACAGCGTGGTAGCGCGGGTCCGGCTATCCTGGGCCTCTCGCCGCGGTGGCC